>Ga0209407_1004123_pt1 | contig 12081 bp, 4 predicted proteins | sample AD_JPNHG3_MetaG_FD_184410 | JGI IMG/M metagenome (GOLD analysis project Ga0209407, IMG submission 184410) | Active sludge microbial communities of municipal wastewater-treating anaerobic digesters from Japan - AD_JPNHG3_MetaG (SPAdes) (version 2) | ecosystem: Engineered > Bioreactor > Anaerobic >... | reverse complement strand
CACATTCTTTCATTCTAGCCAGAAGTACATCTAGTCTTTCTTCTCTTTGAGAGCCACCAATGACTTCTCCAATTTTGGGACATAAAACATCCATGCCTCGGACTGTTTTTTCATCGTCATTGAGATACATATAGAATGCTTTGATATTTTTAGGATAGTCAGTTACAATAGTAGGACGTTTTAAGCATTCTTCTGTGACGTATTTTTCATGCTCACTTTGTAAGTCAATTCCCCAAGACACAGGGTATTCAAATTTTTTATTGCTTTTAAGAAGCATATCGATTGCTTCTGTATATGTGATGCGTGCGAAAGGTTGGGAAATAATATTCTGTAGTGTATGGATCATACCTTTTTCTAAAAATTTGTCAAAAAATTCAAGATCTTCATAGCACGTATCTAATACATGTTGGATCAAGTATTTTAAGAAAGTTTCTGCTAAGTCCATATTTCCATGAATATCACAAAATGCCATTTCTGGTTCAATCATCCAAAATTCAGCGATATGGCGACTTGTGTGTGAATTTTCAGCCCGAAAAGTTGGACCAAATGTATAGATATTACTAAGAGCCATAGCCACTGTTTCACCTTCTAATTGACCAGAAACAGTTAAGTAGCTAGGTTTTCCAAAAAAGTCTTTTGTGTAATCCACTTCACCTTGTTCATTACGTGGTAAGTTATTAAGATCTAGTGTAGTCACGCGGAACATTTGCCCTGCTCCTTCTGAGTCTGAGGCTGTAATGATTGGTGTGTGTACATATATAAAGTTGCGTTCTTGAAAAAAATTATGAATAGCTCGTGAAGTGGCATTTCTAACTCGTAACATAGCTGCAATAGTATTGGTTCGAGGTCGTAAATGAGCAATAGTGCGTAGGAATTCATAGGAATGGCGTTTTTTTTGCAAAGGATAATCTTCTTGAACCCAACCAACTACTTCGACTTTTTCAGCTTGGATTTCATATTTTTGTCCTTTTCCTGGTGAAGTAACAAGTTTCCCTGTTACAATCACTGAACAACCAGTATTGACGCGTACAATTTCGCTATCGTAGTTTTCTAAATTTCCTTCTACAACTGCTTGGATGCCTTTAAAACATGAGCCATCTGAAATTTCAAGAAATGATAAATTTTTAGAATGTCGAGCCGTTTTTATCCAACCTTTCACAACTACATGTTCTTCTTGAATGGATTCTTTGGCTAATAAATCCTTAATGAGCATACAATTTCCTTTTTATTTATTGGAGAGACAATTTTTTTTATATTCTATTTTTATTGATTTTATATATATAGTTTTTGATTCATTCTATATATATTTATTTATATTGTGTTTTTTTATTTATTCTATAAAAGTTCATGAATTTTTAACATAATAGTTTCTTTTAAGTCCTTAGCTTCTGCTTGCATTTTAAGGCAACGATCGAGAATGTTATTTTTGACTTCTGTATCTTGCAAGCTAGGAATATTGATCAATACATTGAGCATAGCACCTTCCAAAGCAGCATGTGCCATAAGGCAAGAAACTCCTACATCAGAAATGGCATTGGGTGTGCCTTTTTCTTTTAATGCAGGCAACGTATGCAAGATAGCTAAAGATGAAGACATAACTTCCATAGGTACAAGAATGCTTTTCATAGTGGCATCTTCGATTGCCTTATTTCGTTCTGCAACTTCTTCATCTGTTGTTTTAGGAAGTTTTCTAGCTTCCATAAAACTTTCATATGCTTTGCTATCTTCTTGTACATCTAAAAAAAGAAGGTCTTGTAAACAATGTAATTTTCTTTCTACTGGTTCTAACTCAGGAGCTTGGTGAGAATATTTTTTACTTTTTTTCGTAATTTCATACACCATACGACCAAGTGCAGCTGCTAAAGATCCGGCTAGAGCTGACACACTTCCACCACCAGGCGTTGGTGTTCCACTACAAGTTGCTTGCACAAAAGCCTCAGGACTTGTAAGTGGATCTTGTTGGCGAGCCATAAAGCAATTTTCAATGATTTGTTGAGAAGAAAAATCTCGAATTTTGAGAGTTTCTTTAAGAGTACTTTCTAACGCATTTTGTGGTATGACGCCTATAATTTCGCTTTCAATTACTTCCACACCTTGTTCATTTGCCTGTTTTGTGATTTCATCAAACACTGTTTTCATCGATGTTTTTCGATAATCTGTTAAATTCATCGAAACTTGAATCATATTTTTTTCTGGCAAAGCAAGCCCTAATGCTTTTACACAAGGGAAACCACCATCTCGTTCACGAATAGATTTGGCAATGCGTTTTGCAATTTTAACTTCTGAGCTGTTCAAATTAACATTATATGCAATTAGAAAAAAGCGAGCACCAATAGCAATAGCACCAGCAGTTGGGTGAATGGCGTTAGGACCATAGTCAGGAGTTTTTTCTGGATCTGTTCCAATCCATTCTTTGAGCATTTCAAATTCACCTTTACGAATAGCAGCAAGATTTTTTCGATCTTCTCGTTGTGCAGCATCTTCATATAAAAATACAGGAATTTGCAATTCTTCGCCCACTCGTTTTGCTAATTTATGAGCCAACTCAACACATTCTTCCATAGTTACGCCTTGTACAGGCACAAAAGGACAAACATCCGTTGCCCCCATCCGAGGATGTGCACCTTGGTGTTTGTTTAAATCAATCATGTCTTTAGCTTGTGCAATCGCTTTGAACGCAGCTTCCAATACACCGTCTGGCGAACCAACAAACGTTACCACAGAACGATTATGATCAGCATCCATTTCTTTATCTAATAAAAACACTCCAGGAACAGCTTGGATTTGAGCAATAATTTTATCAATAACTTTGGGATCTCGACCTTCGCTAAAATTTGGAATACATTCTACTATTTTATTCATATAATATTCCCTCATAATTCTAAATACCAAATGATTATTTTTTTGATTTACGGTGGGGATGACGATGGTGACGATAATAGGGTCGATGGTACATACGCCAATAAAAAGGATCAGAGTATAGATGCACACCCCAATGATAGTCATAAGGAGTGCATTTTTCAATATATTTATATTGTACTATTTTACGTAAAAATTTGCTCACATGCTTGTATGTTTTTCCATTCCATTCCACATCCCAAAATAAACGAAAGGAACCTACATATTGCAAACTATATTTCGCAGGAAGAGGAACAATTAAATTCAATTTTGCAGATGTTTTGGGTGCAATGGATAATGTAGGAGATACATTCTGTGGTTGAAATTTCACTCCCTCATCATCTAATATATAATATTCACTAGAATTTGTAACAATTATTTGATCTCCAGTATTTTCAAAATTTATTTCAAATAAAAGGCTTGGAACAACATTATCCGTGAATCCTTCAAATTCCATATCAATTTTTAAAGGAGGAACTAGTGTCATTGAAGATACTGTAGAACTTGTAGTTGCATAGTCAAATGTGTACCTTGGACTACCACAAGCTACTAATAATAAACAAATACAAAAAAATAAATATACTTGCATATTGTCCACCTTTCATTTTTTATATAACAATTATACCACAATTTAAAAAAATTGCTAACAAATCCAAATAATTTTCGTATTTTCTAAGAAAGAAAACATCTTATTAATAAATTTTAAAATATTATGAAAAAATTCTTTCTTTTACTCAAAAAAAAGGCATAATTAGAGTAGAAAATACAAAATAGGAAACAACTAAGTTTTACAATAAAGGAGAAAATTCCTATGTTAAAAAAATTCCTTGTTATAGCAGTTATAATAATTTCTATCTGTTTAACAACTCCACAAGCTCAACAACAAAATCTTCAGTCATATCAAAATTTTTCGAATATGTTTGTAGATGTTTGCAAAAACGTCACTCCTGCAGTAGTTCATATTACAATTAGCAAAGAAGTTTCTTCACGCACTCAATCATTGGAAGATCTTTTTGGTTCTGATTTATTTCGTCGTTTTTTCCAAGATAGACTTCCCTATTATCAACCAAAAACTCCAAGACAAGAACAACAGGGGAAAAAAGAATTGCGTCCTTCTGGCATGGGATCAGGATTTATCATACATCCTAACGGCTATATTATAAGCAATCACCATGTTGTCAAAGATGCAGATGAAATCAAAGTTGTTCTTTCGGACAAACGAGAATTCAAAGCCAAAGTCATTGGTGCAGATGAAAAAACAGACGTAGCAGTTATAAAAATTGAAGGAGAAAATTTTCCTTTTATTTCTTTAGGCGATTCCAATAAATTATCTGTAGGAGAATGGGTTATTGCCGTAGGCAATCCTTTTGGACTGAATCAAACAGTAACAGCAGGCATCATTAGTGCTAAAGGTCGAGCTAATATGGGCATTGCTGATTATGAAGATTTTATTCAAACAGATGCTGCTATTAATCCAGGAAATTCAGGCGGTCCCCTTCTGAATCTAAATGGCGAAGTCATTGGTATGAATACCGCTATTTTTAGCAAAACAGGCGGTTCTTTAGGAATTGGATTTGCAGTCCCCTCTAATATGGTACGCACCATCGCGAACCAACTCATGATTTCAGGAAAAGTCACACGAGGTTGGTTAGGCGTTACTATTCAAGAAATTAATCAAGAAATGGCACAAGGCTTTGGTTTCCCTCGTTCTCAAGGTTGCGTTGTCGTTGAGGTAGCTAAAGACAGTCCAGCGGAAAAAGCAAACATTCAAACAGGCGATATCATTGCAAGATACAGAGGCATAGATATTGAAGATAGTATCCATTTACGCAACTTAGTAGCAGAAACTCCTGTGGATCAAGTTGTGACACTTACTATTTATCGTGATAACCAAGAACTCTTAATCAATGTCACTATTGGTAATGCTGCAAATCAAAATCAAGAATTACAATCTGGTAATGAAGAAAATACATTCACAGATATAGCAACATTTGAAGAACTAGGTGTTATCTTGCAAGAAGTCACTCCAGCAATAAGTAAACAACTAAGACTTCGACATTCAAAAGGTTTGTTGATTAAAGAAATATTTGCTGATAGTCAACTCCGTCGATATGGCATTTCAGAAAATAGTGTGATTGCCCAAATCAATAGAAAAAACGTTTCTACGATTGCTGATGTTAGAGAAGCTTTAAAATTGAATGAAAATAAAGCATTCTTATTAATTATTACAAGAACAGGTTATCAATATATTATTGTTCCATTACGAAAATAATATGATAAGATAAATTTCATTCAAAACATATAAAAAAATAAATTCATTTAAAAAAAAGTAGCTATGTTTTATAGCTACTTTTTTTTATGTTCTTTTATATTTTTCTATTTGTTATAATAAATCTGTTTTATATTTATGAATTAATTTTAGGTATTGGAGAGGATGATATGAAAGCGATTATTTTGCTTTTTTTTGTAATCATATCCTGCATAAGTAGTCAGGATATGAACGTAATTCGAAAAATGACAATTGACCAAGAAAAAATAAAAAGTGCACTACACGATCTTATTCAAAAAATGGAACGAGTAGAACAAACATTAATTAAACAAAATAGACATGATGAGGCACAACGTATTAAAAATGCTTTGGAACAAATCAAAGAACGCTTTTCTAGTGATAATGATGAAGTGCCTTTAGAACAAGAAGTTCAAAATTTGATCAATTTATTTAAACCAAAGAATAACGATATTCAAGTTCGAAAAGCTTTTGAGCAATCTCTCCAAGTGGAAAAAAAAATAGAAACCATCAAAGATATATTGCTAGACAGAGAACCACCTAAAGAATGGCAAAAAAATTTAGAAGAATTGCAGGAATTAGATAATGAATCTCAAAAAATAATTGAAGAACAACGAAAACTTTTAGAAGAAATGCGTGAAATAGAAGAACAGCAAAAACAAGATTTAGATGAAAATCTAAAAGAATTGCAAAGAAATACAGATAAATTACTAGATGAAAATCAACAAATACAAAATGCCTTAGAACAATGGGAACAACAAGAAGATAATCCTGAATCACGAATGCAACACACTATTGAAGATATAATGAGTCAACAACAAAAAACAATGCAAAACACAGAACAATTAGAACAACAAAATCAAAATACGCAAGAAACATGGGAACAACAAAAACAAGATTTGGAAAACCTTACACAACAACAAAAACAGTTGACAGAAAAATTAGATAATAAATCACGCTTACAACAATTTCAACAACAACTAAAAGAATTGTGGGATAAAAAAAATCAATTATTTAAAGATAAAGATAAATCCAATATAGAAGATCAAGAAAAAATGACTTCCCAACAATTTATACAACAATTGGATTTTTTGATTAAAAATCAACAAAAAACAAATATCAATACAAAATCTTTTCAAAATATGCATCAACAACTACAAGAAACAAAACAAGGTATAGACAATCAAAAACAGATGCAAGAAATTACGAATCAATTAGACAATTTAATTCAAAATCAACAAAATTTACAAAAAAAAATACAACAATTTCAAAAACAAGATTCATTAGAAAAAAAAGAATATAGTCAAGAAGAATTACAAAATATTTTAAAACAAACTGCACAAAATAAAGATATACAAAATAAAAATGAACAAGAACAATTCGATAAAAGCCAAAAACAACAAGAAACACAACAGAGTCAGAAAAAAGAAGAACTAAAGCAAAATACAAAATCTAGTTCATTAAAACAAGAATTGCAACAACAATTACAAAATATCATCCAAGAACAAAAAAACATTCAACAAGAAAATCAAGAAATTCAACAAGAAATCACTCGTAATAACAACAAACAAAGTGAAAACAAAGCAGAAAAAAATATACCTCAAGCATTGCAAAATTTAATTCAAAATCAACAAAATACACAACAACAAACAGAACAAATCCATTCTTTGCAAAGTGCCAAACAAGAAATGCAAGATCTATCTGATCGACAGCAACAGATATTAGAACAAATTGAAAATACAAAAAAAAATAAAAATTTTGATTCAAAACACTTGAGACGACTTACCACTATTCAAAATAAAATTGCTCGAGATGTTGCCAAATTAGCAAATAAATTACAACAGACAAATCAATCTGAAATAAAAGAAATTGAAAAACAATTATACACTGCTCAAGAAAACATGCAACAGGCAACAAAAGAAATTCGTTCCTTAGAAACAGAAACTCCAGAAAAAAAACAACTACAAGCAAAAAAAATATTAGATGAAATAGCCCAACAACTTGATCAAAATCAAGAATTGCAACAACAATTACAAAAACAATTGCCCGATCTAGCACAACAACAAAAAAATTTGCATAACCAAGCACTACAACTACAACAACAAATACAAAATCAAGATGCAAAAGATAGCCAACAATGGATAGAACAAGCTCAAAAAAATATGCAACAAGCTCAAAAAAATTTAGAAAATCAAAATACACAACAAGCACTAAAAGAGCAACAAAAAGCCATGGAATATTTGCAAGCTACCCAAGAATTTTTAGACATTGATAATTACATGGATAACCAAGAAACCAAAGAAATAGCAAGTGCTAAAGAACAAAAAACAACAGAAACAAAATTGCAAAATTTAATAGACAAACAAAATAAAATACCTGAAAAAATAAATATATTACAACAACTTGCCAAACAATTACAAAATGATAGAAATAGCGACCAAAAAATACAAACACAAATAGAAAATGCAAAACAATCAATGCAAGATGCAACACAATCGATGCAAAATGCAAAACAATCGATGCAAAATGCAAAACAACATTTAGAAAATAACAATTCGCAATTTGCCTATCAAGAGCAACAACAAGCTACAGGACAGCAACAACAAGCATTAGAAAAATTGCAACAAGCTCAAAATATACTACATGACAAAATAAGTTCACTAGAAGAACAACAAAACCAATTATCAAAGAAAGAACAACTAGCACAAGATAAATTAAATGAATGGACACATAAACAAGAACAACTAGCACAAGATAAATTAAATGAATGGACACATAAACAAGAACAACTAGCACAAGATAAATTAAATGAATGGACACATAAACAAGAACAACTAGCTGAAAATAAATTACATGCCTTAGAACAATTACACCAAATACAGAACGAACAAAAACAATTAAAAGAACAAGTGGAAAAATTTAAACAATGGATGCAACAACTACCTCAAGATACAAGTATTAGCCAACAATTTTTGCAAACTGCCCAAGAAAAAATGAAACAAGCAGAACAAAATTTACAACAAAATAATATAAACAAAGCCGAAGAACAACAAAAACAAGCTTTAGACTTCTTACAAGCTTCCCATGATTTATTAAAACAGTCTCACCCTAACATAACACAAGAACAGTTGCAAAACATGTCTGAAACTTTAAAAGATCTACTCAAACAACAAAAACAACATCAATTAGAAACAGAGCAATTGCAAGAAAAAATTCATAATAATGATGAAATACCTAATCAAGAAATAGCACAAAAACACATTGACCAAGCAACACAACAAATGCAACAGGCACAAAAAACATTAAAAAATGAAGAAATGCAACAAACAATCCAACACCAAGAAGAAGCATTACAACATTTACAAAAAGCTCAACAATCTGTGCTGGGAACAAAGTCTAAACAACCAATGACAAAACAACAACTTGCAAAAAATTTAAACAATCTAATTCAAAAACAACAAAAAACACAACAAGAAACAGAAGAAACTAATACAATATTACAAGCATCTGAAAAATTAAACAAAATTAGCCAACGCCAACAGCAAGCACAAAAGGTACTGAAAAAAGCAATCGAGCAGGAAAATTTTGATCCACAATACTTAAATAAATTGGCCAACGCACAAATGCGTATAGCAAGAGATACAAGCGAATTATCAGATGCACTAAAAAAAGCAAAACAAGAACATCTAGGGGAACAACTTGAAAAAGCCATGGAAAAAATGCAAAATGCAAGTCAAGATTTGAGAAATGCAGAAACAGAAACTGCACAAGAATACCAAAAACAAGCTCAAAAAGCCTTAGATGAAATACAAAAACAATTGGCAAATAACGAACAAATCACAAACCAAATAAAAAAACAAATTCCAAAATTACAAGAACAACAAATAAAACACCTAGAGGAAGCCCAACAACTACAACAACAATTAGAAAATATACCTGAGACAAAACAAGTACAAGAATGGCTAAAAAATGCACAAAAAGTAATGAAACAAGCAGAGCATGCATTAAACCAAAAAGATACAGAACAAACAGCACAAATGCAAAAACGAGCTTTAGAATACTTACAAACAGCACAACAAAATTTAATACCATCTAAACCAATAAATAAGAACGAACCACAGAATCAATTTAATTTATCTAAAGAATTACAAAAAATGGCACAAGACACAAATATTCCTAAAAATTTGCAAAACAAACTCCAAGAAATGGCACAAAATGCAGAAACACAAATGCAACAAGACAACAAAACACAACAAAATTTAGATCAACAATTCCAAGATGCTTTAGAACAACTGAACAATACTTTAACAAATCAAGATTCTCTAAGCTCCTTACAAAAAGAACAGAAAACACTTAAAGACTCCTTGCAAAAAATGCAAAAATCATTAGATAAAATGGCAATTTCAAAAGGACAAGAAGAAATTCAAGATGCTTCACAAGATGCTTCCCAAGACATGCAAAATACAATAGAAAATTTAGAAAAAAATGACATTGAAAAATCTTTACAAAATGCTTTAAATGCTTTAAAAAATTTGCAAAAAACATCAGATAAAATGAATAACATGATGCAAAATCAAAATAAACAACAACATGAAACAGAGGCACAACAAGAAAATTTAGAACAACAAGCAAAACAAGTAGTACAACAACTAGAAAATATGTTACAAAAAGATACACAAAATCAAGAAAATATAAAACAAGCAGCACAACAAATGAAACAAATTAGTAAAGATATGGGAAAAGCCACTGAAGAGATTCAAAACAAAAAATTTAAAGAAGCTCAGAAATCACAACAAGACGCATTAACAAAACTACAAAAAACAATCAAAAATTTACAAAATAAAAGCGATGATACAACACAAAAAAACCTTGTAACACAACAAGAAAAAAATTTACAAAATTTACAAAAATTCATCGAACAATTAGAAAATGAACAAAATAAAACAAATGTACACCAAGAAAACAAAAAAAGACTAAAAAAAGCAAAAGAAAAAGCAGAAAAAGCATATAAAAGACTGAAAAAAAGTCAAAAAAACACACAAGAAAAACAACTAAAAAAAGCAAAACAAGAAAATTTTAACGCACGCCAAGACTTATCTAGCATGAAAAAAGATTTAGATGATATTAAGCAAGAAGATTTAGATTTCAAACAAAGACTCAAATTAGATAATCTATCTAGAAAACAAGAAAACTTACGAAAACAACTTGACGAACTTAAAAGGAAAATGGATAAAGCAAAGAAAAAACAACCTTCTAAATCACTTTCACAAGCCAATCAACAAATGCAACAAGCACGAAGAAAAATGCAAGAACAAGACGTATCAGCCACACAAGAAGAGCAAGAAAAAGCATTAGAATATCTTAAAAAAGCACAAGAAGAACTAGAAAAAGAAAAATGGGAATACGAAAAGATACGACAAGAAAAAATTATGTTCAATCTAGAACAAAAATTAAAAGAAATCTTAGAAGACCATAAAAAAACTATGCAGGAAACAAAAGAACTAGACCAACGAATCCAACAATATGGAGTCACACGATTAGACCTTATTACACTACGAAGAAAACTTATTCCCGCTCAAACATCACTCATAGAAAAAAATCAAGAAGTTTTAGAAGTGCTTGAAAAAGAAGAAAGTCAAGTTTTTATTTGGATTTGTAAACAAATCCATGAAGACATGCAAGATATATTAGAAAACTTCCGACAAAAAGACACAGGTCTTATAACACAATCCCTGCAAGAAGAAATCCAACAAAACTTAGAAAAACTAATAGGAACATTACAAAAAGAACAAAAACAACGAAAAGAACAACAGCAACAGCAACAAGACAATAGTGGTGGTGAAACAAAACCCCAAATGATTCCCTCAGCATCAGAACTTAAAATGATCCGAGAAATCCAAATTGAAATTAAAAATAAAACAGAAGCAATCTACCAAGAAATCCAAGAAACTGGTATTGTAGACAACTTAACAAGAAAACGACTTGAACGCCTTGGGCATGAACAACGCTCCCTTTCAGAAATGTTAAAAAATTTTATCAAACAAATAGAAAAACAATAATACTTTCATAGTCATTTAAAAAACTTGATAAGAACTACTTTGAGGATAAATCATTCTCAGAGTAGTTCTATCGAGTAGTTCTATCATTTTTTCCACATACAATTTCTTATTATATAATTTTCCACCCCAGAGCAACTGACACTCCCCAGAGCAAATTTCATCCCCAGAGCAAATTTTCTCCCCAGAGCAAATTTCATCCCTGGAGCAAATCTCCAAAGCAAAGTAAGCCCACGTATTTCCACTCGTTTATGTATTTTATCATAATCTAACGCATTTCTACGAATTTTCGTTTTCATTTACGCAATTTCTACGAGTTTCACGAGTTTTCATGCATTTCTACGAATTTTCGTTTTCATTTACGCAATTTCTACGAGTTTCACGAGTTTTCATGCATTTCTACGAATTTTCATTTTCATTTACGAATTTCTACGCGTTTCACGAATTTTTACGCATTTTCATGCATTTTTACGAGTTTTTATGCACTTCTATGCGTTTTCGTTTCTATGAGTAAATCCCACTCCCCAGAGCAAAACTTGCCTCCCCAGAGCAACTTTCCTCCCCAGAGCAACTTTCCTCCCCAGAGTAACTTTTCTCCCCAGAGCAAATTTCATCCCCAGAGCAAGTTTGCACTACGCGTTTTACACGTTTCTATGTATTCTTACACGTTTCTATGTATTCTTACGCGTTTCTATGTATTTCTACGTATTTAAAATTTCTCTCCCCAGAGCAAAATTTCCATCCCCAGAGCAAATTTCATCCCCAGAGCAAGTTTGCACTACGCGTTTTACACGTTTCTATGTATTCTTACACGTTTCTATGTATTCTTACGCGTTTCTA
>Ga0209407_1004112_pt1 | contig 12096 bp, 9 predicted proteins | sample AD_JPNHG3_MetaG_FD_184410 | JGI IMG/M metagenome (GOLD analysis project Ga0209407, IMG submission 184410) | Active sludge microbial communities of municipal wastewater-treating anaerobic digesters from Japan - AD_JPNHG3_MetaG (SPAdes) (version 2) | ecosystem: Engineered > Bioreactor > Anaerobic >... | reverse complement strand
AAAGCGACACTTTGTCGGTTTTTCGCATGGTATTTCTTTCAGTGCCTTTCTGAGGGACGGTTTTCTTCGCTGGGGAGACCTCATGCCGGCACTTAAAGCCCGGTGCTTCCATTTCCTGACGAGCCATCGATACCCATAAGTCTATATCAAATGAGTCAGAAAGTTCGATTGGAGGGTTATCCGAGACCAGGAGCTGCTTGCATTCACTCCGAATTAAGTGAAGAATCAGCAGTAATTCCGAACCAAATTCGACGGCGTTCGTTTTGGTCTTGAGGAGATTGTCCAGATCCTCCATTTGTTCAGGTGTAATGGAGTTGTCCGCCAGTTGAAGCAAAAGATCGCTAAGGTGCAAATAGTCTTTGTCCATTAGGGCAATCCCTCCTCGCCAAGTGTCCGATGTATACAGCGATGGAGAATCTGATGCACACGCGTCAGCGCGCGATAAATGGATTGAATGGATTGATGGCTCTGCTGAGCAATGCTGTACACGGTTTGACTCATCCCATAACGAAGGTGCAAAAGGTGTTTATCGGGAGCAGCCAGTTTTTGGATGCAGCTTCGTAAGGCAGATAATTTTTCATCTGTCCGACTGTATTTTTTTTCCATGACCTGGCAGAAGGATTGAAATACAGAATCGCTGAGCTGCATCTTCCCTTTGCCTTTCTCTCTGCGATAGCGAAGAATATTATAATAGGCAATTCGAACCCCCCAGGCCGCGAAGTTTGTTCCTTCCTGATATTGGCTGAACTTTTCCCACATCACGGTGATAGTTTCCTGCAGAATATCATCGGCATCGTTAAAGTTGGGAACCAGTACGCCAATATAGGAACTAATCTGCCTTTGATTGGCCATCAAAAGACTCAAAAATCGCCTGGTCCGAAGATCCTGATTGTCGGGCTGTTCCGCCATCGATGGTCTCTCCACTCACAAGAAGGCGAGCAGGCCGAGAAAGGCCTGCCCGCCTGTTTTTCATTTCTTGTTTAAGGACAAGCCGGGTATAAACCGCAGTCCAGCCAGAGCGCAGCCAGGGCGGCAAAATCGCCCAGATCTACAACGCAGTTGCCGTCGTAATCAAATCCGGATGCGTACGGCTCGATACAGACATCCCTGCCGGTTGCTGCATGATAAAGATCCGCGACAGCATATTTGTCCAATGCGTAATTATATACCTGCAGGTCATCCAGCGCGCCTCCGTAAAAGGAACCGAGGACTGTCCGGTCGGCGGCTGTACGGATAGCGCCGATGACTGAACTTCTCTCCCAGAGAGCAAAAGTTTCCGGTGCGCCGGCGGTCGCCGAGGATACCTGAACGCCATCAACGTACACAAGCAATCGGTCGCCCGACTGCCAGGTGGCGACAACATGATGCCACCGGCCGTCGTTCATCGTCGAGACAGCAGACGGCCTGCCCTCCGCAGCGCCAATATCCATCGGCTGGCCGGCCAAACTCTGTCCGCGAACATGGATTCTGGCATTGGAGGCGGCGCCTCCGGTCAGACTCAGGCCAAATCCCGTCAATCCGGTTGTTCCCAGATTGTCATTGTAGTTCGAATACAGAACGCCCGGCAGAAAAGATTTGACCCAGCAACTAAGGGTTCCGGCGTCCATGCCCCCGCCGAGTTCGCCGTTGGGAAACGCCGATGTGTCCAGAGCAACATACTGATTCACTCCGTTCAGGGATACCGCCCAGCTGCCGACCAGACCCGCCGTAAAGCCCGGTGCGTCAGAATGATTCGGATCGCTGCTCATACCGGTGCCGTGATGGATGCCGGCCGAATCCAGAAAATTGTTTTCGAACTCATAATGAGCCAGCAGTTTCTTGATTACCAAATCAGCATAGCGGGATTGAACCGCCGGCTCCGGGCCGTTGCTCAGCAAGCAATAATAGCGGGCCTGATCGCCTGGCCCGACATTCGCAATCTGCAGCGTAGTTACATAGAATCCATCCGCAAAAATGGTCGTAACGGTAATATTGCCGCCGGAACTAAGCGGCTGGTCCGGATTGATCCCGTCAGATTTCATCCAGGAAGCCGCAGGAGGTGCCACACTGGTGAACAGCGCGGTGAATTGGGCCGTTTCTGATGGAAATACACGGACATGAACGGGCTGCTGTATAATAACCGGAACCGACCGCTGCGTTTCAAATGACCATACTGGTCCCTGAATCGTATTTGGATCGGTTGGAGAGGAATTGTTCACGCTTTCATCCACGCGCCAGTAGTAAGTTTTATCCAAAGCGAGAGGGAATGGGGGATTGCAGCTGTCGACTGGATTTCCGCTGGCAGGAATCTGCTGCGGGGTCTGCCCCCTGAAGTTGGGATCCGCTTCCTGAAAGTATACATAATGTTTTGTAATCGCCGGGTTCGGATTGGACGGATCGGCCGGATCTACGCCGGTATACCAAGATAATGTTGTGCTGATTGAAACACCGGTTGCTTTGTCGGCCGGCGTGGGATTATGCGCTGACAAAGGCAGGACCTTGTTCGTCAAGTCTACGCCGTTGCTGATCGTAATGTCATCAAACAAAATTTGGGCAGTACCCTGTGCCTGGGTCACAAATCGGTCCAGTGCATTGGTATGGCTGGCACGGAAAGCATACGTGCCCCCCACTTTGTCTCCCGCGGCGGCGTTGCCGTTGCCGGTATTGACATACAGTTCGAAGGTATTAGCCGAATGATTAACCACAATCCATACATTGTACCAGGTATTTGCCGTCACCGGTCGGGAGGGCCCCCAAATGGCCCCTGCCCCATCTCTTGCCTGGATGCCGCCATTGTTAATCCTGACAAACGTAGAGATCGAACTCCAGCAGTTAGCCGGCGGAACATCCAGATCAATCAGGCCAAACGCCGTATTGGGAGCTGTGGGGGAACTAACAGGCGTAAGGATTCGCAGAAACAGTGTTTTGGTGGCGCCGTTTTCAACGATCGCATCTCCGGTTAATATGCCGTAAACTCCGTTGTTATTATTGGATTCGGTCACCCCCAGCACCTGGTTGTCCGGGTTGAGAGGGTCAACGCGGATAACCGCCAGTGAGGGACTTGCGATCCCTTTCCAATTGGTTGTTACCAAATCCACCTGACCGACTGCATACCTATCGAAGTTATCTACCAGAACCGCCGGCGACAGACCGGTCATAACAAAACATAATACAATCGAGAACCCTAATGTTTTTTTCATAATCGTGCCTTTCCTAATCTAATCCTGCTCCTCTCTCGAAAACCGCACCTTCTGTGTCCAATACCAGAAGTATGCTTGCTGCTCCTCAAAAAACAACATTTCACGAGAAACCAATATAAAACCGCATTCAACAATCGATTTTATCAGAGTTTTTTAAGAAATTTTGAAAACCTTGTATTCATGTCAATACACCTCGACAATAATCTAAATGCAATTCATAACAAGTGACACTGTGTTTGCGAAACCGGCTTGTCGGACCCCAACTTTTCCTTCCCCTTTGTGGGGCGGATTATCCGCAGCATCAAATTTTTTTGGGGGGACACTTTCAGGGCACTTCATGTTTTTTGTTGAGAGGGTGAAACGGTTGAATGCCCGGCCGGCTCTGTGATTTCTGATTCTTTTTACGGCATTCTGGTCTGGTTTTTCGATATGGGGTCTTTATATCATCCCCCTTGGGAAAACTCCTGCGGATCGGGAACCGCTCTCTTTTTATCTGCTTTTCAAAGTGCGAAAGATATCTTACGTTCTTATTCCGGCAAATGTGGAGGCATTTTTGTCTGAATAAAAATCTGTCTATTCAAGGGGGCTTTTTTCATTTTTCCGTGGAAAATTTAAGGGCTTAAGAAGTATTTCAGTAGACAGCGGTTTTATGAAAGTGGAAACTGAAGGGTGTTTCCCTCTGCAAAACCAGAAAAACGGGTTATAGACAGCCCCATCGTCTGAAACAGGAGCCATGGATGAAGCGAAAAGGATTTACCTTAATCGAATTACTGGTGGTGATTGCCATTATCGCCCTGCTTCTTGCCATTATTGTTCCCTCGCTTCGAAAGGCCAAGGAGGCGGCGTGGAATGTCATTTGCCGGAATAACCTTCGGCATTACGGTTTGGCTGGCCATATGTACACAGAAGACTATGATGACCTGTTTCCCAATGCGTGGGGGTCCATTTTCAAATCCATCGATCCAGACCGGTTGTGTCAGTGGCATGACCAGTCCAGAAATCCGCTTCTTCGGCGGGAGCTGGCCGGCAGTTTGTGGCCCTACCTGGGAGAGCAGGACAAAAGCCATCTTTGTCCCGTGTTCGACCGTTTTGCGCGTCAATTTCACATCTGCTCTTCCGCTGCCGCTATTCCGGTGGAGCCCATCTTCGGCTACAGTATGAACGCTCTGCTGGGCGGGTTTGAACTGTCCGGCACTGCCCAATATCAGCATATCCTTCGGGTTCGAACCAGTTATATCCGGTCGCCTGCTTCCATTTTCTTTTTCGGCGAGGAAAATCCGTGGATTAACTCCACCCGGTATGTGGCCACGCTGAATGATAATGCCCTGTGCGGCACGCCGGAGCATCCTTCCTCGGCTGGTGCGTGGAACAAGGACCTGTCCGCGATGGTGCCCAAGGGGGCCTTGAAATACCAGGACTGTCTGGCTTCCTTTCACAAAACAACGGCTGAGAAGAGAGATGACGGCGAAAGCAATGTTGTTTTTGTGGACGGGCATGTTGATATGGTCAATTGGAAGGATACGTACCGTCTTTCCCTCTGGACGCGTCAGATGCCGCCCCTGAATCGCTAACAAACAATTGCTTTTTCACTCTTTCATCCAAAGGACCAATTCATGACGAAGTTCCATTGTTTGCCCTGCTATGGTGCCCTTCCGCTGCGACTTTTTTTGTGCCTTGCTGTTCTGCTGACCTGCCTGCCGATTCGGCCCTGCCGATGCGAGGGCGGCTCGCTGGCCTCCTATGACCCGCAGGTCAATTCCTTGCTGGCAAAAATGACCCTTGAGGAAAAAATCGGGCAGATGACGCAGGCGGAAAATACCGGCTTGCTCAAGCTCTCTGATATTGAAACCTACTTTCTGGGCTCGATTCTGAACAGCGGCGATGCCGACCCTCCGGCCGGCAATACGCTGGAGCATTGGACTGATTTGTATGACAGTTTGCAGAAACGAACCCAGTTGACGCGGCTGAAAATCCCGCTGCTGTACGGCGTTGATGCCGTCCATGGGCATAACAATGTGCTGGGGGCGGTTATCTTTCCGCACAATATCGGGCTGGGATGCACTCGAAATCCTGAACTGGTCAAACAAGTTGCGCGGATTACTGCGCGCGAGGTGCGGGCCACCGGAATCCAGTGGACTTTTGCTCCATGTATTGCGGTTCCGCGCGACGAGCGCTGGGGCCGGACCTATGAAGGATTTTCCGAAGACCCGGAGCTGACGGCTCTGCTGGGCGAGGCGGCCATTCGGGGCTACCAGGGGGACAGTTTACGGCATCCGGAATCGATTTTGGCCTGCGCCAAGCATTATGTCGGCGATGGCGGGACGGTGTTCGGCACCTCCAAGGACGGCAAGGGGCTGGACCAGGGGGATACGCGTCTGGATGAGGCCACGCTGCGGCGCATTCATCTGCGTCCCTATTTGCCCGCTATTCAGGCGGGAGTTGGGACGATTATGCCTTCTTACAGCAGTTGGAACGGCGTAAAATGTTCGGCCAATAAATACCTGCTGACCACTGTTTTGAAGGAAGAACTTGGATTTGAAGGGTTTCTGATATCCGACTATAACGCCATCCGGCAGGTTCATCCCGATTTTAAGGTTGCCATCGGTATCTGCATCAATGCCGGCATTGATATGGCTATGGAGCCGACGTACTATCGCGAGTATTTCCGGTTTTTGAAGGAACTGGTCGAGGAGGGAGCCGTTCCTATGTCGCGGATTGATGACGCCGTGCGGCGGATTCTTCGAGTGAAGTTTGCGATGGGATTGATGGAGCCGGATTATCCGCTGACAGCGGACCGGCGTCTCCATAAGGACTTCGGCTGCCAGGCCCATCGCGAGGTTGCACGGGAGGCGGTGCGGCAATCTCTTGTTTTGCTGAAAAATGAATCGAACACACTGCCGCTTTCGAAAAAGACCGCAAGGATTCATGTGGCCGGGAAAAGTGCCGTCAACATCGGCGACCAGTGCGGCGGCTGGACGATTGTCTGGCAGGGTCAAAGCGGGCCGGTAACCTACGGCGGCACGACGGTGCTGACGGCTATCCGCAACAGCGTCTCCCCGGAGACTATCGTGACCTATTCTGATGACGGAAAGCGGGCGGAGGGGGCCGATGTCGGTGTGGTTGTCATCGGGGAAAAGCCCTATGCGGAAGGATATGGAGACCGGTCAGACTTGACGCTGTCGCAACATGACAGGCAATTGGTGGCGACTATGAAAAAGGCGAAAATCCCGCTTGTTGTAATCCTGTTCTCCGGCCGGCCGGTGATTCTTAACGAAGTTCTGGACCAGGCCGATGCCCTTCTTGCGGCCTGGCTGCCCGGCACGGAGGGACAGGGGATTGCGGACGTTCTTTTTGGGGATTATAAGCCGACTGGAAAACTTTCGTTTACATGGCCCAAGTCCATGGAACAGATTCCGATCAATATTGGAGACCAGCCATACGAGCCGTTGTTTGAATATGGATATGGCTTGTCGTATTAAAGGCGGATAACAGCGGATATTTCCCAACTTCTTTCAGGCATAAAAAACACTACGCCCCTTGTGCGCCTTCGAGATTGAGAAAACTACCATCGGTCGATCAAAGGCCAGATCCTGCTGCATGTATGGGAAAGCCCGGAAGAACTGGAAAAAGAGATTGAACGTTTTGTTGCATGGTATAACAGTCGGCGGTATCATGAAGCGTTAGGGAATGTGACCCCCGATGATGTGTATTTCGGACGGCGGGAGACAATCCTGAAACGCAGGGCCGAATTAAAGACAAGAACAATCGAAAACAGAAAGGTGTTTAATTCAACGATTCCCGAAACGGTGAGCCAAAACCGTCAACGAAAATAGACCTTATTTTTGTCCCATTTGGGCTGAAGACGTACAGTATTTACCTCTTAAAAAATTTGTCACTTTTAGTCAGATTATTGCAACTATATGATAGATGTATTTGTTTCGAAAAAATAATAAAAATAACCAAAAGGAGTATATGATGATAAACAAAAAAGTTTATGGTATTGTAATAGGCACCCTTGGAGGGTTAGCCGGAGTTTTAATAGCCCTTGATTTGGTACCATCTTTTGTGACATCTCCTATTTTCTATGGCCCATTACTAGGTTTTTTGGGAGGCGTGCTGGGCATATTTGTTGCAATAAAAAAGGAAACAAGCCAACCCAAAAAACGTAAATATGCCATAATGGGTGGATCTATACTTACTGTTTGCATGCTTTTTTGGATAGGAGTTTTAATTTTCATCGCACTGAAATAATATGCATAATATACTCAAAATGACCATTTTAGATAAAAATTTGTAACTATCTCATTTACAGCATATTACAGCGATCAAAAGATTGGCTTTAACTGTCTATGAGCCAATTTGGCAGTCAATCAGTCGATTTGAATAATATAAATTTCATCCATCTTTCCATAGTTGAATCTGAAATTTAGATATTTTTTTGTACATAAACGTAAGGTTCCGAGCAACCGCATCTGTCCACGCTCTTTGAAAAGTTTATAATGTGCTCATGATTTAATTGGAGAAGATCATGGGCAGAGTTCGCGAATGGATAGTGCAAGGAATATTTCGCTTTTTTGGTAAGGCCTCCATATAAGCTGTCTCTTAAGCTCCTGCCTGGCCCGAGGGGCAGGCAGGAATTTTATCGGACAAAGTTTCTTCCTTGCTCATTTCTTCCAGTCGCTTCATATTCATATATTGCCTACTGCCCCATTTGGTCCCTGATATATGCCGCAACCGGGCAGCAGCTAACATCAAAGCTGAGTTGCCATCCGGGAAACAGCCGACCACTCTCGTTCGCCGCCCGATCTCCCGCATGATCCGCTCAAGCATGTTATTGGTCCGCAACTGACGCCAGTGCTCAGGTGGGAACTTGTAATAGCTGAACGTCTCACTAGCACCGCTGCGAACTGTTTCGGCTGCCTTTTTGAGCCGCATCTCTTCGAGCTTTTTCGCAATAACTTCGGCTTTGCTCTGTGCTGCATCCCGGTCCTCCTGGGCGTGGATGGCCTTGAGCATCGCCGCAACCTCTTTCATCTTCGTTCTGGGCACATCACTGAAGACATTGCGATACCAGTGGCACACGCATCTCTGCCACTGTGCATCAGGGTAAAACTCTTCTGCCGATTCAACAATGCCCAGGCATTTATCCGATATAACCAGTTGAACGCCTTTCAATCCACGTTCTTTTAAATGCCGCAGGAACTTGCTCCAACTGTCTTTATCCTCCTTACCGCCCTCGACAACGCCCAGTATATCACGATAGCCATCCATGCCGACGCCGACGGCCACCAGTACCGATACGTTCCTTACCTCGCCGCCCCAGGTGCGTTTCAGGCTGATGCCGTCCAGGTAAACGTAAGGATACCGGCCTCGAATCGGTTCGTTTCGCCAGGCCTCAATCCGCTCATACATCTTTTGATTCAGATGGCTGACCGTTCCGGCACTCACCTTCATGCCCCACAGCGCCTCGGTGATGTCCTCCACACGGCGAACCGACACGCCGGACAAGTACATTTCCATCAAAGCCTCTTCGACGCTGGACTCCCGGCGTTTATACCGTTCAATAATAGCGGTTTCAAATTTGGCGTACCGCAGTTTGGGCATTTTCAACTCAACCTCGCCAGAGGTAGTGTGAAAGCGGCGTTTGTAATGGCCGGCCCGACCGTTGGCCCGCTGATCCGTCCGCTCATACCGCCGGGCATTGCACAGCTGATCCGCCTCGGCGTCCAGCATCTCATTGAGCGTCTCTTCCACTGTGGAACGCACCAGCTTGCCAAGGTGCGCCTGAATCTGAGATTCATTGATTTTGATCGCATCGCTCAAGTTCTTGTCCGATTGTGCCGAAGTACTGTTCTGCATCACTGTGTCCTTTCTTTGATTGTCAAGGTTCATATTCACACAATTTTCCCATCGACCAAAGAAAGGACTCTTTTTATCAACTTTTCAAAGTGCGAAACTTATTATACGTTCTCGACGGTAATGGAACTGTTAATTGAAAACGGCTTTGACGGATTGGCCGATTGGATGCGAATCCTGCTCCATGAAGCCATGAAGATCGAGCGGAATCACGCCCTCGGGGCAGGTCCCTACGAGCGGTCTGACGCCCGCAAGGGCCACGCCAACGGCTGCAAGCCCAAGACCGTGGACACCCGCCTCGGACGCCTGACGGTTTTTGAACTGCCCGAATCGCATCGTAAACGGATGCGAACGACCAATCTGCTCGAACGCCTGCATGAGGAAATCAACCGACGCACCCGGGGGGCCCGGCTGTTCCCAAACCCAGCGTCCCTGCTGCGGCTGGTTAGTGCCATTGAAATGGAGATCCGCGAAGACTGGATCGCCGGAAAACGGTATTTGAATATGAATGCGGAAAAGGAGAACGTGGATAAAAACGTCAATTCAAACAAAAAGAGAATTTACAGAAAAAATGTTGCGTAATCTTGGGCTACCGCAGCCCCGCTGAGGTGTATGGCATCGCCGTTGGCGCTCCGGTCACCCTCCGGGCTTCCTCCGTTCCAACGGTGGCATTAACTGGTGATGAGTCCGCCTTAAAACAACCCGTTTTCTGTCTTGACAACGGGTAGGGGTTTATTTGTCCATTTCCAACTGAGGCAATACACAATGATGGTTCCTTTCATTTTTTTCCCAAGAAAAAATCTTTACCAATCGTGTTTGTAAAATACAACAAAATTGAGATTGGAAAAAAAAGAACAAACAATACAAGGCCACTTAACACTCCGATAATATCTTCATTGCCGAATGAGTATTCTGCATGTTGGTCTGCCAGTATGTATTTTACAGAAAAACACACACATACAAGACAACCAAACATCCAACACAAAATACTTGCATACATGTTTTTTTTGTTAAAAAAAAACATAATAAATTTATTATTCATTTCTATCCTCTATGTTTACTTGCGAACACCAATATTCTCGATTTTTGGATTACTATTTGGGTGGGCATCCGCTGGCAGCACTACCTATTGCATTCCCAATTGCCTCGGCAGCAGCGGATATAACTCCTGCTGCAAGATTATCGCCTGCTGCTCCGGCTAATCCACCAGCCGCACCAAAACCACCACCGGCTAAAGCCCCTACAGCAATCGCTCCAATATCCCCATCAGATGCAATTCCAGCAGATGCTCCTCCCGCAATTCCGCTCGCAATTGTCCCGGCAAAAACACCTCCTGCTGCACCAGCGCCTCCGGCAAACCCGCTTAGACCACCCGCTAACACTGCTCCACTTACAGATATACTCCCATTACCACCGATCTGACTCGCTGCATCATTTACCCCAGCAACTATTCCTCCAGCAATCGCACCTGCAATAGCTCCAGCTGCAGCACCGGCAGGTCCCCCAATCATTAAGCCTGTGATTGCACCTGTCGCAGCTCCACTCACTGAACCCAGTGCTGTGTTTCCTAGCCAACTCCAAAAACTTAATCCCCACGGGTCGGTCCAATTCAGCGGGTTGTTGTTGACGTAGGCGTAGAGGTTCATGCCATCGATGTAGCCCAGCGGGTCGGGCTGGCAGAAGCGCCCGATCAGCGGCGCATAATCCCGGAAGCGGTAGTAGTACAACTGCGCTGCACCGTCCCACCGACGGCCCGTAAACAGGTACGGATTGCCGATGGCGCTGGTACTGTAGGTCGTCGTGTCCGCAGTCAGCCAGTTGCCGTCGGCGCCCGCGTCGGTCATCACATACGGCTGGCCGAACACCAGATACGCATACCCTTCCACAATCGCCCCGAACGCATCAACAACAGCCGAGCCGCGCCAGCGGCCGGATAATGCCCCGACTTAAATATCTCACCTGCATCTCTGCAGCTTTATCGGCCAGCTCGCGCTGCCGCGCTGTTGCCGCTGACATTCACCATCGCCACCGGATTATCCATCCCCGGCCCATAGATGTATTTACGTATCAAAGAGCCGCTGCCGCTGTCCCCTTTTCTGAGAGCCGTATAGAATCATCTTCAGACCCAGAAATCCAGAACTCTTCCCAATCTCGGCAGACTCCTTAGCAAACTCCTTATTTGTTCCCTTCTATTTTTCGATGTCTTTCCAAAGCAGCCGTTTCGCCCCCATTATACCTCGCCGATTTCGGCCGGCAAGCCATTCCCTCATTTTCTGCTTATTTTTTGCCAAAACCCCATTTTCAGCCCAAAAACCCACAAAACAGCGATTTTTGACAACACCCCGCCAAACACCCTTGGAAAAATCAACCCCCCACGACACACCAGCCCCTTGCTCAAACCACCCGCGTCGGCTAAACTAAACCCCATGGAATCGTCATGAACCTTCAACCGCGGATAAAACATAATCAATAGAGGGCACAGCATGGCCGGTTGCCGTCTGACCGATGATTTGACAAGGATAGGCAAAAGTTATCAGTTGACATAAAATGAAAAACCTTCTCTTCAAAAAATACGCTTCTTTCCAAAAGCCGGGCCGACTGCTTTGCTCCGCTTGGTGTGTTCATCTGAAAAGTTGTCCACTTGCATGAAGGAGTAAAAACATGAATGTAATGGATTTATTCTGGATTTTTTTTATGGTAACGGCAATTCAGCCGATTCTTCGCCAGAAATTTCTGGAAGCATCCCGAAAAAGACTTTTAAGCATCATTGAAAAGAAGAGAAATTCCCGGGTGATCCTTCTCGTCCATAGACAGGAAACAATGAGTTTCATAGGGTTTCCCGTTTTCCGCTATATTGATATCAACGATTCGGAAGAGGTTCTTCGTGCTATTCAGCTGACCGATCCGGATGTGCCGATTGACCTGATCCTGCATACCCCGGGCGGGCTGGTGTTGGCCTCTTTGCAGATTGCCCGAGCGCTGGCTCTGCATAAAGGAAAGGTTACCGTGTTTGTTCCGCATTACGCCATGTCCGGCGGCACCCTGATTGCCCTGGCTGCCG
>Ga0209407_1004101_pt1 | contig 12119 bp, 18 predicted proteins | sample AD_JPNHG3_MetaG_FD_184410 | JGI IMG/M metagenome (GOLD analysis project Ga0209407, IMG submission 184410) | Active sludge microbial communities of municipal wastewater-treating anaerobic digesters from Japan - AD_JPNHG3_MetaG (SPAdes) (version 2) | ecosystem: Engineered > Bioreactor > Anaerobic... | reverse complement strand
CGACAAGGAGATGTCCTTGCGCGCCGCGGCGACGATGTTCGCCTTGAGCTGCTCCCGCATCGCCTTCCGTACCGGATCTGAGATGTACGGCTCACTCATGGTCAGCCCTCGGGTGGCACTCGCTGTTGATCCGATCGATACTGATGCATGCCATGAGCAGGGCGCCGAAACAGCCGCCGATGATTAAACCTGCGAAGAAGATTGCGAGCCACATCACGCAACCCCTTCGATTATTCTGAGATATTCTTTCAGGCCGGCTATCTGCTGGCATACAGCGATGTTCTCCGATACCTGGCCCTTGCCGGCCAAATGCCTGACAAGCTCTTCCTTGCCTGCTATCAGCTTCTTGACCCTTTCAATCTCGGCTTCCATCATGCCTCCTCGAATCTGGTGTACTTGCCGATCCATCTCAGAGAGATCTCGCCGCATGGGCCTCCCCGGTGCTTGGCGAGATCGAGCACCGCCTCGTGCTTTTTCTCTTCGTCTCGGGTGTATTCGTATTCCCGATGCACGAAGAGAACGATGTCCGCATCCTCTTCGAGTGCCCCGGTGGCCTTGAGATGGTTTAGCGATGGCCTCTTGTTCGCCTGGGCTACGGCCTCGCGGTTGATCTGCGCCAAAAGGATGATCGGTATGCCCAACTCCTTCGCCAGCGGTGATAGTTCGTTTACGACATGAGTGTTTGTCTCGTACAACCCCTTCCCTTGGCCCCGGATCTTTGAAAGCTGGTCGATGTAGATGATTTCAGCTCCACGCTTCTTCAACCTGCGGCATAGGCGTCGGATCTCTGACACCGGTTGTCCTCCGGGCGAATCGTCGATGATGAGATTGCACTTACTCAAGGCGCTGTTCGCGTTGACGATAGCCTCCCAATCCTCGCCGTTGAGCCGCCCGTTTTCGAGCTTGACCGAGTTTATCAGGGCCTTTATGGAGACGAACCTGTTCCATATCTCGTCTCGGGCCATCTCCAGTGAGACGATTCCGACGCCAAAGCCCTGTTTTGCCTGATAAAGCGCCATGTTGCATGCGAGCGCCGTCTTTCCCTGCCCAGGCCTGCCCGCGATAATGCCAAAGATCTTGCGGTATCCGCCCCCCAACATCTCATCCAGTTGAGCGTATCCGGACGGTATTCCTGATCCTCGCCCATGCTCGGATAGCTCCCGATATCGCCTCATCGATTCGTGGGCTAAATTCTGCGCCGTGTATTGATGCCCTGGCGTCATGGCATTATCGAGGCCCAGCACGATCTGCTGTGCTTGATCGATAGCGTCCTCAATCGCGACATTGGTTGACAGCGCCGTCATCATGTCCTGCGCTGCCTTAATGCCGCGCCTCGCTGTGGTAAGGCGGCGCAACTCCTTGCTATAGTGCTCCCAGTTCGCCGCCGTTCCAACGGCATCCACGAGGCCCATGACATAGGTTTCGCCGCCGATCTGTTCTATCTTTGGCATTCCACAGACAGTCACCCAGTCCACGGGGTTCTTCTGTTGGTAGAGCCCTCGCATGTGCTCGTAGATTCTGCGGTGCCGCTCAGAATAGAAATCGTCCGGACTGAGCACGTCAAAAATCTGGTCATGAATGCTCTCATCGATCAGAATTCCGCCGAGAATGATCCTTTCGATATTCTGATTGTTCGGAATAATCACGACACCAGCTCCTCGATTTGCTCTTTGGTCAGAGGCTTTCTCTCTCGCGCATCATTGGCGAGCTGTTTCGCCGGGTATCCACCATTGGCGCGCCCGGCAAACTTGATCTCGTTGAGCACCCACTTCATCCAGGCCTTGTTCCAGTCCATCATCGTCGTCCCCTTTGACTGGTGATGAAGGACAAATCTTTCCCAGACCATGGCTATATCGCCATCCAGCCCCTTTGCTCTGGCGTATGCCTCCATCTGCGGGGTCAAGGAAAAATCGGCCGGCATCTGGGATGCCCTTTTTGGCTTATCCTTTTTCGGAGCGACTGAGGGCGTTTCAGTTTTTGCTGAAACGCCTCTCTCTACAAAGGTAGGGTTAATGGTACTAGGTAAAGAATCTTCTAGAATCTTAGATTCTAAAGAAGAAGAAAAAGAAGGGGCGCTGTACATCGGTGTTTCAACTGCGTTACATGGATGCGTTTCACGATGCCTTCTGACACGTAACTTGGTTTGTTCTTTAATCTTTTCTTCTTTTACCATCCTTCTATTTATAATCGTTACATCATCGTTACAGATCGTTACATTGCCAATATTTGTGTCTTTAATTTCATTAATGCATCGCTGTGCGGTTGCGACATCACAGCCCCAAAGACGAGCCCAACCTGATATCGTGTAGGTCAATTTTCCACGATGCTCTGATGAGTGGGCGAAGAATAAAAAGTCGCACCATGCACCCCTTGCCTCAAGGGATAGAATTCTAGTATCCCTGATTATGTCGGCTGGATAAAGGGGAAACGATGGTGCCTTACTCATCTCAAATCACCTTCTCGCACCACATCCCGCCGTCCCTCCACACGATCTTGAACACGAACCATGGGAACAGCGTCAGGGCCGATATAAACATCTTACAACGGGCGTCATCCTCAATATGCGGCCTTTGACTGACCTTGCGCCAGATAGCCTTGCAGTCGTGGAGCTCCAGGTGTTCGGCTATGACGAGGAAGTCGGGCTCATAGGTGACGCCCCTTTCCCCGTTGCCGCCCGGCGCGAGCACAAGCCGCAGCGGCTGGAATCGGTAGTCTATGATCTCGCCGGCCTGTTTGCGGATCTCCAAATGACCGGCATAGGCCCGCTCGGTTTTGTTCATACCATCGTTCTCGGGGAAGCATGGGCGAGGAAGGATGATTTTTTTCGGCTTCAGGTATGCGTCTACACTGGCCTTCTGCTTGGCCTGGTGAGCCTTTAAATCATCCTCGGTCCATCTCAGCGCCAACGCAGCCTCCCGTAGTACAGCCAATTAAACCACCGCTCCCCCAGATGCCCGTTGACGTGCAGGGAGAGGAGGAAGCGTTGCCAGCACTGCTTTTTGGTGAGCAAGGGCTTCATGCTGCAACCGCCTTTAGATAATCCATGAGTTGCCGTCCAATGAACTCGGTATATGCGGGCGGGATGGCTTGGGAAAGCTCGTCAACGGTCATCCAATCTATCCCCATGGCTTGGCGTTGCTCGTCGGCTGTAAAGCTTTTCTCCCCCTTTTCTCTTCGGTGCAGGCCTACTCCATGTCCACCACCATAAACACCAATTACCGGAACACGTTTGCGGTTGCGTCCATGACCACCATAGACACCGATTACGCCTTTGCCATGGCGACACTGGAGGGTTTTACAGATAAAAAAGCTGGATTCAAAAACACGATGTCGTCTTAATTCTGCAACCCCAGCGACGCCAAGACCGAACATTGTCCCACATAGCACTATCGAAAATCCGAGCGGGGCACCCGGCACATTCTCGATCACATAAGGCAGTCCGGTGCTGATTAATTTATCGCGGGTTGGAGCTATAAGGTCGAGATGGTCTTTTGCATTCCACATTGTTTTTAGGGACGTGTGGGCTTGGCACGGCGGGCTTGCATGAATGGCGTCAAACGACCTCATAAAGGCGAGATCAACAGATAACGCGTCTGCCTGGATGAACTCGAACGGGTAACGCTTTTGAGGCCTAATATCGACTCCCACAACCTCAAAGCCTGCGCGGTGGTAGCCCATGGAACAGCCACCGGCCCCACAGAACAGATCAAGTAAACGTGGCTTACTCATCAAACCTCCCAAAGTACAGCACGTTGAACATTCTTTCCCCCAAATGCCCGTTGACGTGCAGGGATAGGAGGAAGCGTTGCCAGCACTGCTTTTTGGTGAGAAGGGGTTTAGGCAAAAAGTACCTCCTGGTTGCCCTCTGATTGAGCCGCCTTGATATTCTTTATGGCCTCTGCGTAGTATGATTCCTTTAGCTCCATCCCGATGAATTTGCGGCCCATCCGCACGGAGCAGTAACCCTCTGAGCCGATGCCGGCAAAAGGCGATAACACCGTATCGCCAGGGTTGCTCCAAAGGACGAGCGCTCTATCAATGACATCCAATTGCAGCGGGCAGATGTGGCGTTCGTCTGCATGCTCTCGCGCCGCCCTCTCGTTCAGCGTCCTGGTCTGCCGGATGTCGAACCATACCGGCGAGGCGTACCGCTGCCATACATGATGGCTGTACTTGTTGGTACGCGGATCATTTTCTTTACGGTCATCAGGCTCAGGCATTTCACCGATATAGGATTCAAAACCTCTGCCGTGCGCTATCGGCTCGGGGTTGACGCCTGGCTTGCGAACAGTCACAAGGTAATCAGGAAGCCCCTGGGCGCACCGGCTCGAATCCTTGGATATCTGCTTATGGGCCAGGGTTAAATTTTTGGTTCTGGTTGCCTGCACAAGGGGGTCCTTCCAAATGCAAACCTCGGAATGGTAGATGAACCCGGCAGACTGAAACATGCGGATGAGATCGCCACGGAAATCATGCATGCCGATATATCCGTCCCTGTTGATCGTGGCCGGCAGGTTCATGCAGTGGAAAGACACCAGCCTCCCCGGCATGATTACCCGGTACAGCTCGGCAATCAGGTAGCGGAAATGCTCCTTAAACTCGTCCGCCGTCTTGCAGTTGCCCATGTCCCGGGGACTGTTGGTGTATGTAAACAGTGATGCAAAAGGAGGGGAAAAAATCGAATAGCCAATGCTGTCGTCTGGAATATCGCGGACGATCTCCACCGAATCGCCCAGGTACATCTTCCATCCGTCGCCGTGTTCCTCTGCTCGTTTATAGTCCGGGATCTGATATTCATTATCGTGCAATATGGCCTTACTGATGTCGGCCATATGATCGACCATGCCCTCCGCTAATTTCATGGCATCACGCTCCTTACGCTTGATATTTTCAAGCACCGGTCCCTCGGACTCGGATATGACTATATGCACGTCCACGGTCTGTTTTTGACCAAAGCGCCAGCATCTCCGCACGGCCTGATAAAATTGCTCATATGAGTCCGACAGACCTGTAAAAATGACATTATGGCATCCCTGGAAATTCATCCCAAACCCGCAAATAGATGGCTTGGATACCAGCACACGCACCGATCCGGCCGCGAATCCCAGCATGGATGTTTCCTTGTGCTCGTTGGTATCAGCGCCTTTGACTTCCGTTGATCCTGGAATTGATCGAGACAGTGCGGCGCTTTCGTCGTTCAAGTCACACCACACCAACCATTGATCGTCGGGGTGTTCGGCTGCCAGATCGGCCGCGACTTTGACCCTATCGCTCAGGGATGACTTGCGAGCCCTGCGCCGCTCTTCTAGTGTCTTTACACCAACATCAAAAAGCCGATCTGTTTCGTTTGCGCTTGGTATGACATGTTCATGCAGGCATAACTCGGGCAGGGCAAACCCTTCATCGGAGTATCCCAGGTCTGACGGCTTGCGGAGCATAACCGCCCATTGACATATCCACTTCCAAAACTCTTTTTGGGCATGTCCCTTGAGCCTCCATTGTCCGACATCTCCGCCGTCATTGATGAAGAACATGGCGAGCATTTCTTCTCTGGTCATGACGTTTAAAAATTGCGCATGATTTCCCAGCTCCATATAGTCGTTTGGGGCGGGTGTGGCGGTACAGGCAAGCTTATACGGGGTTTCTGTGAATGACTCGATTATCTGCGTGCGCACCTTGCCGGCGTACGATTTCAGGATACTTGATTCGTCCAGGACAACACCAGAGAACACGGGCACGTCAAACGCGTGCAGCATTTCATAGTTAGCGATATTTACGCCGGGCTTGACGTCATCGGCGCACCGGCACGGATTGACCTTTATGCCGAACTTATCGCCTTCTCGCACGGTCTGCTTTGATACAGCCAAAGGGGCCAAGATAAGAACAGGCTGGCCTGTATGGCCGGTGACATGATGCGCCCATTCCAATTGGATGGGTGTTTTCCCGAGCCCGCAATCGGCGAACACCGCCGCCTTGCCGCGGATGAGCGCCCACCTGACAATAGCCCGCTGAAAATCGAAAAGCACAGGATTAATCTCGGCCTCTGGATAAAAGCCAGACGCTTTCACCCTTATCTCTTTTGACCGTATAAATTCACTATATTCCATCATTCATCACCTATGGGCGGCCCCGTCTAAAGCACGGTAATTGCGCCACTCCACCAGACCCTCAACCGAGAAGAACACGGGCTTGCCTATTTCGTGCGCCCTGGCTATTTCGGATTGTGTGCCTTTGCTGGTTTCAGCGCGGAAGGGTATCACCAGAACGCAATCTGACGCCTCAAGCCAGGCCATCGAGGGGGCCTGAAACGTCCCGACAGTGACCGTTTCGACCTCAAACTGATCCATGGCCAGGATGTATTGATGGTCCAGCCATGGACAGAACGGCGCAAAGCCCATCAATAGGAGATCCTTACACATCTGGATTCCGCGCCTGATGTTGTTAAGGACGTCGAGCACGTTATCATCCGAATACCTACCAGCAACATAGACCTTGATCATTCATTCACCTCTTTGGGCGGCCCCGATAGCGGCGGGCGTGTCTATCCGATGCGGGGAGGGCAAGGGCGCCCGCCGCCAAGGGCCATACGGCTGTTAAAAAAATGAGGGGCAGAGCTGGAAGCTCTATGATGCCCCTCAAAGAGGAGGGTCTCGGGCGCTAAGGCATTTGAACATGCCCTACCGCGTGTTACCGCGCTCATTTTTATTCTCCTGAACCAGATCTTTGAGCGTTACCCTGCCGCCGCTCGCGTCTATGATGCGCTTGGCTATCTCCGCGGTAGGCGTAGTTCCTCGAAGATATCTATACACCGTCATCGGGTGCACGCCAATGGCGGCCCCGAACGTGAAAGGATTTAGCCCTTCATCTTTTAAATAAGCTTTTAGCTTCATAGGGAAGCCATTAGCACGATTGATAATCCGATGCAAGCTTTATTATTATTTCTTTCCGTAGCGACATAAACGTGACAACCAAAAGCCGCAAGCCGCCGATATTATACTGATTATCATAATTAAATTAATTTGCTAAAAATCGCTTGCATTGCCTTAGCGCTTGTGCTAAAGGTTTGTTCAGATGAAGTCGATAAGATGCGGAGGGCGAGAAATTGGAGGAGGTGGCATGATGTCAGCCGCTATCCAGTACGAACACGCCCTCAAAGGCCGTGGCCACGATCAAAACTGAATCGCAGGTCGTCTGCATGGCCTGCGGGCATAGGGAGGTGATTCATGGTGTGTAGCTGGTGTAACGCCCCCATGGACGGCCCCGCCCTGTCGAGCGGCATGTGCCCCGCCTGCGCCGAGAAAGAAGAGCTCCACGCCCTTCGTGATGGCATCCTGATCCACGCCGGCCAGATCGCCCTCGCTGACGACCCCGACGAGGCCATGGAGCATGTCATTGCCCTTCAGGACATTAGCAACCGCATGGCCGAACATGGCGGCGAAAGGGCAGATGTGCGGGAGATCATTCGCAGGGGCCAGGGCTGGGCACGCGGCCCGGTCCGGATGAACTGTCTGAAGCTCGGCATCATCGAGGAAGTGAGGGCGGCCGCATGATCTTCGACCTCTCCATGCTCATCCTCGTCATCTGCGGCGTCATCGTGGCCCTGTTCATCCTGGACAAAGGGTACGACCTCGTAATGTGGCTCCGTCATGAATGGCGCCGGGTGGATTTGGGGGCGTACCGGGCGGATCGTGGCTTGTGGGATGCGCGGCGTCGCTGATCATCGGCGCCATTTTAAAACGAAAGGAGGAAATCAATGAATATATCGATCGATCGGATCAGTATCAGGAACTTCAAGGGCATCAAGGCCCTTGACGTGAATTTCGGGAACGCCACGGCCATCTATGGCGAGAATGCCACAGGAAAGACCACGATCTTTGACGCCTTCCTGTGGGCTCTCTTTGGCAAAGACTCACAGAACAGCGCCACCTTCGCGATCAAGCCCCTGAACGGCAACGGCCAAGCCGCCCACAACCTCGATCACGCCGTTGATGTCGCGCTCAACGTGGACGGAAGACCCATGCTCCTCTCGAAGGTCTTCACGGAGAAGTACACGAAGAAAAGGGGATCGGCCAAGGCAGAGTTTACCGGCCACACCACGGATTATTTCATCGACGGGGTTCCGATCCAAGAGAAGGAGTACAAGGAGCGCATCAAGGCCATGATCAATGAGAACGTGTTCAGGCTCCTGACCGATCCCCGGTACTTCAACGAGGTCCTCCACTGGCAGGATAGAAGAAAGATCCTCATGGAGATATGCGGAGAGGTCGAAATCGCCGATGTGATCGCGTCAGACAAGGGCCTGTCCGGGCTTACCTCGATACTGAACGGTCACAGCATCGACGATTTCCGCAAGATGATAGCCGCTCAGAAAAGGGAAATCAACGATCAACTTGAGAAGATCCCGGTACGAATCGATGAGGCCTCACGGTCAATCGTGGAGATCCGGCCCGATATCGACACCGTACCCGCTCAAATCGACGCACTCGAAGCAAAGAAGCAGGAGCTCGAAAGCCAGCTTGCGGACCTGAGAAACGGCGGGACGTTATCCGCGAAACGGATCGAGTTGCAGGAGATTGAGGCCGAGATCCTGCAGCAGAAGAATACCTTCGAGAAGGACCGGCGGCTCCTTATCGAATCGTTGCAGAAAGAGTGCGATGACATCCTTGAGGTGAAACGATCCCTCGCAAGCCGGGCGGTGGACCTCTCCGCTACAATCGATAGCAGGACGCGAGAGCTCGCCGGCTATGAGGAACAGTGCGAGAATCTCAGGCATGAGTGGATCGCCATCGACTCCCAGGAAAGCACCGACCCGACCATGTGCCCGACGTGCAAGCAGCCCATGCCACAGAGGATCATCGAAGAGGCCCGCAAGAATTTCCTCAATGCCAAAGCCTCAAGGCTGGCCAGCATAGAGCAGAATGGCATACGGCTCAAGCACATGATCGAGAGCCTCCAGGATGCGATCAAGGGTTTTCAGGAGGAGCTCTCCACCATTCCGGCCGCAACGAATAATCTTGATGCTAGGTACAACGATATCATGAAGCGGATCTCCGACATTCAAGCCGAGCATCCCGACTTTCCCGACCTTGAAGCAAAGAAGGCCTCCATCCAGGCAGAGATCGATAATGTCGCTCAGGCCGAGCAGGGAGTCATCAACGAGGTCCGGGCCCGGATGGAACAGACCATCTCCGAGATCCGCGAGCTCGAAGCTGAGCTCCAGAAGGCCGAGGCGAACAAACGCGCCGAATCACGCATCGAAGAACTGCAGAGGCAGGAGAAGGTCCTTGCTGAGGCATACGAGGCCATCGAGAAGAACCTCTGCCTCATCGAGGACTTCACGCGCGCAAAGGTAAAATTGGTCAGCGAAAAAATCAACAGCAAATTCTCCCTGGCCCGGTTCAGGCTCTTCGAGGATCAGATCAACGGCGGACTGTCCGAGGTCTGTGAGACGACCTTGAACGGCGTGCCGTACAGCTCCATGAACAACGCCGGCCGGGTGCAGGTTGGCCTGGACATCATCAGGACCCTACAAGCTCATTACGGAATCATCGCTCCCGTGTGGATCGACAACCGTGAGTCTATCGTCGAGCTGCCCGAGATGGCCGGCCAGGTGATCAGTCTCATCGTAAGCGAGGCGGACAAGCAGCTCCGCATCGAAACCCAACCCCAAACCAAAAAAGCCGCATAGGCAGAGGAGGAAATACCAATGGGAGAAAATCTACCGGAAGTAGCAAGGAAGTCAACCGACGTCATGGTCGGGTTCAGCAGTCAGCAGAGCTTTGAACTGGCGCAACGCGCCGCAAAGCTTCTCAGCACGTCAACCCTGGTACCCAAGGAGTATCAAGGCAACCTTTCAAACTGCGTGATCGCGCTCAACATGGCCAGCCGCATCGACGCTGACCCGCTCATGGTCATGCAGAACCTCGTCGTGGTCCATGGACGGCCAACATGGTCATCTCAGTTTCTCATTGCCACAGTGAACACTTGCGGCCGGTTCTCCGCACTGCGCTATGAATTCTTCGGCACGCAAGGACAGGACGATTGGGGTTGTCGCGCATGGGCCATCGAGAAGGCTACCGGGGAAAAGCTCGTCGGGACCGACATCTCTATTGGCCTTGCCAAGAAAGAGGGCTGGTATCAGAAAAACGGCAGCAAGTGGCAGACCATGCCGCAACAGATGCTCATGTATCGCGCCGGGTCGTGGTGGGCACGGGCATATGCCCCCGAGCTTTCCATGGGCCTGCATACCGACGACGAGATCAGGGACATCATCGACGTGGCCCCTGGTGACTATGAGATTAAGGCTACGGAGAAAGAGATCGAGCAAAACGCCAACACCGGCGCCGTGATCGACGTGCAAGCCGAACCCGAACCCACGCCCACCAGCGACGGCATGACCGAGGAAGAGAAGCAGCAGGCCATCGACAAAGAGAAGGCCGAAGCCGCAGCGGAAGCAGCGAAGAACGGAAAGAGGTCCCCGGGGTTCTAAATGATCACCTTCACCCCACATTTCAGCTCAAGCGCCGGCAACCTCTACACGGTTACCGGCGGCACATCCACGATCATGCTGGAGTGCGGGGCGCGCATCACGAAGATCAGACAGGCCCTCAATCACAAACTGAGCAGCGTAGAGGCCTGCCTGGTCACTCACGAGCATGGCGACCATGCCAAGGCGGCCGAGGACATTCTCGCGGCCGGGGTGGATCTCTATTGCAGCGCCGGGACAGCGCAGGCCCTTGGTATCAACGGGCACCACCGGGTTCATATCATCGAGGCCCTGAAGCAATTCAGGGTCGGTCCCTGGACGATCTTGCCGTTCGATGTCGAGCATGACGCCGAGGAGCCGCTGGGTTTTTTGATACAGGGCGGAGAGGAGAAGCTGCTTTTCGCCGCGGACACGTTTTATATCCGGCACAGGTTCGCGGGACTGAATTTAATCGCCGTCGAGTGCAATTACTCGAAGCAGACCATGTCCCCGGATATCCCGCTGGCTCACAAGCTCCGCGTCATGCGCTCACACATGAGCCTCGATACCGTCTTGGGGTTCCTGGCTGCGAATGACCTGCATGGGGCGCGCGAGATCCACCTGATCCACTTGAGCGATGATAATTCAGACGAGACCCTGTTTAAAAACAGGGTACAGGCCGCAACGGGGATTCCCGTCTATGTGGCCAAGAAGGAGTCAGTATGTACGAAATAGAATTTCTACGCCGCACCAACGGACAAAAAATCGGCACTATACCATTCCAGGACTTCGACGAGTACCGCCGCACGGTGATCGAACTGATCAATACCTACGGCCTCAAGCAGATCCCGCTCAACCGGCTGAATGAGAAACGGTATGCCGTCCATCCCCACGGCCAGGACGGCATCGTGGTCGTGACCAGGGAGGTCACGACCAAACCGAAGACGCGGGCGCTTGAGCTCGCCAATAGACTATTTGGGAGGATTTAATGCTTATCGGAAAGTACGCAGGCAAGGGGAATGAGCGCTTTGTTTTATCGGCGGCGGCGGGGGTACCGGGCGAAAGGAAGAGCGAATGATTAACGCACACTTGAGCGGCGGTACTCCGTCCGCTCCAAGTGATTGTTCGCAAGGAGATTGATTATGGACGTACACTTTTCAAGCAAGACGGATCTGTGGGAGACACCACAAGACACTTTCGACGCGCTGGCGGCTGAGTTCGGCCCGTTCGATCTGGACGTGTGCGCAACGCCGGAAAACGCGAAGTGCGCACGGTATTATACCCGCGAGGATAACGGCCTTGCGCAACCGTGGGACGGAGCGTGCTGGATGAACCCGCCGTATGGACGGGAGATCAAGGCGTGGATGCGCAAGGCATATGAGGCGAGCCAAAACGGGGCAACGGTGGTTTGCCTTGTCCCGGCGAGGACAGACACAGCGTGGTGGCACGACTACGCCATGAAGGGGCATATCCGCTTTTTGCGGGGACGCCTGAAGTTTGGGAACGCCAAGCATTCGGCACCGTTTCCGAGTGCGGTGGTGGTGTTTCCTGCGAACAAGGAGGGTCAGCATCGTGAGTGAGTCCGCGAACGAACGTAGTGCTGGACCCGTTGGTTCGGCGCGTGAAGTACGAGAGTGTAGATCGTGTGCCTTTT
>Ga0209407_1004092_pt1 | contig 12134 bp, 10 predicted proteins | sample AD_JPNHG3_MetaG_FD_184410 | JGI IMG/M metagenome (GOLD analysis project Ga0209407, IMG submission 184410) | Active sludge microbial communities of municipal wastewater-treating anaerobic digesters from Japan - AD_JPNHG3_MetaG (SPAdes) (version 2) | ecosystem: Engineered > Bioreactor > Anaerobic... | reverse complement strand
GACGATGGTCACCGAGAACGTGGAGATGAGGATCATGCCCAGAAGGCCGAGGACCGCGAAGAGCAGAACCCCTTCCGTGACGAAGAACAGGGGCATGAGCAGCGACGACAGCAGCATGGAGAGCACGAGGTAGCGCTTGTGTCCCCAGCGGTCGGCCAGCGGCGCCCCCGCCAGCGTCCCGATCGCCCCGCCGGTGAGAAACGTCGTGACGAGGGTCCCGGCCTGCAGGATGTCGCCTTTCAGGTGGTCGATGAAGTAAAAGGGGATGTAGGTCAGCAGGCCGACCTGGATCCACGACCGCATCACGACGACGCCGATGAGCACGCAGAGAGACAGCCACCGCGCCGCGCCCGGCGCGTCCTGCTTTGCGGCCGCGGCGGCGTGGGCCCCGGAACGGGGAATGACGATCATGTGCCAGGACAGCAGGATCGTCACGGCAAAGAGCACCGCGGGCGCCGCGAGCACGGGGAGGCTCTCGAAGCCCCAGGTCCGGACGACGAAGAGCGCCAGCAGCGGGCCGATCGCGAAGCCCAGGTTGCCCCCGACGGAGAAGATGGACATCCCGGTGACTCTCCTCTCGCCCGTGAAGAAGTGGGCCGTCCGAAACCCCTCGGGGTGGTACGAGGCGATCCCCAGGCCGCTCAGGACGACGAGCGGCAGCACGAGGGCGAAGCTCGACGGCAGCGCGAGCATCGAGAAGCCCGCCCCCGCGCAGAGACAGCCCAGCGGCAGCAGCAGGGGCTTTTCCCTGCGGTCCGAGAGGTAGCCGAACAGGGGCTGGATGATGGAGGACGTGAGCGTGCCCACCAGGAGGATCGTTCCCGTGGCCGTGTAGGACAGCAGGAGCTTTGCCTTGAGAAAGGGCAGGATGACGGGCAGCGCCCCCTGGTAGAGGTCCGTCACGAGGTGACCCGAGGAGAGAAGAAGCAGGACTTTGAGGTTGAACTTGTTCGACGACAAACGGCTGGATTCCCCTTATCCCTGTGCCCGATATCCCTGGCCGCGATGCTCTCACACCGGACGCGGCAAGTCAAGCCGCGGCAATCCCCCTCGTGGCATGGAATTTGCTCGATATCAGTGCGGCCCGGTCCGTGCGTGCAGTCCCGGGACGGAACGAACAACACAGCCTCGTGAGGATGCGATGGAGAGTAAAACCAGGCCCGGCGGCGAGAAGACCCTGGGACAGATCCTCGTCGACAAGGGCATCATCAGCCGGGAGCAGCTGGATCGCGCCCTGCAGATCAAGGCCGAGCAGCCGAAGAAGTACCTGGGCGAGATCCTGTTCGAGATGGGGGTTTCGCAGGAAAAGATCAACCGGGCCCTCTACTACTCCAACAAGCGCAAGACGATCGGCGAGATCCTCGTGGACCAGAAGCTGATCACCCCCGAGCAGCTCGAGGAGGCCCTCTCGAAGCAGAAAAAGATCAAGGAAAAGTGGGGCCACACGAGGCCCCTGGGGCTGCTGCTCATCGAGCTGGGCTACATCAACAGCCGCGGGTACCTGACGGCCCTGTCGAAGCACTTCAACATGCCCATCCTGTCCATGAAGGACTACCAGCCCAACCCCCAGCTCCAGAAGGTCATCGGCGAACGCTACGCGATGGAGCGCAAGATCATCGTGCTGGAGAACAGCGCGAAGACGATCAAGCTCGTCCTGGCCGACCCTTCGACCCAGGTCATCGAGGAGCTCCAGAAGGCCATCCCGCCGGGCAAGGCAATGGAATTCTACCTCGCGGGCTACGGCGAGATCGATGAGAGCCTGCGCCGCGTGGCCGACCCCTTCAGCTTCACGCAGTACCGATAAAACAGGAAACGGGCTTCAGGCACCGGGAAAGAAAATCCCCCTTTTCAAGCGGGGAAAGAGGGGGATGTCTTCAGCGGTCACCTCTTTCACGCGCCTGCTGTCGGGGGGCCTCCGCCGTATTTCGCCGCCCGCTCCCTGATCTTCGCCAGCCATTTCTCGCGGTAGAGGTAGGCGACAAACAGGCAGCAGCCCGTGAAGGCGAGCAGGCCGGCCAGGGGCAAGAACTGGTTGTTTCGGGCGCAGCTCCCGAAGGCGGAGAGCATGATGGTTCCCAGGAGGCGGCCCGCGGTGGAGATGACGAGAAAGGTGGCGGCCCGCATGTGCGACAGGCCGAGGATGTAGCAGAGGTAGTCCTTCGGAAACCCCGGGATCAGAAAGAGAAAGAAGGCGATGAAGACCCCCTTGTGCTCCAGGACGTAGTCGTACTTGCGCAGGGTCTCCGGCTTGACGACCCTTTCCACCAGGGGCAGGCCGAAGATGCGGGCCAGCAGGAAGGCCAGCCAGGAGCCGATCGTCAGCCCGATCGTCGAGTAGACGGTCCCCAGGAAGGGGCCGTACAGGTATCCCCCGATGAAGCCGCTCACTTCCCCGGGGATCGGTGCGAAGATGACCTGCAGGATCTGCAGGGAGATGAAGATGATCTCGTCGTACGGGTCGAAGGAGGTGATCCGCCTCGCCGCTTCTTCCCGGTCGGAAAAGAACACGTGCAGGTCGAAATGGAGAAACAGGTACGCCCCGACGGAGAAAAAGGCGACGAGGGCCAGGGCGCTGAGAAGGTAGTGTCGTTTCATGGGTTCAGGGCATCGCGCAGACGGGGCTGCGATCCGTCACGCGAGCGATTCTTCTTACCAGAGAACGGCGGTGAACTCAAACGGGAATCGCCGATGTACCGGCGGCCCCGCATGGGCGGGTGCTCCCTTTCGATGCAGGGGGCTGATGGAAGAAGGAAGTGGTGACCGGAGGGGCGACCGCCGGGAAGGGGCTCCGGTTCCGCCTGCCCGCCGCCCGGGCTTCAGGCCGACCCGACCGTGTCGGCGAGGCCCGTCGAGGACTTGAGCCGCTGCAGCTCGCCCCGGACCCGCGTCAGCTCGTCGCTCGTCTCCTTGAGGCGCCGGGCGAGGACTTCGGCCATGACCATGTAGTAGATGGCCGCGAAGGCCACCCGGTCCTCTTTCCGGAGGTTTTCCATGGCCGCCACGTCCGTGACGAGGCAGACCGTCTCGTCGATTGCCGTCACCGACGAGGTCCGGGTGGAGACGGACAGGAGCCGCATCTCGCCGAAGACGTCGCCCGTCCGCGCGAGGACCTTGATCTCGACGCCGTGGCGGGTGACCCGGACCTTTCCCGAGACGATGAAATAGATCCGCTGGTCCGGCTCCTCCTCCCGGGAGATTGTCTCGCCGGGGGCGTATTTCAGGATCCGGCTGCAGCTGAGGATCTTGCGGAGGTCCTTCTTTTCGAAGGCCTGGAGCTTCGGGATCTTCCGGAGCGCCTGGATGATCTCGCCGTTTCCCTGGAGGACCTGCATGCCCTGTCCCGCCCTTGCCGGAATGATCCCCTGACGGGCCGTCATTCCAATGGAAATATGAACCGGGAAATGTGAACCGGACTCCCTGAATCCATGAAAGAATCGTGCCAAGCTTCGCAACGTCCATCTTTCCGCGGGTCCCGGTGCCCCGTTTGTTTCATTGACTTCCGCACCCGCATCGTCTACTTTTGAAAAACTTTCGACAGAGGGGGCCCTGCAGTCGCTCACGCTCCCCTTGTTTGCCCCCCGTCGAAGGAGGGGGAACGGTTGAAACGCCTCCCGCCAAGGGAAGGCACGTGCGGGCCGTTTCCCGGGAGTCTCTATGCGAGTGGGCGTCATCCACACGGCGTCATCCCCCTGCGGGTGTGCAGCGGCCATCTCCCGGGGACTGGCATCCCTCGGCCACGACGAACTCATCGTCGACTCGGAGCAGATCGAGTTCCGCGTCGCCGACCTGGCCGCGCACTGCGACCTCGTCATCGATCACACGGACACCTACCTCGGGCACGGCCGCCTGCGCCCCCTCGTGCGCTCCCTTCTCGAGTCCCACGGCATCGTCCTCGCCGGCTCCGATGCGAGGGCCTGCGCGCTGGCCGACGACAAGGCCGCAGCGAAGGCGCGCCTCGGGGCCGCCGGCATCCCCGTTGCGCCGGGCGTGGTTTGCGCCTCGGCGGGCGACCCGATCCCGTCCTGGCTCCGCCCGCCTTACATCCTCAAGCCCTCCGCCGAGCACATGAGCCGAGGCCTCGTGGTCGCCCGCAGCGAGACCGAGGCCCGCGGCCGCCTGGGGGAGCTGCTGTCGCGCCACGGCAGGCCCATCCTCGTGGAGATGTTCATCCCGGGCCGGGAGCTGGCCGTCTCCGTCGTGGACGGGGAGGTGCTGCCCCCCCTGGAGTGGGTGATGGAAGGCGGGGAAACGGGCGTCCTGACGGAGGCCTTCAAGCTCCGGGACGTCCGGCCGGATCGGCGCGACGCGGTGAGGGCCGGGCTTACGCCGGAGGAGTCGCGGGCGCTGGCCGACCTTTGCCTCGCCGCCTTCCGGGCGCTGGGGCTCAGGGACTACGGCCGCTTCGACGTGCGCCGCTCGCCCGGAGGGAGCTTCTTCTTCATGGAAGCCAACGTCACGCCGAGCCTGGAGCCCGAGGAGGCGCTTGCCCTCTCGGCCCGCTGGGCGGGCATGGATTTCCCGGCCCTGCTCGACCGGATCCTCTCCGCGGCCCTCAGGCGCAGGCCTTCGGCGGCAGGGAAGGCGGCCGAGATGACCGTCGGCCTGCCGGCCGGGCCGGTCAGGCTCCGGCTGCCGGCGGGCGTGCACGTGCCGCCGCCCTCCACGGTGGAACTCGCCCGCCTGCTCGATGTCCGGCCCGGCGAGAGGGTTCTCGACCTGGGGTGCGGCAGCGGGCTTCTTTCCCTCGCGGCGGCCGGGCAGGGCGCGGGGCAGGTCGTGGCCGTCGACATCGATCCCCGGGCGCTCGACGCGACGGTCGAAAACGCGCGCCTCAACGGGTTTCCGGATCACATCGAGACGCGCGCCGGCTCCTGGTACGAGGCCCTCGCGGAGGGCGAGCGCTTCGACGCGATCATCGCCACACCTCCCCAGACCCCCGGCCGCAGGCCCTTCGGGCCCCGCTACGGGGGGCCAGACGGGACCCGGCACCTCAATGCCGTCATCGACGGCGCCCCCGGCCGGCTCGACCCGGAACGCGGCCGGCTCTGGCTGGCGGTCATCTCGATCGCGAACGTCCCCGCGGTGACGGCGCGGCTCCGGGAGCGCTTCACGGGGGTCGAGGTCGCCGGCGAAACGGAGCGGCCCTTCACGGCCCGCGAATACGACGCGATGGACGAGGGGCTCTTCGACCACCTCGAGTCCCTTCGCCGCCGCGGCGTTGCGCAGTTCCACGAGGTCTTCGGCGGCGAGTACGTCTTTCGCAACCTCTTCATCCGCGCCTCGGGGGTGAAGGCCCCATGAAGCGGCTCATCGTCAACGCCGACGACCTGGGCGCCGACGAGGCGCGCAACGAGGGGATCTTCGAGGCGATGCGGGCGGGGGTCGTCACGAGCGCGACCATCCTGCCCAACGGGCCCGCCCTGGGGCACGCCCTGGCGGGGATCCGGTCGGGCGGCTTCGCCCGTGTCTCCTTCGGGGTCCACCTGAATCTCACCGAGGGCCGGCCGCTCTCGGACGGTCTTGCGCCCCTCACGGGCCCCGGCGGGGGCTTCCTCGGGAAGGCCGCGGCGCACCGCCTGCTGATGCGGACGGGGGATGAAGCCCTCGAAAAGGCCGTCGCGGCGGAGACCGCCCGGCAGATCGCCCGGCTCGTCGATGCCGGGATCGCCGTCACCCACCTCGACGGCCACCAGCACGTCCATGTCTTCCCCGCGGCCCTGCGCACCGTCGCGGAAACCGCCAGGGGCCTCGGCATCCGGCGGATGCGGATCCCGGAGGAGACATTCCCGCCCGGGGACGACGCCCCGGCCGATCTGCTGGAAGAGGCACGCCGGTTCTCCGAACTGGGGCGCGAGGCCCGAACGTGTTTTGCCGGGGCGGGGATCGTGTCGGCGGATCATTTCCGGGGGCTCGCGCTCAAGGGCCGCCTCGATGCGGAGAGGCTGCTGGCGCTCCTCGAGATGCTCCCCGACGGCACGACGGAGCTGATGGTCCACCCGGGCCGCGTGCCGGAGAGGGACCCCTTCTCGGCGTTCTCCTCGGCGGACCGCGAGCGGGAGCTGGAGGCCCTGCTGGATCGTCGCTTCCGGCTTGCCCTCGAGAAGCGCGGGGTCCTGTTGGTTTCCTACCGGGAGGTTGCCCCGTGAACCCGTTCAAGCTCCTCATCCTCACGCCGACGGCCCTGCCCGACGTCACGGGCAACGCCATGACGGCCGAACGGTGGCGGCGCACGCTCGTCGGCATGGGTCTGGACATCCGGGTCTGCGCGACGGGCGGCTGCGGGCCCGGGGAGCTGCTGCACATCATCGGGCGGTTCGACCCCGGCGTCCTCCACGTCCACAACGCCTACCGTGCGGGGGGGCTCCTTCTCGACCCCGCCCTGGCGGATTCCCTGTCGCGCCTTCCTCTCGTCGTTTCCCCCTCGGGCACCGACATGAACATCGAATCGCGCGTGGAGGAACGGAGGGAGGTCGTCAGACAGGCCCTGCACAGGGCGGACGCGATCGTCGTCCAGAGCGAAGAGGGCAGGCAGAGGCTCGCCGAGGTTATTCCGGGTCGGATGGACCGGGTCTGTTACGTCCCCAAGTCTTTCGTCTGGCTGGGCGAAGAGAGAACGGACCTGAGGGGCGCCTGCAACCTGAGCCCCGAAGACGTGGTGTTCTTCATGCCCGCGGGGATCCGGCCGGTGAAGGGGAACCTGGAATGCCTGCTCGCACTCGAGAAGGCCCACGGCCTGCGGCCGCAGCTGCGCGCCGTCTTTGCCGGGCCCCCGCTCGATCGGGCCTACGCGGAACGTTTTCGCCGGGAGGCGGAGCGGCTGCGCGCCTTTGCGCGATGGGTCCCGGCCATCGAGCCGGCGGCCATGCGATCGGCCTACGAATCGGCGGATGTGGTCGTCAACGGATCCCTGTCGGAAGGGCTCTCCAATGTCCTGCTGGAGGCCAAGGCGGCCGGGAAGCCCCTGCTTGCCTCGGACATCCCCGGCAACCGCTGGCCCGTCCTGGGAGATCCGGGCGATGCGCCCATGGGTCTTCTCTTCGACCCGTCGGACCCTGCGGATTTTGTCGCCAAGGCGCTTCGGCTGATCGACGACCCTGCACGCAGGCGCACCCTCGGCGAGGCCGGCGCCGCCTACGCTCGGCGCATGCCCGGGCCCGGCGACGAGGCCCGGGCGCTCGTGGCCGCCTACGAGGCGGCGATGGGGCATGCGCGAGGGCAAAGGGCCGGGGGCAGAGAATAGAGGGACGCCGGGCTCCGGGGCGCTCATCCCGGGTCTTTCTTCGCCGGCGGCTCGTGCCACTTCTCCTTCGGCACCCAGACCTTCCCGGGCGGATCGGCCACGTAGTGGGGCGACATGATCTGGACGCCGTACTCGTTGAAGACGTCCTGGATGTTGCGGTGCAGCGCGTCGAGCACGGCGATCCGCCTGGGCGGCTCGGCGATCCGGGCCCCGAGCATGTACTCCACGTAGAAGTCGGACAGCGATCTCTGCAGGACGCGGGGCGGCGGGTCCTGCAGGAGGCCCTCCGTGCGACCCGCCGCCTCGATGAGCATGGCGTGCACCTGCCGCCAGGGCGTGTTGTAGCCGATCGTCACCGTCGTGGTCAGGATGACGCCGCCCGTTTCCTCCTCGCGCGAGTAGTTCTTCGTCGTCGTCCCGACGATGACGGCATTCGGGAGGCTCACGATCTCGCCTTTCGGGGTGCGGATCCGCGTGGAGAACATCCCCAGCGTCGCCACGACGCCCTCCGTCTCCCCGATCTGCACGTAGTCCCCCACGCGCAGGGCCCGCGCGTACATGAGCATGAGGCCGCTGACGGCCTGGTTGACCGTGCCCGCCGAGCCGATGGAGAGCAGCAGCCCCACGAAGACGCTGACCCCCTTGAAGGCATCGCTGTCGCTTCCCGGCAGGTACGGGTACATCATGACGAGGGCGAAGAGCCAGAGGATCACCGTGACGATCCTGCGGGTGGGCTGGGCCGTCTCGGCGTAGAGTCCGGGGACGCGGACCCGGCCGCTCTCGACGGAATCGAAGAAGAGCCGCGCGATGCGGACGACGAACCGGGTGAAAAAGAAGATGGCGGCCACGATGACCAGGCCCGGGATGAAGGACGCGATCGCCAGGAAAAAGCCCTTGATCCCCGACAGCAGATAGCCGTGCAGCTGCTCCCCCCAGGGCCGGGTATAGGGAAACTGGACGAAGGCGAACTCGAGCCACAGGTACAGGGAAAACAGGGCGAGGGCCAGCGCGGCCAGACCGACGAGGGCCCGCAGGAAAAGAAGGATCCCCTCGATGTGATGGGTGAACCCCCCGATGGAGAGCGCCTTGAGCCGGGGTCCCACCACCTCGACGAGGTGACTGAAGAGCCAGCGGCGGGTCCTGCGGATCCCGGCGAGGAAGAGAAGCAGGGCGACCGTCGCCGCGGCCGTGTAGCCGGCGCCCCGGACGAAGGTCTCGGCCCTGCGGGTCTCCTCGATCTCCCCGAGGGCCGTCGTGAGGTTTCGGGCGGCCCCGGCGGCCACCTCCTCCAGCGTTTCGCCGGCGAGCGTGTTGAGGTCGCCCGGGGCGATGACGAACATCCCCTGGTCGCCGACCTGGATCAGGATCCCTTCCGAAATCGGCTTCGTCGACACGGCGCCCCACGTGCCCCGCTCGATGACGGCGTTCAACCGCTGTTCGATCGCCTCGACCCGCTGCCGCGGCGAGTAGCCGACAATGGATCCCCGCAGGGTGACGATCGGGCGGTTGTGGACCTTGAGGGTTGCCGGGGCAGGCGTGGGGGGCGTTTCCTTCGCGGCGGCCGGGTCCTTGCCCCCGGGGTTGACCTTCGCGGCGGGAGCATCCGCCGCAAGGACGGTCGCCGGCCACAGGATGGCCGAAAGGATGAAAGGCAGGAGCAGGCGTTTCATCGGAGACCTCATCGACTCAGGGCATCGGGTATCGGGAAGACAGACGATCGCCTCTATGGCAATCCTATCCCTCCAGCCCGTCTTCAGCCCTTCTTGATCTGGTCGGCCACGGCCTGGGTGGCCCTGGCGACGGCCTCGGGGTCGCCCAGGTAGTAGCTTCTCATGGGGGTGAGGTCGTCGTTGAGCTCGTAGACGAGGGGGATCCCCGTGGGGATGTTCAGGCCGACGATCTCGTCGTCCGGGACGCGGTCGAGGTACTTCACCAGGGCCCTGAGGCTGTTGCCGTGAGCGGCGATGACGACGCGCCGGCCCGAGCGGACCGCGGGGGCGATCGTCTCGTGCCAGTAGGGCAGGAACCGCTCCACCGTGTCCTTGAGGCACTCCGTGAGGGGGATCTCTTCGGGCCTGAGGCCCGCGTAGCGGGGGTCCCTGCCGTTCCAGCGCGGGTCGTCAGGGGTGAGGGCCGGGGGGCGGATGTCGTAGCTGCGGCGCCAGATCTGGACCTGCTTCTCGCCGTGCCGCTCCGCCGTTTCCTTCTTGTTGAGCCCCTGCAGCGCCCCGTAGTGGCGCTCGTTGAGCCGCCAGCTGTTGTGGACGGGGATCCACATGAGGTCCATCTCCTCGAGGACGATCCAGAGGGTCTTGATGGCCCGCTTGAGCACGGACGTGAAGGCGACGTCGAAGCGGTAGCCTTCCTTTGCAAGGATACGGCCGCCCTGGCGGGCCTCCTCGAGGCCCTTCTCGGAGAGCCCCACGTCCGTCCACCCCGTGAAGCGGTTCTCCTGGTTCCAGGTGCTCTCGCCGTGGCGGATCAGAACGAGCTTCTTCATGGGTCGGTCCTTTCGAAGGGAGGGTGAGCGCGCCGGCGGGTTCGACGGAAGACCTGCCGCCTGCGGCTCTCTGAACGGGATCTATACCCCTTTTGCGCTCCGCAGGTCAACGATTTCCATCCGGTGATTCGCCTCGGGGTGCTTCGAGGAGGGGCCTTCCGTGAGCACCGCCAGCTCGCCGGCAACCCCGTTGTCGGCAAGCCATTGCCCGATGTAGCCCTTCCAGTCTTCGGGGTGTTCCGGCTCGAAGACGGCGTGCACGCCCCAGGTGAACTGCAGGCGCTGGCAGGTGGCCTCGACGGCGCTCACGGCGACGATCCACACGGGCAGCCGGAAGCGGGCGATGACCCGGGCCGTGGCCCCGCTGCGCGTCGGGACGAAGACGGCGGCCGGCGTCACGCGATCCACCGTGGTGCGGACGCTCGTCGAGATGAGGTCGGTGAGCCGCACCCGGTCCTCGCGCCGCTGGGTGCGGAGCAGGTCGGCGGCCACGCCGGGCAGGGCCGGCTCCGTGACGGCGGCGATCCGCGCCAGCATGGCCGTCGCCTCCACCGGGTAGCGGCCGATGGCCGACTCGCCCGAGAGCATGACGCAGTCCGTCCCGTCGAGGATGGCGTTGGCGACGTCGGTGGCCTCGGCCCGCGTGGGCCTGCGGCCGGCCGTCATGGACTCGAGCATCTGCGTGGCCGTGATCACGGGCTTGCCGGCGAGGTTCGCCTTCGCCATGAGCCGCTTCTGGACCAGGGCGATCTGCTCGATGGGGATCTCGACGCCCAGGTCCCCCCGGGCGATCATGAGGCCGTCGGCCGCCTCGAGAAGGGCGTCGATGCCGTCGAGGGCCCGGGCACGCTCGATCTTGGCGATCACGAGCGGGTGATAGGCCATGGCATGGGCCGCCTCGCGCACCGCAGCGATGTCGGAGGCCCGCTCGACGAAGGACTGGCTCACGGCGTCGAGCCCCTCGCCGGCCGCGAATCGCAGCCACCGGCGGTCCTCGTCGGTGAAGGCGCTGATCCCGAGGTCGATGCCCGGCAGGTTGAGGCCCACGCGGGAGCGGATCTCGCCGCCCACGGCGACCCGGCACCGGACGTCCGTCCCGCTCACCTCCTGCACCTCCAGCTGGACGATCCCGTCGTTGAGAAAGAGGGTGTCGCCCCGCTTCACCACGTCGGGCAGGCGGGAAAAGGAGGTGGAGGCCCCCGTGTCGTCCCCGGTCGTCTCCTGCGTCGTCAGGGTGAAGGGCTCGCCCGCATGGAGCTCGACGGGCTCGCGCTCGAGCCTCCCGATGCGGATCTTCGGGCCCGGCAGGTCCCCGAGTATGGCCACGCGGCGCCCGGCCGCCCGCGCGGCGGCGCGGACGTTTCCGATGACCCGGCGGTGACGCTCGTAGTCCCCGTGGGAGAAATTGAGCCGGGCGACGTCCATCCCGGCGCGGATCATCCTCTCGAGCGTTTCCGGGGACTCCGAGGCGGGGCCGATCGTGCAGATGATCTTCGTCTTGTGGTCGGGAAGAGGCATGATTCCTATTAGAGTTCCTGTCCTCTCAGCTTCCTAACTTCGTAACTTCATTCTTTTCACTGCCTCGCCGTCCGCACGTTGCGCGGGAGCTTCTCCCCGCAGTTCGTCCGGAAGGGGTTGATGTCGAGGCCGCCGCGCCGGGTGTAGCGGGTGTAGACCGTGAGGCTCCCGGGGCGGCAGCGGCGCAGGATGTCCATGAAGATGCGCTCGGTGCAGTGCTCGTGGAACCCGCCGTGGCGACGGTACGAGACGATGTACCGCAGAAGGCCCGCCCGGTCGATCCGGGGCCCGCTGTAGCGGATCTGGATGCCGGCCCAGTCCGGCTGGCCCGTCAGGGGGCAGTTGGTCTTCAGGAGATTCGAGACGAGCGTCTCCTCGGCGGGCGATGGCCCCGCCCGGAGATGGTCCGGGTTCGGGCGGTAGTCCCGGATCTCCACGTCGATTGCGTCGATGCTCTCCCCGTCCAGCTCCTCGATCCGTTCGTCGCCGAAATCTTCGGGCAACACGATTTCCACGCCGACGGGCGCGCCGCAGGCGCCCCCCAGGTCCTTGCGAAGGGTCTTTCGCAGGGCCTCCGGCGATGCGACGGGGGTCTGGTTGAACGAGTTGAGGTAGAGCTTGAAGGACTTCGACTCGACGAGATTCGGCGTGTCGGCGGGCACGACGATGGTGGCCATGGCCACCTGCGGCTTGCCCCTCGGGTCGAGCCACGACAGCTCGTAGGCCGTCCAGATGTCGGCGCCGCCGAAGGGCAGGGCGTCCCCGATGCCCAGTTCCCCCCGGTGCGGCGCCCGCGGCACCGGCTGCAGCAGCCCCGGGTCGTAGGTGTCCTTGTAGGGGGGGATGACCATTTACTTCCTTCGCACCAGCTTCTCG
>Ga0209407_1004087_pt1 | contig 12140 bp, 8 predicted proteins | sample AD_JPNHG3_MetaG_FD_184410 | JGI IMG/M metagenome (GOLD analysis project Ga0209407, IMG submission 184410) | Active sludge microbial communities of municipal wastewater-treating anaerobic digesters from Japan - AD_JPNHG3_MetaG (SPAdes) (version 2) | ecosystem: Engineered > Bioreactor > Anaerobic >... | reverse complement strand
GCCGGAGAAGCTCAAGATCCTCGAATCCCTCTAATACGACCTGAAGGACCTCCCCGGCGTCGAGCGGGCCGAGAGCCTCTTCTCCGTCACGAACTTCAAGGGGGTGGGCGGGGCCCTCGAGACGAACCCCCTCATGGACCGCGCCCCCGACACCCAGGAAGAGGCCGACCGGATCAAGGCCGACGCCATGCGCTCGCCCCTGTTCATCAACAGCCTCGTGTCGGCGGACGGCCAGATGACGGCCGTCAACCTCTACGTCGACGTGGATCGTAACGACCCAGATTTCCATACGAAGTTCTCCAAGAAGGTCGACGAGGTGGCGGCCAAGTACGAAAAGAGCTTCGACCGTCTCTTCCAGTTCGGCAACTCCTTCAGCCGTCGGGCCATCGCCGAGAACATCATCAGCGACCAGATGCGGATCGCCCCCATGGCCGTCTCCGTCTTGGTGATCACCCTCATCCTGGCCCTGAGAAACTTCAGCGCCGGCATGATGCCCATGCTCACGGCGGGGACGTCCGTCCTTTGGACCTTCGCCTTCATGGTCCTCGTCGGGATCCCCATCAACGTCCTGACGGTCATCGTCCCGTCCATCATGATCGTCGTGGGTTCCACGGAGGACCTCCACATGCTCTCGGAGTACATGATGGGTATCGAGGAGACCAACGGCGACGCCGACAAGTCCATCGAGCTCATGAGCAGCAAGCTGGGCCTCGCCGTCCTCATGACGGCCCTGACGACCTTCCTCGGGTTTCTGTCCATCGTCTACAACGACATCTCCATGCTGGTCCAGTTCGGTATCGTCTCCTCCTTCGCCCTCTTCATCAACCCCTGCATCACCTTTACCCTCGGCCCGGCCTATCTCCACTTCTTCGGCCCCCGGAAGGTGAGGAAACACGAGGAGAAGGTCCACTACACGGACCGGATCTTCAACTGGGTCCGCCACGGCATCATCAAACCTCGTCAACCACCCGAAGCGCAAGATCGCCGCCTCGGTCGTCTTCGCCCTCTTCGCCGCCGGCGCCCTCGGTGCGACGTACTTCGTCAAGGTCAACAACGACTTCATCGCCTATTTCAAGGAGAGCTCGGAGCTGCGCCAGCGCAGCGCCGTCCTCCACAAGGAGCTCTCGGGGGCCCAGACCTTCTTCATCCGCATCACGGGCAACGCCCCCGACACCTTCAAACAGTCGGAGTACCTCTCCCAGCTGGCGGCCATCCAACAGTTCATGCAGCGGAAGGGCTGGTTCGACAAGACGGAGTCCCTGGCGGACCGGGTGGCCCTCATCAACATGGAGATGCACGACGGGGACCGCAGCTATTTCCGCATCCCCGAGGATTCCAACCTCGTTTCCCAGTACCTCCTGTTTTTCCAGCGCGACGACCTCTCCCGGTTCGTCACCCCCGATTACAGCGAGGCCTGCATCATGGTGCGCCACAACGTGAGCGCCAGCTACGAGATCAACGCCATCCTCGCCGAGCTGCGTAAATACATCAAGGAGACCATCAACCCGGCCTTCAAGTTCGAGTTCACGGGGGAGTACATCCTCGTCAACAAGGCCGCCGAGACCCTGGCCGTCAATTCCGTCACCTCCCTGGGGCTCCTCCTCTTCATCGTCTTCGTCTGCATGTACATCCTCTTCTGGTCCGTGAAGGCCGGCCTCATCTCCCTGATCCCCAACGTCTTCCCCATCATCATGATCTTCGGCGTCATGGGACTCTTCGATATCCCCCTCAACGTGGGGACGGCCATGGTGGCCTGTATCTCCATCGGCATCGCCGTGGACGACACGATGCACCTCATGACGCGGTATAACGCCGAGATGCGCCAGCGCCAGAACGGACCCGAGGCCCTGGCGGCGGTCCTCCACGACGAGATCAGACCCGTCATCTCCACCTCCGTGGCCCTCACCCTGGGGTTCGCCGTCTGCGCCGCCTCGAACTTCGTCCCCGTCATCCAGTTCGGGATCCTCTCGGCGGTGGTCATGGTTATAGCCCTTCTGGCGGACCTGATCATCACCCCCATCCTCCTGTCGACGACCCAGCTCATCACCCTGTGGGATCTGGTGGGTTTGAAACTCCGGGAGGAGGTCATCAAGCAGTCCCCCTTCTTCGAGGGCCTCAAGGCCTGGCAGCGTAAGAAGGTCTGCCTCCTGGGGAGGATGGTGGAGAAGAACGCCGGCGACTACGTCGTCGTCCAGGGCGAGATGGGCAGGAGCATGTTTCTCCTCCTCGACGGCGTAGCCGACGTGGTCGGTCATGACGAGAAGACGGGCAGGGACATCACCTTCGCCACCCTCAAGCCCGGCGACGTATTCGGCGAGATCGCCCTCATCAAGGCGGGTCCCCGGTCGGCCAACGTCGTGGCCCGGGAACCCGTCAGAATGCTCGAGATCGACTGGGACGGCCTCAAGCGTATCCATCGTATCTACCCCCGCATCGGCGGCAAGCTGTTCCTCAATCTCGCCAAGATCCTCGGGGAGCGCCTGGTCCACACCAACGAGATGCTCTTCGGGAAGACTTGATTTGAGGATGCATTATAACAGTTGCCCTTTTTTTCCTGTTAATTGTAAGGTGGATCCAAAATGGACACCATGATTATTTTGGTGTGCTGATATTGCCCTTTAAGTGCCTGATATTTTAGATTCAATGCTCATACTGTCCAGAAAGATCAGTGGCAAGGTAGCCGTTTTAGGCCTCTTCATGCTGCTGCTTTCCCTGTGGCAGGGTCTGGAGGGCACAGGCGATTATTTTTTGGCTCGAGTCCCAATGAAACGGAAGTCCGTTTTGAGATCATCAAGGTCGAAGAATCTGTTCAAGTCACTTTCAAACGTTCCCTGCCGGCAATCAAGGCAAGCTTCTCTATGGAGAGAGAGGATCCGGTCAGGTATTGCTGCCTTATCCAGGTTTGTTTGCCGAAGATTTACCGTTGTTTCGATTCGCAATCCAACCGCGACCCTCCCCTCCCTGTCTAATGACCCTTTCTCAAGATCGACATTTTTAAAACAACAGCGGCACTTCCAAAACCGATAGGGGGTTGCACCTTATGAATAGTCGATCACAAAAGCATGTTCATTGCGTGGTTAACATGATGGGCGAAAAGAAATGTATAGGAATGCATTGCCGTTGTCTCAACAGCGATAAGCATAGGGAGGAGGCGGTATGACCAAATTAATGCTCTGGAGCCTGCGCAACGCGAAGCTCGTCATTATCATCAACGTCATAATTACGATTATTTTCGGCTACTATGCCCTGCAGATTAAGGTGGATTCATCCACGGAAGGGATGATGATCAGCGGCGACCCGGCCAAGGATTACCACCAGGACACGGTGCGGAAGTTCGGCAGCGACAACATCACCGTCGTCTTTGTCCGGGACAAAAAGCTCTTTACCCCGGAAAAGCTCAAGGATGTGGAGAAACTCTACTACGAGCTGAAAGATATCAAGTTCGAGCCGAAGGACCCTGAGGAATACGTTCGGGCCAAGGATCCCGAGGAATATCTGAAGATCAGATATCCCGCGGTCTATGCCAAACTCTCCGCCAAGTCTGATGAATATGCCAAGCTGGTCAACAACCGCGAAGAATACAACAAGCTGGTCTATGATCCCGAAACCTATCTGAAACATAAATTTCCTGATAACTACAAGGAACTCCTCAAGGGCAAGACCCAACCATCCCCGCAGGAGTTGAAGCAGCAGTTTCTCGAGGCGGTGGAGAGGATCGGGAAGCCCGGCGTGGGGCGCTGTGAAAGCCTCTTCTCCGTAACGAACTTCAAGGGCGTGGGCGGGGGTCTGGAGACGAACCCCCTGATGGACCGCGCCCCCGACACCCAGGAAGACGCCGACCGGATCAAGGCCGACGCCCTGAAGAGCCCGCTGTTCATGAACAGCCTGATCGACAGGGACGGCCAGATGACGGCCATCAACCTCTATGTGGAAGCCGATCCCACAGAACCGGAATTCCACACCTTTTTCTCCCGGAAGGTCGATGAGGTTTCCGGGAAATACGAAAAGCTCTTCGACCGGGTTTTCCAGTTCGGCAATTCCTACGGCCGCCGGAACATCGGCGAGAACATCATCAAGGATCAGGCCCAGATCGTTCCCCTGGCCTGTGCGGTTCTCATCGGGACGATCATCATCGCCCTCCGCAACATCAGGGCGGGTCTTATGCCCATGATCACCGCCGGGACAAGCGTTATCTGGACCTTCGGCTTCATGGTCGTGATGGGCATCCCCCTGAATGTCATCACCGTGATTATCCCCTCGATCCTCCTGGTTATCGGGTCCGCCGAAGATCTCCATATGATGCACGAGTACCTGGAGGGGATCGAAGAGACCAACGGCAACCGGGACGGCTCCGTCAAGCTCATGGCGAGCAAGCTGGGCCTGGCGGTCCTGATGACCTCGATCACGACGATCGTCGGCTTCGCCTCCATCATGTACAACGACATCCTCATGTTGATCCAGTTCGGCGCGGTGTCGACCTTCGCCCTGACGGCCAACTCGCTGTCCACCTTCACCTTCGGTCCCGCGCTTCTCCACATGTTCGGCCCCGTGAAGGTCCAGAAACACCGGGAGAAGAAGCACTTCATCGACGCCTTCTTCCACGGCATTGCCGTGGGGACCCTGAAGCTCGTCACGCCCAAGAAGAATAAGATCATCATCACCGTTGTCATGTCCATCCTGACCCTGGCGATGTTCGGCGCCACCTTCCTCGTCAAGGTGAACAACGACTTCATGGCCTACTTCAAGGCGGATTCGGAGATCAGAAAACGGAGCGATACCCTCCACAAGGAGCTGGCGGGCGCCCAGACCTTCTTCATCCGCATCTCCAGCGGCATGCCCGAGACCTTCAAGCAGGCCGAGTACCTCTCCCAGGTGGCGGCCCTCCAGCAGTACATGGCCCAGAAGGGCTGGTTCGACAAGACGGAGTCCCTGGCGGACCGGGTGGCCCTGATCCATCGGGAAATGAACAACGGCGACAAGAAGTTCTATGCCATTCCGGCGGATTCCAATCTGATATCCCAGTATCTCCTCTTCTTCCAACGCGACGAGATCTCCCGCTTCGTGACGCCCGATTTCAGCGAGGTGAGTATCATGGTCCGCCACAACGTCACCTCGAGCTATGAAACCCAGCAGATCCTCGAAGAGCTGCGGCAGTACATGCGCAAGAACATCAACCCGAACTTCAAGTTTGATTTCACCGGGGAATACATCCTCATCAACAAGGCGGCGGAGAGTCTGGTCATGAACTCCGTCACCTCTCTGGCGATGACTCTGGGCATGGTTTTCGCGTGCATCTATTTCCTCTTCTGGTCCATGAAGGCGGGGCTTATCTCCCTGGTTCCGAATGTCTTCCCCATTATCGGCATCTTCGGGATCATGGGGATCTTCGATGTGCCGCTGAACGTCGGCACCGCCATGGTGGCCGACATCGCCATCGGCATCGCCGTGGATGACACCATCCACTTCATGAGCCGTTACAACCTGGCCATGCGGGAGCTCCAGGACCGGGAGGCCGCCGTGGCGGAGGCGCTCCACGACGAGGTCCGGCCCGTGGTCTGCAGCTCCATCGCCCTGGCCGGCGGCTTTGCCATCTGCGCCGTTTCCCAGTTCATCCCCGTCATCCAGTTCGGCATCCTCTCCTCGGTGGTTATGATCATCGCCATCTTCAGCGAGCTCCTCATCACCCCCATCCTCCTCCAGTCCACGCAGCTCATCACTCTGTGGGATATGATCGGCTTGAAACTCCAGGATGCGGTGGTCAAGACCTCGCCCTTTTTTGAGGGTCTGCGCCCCTGGTCGCGGCGGAAGGTCTGTCTCCTGGGCCGGATGGTGGAGAAGAACGCCGGGGAAAAGGCCGTGGTCCAGGGAGAGTTCGGCAAGAGCATGTACCTCCTGCTGGAGGGCAAGGCCGAGGCGGTGGGCGTCGATCCCAAGACGGGCAAGGAGATTGTCTTTGCCGTCATCCACCCCGGGGAGATCTTCGGCGAGATCGCCCTGGTCAATCCTGGTCCCCGTTCCGCCGACGTCCGGGCCCTCGAGCCTATAAAATACCTGGAGATCGACTGGGAAGGCCTCAAGCGTATCCATCGTATCTACCCCCGCATCGGCGGCAAGCTGTTCCTCAATCTCGCCAAGATCCTCGGGGACCGCCTGGTCCACACCAGCGGCATGCTCTTCGAGAAGGCCTGAAGGTAAACTCTTCTCCATGGGGGGCAGCCTGGGGGCCGCCCCCTTTTTTTTGCCCTGAAGGGGCCGTTTTTTGAGGGACCGGCGGCCCGCGCCGGGTCGTTTTTTTGAAAATCGTCCATTTTTATGAATGGATTATGCATTCTGTGTCAGACCAAAAACGAAATTCTTTTCCTCCCCCCCGGCTTGCAGTGGATGGGGGGATAAGGCCCTAAGAGGGAAATGGCATTCGGGACGCCGGAGACGGATGTTGCCCGTTGACAGGCGTATGGCTTTCATCTAATTCGTGAAACAGAGGCTGGATATGAAGGAGGTGCCGAGGTGGACGACGTGAACGAGAGGATCCCCATCGCCAACCCCGCCGTGGTCCTGAGGGAGGAGTTCGACGACTGGGCCATCGTCTTCGACCCCGACACGGGCCAGGCCTTCGGCCTCAACCCCATCGGGGTGATGGTTTGGAAGTCCCTGGACGGTAAGGGATCGGTGGCGGCGATCGCCCGGCGCATCCGCGAGGAGGCGGAGGGGGTGCCCGAGGACGTGGAGGAGCATATCAGGACCTTCATGGAGGCGGCCGTGAGGCTCGGTCTGGCGGGTTATGAGGTCTCCTAGGGAAGAGGAACCCTTGCGGGTGATGGCCACCCCGCGCCAGGTGGACGTGGAGATCACCACGGCCTGCAACCTCCGCTGTGCCTATTGCAGTCATTTCACGAGCCCCGGCGACGTGGGGGAGGATCTGTCCCTCGAGACGTGGCGGGATTTTTTCGCGGAATTGGGGAGGGCGGCGGTGATGTCCGTCACCCTCTCGGGGGGGGAACCCTTCGTGCGGCCCGACCTCCTCGCGATCATCGAGGCCGTCTGCGCCAACCGCCTGCGTTTCTCCATCCTCACCAACGGCACCTGTATCACTGAAGAAGGGGCCGCCCACATCGCCGCCACGGGTCGATGTGACTCCATCCAGATCTCCATCGACGGCGCCGACCCCTTCACCCACGACGCCTTCAGGGGGCGCGGCTCCTTCGGTTTGGCCGTGGAGGGTGTCCGGATCCTGAGGGAGCACGGCCTACCCGTGACGGTTAGGGTCACCGTCCACCGCCGCAACGTCCGCAGCCTCCCCGAGATCGCCCGTTTTCTCCTCGAAGACCTGGGTCTTCCCTCCTTCTCCACCAACTCCGCGAGTCACATGGGCCTGTGCCGGAAGAACGCCGCCATGATCCAGCTCACCCCCGAGGAACACAGCGAGGCCATGGACATCCTCATGGACCTCGCGGAACGCTACGAGGGCAGGATCGACGCCCAGGCCGGCCCCCTGGCCGACGGCCGCCTCTGGTCGGAGATGGAACGGGCGCGCCTCGAGGGTCTCGACACCCTCCCCGGGCGGGGCTACCTCACGGGCTGCGGGGGACCCTACCAGTCCCTCGCCGTCCGGGCCGACGGGGCCTACGTCCCCTGCAGCCAGCTCGGCCACCTCGTCTTGGGCTACATCGGCCGGGACGATCTCCTCACGGTCTGGCGGACCCACCCGGAATTGCAGCGCCTGCGCCGGCGGGTCTTTATACCCCTTGAGGGGCTCGCCTTCTGCCGGGGTTGTCCCTATGTCCCCTACTGCACGGGGAACTGCCCCGCCTTGGCCTACAACCTGACGGGGGAGACGGATCAGCCAAGTCCCGACGCCTGTCTGCGTCTCTTCCTGGAGCGGGGCGGGAGGCTCCCCCGGGCCCGGGCGGGCGTGGGGGGACACTGACGGGAGGTCGAGAAGGTGGATTACCCCCTCAACCAGCTCTACGCCTACGTGACGGACACCTGCAACCTCCGCTGCCGCCACTGCTGGATCGCCCCGCGCTACACGGCGGCCCCCGGGGGGGAGGACGGGATCGACGCCGACCTTTTCGCCTCCGTCCTCGACGAGGCCCTGCCCCTGGGCCTGACGGCCGTGAAGCTGACGGGGGGAGAGCCCCTCTGCCACCCCCGCTTCGACCGCCTCTTGGAGGCCGTCCGGGAGAGGGAGCTGGGTTTGTCCGTGGAGACGAACGGCACCCTCGTCACGGCCGACGCGGCCCGTCTGATGGCCTCCCGGGGTGGCGCCTTCGTCTCCGTGAGCCTCGATTCCGCCGACCCCGCCGTCCACGAGGCGATCCGGGGCGTGGAGGGATGTTTCGCGGCGGCCGTCAGGGGGATCGAGAACCTCGTCGCGGCGGGCCTGAGGCCCCAGGTGATCATGACCGTCATGGGGAGGGACCGCCGGGACCTGGAGGGCCTGGCCTTTCTGGCCCGGGACCTGGGGGCCTCGTCGGTGAAATTCAACATCGTCCAGCCCACGGCCCGGGGGAGGGGTATACACGAACGGGGCGACATGCCGACGGTCCCGGAGCTGGTCGCCCTGGGCCGGTGGGTGGACAGGGAACTGGCGCCGTCCCTGGACATCCCCGTCATTTTTCATCACCCCCCCGCCTTCTTATCCCTGAGCCGGATGTTCGGCCCCGGGGGCGACGGTTGTCACAACTGCGGTATCAAGGGCATCCTAGGGATCCTGGCCGACGGTTCCTACGCCCTGTGCGGTATCGGCGTCACCGTGCCCGAGCTGGTCTTCGGCCGGGCCGGCCGGGACCCCCTGGCGGAGGTCTGGCGCCACAACGAGGTTCTGAGGGGGATCAGGGAAAACCTGCCCCGGGGTCTCAAGGGCGTGTGCGCCTCCTGTCTCCTCAAGGGGGTCTGCCTCGGGGGCTGCATCGCCGTCAATTACGGGACGACGAAAGACCTCTGGGCCCCCTTCTGGTACTGCCGACAGGCCTTCGAGGCGGGCCTCTTCCCCGAGGGACGCCTCCTACCCGGGTCGTTTCCTACGAATTGAGCGGCGGGAGGAAATCGCGAAGGGCAAGATCACACCCGAGCCGCCCCTGTTAATCGACCTTACGGGCGGGGACGCCGTGGTCCTATCTCTTTTTCTTTGGTGACGCCTCCCGGGGGGGTCGGGGCGGGAAGAGGTCGTCCAGCTGGGGGAAGACGGCATCCGAACCTTCCCATCCGTAGGCGAGGGTCTCGATGCCCCGCGCCCGCAGCTCGGCGGCCTCTTCGGGCGTCGGGGAACGGGGCAGGACGAGGACCAGAAGGGGATGATCGGTCCGACCGGCCCCTTCCCAGAGGAGCAGGGCCGCCTCCCGGCGGACGGTGTCACCCCCCCCTCCCGTGACGACGCGAAAGACCGCCCCCTTGTCCCCCCCGGCCGACGATAGGTAGAGATCGCCCCCGTCGTCGTTCGCCGGCCTGTATCCCCGCCCCCGCAGGGCCCCCGCCAGGGCCAGGACCAGGGGGCCGTGATCGCACCGGCCGGCCAGGTCGAACCCTTCCTCGGCACCGGATCCGCCTATCCGCCGGATCTGGAAACCTCCCGCCTCGAGGGGTATGGCCAGTTGGGGGGAACGCTCGTCCCGGACCTCGGCCTTGACGGCAGCCACCTTGTGGACGAAGAGGGAGACCTGGTCGGCGAGGGACCGGCTGCCCAGGCAACAGACGACGGCCACCTCCGCGACCCCGTCACCCTCGTCGAGGTCCGTCCAGACGCCGCGGAACCTCTCGAGGAAGATCTTCTTGCCCATGCCCCGCTGGCCCCCGCCGAGGCGGCCCCGGTGGACGAGGAAGACCCTCCCCCTGGCGTCGCGCCCGAAGGCGGCCCCCACGCGGCGGTCCCTCCCCTCGGCGGGGACGTTCAGCTCACAGGTTATGGAAACCACGGCGCCCTCCTCCGGCCTCTCCGTCCCGAGGAGGGTCCAGATCTGGCCCTCCTCCGTCCGCCGGTGACACATCCACAGGCCGAGTCTCTCCGACCAGTGGACCCGGGCGGGGAAACGACCCCCGGGATGGCCGATGCAAACGGGGACGCGCCGGTCCCAGAAGGGTCTTAGGCCGGCGAGAAACCGCCCCCGGCAACGGGCCACCAGGCGCCTGTCGGTGATGATCTTCAACATGTTTTGGCTGTTTAACACATCAACCCGCCGGGGCCAAAAGGGAATTTCGATAAGTGCCCTCTCAATCGAGCCGTTTGTGGAAACGCCTGACGGCGCCGGCGAAGACCGCCGTCGACAGTACGGTCAGGGCCAGGTACTGGGGCCAGAGGACCTCCATCCCCACCCCCTTGAGAAAGATCCCGCGGATGATGACGAGGATGTAACGGAAGGGGTTTAGGTAGGTGAGCCACTGGACGAGGGTCGGCATGTTGGCGATGGGGAAGACGAAACCGGAGAGGAGGAAGGCGGGCTGGACGAAGAAAAAGGTGGTCATCATGGCCTGCTGCTGGGTGCGGGAGATGGTGGAGATGAAGAGGCCGATCCCCAAGGAGCATATCAGGAACAGCGAGATGCCCAAGAGAAAGAGCAACCTGCTGCCCGCGAAGGGGACCTCGAACCAGAAGACGGCCAGGAGGAGGACCACCGACATCTGGATCAGGGAGATGATCACGAAGGGGACGGTCTTGCCCAGGATGAGCTCGTAGGGCTTGATGGGCGTGACGATGAGCTGTTCCATCGTTCCCCTCTCCTTCTCCCTGATCACGGCCATGGAGGTGAACAGGAGGGAGATGAGCATGACGACGAAGGCCACGATGCCGGGGACGAAGAAACGGCGGCTGTAGAGATTGGGGTTGTACCACGTGCGCAGGCGGTTGTCGATGTTCCCGTAGGACAGGCGGAAGGGGTACAGCTCCGCCATGAACCTCCGGTTCAGCTGCTGGAGGACCGTCATGGTGTAGGCGACGCGGACGGCGGCCATGTTGCTTACCGTGCCGTCCACAAGGATCTGGATGGGGGCCGTCTCACCCCTGTGGATCAGGACGGCGAGATCGGGGGGTATCTTTATGGCCATGTCCACCTTGCCCCTGAGGAGGAGATCGTCCACCTCCCTCTGGTCCCGGGCGTACCGCTCGATGCGGAAGGTGCCGCCCGCCGTGAAGGCCCGCTCCACGGTCCGGCTCTCCCTCGTCTGGGACAAGTCGAGGAGGGCCACGCGGATGGTCTCGATGTCGAAATTGATCACGTAGCCGAAGACGAGGATCTGGACCACGGGGGCGATGACGATGATGCCCCGGTTGCGGCGGTCCCGGAAGAGCTGGAGGAACTCCTTGCGGATCAGTTCCCTCAGGCGGATCCAGTTCACGTCACATGCCCTCCCTTCTGAGGGTCAGGAAGGTCAAAAGACTGAGCAGCAACGCCATCGCGGCCAGGACGAGGAAGTTGGGCCAGAGGAGGGCCAGGCCCAGGTTCTTGAGATAGACCCCCTTGAGGACGTTGATGAAGTAGGTGGCGGGGACGATGTAGGTCACGGGGCGGATGGCCGCGGGCATGTTGATGATGGGGAAGACGAAATCGGACAGGAGCATGGAGGGCAGAAAGGTCACCAGGGGGGCGATCTGGTTGGCGATGATCTGGGAGCGGGTGGCGGCGGAGATGAAAAGGCCTAAAGATACGGCGACGCAGAGGTAGAGGGTGACGGCGCCGAGGAGGACGAGAAAGTCCGCCTTCATGACGATGCCGAACAGGAGCTGCCCCAGGAGGACGGCGGTGAGGACGTCGGCCATGGTGATGAGGAGATAGGGCAGGGCCTTGCCCACGAGAAACTCCCCCGCCCCGAGGGGGAGGGACTTGAGGGTCTCCATCGTCCCGTTCTCGTACTCCCGGGCGATGACGAGGGAGGTGAGCATGGCGCCCACGATCATGATGATGACGCCGATGATCCCCGGGACGATGAGGTTGCGGCTCTCGAGGTCCTCGTTGAACCAGATCCTGATGCGGCCCTCCAGGGGCGGCTTCCTCTCCCCCTCGCCCAGGCGGTTCAGGTATTCCTTCAGGCGCCGCGAGTTTTCCCCCTCGATGAAGGCGTTCACGTAGCCGACGGTCATCCACCCGAAATTGGGGTCGCTGCCGTCGACGATGACCTGGAGGGGGGCCTCCCGGTCGGCCCTCAGG
>Ga0209407_1004082_pt1 | contig 12150 bp, 5 predicted proteins | sample AD_JPNHG3_MetaG_FD_184410 | JGI IMG/M metagenome (GOLD analysis project Ga0209407, IMG submission 184410) | Active sludge microbial communities of municipal wastewater-treating anaerobic digesters from Japan - AD_JPNHG3_MetaG (SPAdes) (version 2) | ecosystem: Engineered > Bioreactor > Anaerobic >... | reverse complement strand
CCGCATAGTTGAACCGCAGCCCATCGCCGCAGACGTGCATGAGCTTGGCAATCTCCTCGCGGAGGGGGATGACGAGGTCGAACGCCTCGATGGGCGTAGCGTTACCGGGCTTTGCGTCGAGCGTGACCTTCATCATCCCGTCCACATCAAACTCAGAGGAGACCTGTGCGGCGATTGGATTCTGCGACCACTTGGCCTCGGCCAGCACGGAGACGTCGCTAGCCTTGCGGAGTTTCGGCTCGCCGGCCCCGCCACCACCCTGTGCCGCGACGCTGAAGACCATGGGCGCGGCAAGCAGCGGTGTTCCCAGGCTCTCAACCTGTTCCCAAAGGCCGTAGCCGTTCATCATGTGCTCGCGGAGCACGGCGCGCACGACGTTGCCCTTGACCTCGAGCGGCGTGAACGGGGGCATGGGCTTGTCGGAGATGCCGAGCTTGTTGTGCTCCCACGGAAAGACCTTGCGGAGGAACTCCTTGACGGGCGATTGCTTGGGGACGCCCTTGCCGCCGGCAAGCTCGGCGAAGACCTCATAGGTGCCTTCGGCAATCCTCGGCAGGCCGGCCACGACCTCGGAGCGGCCGTCCTTGAGGGGCGGCATGGGAATACGGGCGAGGATGTCGCCTGTGCCCTTGCCGCGGATGATGAGTGCCGCGCCTGTGACCTCCTTGGCGGCTGGGAGGCTGCTCACGTCGAGCCGGGCCTTGAGCTTGTCGTGGTAGGGGTAGTAGCCGAAGGCGAGCTCAATCGCCTCGCGCTCGTGGAGGGCGACCCGCCAACGGGTCTCGGGCTTCTCAAGCGTCCAGACGAAGTCGCGGGAGAAGAAGGTGGTCTTGCCATCGGCGCTGGTGACGGCGATAGCGGAGAGATTGTCGCCCTTCGGATAGGTCGAGCCGTCGAGGCGGACGGTCTTCGATTCGCCTGGGGCGAGGGCAACGTCTTCGGACTTCTCAGTCGCAGGGCTATCCACGTGCTTGTTCGAGAGAGCGATCTTGATGGCCGTCGGCTTGTCGGTGGGGTTGGTCAGGCGCGTGGCGAGGACGGCCTTGTTGGCCTTCGCGTCGGCAAGCTCAAGCATCTGGACGAGGGGCGCGGCGGGGTCCCAACGCACGACGCCCATTGTCTCGGGGTCGTCGTAGGCGATGGGGGTGGGCGACCACTCGCTCTGCTCCCAGGGCTGCTGCCAGTTGCGGCCGATGCGGATGCCCCATTCGCCGCCCGCGAGGTCGCCCTTGAAGTCGAGGGCGGCGAGGGGAATGGCGATTTCGACGCTCCACCAGCCGTCGGCGGCTTTGTTCGCAAGGCGCCAGTTGACCCGCCAGGCGGTGGAGGTCATGCCCTTGTTCTTGTCGTGGGCGATGTCGTAGATGGCGCCGAGGGCGTTGACGATGATCTGGTAACAGATGCGCTTCTCGTAACCTCCCGCGGGTTGCGAACCCGCGGGAGGTTTGCGGAACGGGTCGAGCCATAGCTCGAGCGAGTCGTCCCGATATGCCTGAACGTCCACGTTCTCTTTGGGCTGGACGCGGGTCAGCAGTCCGCCCTCCGGGGGCAGCTCGGTCTTGACTGCGATGAAGAGTTCCTTGCCGTCGGAGCCGAGCCAGAAGACGCCCTCGCGGCTGGTGAGGTGGCGTTTGCCGTGCGACGAGAAGCCAATCTGCCGCGTCGCCCCCGCCCACTCCTCCTCGCCGATGGCGCCGTCAATCGTCGGCGCCTTCGCCATCAGCGGCAGCGCGATCGTGGGGCTGTGCAGTTCCGCCGCACTCGCGGCAGCCACCAAGAAGCATGAGAGTGTGGTGACGCGAAGCATCGGCAGCTCCTCTTTCACGCTTCACGCATTAGTTCTTCATTCCCGTGAGGGTGATGCCCTGGATGAAATAGCGCTGGCAGAAGAAGAACATGATGACGACGGGCAGAGCCATCAGGGCGCTGGCCGCCATGATGAGGCCGAAGTTGCCGCCGGCCTGGGTCTGAAGCCCGAAGATGCCCAACGCCAGCGGGTACTTCGACTGGTCGTTGAGGAAGATGAGGGGACCCATGAAGTTGTTCCACGAGCCCATGAAGGTGAAGATGGCGATGGCTGCCAAGGCGGGGCCAATGCTGGGCAGGATCACATGGCGGTAGACGCCCAGGTAGGAGCAGCCGTCAATCTTCGCCGCGTCCTCCAAATCCTTCGGGATGCCGCGCATGAACTGCCTCAGCAAGAAGATGTTGAAGGCCGAGCCGCAGAAGCTGGGCACCCACAGCACCAGCAGGGTGTTGTACCAACCGAGGTTCTTGAAGATCAGGAACGAGGGCACCATGGTGACCGCCCCCGGCAGCATCAGGGTGCCGAGGAGGAGCATGAAGCAGAACTCGCGCCCCGGCCACTTGAGCCGCGCGAAGGCGTACGCGGCAAGCGAGCTGCCAAGGAGTTGCCCCACGATGTTCATCAGGCACAGGAACGAGCTGACGGCCACGTAGCGCCAGAAGGGCATGTGCTTGAAGGCCCAGCAAAAGTTGTTCCACAGCTTCGTGCCCCAGGCCTCGGCGCGGGTGCGGCCGCGCAGGGTGAGCGTGAGGCGCATCCTGCCCGGCTCGGCGAAGCCGCTCGCCCCCGAGGGCCTCAGCACGATCCAGCTCTTGACCTTCATCGAGGTGTCGTCGTCGCTGGGGAACTGCCAGACGAGCTCCTGCCACTGGTCGCTGCCGGCGTTGTAGGGCTCGGCGCTCTCCCACTGCTGCCCCTCGGCCTCCAGGGTGCAGTCGAGGGCGTTCCACGAGTGGTCGGGCCGCAGGCTGAGGATGAGCTTCTTCATCCTCTCGACGGGGAAGCTGAGGGGGAAGACGGCCGTCAGTGTGGCCTCGCGGTTCGCCCCCTTTTCGAAGGCGTAAGAGAGCAGCGCACACGGGCGGCCCTCGGTCGCCTGGCCGGCGAGGGCACCACCCTGGACCTGCCACACGGCGGCGATCGGCTCGTCGCGGCGGAGGATCTCCTCCTGTTGCTCGACGCTCTTGGCGCGAATCGGGCCGATGAGGAAGCGCTTATAGGCCCGGTCGCGGCAATTCTGAATCAGGTTGGGCGTCACCTGGGCCAGCCACTTCTGGCGCAGGGTTTCGAGGGACTCGAACCAGGCGTGGTCGGCGACGTTCTGGCCGGCAGCGAAGGCGATGCCCTCGACGGCCTCGTCGCGCAGAGCATCGGCCGGCACGGCGGCCGGGGGCAGACCTGCGGCCTTGACCGCTTGGCGCGTGGCTTCGACGAGGAGCGGGCGCGCCTCGTCCCATCGCGCGCGGGGGCAGGCTCGTGGCCGCGCGATCTCGTCGAATTCGTCGCGGGCCACATAAGGCGAGACCTTCGCCGCCGAGGGGGGGCGGGGGAGCCAGGTCGGCGGGTCGCGGAACTGCTCGTCGTTGGTCTTGAAGCTGGAGAGCAAGAGCCAGCCAAAGGGGATGGAGAAGAGGATGGAGCCGCCGATCAGCAGCGCGTAGAGCGTTGCCCGCCTGCCCAGCCCCCGCATTCCGCGCGATTCAACCATGCGGCCTCATTCGCTTTCGTAGTGGACCCAGATCCTCGCGGTCCGAAGCTGGATGGCGGTGATGATGAGCACCATGACGCACAGCACCCAGGCCATGGCCGAGGCCTGGCCCATGCGGAAGAAGCGGAAGGCGTTATTGAAGAGATGGTAGCCGAAGAACAGGGTGGAATCCACCGGGCCGCCGGCGGTCATGATGTACGCGCTCTCGAAGACCTGGAGCGTGCCGATCATGCCCATCAGCAGGTTGAAGAAGATGTAGGGCGTGAGCATCGGGAGGGTGATGTGTCGGAACTTGCCCCAGCGCCCCGCGCCGTCAATCTCGGCGGCCTCGTAGAGATGCTCGGGGATGCCCTTGAGCCCCGCGAGCCAGATGATCATGCCCGCGCCTGCGCCCCAGAGGCCCATCAGGATCAGGGCGGGCTTGCTGGTGGACTCGCTCTGAAGCCACAGCACGGGCACGCTCACGCCGAGGCGCGCGAGCAGCCAGTTCAGGCCCACGATGTCGAAGAGGCGGTTCAGCAGCCCATGGGTCGGCTGGAACATCCACACCCACAGCAGCGCGGCCGCTACGCCGGGCATGATGGCGGGCAGATAGAAAAAGGTGCGCCAGGCCGACATGCCTTTGACCTTCTGGTTCAGGAGCATGGCGAGGCCAAGGCTCACAGCCATCCCAAGGGGCAGCCCGATGAGCATGAAGAGTGTGTTGCCCAGCGACTTCCAGAAAACGGGGTCCTCGGCGAGGAGGTAGCGATAGTTGCTCGTGCCCACCCACAGGCCGGGCGACAGCACGTCGTACTCGCAGAAGCTGATGATGAACGAGAAGACGATGGGGCCGCCCGTGAACACGATAAAGCCGATGATCCAAGGCAGCGCGAAGGCCACGCCCGCGCGATATTCGCGGCGGAAGTAGCCTTTGCTCCGGCTCAGGCGGCTGTGGCGCCACCACAGGATGGCCGCCGTGGCCACGAGCGCCGCGATGTAGGCGATCAGCGGCACGCTCCAGTTCACCACAGGCTCGGTGCGGATGCGGTAGATGCGGTCGAGCTCGTGCTGCACCTCGGCCGCGTGCTGCCGGAGCACCTGTTCGACGGTGCCGCGGTGGTAGATGGCGGCCTCCATCGCCCGCACCTGCTGGTTCCAGAGAAACTGGCCGACAGGTGTGACGGGACGGAACCGGCTCTCCGGGAGCAGATTCATGAAGACCTGATAGGCGTCGCGGAACTTCTGCTCGACGTTCGGGTCCTCGGCCAGATAGCGCCGATAAAGCGTCTGCGTGATCTTCTTGTTGGCGTTGAGGCCGGGGATGAAGATCTTGCCCTGCGCCTGGTTGGCTTCGCGAGCGGCGTCGTGGACGATGAGCGTGGCCTCCTCGCTGGCGAGCCACTTGATGAGCCGCCACGACTCCTCGGGATGCCGCGCGCCCTTGGGGATCACCCACGACCAGCCGCCGGCCCACGAGATGTAGGGCTTGCCCGCCTCGAGGCGCTTGCGCGGCATCGGGGCCGGGGCGACGCCGAAGTTCAGTTCGCGGCGGAAGTAGCCGATCCCGCCCAGAACCCAGTTGCCGTCCACCTTCATCGCCACCCGGCCAGTGAGGAAGGGGTCCAGCTCGGCCCCCTGGAAGGACGACTGAAAGGCGTAGACGAGGCGCGCGCCGCCCAGCTTGTCGTAGAGGTCGGTGACGTATTGCATGGCCTCGACGTTCTCGGGTGCGGCCAGGGTGCAGCGGCGGCCGTCGGGGCTGAGGAGCGCGCCGTCGTTCAGCCACGAGTAGAAGTAGAACCAGGCGTTGCCGTAGTTGGGGATGAAGCCGATGCGGCGGATGCCGGTGATGGCGCCCGCGGCGTCGCGGGTAAACTCGCTGAGCTTGAGGGCATAGTCCTCCAACTCGTCCCAGGTGCGGGGCGGCTTGGCCTCGCCGTCGGGGCCGACGAGGCCGGCGGCGCGCAGGAGGTCCTTGTTGTAGAACAGGGCGCGGTTGTCGGTCCCGGTGGGGATGGCGTAGACCTTGCCCTCCCAGCGCGCCTCGTCCCAGCACGCGTCGAAGTAGTCGCCTGCCTTGATGCCGTCGGGCTGGTCGTGGTCGCGGGCGATGAACTCGTCCAGGGGCATGAAGGCGCCGCGCGCGGCCCATTCGGCGACGGCGTAGCGATCGAAGATCACGAGGTCCGGCGGGTCGCCGCCGGCGATGGCGCACAGGAGGCGCTGAGGGTCCTCGACCATGTTGCGGGACGCGCTGAGGCCGGCGACGACCTTGAGGCCGGGGTTGCGGCGCTCGAACTCCTGGAGGACGTCCTGATCGCCGGCCCCGAGGGTCCAGCCGAGGAAGTACCGGAGTGTGATGGGCGGGTGGCCCTGGCCTGCGCCAACGGGCCGGGGAGCCGCGGCGGCTGTCAGGAGAAGCAGGGCGAGGAGGCGACGGAGCATGGGCGTCTCGCGGCGGAGGCGTTATGGGGTGGCAGGCGTCTTGGGCGCCTGGCCTGTGCCATCGGCTGGGGGCGCGGGCTTCTCCAGGCTGGCCGGATCCAGCCGGCGGAGAATCTGTTGAGCTTTGAAGAGCACCTGCTGGGCCTGAGGGTCGCGAAAGTCCACCTTCTCCAGGAAGACCTGCTTCGCCGCCTTCACGGCCTTGGCCTTGTCCCAGTGGATGTTGGCGTTGGCGAGTTCGAAGTAGAGCGTGGCGCGCGGCAACGGGCCGCTGATGTTCCGGAGGGCATCCTCGATGAGCGCGGCGGCGGCCATCATGTCGTCTCTGGCCCGATCCTTCTCGCCGAACCTGTAGAGCATCTCGCCCCGGAGAAGCAGGAGGCCATAGTGATCGGGATACCAGGCGAGGCCGAGCGACGCCGAGGCCAGGAAGTCGCGGGCCCAGCTCGCGGCTCGCGGGCTCTTCTTCAGGCGCTCGTCGGCGACCAGGGCGAACCAGTCTTCGTAGAACGGCGCTCTGGGGGTGAAGAGGGTGCAGAGCGCCCCAAAGGGGTTCTTGTGGGAGTACCGGTGATACAGGTCGTGGGCCTCGGCGGGCCGCTTCAGCTTCACGTAGCAGCCGGCCCGCACGACGTCCAGCGCGAACGCCGGCCCGCAGAGGGCTTCGAGCCCCTCGAGGCGCTCCGCCGCAGCCTGGTGATTGCCGTTGGCGGAGTCCGACAGCGCGCGTTCGGTCTGGGCGTTCAGCCACACGCGGTCGCCGAGGCTCAGGGTGGCTGCCCGCCGCAGGTAGAGGGTGACCCGCGCGGCGGATTCCTCGTATTCGGCCGTGGTGGCGCGCAGGCTCTCCTCCAGGTCGGCAAGGGTCGCCTCGATCTGGCCTGGCGCCCTCTTCGCCTCGGCGCGCAGCTTCTCGACCGTGGCGGCAGCCGCCTCTTTGCGGGCAAGCAGCGGCGCCACGTCGCCCCCGCCTTTCACAGCCTCCTCGTGGGCGGCCGTCGCGGCGGCCAACTCCTTCTCAGCGGCTCGCAGCTTCCCGCCGAGGTCGGCCCGCATCTGCTGGACGGCCGCTCGCCGAGCGTGCAAGTTGCGCTCCCCTAGCCGCTTCTGGGCCAGGAGCCGCTGACAGGCGGAGTTCTCTGCCTGTCCCTCGCGGAGGCAGTATTCGGCCCAGAACGGCCTGGCGGCGAGCGCCCCCCACGCCACGATGCCGATCACTCCCGCCAGGCCCGCCGCTGCCACGGCACTCCATCGCAGGCGCCGCCGCGCCTCGGCCCGGGCGAGGGCCTCCTCGGGCGACCAGCTAAGGCCCGCCGGCCGGCTGCACTCCACGGTCAGTGCGCCCAGCAGGCCCAGGCCCACCCAGAACATCATGCCGGAGCCGAACCCGAGGGCGCCATTGGAGAAGCACGCAAACACGCCCAAAGCCACCACGGCGGCAGCCAGGCCGGCACCCAGGGCGGCATCGAGTCCGTCGCGCGCCCGGCGGCACACGAGGCTCCCCGCCACCATGCAGGCCAGCCCCACCACCACGGCGATGGCCACTCCCACCAGCCCGCGCTCTACCAACTCCTCGACGAGCTGGCGCGAGGCGTGGCCCACCACCTCGTCCCCATAGCTGACGCCGTAAGTCCACACGGGGCGTTCGCGGTCGAAGACAAGGAAGAAGGCGCCCACCCCGTGTCCCGCGACCAGGCGCGGCAGCGAGGCGCCGCGGAGCAGGCCCCAGGCGGCCCTATCGAGCACGGCGTTGCGCGCGCTGCGCAGAGGGCTGAGGTACTCGAGCGCCACGGCTCGTTGTGCGACTTCGCGATGGGCCACGGCCAGTCCCAGCACGGCGAGAAGCGCCAGCGCGGCGAGGCGCCATCGCGGCAGCATCCGCCACACGAGCACCACCAGCCCCGCGCCCAGGGCGTAACGCCACGCCGGCACCCGCGTGCGCAGGCCGGCCAGCAGCAACACGGCCAGGAGCACGGCGGTCCACAGCACGCGGCGGTAGCCGGCCTCGCTCTCCTGTTTCCCCAGGTGATAGAGCGCCGCGGCGGCGGCCAGCGTCGGCAGCAGGAGGAACGCCGCGCCCGCCTCGCGTCCGTCGAGCCCGTCCACGTCCCCCAGGAACTTCGCCCGTGGGTCCCCATAGTAGAGCAACATAAAGAAGGCGAAGGCCACGGCGCCCGCGGCAGCCACGAACATGTGGCGGTTCTCGCGCTCGTGCAGCAGCAGGGCGAGCCCGAAGGCGCCCGCCGCGCCATAGACGCCCTGCACCAGCCCGCCGCGCGCCAGCCAGGCCTGGTGCGACCACACACACGTGGCGGCGCCCCACGCCACCCAGAGCCCCACGGGAGCGAAGAGCCACCAGGCCGGCCACCCGGTGCGGCCCAGGCGGCCCGCCGCCCACTCCCAGAGCAGGTAGCCCCACAAGAGCGTCACCGTGCTCTCGAAGACGAACAGCTTCAGCGTCGAGCGGTAGAGCGTGAACTCGAAGTTGAGGAAGGGGATGATCAGAAGCAGGGCGAAGATGGCCAGCGGCACGATGCGGACGCTCGCGCCCTCGGTGGGTTTGGGGGTGCTCATGCGCGCGCTGCCCTTTCGGCTGGGGGATGCACCACGAAGGACCGGTCCCCGCTCTCCCAGATTATAGGCACGAGGGCCGCGGAGTCAACACGGCTTGACAGCACTCGCGCAACGACCTATATTCGAGTCTATCCCGCCTCGCCGTCGTGGACGAGCCCCCGACGCGGAGCGACGGGGCGTTTCTGACGGAAGGTTCGGTATGCCCGCGAGCCTGAAGGCTGGCCGCGCGCTGCGGTGGCTGTCGCTGCTCGGCGTGGCGGCCATCGTGGCCACCGTGCTGGTCCTCCTGCGGATCGAGCGCCGTGTGATTCGCGAGCACAGGTCGCTGGTGCTCAAGGGCAGCGTGCGTTATGCCGAACAATCCGCCGAACTGCTCCGGGGCGGCGAGTTGCTCGCCCGGCTTCGTGCCCTCATCGCCTGCCATCCCCAACTCGCCTCATTGAGCGAGATCGCCGACGAGGTCCAAGCCGCCCTGGGCGATATCGAGGAGGCGCGCGCGGGCCCGCACGAATTCCACGTGTTGGTGGTGGACGAGAAGCTTCAGCGTGTCTGGCCCCCGGTCCGGGAGGGGGACTCCGACTTGACGACCTGCGCCCGCCACATCCTCGAGGGGGAGGAGCGGGTCTACGTGCTCCCCCACGACTGCGCTGCCCAAGGCGAGCCGCCAACGTGCCTGTGCTTCACATCCCCCCTCTGGAATGGTGGGCAACTGGTGGGAGGCCTGGTGGTTCATCGCCAGCTCGCCCCTGTGGCCGACCACTTCACGGCGCTCGATGCGAAGATGAGGTGGGTGGTCATCACCTCCCAGAGCGTTCTGCTCGTGGCGCTAGCCGCCATCGCCTATTCGGCGCGGCGGGCCATCGCCGCGGCCGAACGGCAGCGGGCCAAGGCCGAGCGGCTCGCGGCCCTGGGCAACCTGGCGGCCGGCGTGGCCCACGAGATTCGCAACCCGCTCAACACCATCGCCCTCACCTGCCGCTACCTCGAACGCCTGATCGTCAAGGGCACGAACGATGCAGCCCTGCGCACGGAGGCGAACACCAATTTCGAGATCGTGTCGGGCGAACTCTCGCGCCTCACCCGCACCCTCGATGACTTCGTGCTGCTGGCCAAGCCCACGGACCTGGAACTGCGGCCCTGCGACCTCGGAAGCATTCTGGACCACACCCTGGCCCTCTTCGCGCGGGAGTTCGACCAGGCCCACGTGCGCGTCGAGCGCCGCGGCGCGGGGCAGTTGCCTGTCCGCGGCGACTCGGATCGCCTGAGCCAGGTCATCGGGAACATCCTCAGAAACGCCTTGCAGGCGATGCGCGACGGCGGCACACTCACGATCACCAGCCAGGAGGCCGACGGGGCGGCCAGAGTGACCTTCGCCGACACAGGGCCGGGCATCGCAGCAGCCCACCTGCCCCATGTATTCGAGCCGTACTTCACCACGAAACGCGCCGGGCTGGGCCTCGGCCTCGCCCTCTCGCTCCGCACCGTGGAGGCCCACGGCGGCACCCTGGCCGTCGCCAACCGGCCCGAGGGCGGGGTGCTCGTGACGATGACTCTCCCGCTCCAGCCCTCCACCAGCGAGACCGACAATGCCGGATGATCGAATCCTCATCGTAGATGACGATTGGCAGACGGCCGAGGCCCTGCGCAAGAACCTCCAGATGGAGGGCTACGGGGCCGACGTGGCCAACTCCCCCCCCGAAGCCCTCGCGCAGTTGGCCAAGACGCCCTACCCCATCGTCCTCACCGACCTGCGCATGCGCGAGATGACGGGCGTCGAGCTCTGCGACGAGATCCGCCGCCTGTATCCTGACACCGACGTCATCATCCTCACGGCCTACGGCACCATTCAGACGGCCGTCGAGGCCGTCAAGCGCGGGGCGTACGATTACCTGGCGAAGCCCGTGGACACCGAGCGCCTGCTCGGCACGCTGCGGCGCCTCTTCGAACTCCACGCGCTGCGCGACGAGAACCGCGCGCTCCGCGAGGAAATCCAGGCTGAGCGCAGGGCCACCCGCCTGATCGGCTCGTCGCCGGCCATCCGCGCCGTGCTCGAGACCATCCGCACCGTGGCCCCCACCGATGCCACGGTGCTCATCCGCGGCGAGAGCGGCACGGGCAAGGAACTCGTCGCCTCCGCCATCCACGACCACAGTCCGAGGGCCAAGTGCCCGCTGGTCAAGGTCAATTGCGCCGCCATCCCCGAAACGCTCCTCGAGAGCGAGCTGTTCGGCCACGAGCGCGGCTCGTTCACCGGCGCGCACGCGCAGCGCAAGGGCCGCTTCGAGGCCGCCCACCGCGGCACGCTGTTCCTCGACGAAATCTCCGAGATGTCCCCCGCCCTTCAGGCCAAGCTTCTCCGCGTGCTCCAGGAGCGCGAGTTCCAGCGCGTCGGCGGCAACGAAACCATCAGCGTGGACGTGCGCATCATCGCCTCGACCAACCGCAAGCTCGAGGCCGCCGTGCGCGAGGGCGACTTCCGCGAGGACCTCTACTACCGCATCAACGTCGTCCCCATCCTGCTCCCGCCCCTGCGCGAGCGGCGCGAGGACGTCTTGCTCCTGGCGAGCCACTTCCTCGAGCGCTTCAACCAGCGCAACCGCAAGGGCATCCAGGGCCTCACCCCCGCCGCCCAGCAGAAGCTGCTGGCCTACAACTGGCCCGGTAACGTGCGCGAGCTCGAGAACTGCATCGAACGCTCCGTCGTCATGGCCCAAGGCGCCATGATCGGCCCGGACGACATCGCGCTCAACCCCGACATCAGCCGCGACGTCCCCGACGACGTGGCGTCGCAGCTCCTGCGCCCGGCTTCTCCATCGAAGAGTTCGAGCGCACGCTCCTTGAGGCCGCCCTGCGCAAGACCGGCGGAAACCAGTCCCGGGCCGCCGAGCTCCTCGGCCTCACCCGCCGTACCCTGCAATACCGCATGGAAAAATACAACATCCAGATCGACCGAGGCCCCAAGCCCCCGGAGGAATCCTGAGGCCACGACCCGCAGCCGAATCCGCAGAGGGAGTGCCTGTGCCCAAGCCGCCATTGCCCGACGACGCGACGCCCGACGCCCTGGCAGAACACCTTCGGCACGGCCCGCCGTTGCCCGTCTACGCCATCATCGGCGACGAGCCGTTCGCCCGCGCCCAGGCCCTCCAGGCCCTGCGCCGCGCCCTGCTCAAGGACTCCGACCCCGATCTGGCCCTCAGCCAGTACACGGGCGCGGAGGCGCCCGACCCCAAGGAGGTCTTCGACGAGCTGCGCACGCCGGCTTTTCTCGCGCCACGGCGTCTGGTGCTCATCGAGGACGCCGGCACCTTCGTCGCCAACGGGCGCGACGCTCTCCTCGCCTATCTCGAGAAGCCATCGAAAACGGGCACCCTCGTGCTGACGCTCGACCGGCTGCCGAAGAACGAGAAGCCCGGCCTCGCGGTCCGTAAGGTGGGCATGGTCGTCGTCTGCACCGCCCCACGCGAGTATGAGCTGCCCCGCTGGATCGCCGCCCGCGCCCGGGAGCACGGCAAGCGCATGGATCCCGCCGCCGCCCGCCGCCTGGCCGACTGCGTGGGCGTCAACCTGCCCATCGCCGACCAGAGCCTCGCCAAGCTCGCCCTCTACGTCGGCGCACGCGACACCATCACGGCCA
>Ga0209407_1004076_pt1 | contig 12157 bp, 10 predicted proteins | sample AD_JPNHG3_MetaG_FD_184410 | JGI IMG/M metagenome (GOLD analysis project Ga0209407, IMG submission 184410) | Active sludge microbial communities of municipal wastewater-treating anaerobic digesters from Japan - AD_JPNHG3_MetaG (SPAdes) (version 2) | ecosystem: Engineered > Bioreactor > Anaerobic... | reverse complement strand
GCTATGGTTGCATGTTGGCGTGCGAGGAGTTCAGTAGGAGCCATGATTGCCACCTGTCCTCCTCGCTCGACTGCATATAGTGCTGCAAGCAGAGCCACCATTGTCTTTCCTGATCCGACATCTCCCTGCAGAAGTCTGGCCATAGGAAAAGGTTTGTGCATGTCCTGGATTATTTCTTTGAGGACCAATTCTTGATCCTCAGTAAGCGTATACGGAAGACGTTCGCGAAGCTGTCTTGCAAGTACGCCGGGAACAGCGATGCGATTTATGGTCTTTGTCTGTCTGGATTGAATCCTAAGAGCAATTCCAAGCTGAAAGTAAAAGAGCTCTTCGTAGGCGAGCCTATCATGAGCAGACTTGAGCGAATCCCATGATGAAGGAAAATGAATTGAGCGGATGGCTTCGGACTTGGATGGAAAGTTGTAGAGTTCACGCAGAGTTCCTGGAAGTTCATCTTCAAGATGAAGCGCGAATTTTTGAAGTGCTAGGGCTATCATCCTTCTAAGAGTTGTCTGATTTAGCCTTCCAGTGAGCGGATAAATAGGCGATAGAGTCCGTTCTGGGACAAAGTTATCCTGTAGGGTTTTTAGCTCAAAGGCAGAAGACTGGATTTCCCCATACTTAAACTGGAATTTGCCATAGACTTGGATTGTAGAACCAACAGGGGCCATCTGCTCGAGAAAAGGCCTGTTGAAGCAGAGAAGGGCGGCCTCGGAAGATTCATCCGCAATTATGATCTTCAGTGTGCGCATCCTTCCAAAACCAAACCATTCATGACGAATGACCTTAGCCTTAGAGTAGACCTTGCCTTCAGAAAAACGCGATAAAGGAAGGATTTTTGTTCTGTCTTCGTAATCTCTCGGCAGATGGAGCAAAAGATCCGCAATAGTATGAATATTCAGATTAGCAAGTGAACGCAAGGTTGCAGGTCCTGTACCTCTGAGAATGCTGATATCTTGTGTCAATTCTCTTAAAAACACTGGTTTTAGTATACAAAGAGTCTTATTCCAGTGCTACTATATGCATGATGAAAAGTGATAAAGGAGGAAATCGATGCAAAAAGAGACAGCTCGCCTTATAGAGCTTGATCGAGAACACACGCTTATGTCTCATATCGGCGCTGTCCTTGGATGGGATCAGGAGACCTATATGCCTTCCAAAGCGATCGAGGAACGTGCCTCTCAGATTGCACTTCTCGAAGGGCTTGCTCACCAAAAAGCGGTAAATCCAGAGATAGATGAGCTGCTTGCGACGCTAGAAGAGAAACATGATCTTTCTCTAGACGAGAGAGCATATGTCCGCAAGATGCGGCGAGATTATGACAGAGAAACGAAGCTGCCTGAGGCATTTGTCACCGAATACGCTAAAACCACTAGCATTGCACAAGCAAAATGGGCTGAAGCGAAGAAGAACAACGATTTTAGGGCATTCGAGCCTCACCTTGAGAAAATTGTGGATCTTTCGCGGAGTTTAGCAGGATATCTAAATCCGAATGCAAAGCCCTACGATGTGCTCCTCGACCTATATGAGCCCGGAAATACGCAGCAATCGGTTGCATCTATTTTTTCTACAATGAAGGCTTACCTGGTCGATATTCTCGACAAGATTCGCGGCAGACCTCAAATAGAAGACAGGTGTGTGGGGCGGTATGTAGATTCTGAGACTCAAGAGCGAATAAGCTTATATTTCATGAATGTTCTGCATTACGAGATGGATCGCGGAAGGCTGGATGTCTCTGCCCATCCTTTTACCACGAGCCTCGGTGCAGATGATATACGCATTACGACGCGCTATATTGAAGACTATTTTCCTTCAAGTCTTTTTAGCACGATCCATGAATCAGGTCATGCGCTTTACGATATGGGTATTGATCCCGATCCTGAGTTTAGGGGGACAAAACTGGCTGAAGCTGTATCGATGGCAGTTCATGAGTCGCAATCCAGGCTGTGGGAAAATATCGTTGGTCGATCCAGGGTATTTTGGGAGAGGAATTTCTTAGCTTTGAGTGCTCTTCTGGGTAAGGCTGGTGAGGATCTTGACTTTAAGAGCTTTATTGAATCGATCAATAGAGTGAGTCCCTCGCTTATCAGAACCGAAGCAGATGAAGTCACATATGGGTTGCACATAATTGCGCGTTTTGAGCTAGAGTCGGCGCTATTAGATGGGAATCTGCGTGTTACGGATGTGCCTGGAGCATGGAGAGAGAAGTACAAGCAACTGCTGGGTCTTGAGGTATCAAATGATCGAGAGGGCTGTCTTCAGGATGTGCATTGGTCAATAGGATATTTCGGATATTTCCCGAGCTATGCACTTGGGAATCTCTATGCCGCACAGTTCTGGGCAAAACTCAAGGAAGAAGTACCTGATATAGAAGCTCGAATAGCAAGTGGTGATGTTCTCTCCGTGCTAACATGGCTTCGGGCTAATGTGCATTGTCATGGTTCACGCTATATGCCAGGTGAACTCGTCGAAAAAATCACTGGATCGGCTCTCGATCCAGCGTGGTTTGAGAGATATTTGCGAGAAAAATACTCGAGCATATATGGGTTCTGAGTTTTAGGAGTCGGGACCTTTATTTTTGTGTTTGTGCACGCGCGCAAGTGCGGCTTGTGCGTGTGCCTCGAGGCCTTCCAGGCGGGCAAAAGCAGCGGTATCCTCTGCGAGAAGCTCCGGATTTTCGATGGCAAGCCATGTCCTGGCTCGCAAGAAGCAAAGGACCGACAGACCAGCTGCAAATCTCGATGCTCCTCCTGTTGGCAGAGTGTGGTTGGGTCCTGCGCCATAGTCTCCGAATACTTCGGCTGATCCTATGCCCAGAAAGATAGAACCCGCGTTCTTTATCTGTTTCATAAGGCCCACAGGATCCGAAGTTGCGATCTCAAGGTGTTCGGGCGCACAGCGATTTGCTCCTTCGACAATTCGCAAGAGATCTTGTTCCACACAAAGAAAGCCATTCGAAAGGGCTCGATAAGCTATGCTTTGATTTGGTTCAGGAAGATCTTCGAGTCTAGTCATGAGAGATTTTTCAATTTCAAGGGCTATAGTCTCTTCGCTTACAATGGCTGCGGGCATTGCATCTGGGGAGTGCTCTGCCTGGGCTAGAAGATCTGCGGCGATCATGTCGGGGTCTGCGGTCTTATCGGCTATAATGAGGAGTTCGGAGGGGCCTGCCGGTGCTTCAGTGCCCACAATGCCAAAGAGTTGGCGTTTTGCTGCCATAACATATTTCCCGCCAGGCCCCACGATGATGTCGCACCTTGGAATACATATGCCAAAAGCCAGGGCAGCAATAGCATGGGCGCCTCCTACCTGAAGGAATCCATCAGCACCCGCCACCCAGGCGGCGGCTAAGGTTTCATTGCTAGGTCTTGGTCCAGCGCACCAGACTTCTTCGACGCCTGCAACTTTTGCCGGAACAACAGTCATGATTGCGCTCGAGGGCAGTGGAAAGGCTCCGCCCGGAACATAGCAGCCTACGCGCGCCACGGGCACGAGATCGTGCCCGTGGCGGCCGACCAGCGCGCCTTTTTCGCCTATACCTGTATTTCTTTTTGCTGCCATTTCCCCTGTTGCAATATTTAGCGTTGTGGGCCGGTTTGAATCGTTTGAATCTTCTAGATCGTTCAGATCGTTTGGATCGCTAAACTCGTTTGGATGACTAAACTCGCTTGAATCGTTTGGATCACTTGGATCGATAAACTCGCCTGGATCTGGGGGCCTTCTAGCCTCTGACGAATACATCTGAGATTTCATCTTTATCGGCTCTATTCGTATCGGCAGCTCTAGTGGTGTAAGACAGGCGCGCTGGGCGGCCGCAAAGGCCGCTACGCGGCCTTTGGCGCGCTCCATTAGCTCGGTGGTTTTCTTAGGCAACTTATCATAAGCAGCCTTCAACTCATCCCGAGAGATTACAAGAGGCGCCCCGACTGGAAGCCCATCTAATCTCTCTGCCCATCGCCTGAGTTCTGGCTCCTTGCCAGCTCGGATAGCATCGATAGCTTGCTTGGCAACGGCTTCAATTTCAGGATCGAAAAGCCTCACCGAAGGTTCTGCAATATCATCAATCGCAATTCTTTTTAATGGATGCTTTTCCATTCGCTTTTTCCTTCAAGCCCTTCGAATTCTGGCTTTGCATTTCCCCCACGCCGCGTAACACGCAAGGAACGACGCTCGAGTTCTTCCTCAATATCCGAAAGACCGCCGCCCATGCTAATTGTCTTTACCAAGGCAAAATAGAGTACATCAGCAGCCTCAGATATCGTCTCTTGTAGAGACTTAGACTGTATAAGCTCTTGCACTTCCTCGCGAAGCTTGGATGCGAGAAGGGCTTCATCGGCAAATAGCCTGCGCGTATAAGAGCCCTGGGGTGCTTCTTTCAAGCGTCTCTTGATAGTACGATCGAGTTTTTCCAGACCATAACCGTTATCAAAGCAGGTTCGTCTGCCAAGATGACAGAAGCCTTCGCCATTCTGACGCACCGTAAAGCGGATTGTATCTCTATCGCAATCGAGCTCTGCGCGCAGAAGGATTTGGTCGTTTCCGGATGATTCTCCTTTTACCCAGAGGCCCCTCGATCTAGAATGATATACTCCCTTGCCGCAATTCAAAGCAAGTTTTAGACTCTCCTTGCTCGAATGCACAAGCCCAAGTGCTTTTCCCGACTCGTCGCATACAACAGTAGGCCATAGTCCATCAGCTCTGTCAGTAATAAGGGGTGCAGCAAATGCCTCAGCAAGAGAAAGGTCTCCTAAAACAAGCGAAGTACCCGCCTGGAGGTCTGCACCCAGCCTATCCAGAGTCGCAATATCCGCAATGCCTCGTTCGCCACCAGCGGCCCCTCCGGCAAATGTGAATTTGCTATCAGGGGCAAGAGCGATTAGCTTCCTTGCTCTTTCGATATCGATACCACACTGGTCGCCCTCGGTTTCTATAAAGGTAATGAGAAAGCCGGACACATAGGGTGCAAGAGCTATGATCGATTCCTCGATAGAACCTTCCCTTTGCTTTGACCATCCTTCCACCATGATATTCCCTTCTTTACTATCCAGGGCTGCTATAACCCGCTCCCGAGGCAAGCTGGAAAGGAATTCAGGTGTGGCCGAAGTTCCAATAATAATCGAGCGGGCTCCTCCATTGAGATAATCCATAGCAAGATCAATCGTGCGAATGCCTCCACCTACGCGCGCTCGATATATTCTGCACAAAGAAAGAATGAGTTCTCGGTTGCTTCCAACTCCTTTTGCCGCGTCGAGGTCTACTACGGCGAACTCTCCAACCCGACCATAGCGTTCGGCGAGCTCCAAAGGGTTTCCAGCATCCAAAGGTGGCTGCTTTCCTCCTCTAAGCTGTACTGCTCGGCCATTCGTTATGTCGATACTGGGCACGATCATAATCTTACCTCCACATCATGTGCTTTCAAGAATTCCTTTATCTCTCGAATTGAGATTTCTCCGCGATGAAAAATGCCCGCAGCCAGGAGCGCTGATGCTCCACTTAAATATCCCTCCAGAAAATGCTCCGGCTTTGAAGCCCCTCCCGAGGCGACAACTGGCACGAGCACTGCCCGCGCGACAAGTCCTATGAGCCTGCACTCATATCCAAGGCTTGTACCATCTCGATCTATCGAGGTTAGAAGAATCTCACCGGCACCTCGACCGCTAGCCTCCTGAGCCCAGGCGACTGCATCGAAACCGGTTTTGCGAGAGCCTGCATCGATTTTCACTTCATATCCTGAAGGCATTGTAGAATTCTCTGCCACATCGATAGCCACAACCACACACTGTACACCAAAGCGCGAAGCAAGTTCATCGATAATCAAGGGATTGCGCACCGCTGCGCTGTTCACAGAGATACGATCCGCTCCTGCTTCAAGCAGGCGGCATGCATCCTCGATGCTTCCGATTCCACCTCCCACCATGATTGGAATGGAGAGCACTTGCCGTATACGTGCCACTTCTTGAGCCATGGTCTTTCTGCCCTCCAGAGTGGCGCTAATATCGAGAAAGGCGAGCTCGTCCGCTCCTTGCCTTTCGTACAAAAGAGCGCGTTCAAGCGGGTCCCCTGAATCGACAAGGTTTAGAAATCTTGTTCCTTTGACTACGCGTCCATCCTTGAAGTCCAGGCAAGGGATTATTCTCACTGCAAGTCCGTTCATACATTTCTCCCAATTCTGTTTAGATCGATCCAGTGCGAAAAAAGTCTTGTACCAAAGGACCCGGAAAGTTCCGGATGAAACTGACAGAGAAGGAGTGTGGGTTTTGCATCTTGCCAGGCTTCCAGCGCCGCAACAAATGGCTCTCCATATCTTGCACTCGCAATGGCTACTTGATCAAAAACATTTTGCGCAAAGGGGGCACCTTTAGAGCCTTTTATCGTTGTTTTATAAGTGTAGGCCACTTCTCCCACCCGGTAACTATTAGCAAAATAGACCCAGCCTGATTCGAGAAGATGCGCAGAGCTCTCAGATTCAATTTTGTTCCACCCTAGCTGAGGCAAGGGCAGACCTCCTGCCAGCCTTTTTACGGTACCATTGAAAATACAAAGCCCCTTCGAGCCCGGAGCTTCTTCGCTTGCTTCGAAAAAGAGTTGCATACCAAGACATATACCCGCCGTTGGAAGACCTTGTTCTACACGTCTACATATCGCCTCGTCGAGACCATCCTGGGATAGTTTCTCCATAGCTGGTCCGAAAGCTCCTACTCCCGGAAGGATAACAACTTGTCCCTCAAGTACATCGATCATCATATCGCTCACTACAGGCTCGAAACCTAGCCGTTTTGCAAATGCTTCTACGGAGGCAAGATTTGCTGCTCCTGTCTTGATAATTATAAGTTTTTTTCTTTCCTTCATGCTCATGTTAGCTCCGAATCTATGCGTGCTTCTCCTTTTGTGCTTCCTAATACTGGGCTTGGTGCTAGAGCAGCTCTGAACGCCAGAGCAACGGCCTTAAAAAGCGCCTCAGCCTTATGGTGGTCGTTTTCTCCGCGAAGAATGTCGAGGTGAAGTGTACATCGTGCATTCGCCGCAAAACTCTGAAAGAAGTGGGCAATATTACAGGTCGAAAGCAAACCTATAGATGGCATAGAAAACGTTCCGGAGAAGACACAGTAGCTTCTGTTAGAAATATCCAATACAGCACGCGCCAGAGCCTCATCCATTGGAGCATAGGAATATCCAAAGCGTGCAAAGCCCTGTGCCGAAGGAACTATTTTCGAAAACGCCATGCCCAGAGCTATGCCTACATCCTCTACCGTGTGATGGTCATCGATTTCCAGGTCTCCTGTGCATGAAATCTGCAAGCTCCAGCCAGCATGGAATGCAAGTTCAGTAAGCATATGGTCAAAAAATCCTATGCCTGTTGCGATTTCGATGGATCCTGGCGATAATTGCAGACTCACGCTGACATCTGTCTCGGCCGTTGTTCTTTTTATAGTGGCCATTAGTCGATCGCTCATAGACGCTCCTTAATCCAAGGTATTATTTCATGCGGTAATTTTCATTATATTCTTTTATAGCTGCTTCGAGAGAAACACACAGCTCCTTGAATTCTTCAGGTTCTCCCGGAACGGTGATTCTAACAAGCTCTTCATAACCTGGCTTATTAGGCCATGTACGTACGAGAATTCCTCGTTCGCGTAACCTATCTGAGAGATCAATAGGATTTTTGATCTTCAACAGAACGAAATTAGCTTCGCTCTCCGATACCAAAAAGCCTAGTTTTCTGCAAAGCGATTTCAAAACATGTACCTCCCGCCGAACTTCATCGATAAAGCCTTGAGCAACTCCTTGATCAAGAGAAAGCGCTCTTCTGCCTGCTTCGATCGCTGAGCTCGAAAGCGAATAAGGAGGACCAGCATCCGAAAGTTTCGAGATAATCCTTGCTGATTCGGGAGTTGCCGCAGCATAACCTATGCGAAAGCCTGCAAGGCCCTTGGATTTCGAAAAGCTACCAGTTACGAGCACATTTGGGTTGGCTAAAGCCTGAATAGGCGTTGCTCCATGTATCGAAAACTCCTGATAGGTCGCATCGAAAACGAAGATTGTTCCTGCCTCGAGACAGGCCTTGGCTATTTGTGTCACATCTAGGGGAGACAGCACAACTCCTGAAGGGTTATCGGGGCTCGAGAGTATGAGCAGTTTTGGAGCGAAGTCTTTTACACACCTGCATATATCGTCGATCGGAAAAGGTCCGAATGGATTTTTTGCAATTTCCTCGAATCTAGCGGATGATCGCTGGGCAGCTTCCAGGAATTCGACGAAACCGGGAGTGGTGCTCATTACAAGGCCTCCTGGCCCTGCAAGGCTCCGTATTGCTCGATCGATTGCATCGTCGGCTCCGGCTGTGGCGAGCAGGCAGGATGAAGGTATACCGAGTTTCTCGGCTAAGGGTATTTCCAGAAGTTCCCTCATAGGGTAGCGTCGGGCTATCTCTGGGCTCAGAATCGCTCTGAGATCTTCTTCTGAGAGAAGGCATTGACCTTCGTTAGCATCTAATCTAAGCATTTTCTTCTCCTTTTGCCTTAGGGCACAAGCTGCGATATCTGAGTGGCTACAATATCGGTGCCTCCACGTCGCTTTATCTCTGGGATAAGGCTTGCGAGTGTATCGCGAGGAGCCGCAACTTTAACCGCAAAGGCATCTCCCCCTCCGAGAGGGGACACAGTGGGTGCTCGTAGACAAGGAAGAATGGCGACAAGTTCATCGAGAAGTTCTGCTGATACATTCACTTCGAGCATTACACGACGCCTCGCTTCGAGCACAGAACCGAAGAGAAGAATAAGCGCTTCCGCTGCTTCGCGCTTGGTTGCATCTGCCATTGCTGCCTTTGAGGCATAGAATCTTGTTGAACTCATCATCAGGGTATCCAGTATTTCGAGTCTGTTAGCCCGCAGGGTAGAGCCTGTTGCACAGTTGTCGATTATGATATCTGCATCCTCTGGAGGGAAAACTTCTGTTGCTCCATAAGAATGCACAAATCCCGCGCCAGGTAAGTTTTTGTCGATCCAAGCCCTTGCTAGTCCTTCGTACTCGGAAGCGATGATAGGAGTCCTTTTGCAGACGGATATCATTTTTGTAAGATCTCCTCTGTAAGCGCGAAAGGCTGTTGCCACATTTTCGGGAGCCGCGGCAACTATCTTTACTGGATCGAGACCGGTATCCAAAAGCTCGACCAAATCGGCTCCAAGTTCGCGTACCCAATCCTCACCTGCAAAGCCGATATCGCGGCTTCCAGCCTCTAGCATCTCGACGATGTTCTGGGGTTTTAGAAGCTTTGCTTCGTACATTATCTCTCTAGATCCAAAGACCAGGGCTTTTCCGTTTCCGATTCGTGGACGATATTCTCGATCATCGATGGATATAGGTATGCCTGTATCCTTGAAAAGCTCGATGACTTTTGCCTGCATCCTGCCTTTTGGAAGGCCGAGCCTCAATTCCAGCTTTTGATTTGCATTTTCTGCCATTTTTTCTCCTCCTCCTTGCAATCTTTTATCAGGCAAGGAAAAAATAAGCCGGCCCCGTTGGGAGCCGGCTCTGGCAAAATCGACAAAAAAGCCGGCTCCCTGGAGCCGGCTTCGATTCAATATTAAGCTGCGTTTATTCCCGCGCCTAACCACGGCTCCATGTGAAAAAGCCGTGATGATGATGAAGATTAAGCGCTTTCTTAACAGATGTCCCTTTCATATTTTCGTAATATTGCAGTTTCTTCCAAAAGAGTCAAGAGGGGGACGAATTCAATCAATAGAAATCTTGCTGAAGAAGCATAATCAACAAGATAGCAACACTGCAAATCTTTTTAGAATGCTCATACAGGTCTACTTCTTAGGCCGCTTTACTTTGATGTCTAAACCTCCCATCAAAGTGATAGCATTTATTTTGATAGTTGGCGCTCCAAGCTTTGCCGATGAAGGAGCCCGATTATCTATACCACCCATAATAGGAATGCCTGTTACCTCCACATTGACCCCTTCTGGCACAAAGATATCTACTCCTCCCATTAGGGCAAATACATCTATCGTAGAAACCCCAGGGGGAATCTGAGCTTGTGAGTAGTCCAGGTCGACACCGCCCATTATAGCGACGACTTTCATCCTCTTGGGTGGATACCATAAGCCCTTTCTAGTCGCACCAGACAAAAAAGCCAGGGTGACATCATAATCCTTGATTTCACCGTGGTTGAGCAATATTCCATCAAGAGATGTAAATTGCTTATTGGTCTCGGTTGAAACCGGAAGATCTTCGATTAGAGATAAAAGTTCTCTTTTCGACGCGGTGTTTACAGCAATCTCCATTCGCTTCTCGTATACATCGATATCGAGCAGATTTTGCGCAAAACCGTGCTCTAAGCGCTCGATGACATTATTTCTCTCGATTTTTGTGGGACCATGATCATACTTTTCTAGCTCTGGCATTATGACCTCTCCAGAAACTCAATGATATTATGCGATATTATGCCAATAATCTTGCTAAAATGTAAGCATGAGAAGCATAAGCTAATCTAATATACAGGATTTTAACCCATGGAATCATTGCCTCTCGCCAAAGCCCGATCAAAACATTATTATCATCTCATACTATGGCAGAAAAGAAGATTCGTTGCAGTACGCATATGAGCAATCTTTGCCAGGAAAAGGATGGCAATCTACCTGACTTCGAATTGCATCCAAGGGGCAGGGGAGGGGCGGCGATCATCTATCCGGTTATTTCGCGACGAGCTGGAGGGCTTTCTTTAGGCATCAACCTTTTTCCCGAGCGCAAGATTTGCAGCTACGATTGCCCCTATTGTGAGGTTATGCCATTTTCCAATCCTGGGGCTTCGCTAAAAGCCGGCGATGTGAGCCGCGCTATCGAGTGCTTCTTCGATGAAGAATGGCCTGAGCTCTCAAAGACTCTGGAGCTCAAAGATATTTCGATTTCTGGAAATGGCGAACCCACACTCTCGCCCTTCTTGGAAGAAGCTTTGTATGCTGCTCGCCAAGCAATTGATACAAAGGCCCTCGTAAAGGATTGCGCAACACCATCAGGCCAGCACTCGATTCCATCTATCGTTCTTATCACCAATTCCACTGGCTTCCTTCGTGAAGATATTACCGAGCTCCTTGCCGGTTTTTATAAAAGATACCCCTTCGAAATTTGGGCAAAGCTCGATGGTGGAAAAGAAGAGCTTCATGCTCTCCTTTCGCGCTCGCGATTTCGGTTTGCTGAAATTGTCCGCGGGATTGTGGACTTTTCATGCAGTGTGCCTGTCACTCTGCAGACTATGGTGATATATGACAATCGAACAGGCAATATTTACTTCGATTGCCAGTCCTATGCTGTCACGATTAGAGAAATTCTCAATGGTGGCGGACAGCTAAGAGCAATTCAGATCTATACTACGGCAAGGGTTCCAGTCGAATCATGGGTTGCGCCCGTGTCGGATGAGAGACTAGTGATTTTTGCACGGCAATTATCTTCAATATTAAATAGACCCCAAAGAAAGAAGGCTACCGGCAAAGAAGAGGAAGCATTACAAAATCAGGTGTATTCGATTCCCATTTTATGTTATGGATCGCGGGGCAAACTGGATTGGAACCATGCCAACCGCTGACCTTCACACCCACTCCACTGCCTCAGATGGTGAGCTTGCGCCTGCCGCGCTCGTCGAAAAAGCCCGCGCGCTTGGCCTTTCCACCCTCGCCCTTACCGACCACGATAACACTCTAGGAGTAGCAGAAGCGCGCGCGGCTGCCAGGCTTGTGAACCTTGAATTCATCCCTGGCATCGAGATCGAGATAGATTTCGAGCCAGGCGAGTTTCATCTTCTCGGTTATGGGATCGACGAGGCAGCGCCACCTCTCGTAGAGGCGGTGGAAAGACTTTCCCACGCTAGACTGGAGCGCAACTTAGCCATTCTTGATCGCATTGCGAAAGCCAATCTTCCACTGGACCTTGATAGTATTGAAGCCTTTTCGAAAACCTCTTATCTGGGTAGGCCACACCTCGCAGATCTTTTTGTGGAAGCGCATTGCGCTCGTACGCGGCAGGAAGCCTTTGATCGATATCTTGGCAAAGGGAAACCATTCTATATAAAGAAAGCATGTCTAGCGCTCGAAGAAGCGCTATCCGTTATTGATGCTGCGGGTGGGGTTTCCGTTCTTGCTCATCCCTATTCACTTTT
>Ga0209407_1004073_pt1 | contig 12159 bp, 11 predicted proteins | sample AD_JPNHG3_MetaG_FD_184410 | JGI IMG/M metagenome (GOLD analysis project Ga0209407, IMG submission 184410) | Active sludge microbial communities of municipal wastewater-treating anaerobic digesters from Japan - AD_JPNHG3_MetaG (SPAdes) (version 2) | ecosystem: Engineered > Bioreactor > Anaerobic... | reverse complement strand
TGTGCGTCGGGTTTGACACCCTCGCACAGCACGACGCAGGCGACGTCGGCAAGCGCGGCGACGGCGGCGACGTTGACGTTGTTCATCACGGTGAACCAAGCGGCGCCCGCCGGCGCGTTGGACATCACGAAGCTCAAAAAATCGCCGGCGTAGCCCGCCTCGATTTCCCTTTCTCCGTCCGCCAGAAATTCCTCGCCGACGCCATTAAGTTTTATTAAATCCTTTACTTTCATTCGGCCTCGGCGCTTTCTTCGCTTTTTTCGGTTTTTTCGTTCAGTCTGGGGCAGTCGTAATCGGCGGGGACTATGCCGTTCGCCTTGTCCTCGGCGAAGGCGCGGCAGCTCGGCGCGCCGCACATTCCGCAGTCGACCAAGGGCAGAGTGCCCAGCGTTTTTTCCATCTCCAAAAGCTTGTCCATTGCCGAAACACGGCTTTCATCGAGTCGAAACACATCTTTAAAGTCGGGTTCCTGCTCCCAAAGGTAAAATTCGAGCGGGCGGCCTTCGTTCGCTAAAGTATTGCATTTTTCGGGCAGCTTCCTCTTTATCTCGCGGAGGCGCGCCTTTGCGACGAAGGGGTTTTCGACGTTGAGGACGCCGCCGACGCAGCCGCTGACGCAGGCGTTGAGCTCGATAAATTCCAAACCTTTAAGGGCGTTATCCTCGATGGCGTTCAAGACGTTTATGACGTTTTCGATGCCGTCGGCCGCAAGGTATTTGCTTCTGAAGACGGCCGCGGCCTCACCGCCGCTCGCCGCCCAGCCGAGACCGGTTCCGCCCATCTTGGAGAGGGGCTTGATGTTTTCGAGCTTGCCCAGCACCGGCCGCAACCTTTTATATATGTCGCTTATTGCAAGCACGCCGTCGACGACGGGCTTGTTGTGCCCCAGCCCCATCTTGAGCGCAAACACCTTGGCGGGGCAGGGCGAGATGAAGAACACGCCGATATCATCGGCGGGAACGCCTGCCGCAATCGCCTTTTCGCGGGCGAGTTTGGCGGCAATATCAACGGGCGCCAGCATGTTGAGAAGGTTGGGCTTGAAGTGGCTGAAGCGCACTAGAATCAATTCTAGAACGGCGGGACAGGCCGTGCTGATGACGGGCTTGGCGAGTTTGCCCTGGTCGAGCACTATCTTTGTCGCCTCCGAAAGCAGTTCGGCGCCGCGGCCGACCTCGTAGACCGCATCGAAGCCGATGGCGATAAGGCCGTTAAGTATGGTGTCGATGTCGGGGTTCTCGAACTGCCCGAACAGCGAGGGCGCGGGTATGGCAATTTTATATTTATAGTCGTTGATTGTTTCAAAAGCGTCGTATGCCGCCTGCTTGGCATGATAAGGACAGATGCGGACGCATTCGCCGCACCCGATGCATTTCTCGTAATTGACGCTCGCCTTGCCGTGGCGGACGCGGATAGCCTCCGTCGGGCAGCGTTTCATGCAGGTCACGCAGCCCTTGCAGCGTTCGGTGTTCAGCACAACGGTGTGCAATATCTTTTTTTCCAACATTTTTTACCTTGAAAGCTATTTAAGCTCATTCTTGCGGTATTCGTTAAATATCTAAATTTTTTTACCTTAAGAGCTTTTTAAGCTCATTCTTGCGGTATTTGATTATTAAACCGCTTAAATCATCTAAAAATTTACCGCTTTTGCCTTGTTCCGTTTGCTCCCCCGTTCAGTGGAAAAAGGCCGTCATTTTTACTGTCGTGCCTTCGCCGACGACGCTTTGAATTTCCATCTTGTCGGTGTATTTCTTCATGTTGGGAAGCCCCATGCCCGCGCCAAAGCCCAAACACCGCACGCTTTCCTTTGCCGTCGAATAGCCGGGCGTCATGGCGAGCTCGATGTCGGGAATGCCCGCGCCCTTGTCGACAAGCTCAATCTCGATGCGGTCAAGATAGATGTCGACGATGGCGCGCCCTCCGCCGGCGTGGATGACCATGTTCATCTCGCCCTCATACATGGCGATGGCAACGCGCCGAACGTCCTCGGAACCGATGCCGAGATGCTTCAGCTTGCGCTTGACCTCTTCCGACGCCGTTCCTGCCGAGGAAAAATTATCGCCCAGCACCTCGAACTCCAAATGCAGGCCCATCAGCACCCCTTAACAGGCCTAAGGCCTCCTTCGTATAACAGCCCACACGCGACATACATGTGGCAGCTCGAGGCGAGCAGCGCGATGTCGTATTCTTCGGCGAGCTTGGCCATCAAGGGGTCGGGACGCTTGCCGCGCACCAGCACGACGCATTTCATGTCCATCATGCCCGCTGTCCTGATAACTTGGGGATTGCAAAGGCCGGTCAAAAGCACCGCCTGGTCCTTGACGAAGGCCAGAACGTCGCTCATCATGTCGGAGGCGCAGGCAAGGTTGACCTCGGCGTCCATATCCCGCGCGGGAACTATAACCTCGGCATTCAAAATATCTTTTATCGTCGAAATTTTCATATTAACTCCTATTTTCTAAATTATAGCACAAAACCCGCGCTTAAGCAACACCGCACAGCTCCCAAGCGGGGCGGTTACAAGAGAAAAAAACAAAAATCAAAAAACAAAATATGGAAGCGAAAATCAGACTTAGTATTAGATTTTTTCGCAACCCGGCCAACCAACGCTATATATAAGGAAGCGAAACGCGGCCCGACAAGCGAAACCACACACCCGAGACTATATGAGCGAAAAATACTCTAAAACGTTGAACGCTCTAAAGTTTAGTTTTTCTTACAAAACTCGACTTCTATGTCCGCATCTTTTTTGATTTAAAGGTAATTGCGGTGGCGTCGGAGTAAGGGTAGATCGTGTTTCTTTTCATCGGATTATTATGCAAAGGGTGCGCAAATTTCCTAGGCGAAGAGATGCCGAACGATAAAGAGAAAATAATCGAAAGCATAATGAAATTCGTCAAAAAGATGCCGGCGTAATACTTCGCCATTGCTTTATACATTTTTGCAACGCTTTGCTTTTTGATAAAAAAATTCCTCTGAAATCTCAGAGGAATTTTGATTTAGAGGCTGCGCCTCTTATTTGGCTTTGATTACCTATTTTAATACAATTACGCACCCCTGCGATTTTTTCGTACTCCTATGCGTTTTTTACATTTAAAGGACAAAAGAACAATTAAAAAACTCGATAAATTGGAAGTTATCGCTAGTTAGTAAAATCATTTTTCTCTGTCAATATTATTAAAATTAGAATTTTTCTGTATAGTTGTAACTTGCTCAATATGTTTACCTTTTATTTCTTGTGGCATATTAGAACGTTCAATTAGTTTCACTGAAAACTCCTTTAGTTCATTTTCTGAAAAAACAATTTCTTTTCTTTTAGAATTCTTATTAATAAATTGAATTACATCTTTAATTTGGAGAACATTTTTTTCGTTACTAACATTTATCTTACTTAGTTTACTATGATTTGAAAAAACAATGACAGGAATAGTTTCGTTTTCTTTTAATTCTAAATATCTTTCAACTGCTTTAGTGTGAGCATAGTTTTGTCTTAATGGATTATAAAACTTACTTTTAGAAAATTTATTTAATACCTGGGTCCAATATTCATCATTTTCAGATCCATAAATATAACCAGAATAATTTTTCATTTCGAAAACATATATCCCATAAGCTGATAATGCTATTACATCTATTTCTGTATAATCAGTATTCTTATTATCTAAATAGACATTAGTATATACTTTATCTCTTCCAAACTTTCTTATTACTTTTCTATACAGTTTAAATTCACCATAGTTACCTATATTAAAATATGTTTTAAAAAAGCCATTCCCAGATTTTATACTATATTTACTTGTATATATTGTTATAACATCGTAAACAAAAAATATAATTCTAATTACCAATTTTACTATAGCTGTAATTATTAAAAATGCTAAAGTTACTAATGCTTCTAACCAATTATACTTTTTTCGCTTTTTCATTCTATTTTTACTCCCATTACATATACATAATTTGCAATCTGATTGATTGATAACTTACTATTTATCATTCAATTAATTATATCATAAATTAATGCAAATTTATAGATTATATAAGCTAATAATTTCGAACATATATCATTTATCCATGCTTATAATTTTCTATTGCGTTCTCGTTGTACCTTTCGTGTTCTTATTAACCTATCGTGTTTTTATTGGGTATAAAAATTAAAAAGTCTACAAGTCGCTTTGATAAAGTGATTCATAGATTCATGTTTTGAAAAGAAAAAAGGGATATTCTCCCTATTTTCTTTTTATATAAGGTCGATACTATTGTATCAACACTATTGTGCTAATATGGCTTTGATTACCTATTTTAATACAAATACGCACCCCTAGCAGAAATCACGCACCCCAATTATACATTTTAGGAATATTAGTTTGCAATTTTACAAAATTTTTAATATAGTAATAATATAATTAAGATTATGCTTTTAAACATATTAAAAAGCTGGAAATAAAAATTATGAAAAAACAACTTAGACCCCTTTTAATAATTTTAATGCTCGCCTTAATCCCACTATTGCTGGTAGGATGCAAAAAAGAAATTATTCATGATGGCATTAAATTAATTGACACAAAAATTATAACTATCGAAGGAAAAGATTCGGTTCCTAAATCTGAATACAAAACACTTAAATTTTCATGTGTTGTTAAAAATACAACCGGCCAAACACTTAGTTTTGAAGTAGTGTTCAGTTATAGAAGCGGTGGTTTGTTCGATATGCGCACAAAAAGCCATAAAAAAATAGTTACATTATCAGCGGGAGAAAGCAAGTCCTTAACATACACAACAGATAAAATTTATCATGGCATTATAGATGAGAAAAAAATATCAATCGCAAATGTAAATTAAGAACTTTTATGGTTAAATAATAATTTGGAGGTGAAATTATGAAAGGGATAAGGTTTTCTACAGTTATATTTTTAATGCTTGTTGCAACCTTTGCCTTTGTCGGTTGCGGAGGACCAGCAGTTGCGCCTATTACATTGTCGGGTGGCGATGGCATCACATTTCAATGGTATGACTTAAATGAAAAGGTTCCTGATACAGAATATGACAACGTTTGGTTAGTAAAAAGCGATGGTCAACCTGTGGCAATTTTACAGGGGGTTGATCAAAGTCTAAAACAAACTAAGGGCCAAAAAGAACAGTATTTAGATTTTACCGTAATACTTCTATATGGACATTCCGAAACCGAAGCTCCTGCATTTACTGTTCGTGTCGGTGAAAATATTTTAGAGCCTAAAACAGTTGAAAAATACTCATTCTTCTGGAGTGCGGACTATAGAGAAGAACACACACCTGAGTGGGAACAATGTTGGCACTACAAATTTGAACAAGGCGGATACCTTGAAGGCATTACCCTTGAAATGTTTAAAGATTTTCATTAGTTAAAAACCTATAAACATAATTTAAGTTTAATTTTTAATCAAAACAAAAAACTCGAAAACAAAAAGTTTTCGGGCTTTTTGTATACAGTAAACCACGCGATAGTCGCGTCGTTCAATAGAGGCTATTGCCGATGAGCAGAAAGAAAAACTCCGATTGTGATAAAATAAAAGTTGCGACTTGCTAGAAGCAACAAACACAATCGGAGAATATTAAATTGAAAGAACAAAGTAACATCAACAAGAGTTTGCACATACAAAATGGAATTGCAAGTATCATATAGTATTTAGTCCAAAATTTAGACGTAAAGAAATATATGATGAAAAAGGAAATAGGTTTGATATTAAGAGAATTATGTGAAAGAAAAGGAGTAGAAATAATAGAAGGCGAAGTATGCATTGATCATGTACATATGTTGGTGAGTATACCACCCAAAATGAGCATTTCGGGGTTCATGTTTTAGTTGATTTGATATATATTCTTTAATTGCAGCGCTATTCTTTTCAACTGTGTCTACATAATATCCTAATCGTTAAATTGTTAGGTAATCGTTAAAAAGTTGATTTTTAAAAAAAGAGACCTAATAATAGCCTAATTTCAGACTACTACAGTTCTCTTATAAACTGGCGGATAGGAGTTTTTTCCCTTTCTGCAAAGAAAAAGCCTAATACAAATTGTATTAGACTAATGCTTCTTATATGGCGGAGAAGCCGGGATTTGAACCCGGGCTACGTTTCTCACGTACTACTCCCTTAGCAGGGGAGCCCCTTCGGCCTCTTGGGTACTTCTCCATAGCCGATTTTTTATTGCCGTTTCGGGTTCTAAAATTTTCAAGATAAAAAACCTCAAAACAGCTTGTTTATGATAGCATATAGCGAAATGTATGTCAATTGTTCATTAAGGTTTCCAAAATCCATTTATTGACGGTTATTTCAAGGGCGGTATTGGCGTGTAACCGGCTTGCAAAGTCTGCAAATACGGGCAAAAAGCGTTTGATTACTAGCTTTATGTTCGAAATTGCCGCTACGCAGGGTTTTTTAGCTTTTTCGGCGAGGTCGGCTTATTTTTCGGTGGAAAAGTCGATGCTGCCGCTTGGCGAAACCGTCAGAACGACCGTGCCCGAAACGTCGGTGCGGTATACCGACATAGTGAGGCTTGCGTATCTGTCCAACACCTCGGCGTCGGGATGGTTGTAGGAGTTGTTCTTGCCGCAGGAGATGACGGCGTATTCGCAATCTACAAACTCCAAAAACTCTTCCGAAGAGGAGGTCTTGCTGCCGTGATGGCCGGCCTTTAAAACATCGCAATCCAGGCTTTCTGCGCGGAGGACATACCTTTCTTCGGCCTCCTCGGGGGCGTCGCCGGTAAGGACGATTCTTCGGCCCTTATACTCGAGCACGCCTATCGGCGAAATCTCGTTTTTGGCTTCGGCGTTATTCAATCTGTTTTGCTGCCAATCCTCGACGGTGGGGCAATAAAAAGTCAGGGTATAATCCGCGCCCGAGATGGTCACAACGCCGATATTTAAGCGTATTTCGGCGCCTTCCTCCAAGCAAACCGCGTTGAAGAAGGCGGCGTAGACCGCCGTTCCCAAGGTGTCCTCGTCGGTAAAGCGCGCCAGCGTCGCCGAGGAAATATCGGGGCTGACCGAGGAATGCGACGCCCTTACATTGGGAACAAAAAAGCAGTCCACGTCAAAATCGGTGTAAGCCGAATTTTTGGGCGCGATTACGTCGTCGAGATAGTAGCAGTGGTCGCTGTCGCCGTGCGTCAGCATGAGATAGTCTATTTTCTTAGCCGGCAAATGCTCGTTTAAATAGTTTAAGAGATAATCCAGCCGCTCTTTGTTATTTGAGCTGTTGCCGGCGTCAATCAGCATCGACTTGCCGTCGGGGAAGATAATCAGAATGGCGTCGCCCTGCCCAACGTCGATAAAGTGAACCTCAAGCCCGCCGCCGCCCTCTTCGCCCTCGTTTCTGTTGAAAAACGCGACGATATCGGAAAACTCAATGACGCCCGCGCCGATAAGCGCCCCTAAGACAATAGCCGCCGCGATAACCAGAACTATAGCGACAATAATGATTTTTTGATTTTGTGCTTTTTTAGATTTAGCTCTCTTTGCCATTGCCCCCGCCCTTGCGCAGCCCGCGCGCGCTTTATAAATCTTAAACCTATAATATCAATATATTACCATATAATAATATCTGTTTGGCAATTGTTTTGGAACTGTTTGGGATAAAAAAGATAAATTCAAATTATGCGGGCGCAAAGAAAAAACTGACTTGATAAATGAAAATTTTATTTAGAATTAATTAAATTGAAAAGGCGGCTAAAACCTCTCATAAATGAATTTTTAGGCCTTGATTTTTTTTAAAACAACTATATTTTGTGTCCTAAAAATCCTTGACGCCCATATATTGTGGTGTTACAATATCAAGTGCACGGAATCGGGGGAATGAAATAGCCGGTCCCTAACACAAATGAGAGGAGTGAAAATTATGATAATCAAAATTCTCAAAAGAGACGGAAGAGTAGAGTTCTTCGACAAGGAAAAGATTGTTAACGCCATATTCTCGGCGGCGCGCGCCTGCGGAGGGCGCGACCGCGCGCTTTCCGAGCGGCTGGCCGATATGGTTGTCAAGGCGGCCGAGGCGAAATACGTCGACACCATTCCCACCGTCGAGGACATTCAGGACCTCGTTGAAAAGGTGCTGATTGACGAGGGACACGCCCAGACCGCCAAGGCCTACATTCTCTATCGCGAAAAGAGGCGCGACGCCCGCCGCATTAACGCGCTCATCGACGAGACGACCGAGCTTTTCAACGACTACCTCGACGAGACCGACTGGAACATTCAGGAAAACGCCAACATGCAAAAGAGCGTTAACGGCCTCAACAACTACGTCCGCGAGCATTTCACCAAGCGTTACTGGCTCTATAAAGTCTATCCCGAAGAGGTTAGGAAAGCGCACGAGACGGGCGCCATCCACATTCATGACCTCGGCTTTTTCGGGCCTTACTGCGCCGGCTGGGATACCCGCCAGCTTCTCTCCGAGGGCTTCGGCGGCGTGCCCGGCAAAGTCGAGTCCAAGCCCGCCAAGCACCTTAGGACCTTCCTCGGCCAACTCGTCAACTCCACCTTCACGACGCAGGGCGAAACGGCGGGAGCGCAGGCATGGAGCAGCATCGACACCTATTGCGCGCCCTTTATCCGCTACGACAACATGACCTATGAGCAGGTCAGACAATCCTTGCAGGAGTTCGTCTTCAACATCAACGTGCCGACGCGCGTAGGCTTCCAATGCCCCTTCTCCAACCTCACCTTCGACATCAAGGTGCCGGCTACCTTAGCCGACCAGCCCGTCATAGTGGGCGGCGAATATAAGGAGGAGTGCTACCGCGACTTCCAAAAGGAGATGGATATCTTCAACTTGGCGTTCTGCGACGTCATGCTGGCAGGCGATGCCAAGGGCCGCGTTTTCACTTTTCCCATTCCCACCATCAACGTCACCAAGGAATTCGACTGGGACAGCCCGGTGATTGACGCATTCATGGAGATTACTGCCAAATACGGCATACCTTACTTCGCCAATTATGTCAACAGCGACCTTTCGCCCGAGGACGCCGTCTCGATGTGCTGCCGCCTGCGACTCGACGTTTCCGAGCTCAGAAAGAGGGGCGGCGGACTGTTCGGCAGCAACCCGCTGACGGGCTCCATCGGCGTCGTCACCATCAACCTGCCCCGAATCGGCTATCTCGCCCAAACCGAGGCCGACTTTTTCGAGAGAGTCAGAAACATGGCCAACCTCGGCAAGGTATCGCTGGAGCTCAAGCGCAAGATAATCGAAAATCAAACCGACCGCGGGCTCTATCCCTATTCGGCGCACTATTTGAGAGGCATCAAGGCCAAGATGGGCGAATACTGGGCCAATCACTTCAACACCATCGGAATAGTCGGCATGAACGAGGCCATTCTGAACTTCATGGGCAAAGATATAACGACCGACGAAGGCCAGGCGTTCGCCGTCAAGCTGATGAACTATCTCCGCGAAGTGATGGTTGAGTTCCAAAAGGAAACCGGCCACAACTACAACCTTGAGGCGACTCCCGCCGAGGGCACCACCTACCGCCTTGCGCGGCTCGATAAAAAATATTATCCCGACATCATCACGGCAGGCGTCAACGACGTCTACTACACCAACTCGGCGCAGCTTCCGGTCGGCTATACCGACGACATCATGGAGACGGTCAGGCTTCAGGACGAAATCCAGTCGCTCTATACCGGCGGCACCGTCCAGCACTTCTATCTCGGCGAGCGGATTTACGATAAAGAAGTTTGCAAAAAGCTCATCAGAAAAGTGTTCACGATGTCCAAGATGCCCTACATCTCGATTACGCCCACCTTCAGCGTCTGCAACAACCACGGCTATATCGCGGGCGAAAAATTCAAGTGCCCCGAATGCGGCGAGCCGACCGAAGTTTACAGCCGCGTCGTTGGGTATCTGAGGCCTGTTCAAAACTTCAACAAGGGCAAGAAGGAAGAATACCGCGAGCGCGTCAAATACGTCATCAGAAACGAGCAGCTTCAATAAGCCCTCCCCGATTTAAAGAAAACTCCTCTTTTAGTTAAAAAAATCCCGCGTTTGCGGGATTTTTTGTTTTCATTTTAGATTTGTGAAAATAAGTTTGGCGGTTGCTTTAATTGCCTCGAACTTTGGTGTTGACGTATTTATTCGCCACTCCCGCTGCCCAATTTAACATTTCCTTAGTGTGCGGCGGCGTTTTGCAGAACTCGGTAGGGTTGTATTGCTGAAGAAAATAGCGCTTGGCGCCCGCAATCAGCTTGGCAATCTCCTCGATATCTGTGGGCGTGAGCTCGGGATAGAAGGTGGTGCGGAACTCATGGTCTACGCCGCTTTCCATAATCAGTTTTATGCTCGAAAGCGCGGCGGAGCCGTCGGCGCCCGGCGAGATGAGCGGATATTTTTCAATCGGCGCCTTAATGTCCATGGCGATATAGTCAAGCTTGCCGCGCTCAATAAGGCCTGCCAGCACCGAAGGCCGGAGGCCGTTGGTGTCGAGCTTGACTTTAAGCCCCAGCGCGCGCACCTTGTCGACGAACTCTTCCAAGCCCTCTTGCAGCGTGGGCTCGCCGCCGCTGATTACCACGCCATCCAAAAAGTTCGCCGCGCGGGCTATCTTTTTCAAAATCTCATCCTCGTCAAAAAGAGGGGGATTTTCCAAAATGCCGCGGTTGTGGCAGTAGCGGCAGCGGAGGTTGCAGCCGGGCGTAAAAACAACCGCGGCGATGTTGTCGCCGTAGTCGATAAACGAATTGGGATTGTAGCCCGCCACCTTCATTTTTTTATTTTTTACCTTGAAAATTTACCAGCCTTGAACTAGCTTTCTGTTCAAGACCATTTTTGTTTCAATCAGTTTTTTGCCTCAAATTCTTTAGCTTGAAAGTTTCTTTAGCTTGAAAGTTTCTTTAGCTTAAAAGCTTCTTTAGCTTTCAATAAGCTTTTAGTTTACAATCAGTTCCCGATGCAAACTATCTTTTACCTTAAGCCTATTCCAATATTGCGCGGATACGGCGGACGCCTGCCGACGAGCTCTGTTCTTTAGTGATTTTGAACTTGCCGAGCTCGCCTGTGCGCGCGGCGTGCGGCCCGCCGCAGATTTCCTTGGAAAAGCCTATGGAGTAAACCTTGACCATCTCGCCGTAGCGGCTTTCAAAGACGCCGATTGCGCCGCTGTCCTTCGCTTCGGCAACGCTCATTTCCTCGCAGACAACCGAACTGTCTTTTTTGATTTCCTCGTTGACTAACCGTTCGACTTCGGCAATCTCCTCATCCGTCATCGGCCGCTCGAACTGAAAGTCAAAGCGGAGCCGCTCCGCCGTGATGTTGGAGCCGCGCTGTTCCACCTCGCTTCCCAAAACTTGCTGAAGCGCCTTATGCATGAGGTGCGTCGCGGTGTGCAGCCGCGCCGTGAGTTCGGTGTTGTCGGCAAGCCCGCCCTTGAACTTCTGCTTGGCGCCCGCCTGCGACTTTTTCTGATGTTCCGAAAAAGCGGCTTGATAGCCCGCTACATCGACCGAAAAACCGGCTTCCTTGGCGAGCTCCTCGGTGATTTCCAAAGGAAAGCCGTAGGTGTCGTAGAGCCGGAACGCCGTTTTGCCCGGAATGACCTTAGTCGGGATATATTTTACCACCTTTTCAAATTCCTTGAGCCCCTGCTGGAGGGTGGCCGAGAAGCGCTCCTCCTCGCGGTCGAGCTCGGAGCGGATTTTTTCGGCGTTTTTGCCGATATCGGGGTAAATATCCTTATATTTTTCGATATAGAGCGCGGCCAGCTCGCTCGGCGCGCCCGCCGCCAAATTCAATTTTCTTCCGAAGCGGACGGCGCGGCGGATGAGCCTTCTCAGCACGTAGCCTTGGTCGATGTTGGAGGGCGTGACGCCGTTTTTATCGCCCAAAATGAAGACGGCCGTTCTGATGTGGTCGGCGAATATCCGCATGGCGCGCTTTATTTCTTCGTCGGAAGTGCAGCTAAGCCCCGACATCTCTTCCAGCTTCTTTATGGCAAAATCGAAAAGGTCGGTTTCGTAGCCCGAGTTCAAACCGTTCAATATGGTGATTGTCCGCTCCAGCCCCATGCCGGTGTCGACGTTGGGACGCTCGAGCTTAACATATTTGCCGTCCGCCGTCTTGTTGTATTCCATAAAGACGTTGTTCCAAATCTCGAGGTAGCGGCCGCAGGAGCAGGCGGGAGAGCACTCGGGCG
>Ga0209407_1004070_pt1 | contig 12162 bp, 12 predicted proteins | sample AD_JPNHG3_MetaG_FD_184410 | JGI IMG/M metagenome (GOLD analysis project Ga0209407, IMG submission 184410) | Active sludge microbial communities of municipal wastewater-treating anaerobic digesters from Japan - AD_JPNHG3_MetaG (SPAdes) (version 2) | ecosystem: Engineered > Bioreactor > Anaerobic... | reverse complement strand
TCCGTTACATATGGCGATTTTTACCCTGGGGATAAACACAAATCTCCGCGCGTCCGATTTGTTGAGTATTAAGGTCAGTCAAGTCCGCGGCCTGAAACCGATGGGTGAAATTGATATCACCGAGCGCAAAACGGGCAAAGCCCGGAAAATAAATCTCAATAAAAAATGTGTGGACGCGATCAATGAGTTACTGGCATCCAGGACATACCGTGACGACGATTATCTGTTTACGGGCCAACGTGGCCGCTTGACCGTGCCGTATCTCAATAACCTGGTAAAAAAATGGTGTGCGGAAATCAATCTCAAAGGTAATTACGGCAGTCATACGTTACGCAAAACCTTTGGCCATATCCAGCATGTTAATTATGGCGTGCCGCTTCCGGAATTGATGGTATGCTATAATCACGCCACGCAAAAACAGACGCTTGACTATCTGTGCATTCAGCCCGATGAAATTAGAAAAGTATATGCCAATGAAATCTAAAGACGGCAGTCAAAAATCGCTAATTTGCCCCGATTAATTTAAATTTAACGGAGGTTATAATGACTACATTCATAAAATTCATGTTTTATTTTTTATCATTTGGGTTTGTAATCAAATTACTTTGTATTGGCCTTCTACCATATCCGCGAAAGGCAAATGATCGATGGATGGATATGGTTGATCTATTCATTTATGCACCTATTATCGTATGGGCATGGCATTTAGTTTATGGAGCTTAACGACGGAAATCACTGGGGAGCCGGTGAAACCGGCGATCCGGTGCATTGACTTTGTTATATTTTTTTGTTTTTTTGTTCTTTGAAAATTGAATAATGCTTGACTCAAGGCGGGGTTGGAGGCCCCGCCGATGGGGTTATGGTTGTGTTTTTTTTGGCCTTCCGCCCTTCCGCCCATTTTCGGCGGATGATTTTGCTTTACGTTCTGATTTTTTCGACCCGCCCATGCGCCCCAGGGCGGAAGCCGGATTTTCCGCGACGCCGAGCATGGCATACATATTTTTAAGCCAGCGCTCCATCATCGGAGCCTCTTTTTGCGTGAGTGATACAACGCGGTATCCGAGCAATACCCATGATTCCGCGCTTACTACTCCACCATCGGGCAGCACGATCACCGGCAGGCCATACGATGATGCGGAGTGTTCGGTTGTTAATTCGCCTTTGATTTTTTTTACTTTTCCGCCGCTGAAAATATCCGTGTATTGCAAGATCATAAAATCCCCCTTAATCGTTGATTCCGTAATTTGCTTCACGCACCGCTTGATTAAATTCGCGGCGATATTTAACACTCGGATCACTGCTGTAATGTCCGCAATCGCCGTGGCAATAGGACTCACAAGCAAAGCAATAGCCGGTTTCGATCTTGCGCTTAACGTCAGCCGCTTCTTCTGCCTCAAATCGTTCTTTGGATGCATCTTTTTGGCGGCGTATTGCCGCGCTCAACTCAATAATCTGATCCCATTCATCGGCGCTGATTTCCCACGCGGTGTTGGAGCAGCCCGGAAATTGACCACAAGATTTACGCCCGGCAACAACCTTACGGATTGCTTCTTTTTCAACTTCCACGCGCGGGGAACCGGCAAAACCGAACACTACCCACTCTGCATACCCCTCACCAGGTTTGCTTTTCCGCGCCCAATGTAATTCGGCGTCGTAGTGATCGGCAATTTCCGCCGTGCGAAAAGCCTCACCGGATTCAACGGCGGCATCAAAAACAGCCTTATCTGCATCACGTTTAGATTTTTCCTCCTCCTGCGCGTGGGCAATGCACGCCTCAATTTCCGGGATCAAAATCTTTGCCGCAATCTCGCTACCGGCGCTGCAAAAAAGGCTTGGGTCCTTACCTGCCTCGCGGATTACCCTGTGATAATACGCACCAACATCGGTAATCGTGTCATTGGCGGCAAACCTATTTTTTTTGGTATTGCCGTCCTTGCCCCAAGTCAGCAGGTTTCCGTCGCGCTCGCTCCACATCCCAGACGGGTATTCAATTCTGCTCATTTTTTTATCCTCCTTTATTTTGTTTTGTTGTTGATGATAATATATCCAAAGCGCTTAGGTTTGTCAAGCATTATTTTAATTATTTTTTATTAGTAATGTTATTAAGAGGTTAAGCGAAGTTAATGGAGAATATAACAGAGCAATAAGTGGAAAATAGAAGAACAAAGTTAATTATCTCAAAAGAACATTCGGCCATGTCCAGCACGTCAATTACGGCGTGCCGCTTCCGGAATTGATGGTATGCTATAATCACGCCACGCAAAAACAGACGCTTGACTATCTGTGCATTCAGCCGGATGAAATCAGGAAAGTTTATGCCAATGAAATCTAAAGACGGCAGGTATCAAGGCAAGGCCAAAGCCGAGATCGCGGTTCTAATGGCAAAATAAGCAGTCAAAAATCGCTAGGAGAATGATAAAATGGCAAAAACACCAATAAAATCTGCAGACGACACCGTGCAAATAATTATTCGTGGCGTGCCTAAAACCGTCCACAGCGAATTTAAGGCTGCCTGCGCGATGAGAAACACAACAATCCGTGCCCGGCTGAATTGATGAAGGCCGACGCCTGGCAACAGCGTCACAATAAATAAACTTTAAGATCGCCATCCGGCCGATCCTGGGCCGGTGGCGATACCTTTTTGCCCTTCCCTCTGCACCCGTAACTCAATTTTAAAAATCTGTCTGAAAACGTGTCCGCTTATCGAAAAACGTGTCTTTCCCTGCACCCGCTACCCGCTTATATTCTGTTCGTGAGTATTAAAAAGCAGCTTTTTTTATTGTCCTGCAGGTTTTCTGCAGCTTTTATTTTCGCTTGTTTAATTAATAATATTAGCAATATAGCATGTTTTGCAGGTTTTTTTGGCTCTATTAATATATAAAAACAACACATTTCCCTTTCATCGCGCGGGCGCGTGCGGTTTAGTCTAGTATAGATATAGAGTGAATAATAGATTCATTTAGAATAGGGGAAAACCTGAAAAACCTGCAGGAATGAATAAAATGACGATGGGTAGGCGAATTATTAAAAGTTTTTATTCATTCCAGATCCTGGGAGTTTATATATTCACGACAATATTCATTTCCACAACACAGCCATCCACCGGTTTTTATCTGGATTTGCCGGGGGCTGGGGGGTTCGGCGTGAAAGTATAATGATTTTTGGTATTTAGCTTATTGAATAGTTTTTGAAGCGGATTGCGCCGAAAAGAATGAAACGATCCGGTGAAACTGATTAAATTTTGATGTTATTGTGATGATTAGTTAATGAGATGAAGCGGCAGGATTAACAGCGCCAACGGGAAAAATAACATAAGCCATTAAGATTATTAAATATTCTTTATTTTTAAACTCTTTAACTTTTAAACAGTAGTTAATGAGTTTGGCAATCTGAAACCGGAAACTTGGAGATCGCCATTGCTAGCTATGCCTGGCGTGACCTGCCTCTGTTCTTCACCGCTCTAACCGCCGTGCTGTGCAGTCACCACACAACAAACACCCCGAAAACAAAAACCGGAGACTTGGGACTCCCCCCCCCTTATATGGTATTAGGCATGGAAATTATTGAACTTTTTCAACAACCATGTGCTTATCAGTAATTTGTGGGGCGCGGGTATAGCCGTAATTTGCGTTTAAATGGCGTTTTAAGCCGTTATTTTTTCACCCACCCCGATACTCGAACGGCCGCCGGATAAAGGAAACAGGGCAAAGATAAGCCGCCAGAGCGTGGAAAAAAAGCAAGGCCGGGAATATCCGGGTAAGAGCCTGGCGCACGAACCGGCGGGAAGATATGTAAAAACGTGCCGGACCCCCCGCCGGGAAAATACCCCCCCTCATGGATCGGCAACCCGAAAAATAAGAAAATTATATTTTGAGTTGCCGATAGCCCAGGAACAAGCCGCGTTTTTGAACCTGCGTTTTATCCCCGGTAATTAAGCGCCGTATCGGCAACCCGAAAAATAAAAAAATGTTTTTAGAGTTGCCGATAGAAAATGTCTTTGTCGATTTTACAAAAAACCTTTGTTCACTAGATAAAATATTTTTAAAAATCAGCAAGGAAAAAAATCATGTCAAGTGTTTTTTAAAAACGCCGCGGACAAATACGGACAAATACGGACAAATACGGACAGTTTTGAAAAGTAGTTTTCACCCCCGCCGCTAAAATTCCAAAACCGATGTTATATTATTCCCGCGTGATGTTTTCTCCTTTGACGCGGACGCGGTGTCGTTGCCCCTGACCAAGCACGCACCGCGCCCAACTTAAAAAAAATAAAGGGAAAAAATGGCGGGAAATAAAATCACCAGACTAAAACTTGAAGCGACAATCGAGGAACTGATCGTAAACGGCATTACCACGTCCGTGGGCATCTCCGCGGCCCTCAAGGAAAAGGGGTATAATGTATCTCAGCCAACCGTGTCGCGTTATCTCCACACCGTCCAACAAGCGCGCCAGGAAGAAGCGCAACAGATCGTCAACCGCCATGTTCAGGAAAAACTGCCCAGCGACCTTACCGCGCTGGAAACAATGGAAAAACAATGCCTCGATTGGGCCGGCGAAAACAACGACGTTTTCGCTCATCGCCTGGCCGAACGCCACATCGTAGAAGCCGCCCCCGCCTGGGCAGAGCAAATCATCCGCCTGGCCGGCGGTGAACCTAAAGAAAAGATTTTGGCACTCAAGGCAATCACAACACAATGCCTTTCGTGGATTGCCGACGATCTGGAAATGCAGAAAGCGCGGCTCGCCGCCATGCGCCAAGCTGCAAATATCATTGAAATGAAAGTGAAGTTTGCTCTCGGCAACAAAGATGAGGGCGGCATTTATATTGTGGATCGCAGCCGCGGCGATCAACTGGTGAAAGACGAACAGTCCGGCGGCTTAATGGTAATTCCCGGAGGTCAGGAATAATGCCGCAGAATATTATTTTTGACCTATCACCGACGCAAAGCGCCTTTGTCCAATCCACAGCGCATATCAACCATCTGACTGGCCCGATGGGCGAGGGTAAAACCTATTGCGCCATCGCGCGCATGATCCGCCACGCCCAACGCTGCCAATTAAAACCGCTGCACGCGGCAATTATCCGCGACACGCACGAAAACATCAAAACATCAACAGTGCGTTCAATCATCGAAGTGCTGGGCGACCGCGCTGTTTTTAAAAACGATTACAAAAAATTATTTATCCGCGCCGAATACCCGGTGGAATGTGACCTATTTGGCATTGACGACCAAGCGTCGATTTCTAAATTACAAGGCCCTTCATACGGCACTATTTGGTTGGAAGAACCCGCGCCGATATACGAAAAAGCCAACGCCGGGCTGCCTTACGAAGTTTTTGAAATGGCTATCTCCCGCGCCGGTCGCCAGCCCGGATCAATTCTGAACGTGCAAATCACACAGAACCCAGCGGACGAAGAACATTGGACTACGGAACTAATCGACGCTCCAGAAGAATACATGGTTGCCGAAGACGGCACGGTAATTACTAAACAAACTTTTCACATCCGCAAAGGTGAAAACAAATATCTTACGTCATTGCAACGAGCCGCTAATCAAGCAGCGTTTCAAAACAATCCCGCTAAATGGGCACGTTACGTCGAGGGATCTATCGCCACCGTGAGTAAAGGAATCGTCGTTGTGCCCAATTACGGCGAGCATTTTCATTATTCACAAACTATACTGCCATTTTATCCCAATCTACCCGCGGTGCGCATGTGGGATGGTTATCAACACCCCTCGTGTGTAATCACACAATATAACCCTCACGGTCAGCTTATCGCCCATGACTGCATTTATTATCCGGGCTACGGAGTCAAAGAGCTTATCCAGGACAAACTAAAGCCGCTTTTGAATTCGCCGAAATACCGCGGCAAAAATACAACCTGGCGCGACATCGGCGATCCGTCCATGCGCACGCCCGACCAAAGCACGGTCAACATGAGCGCGGCTAAAACGCTCGAAGCCATGCTGGCCACACGCTTTGAACCAGGCCCGACACGCTGGGACAATCGCATTCAACCGCTCAATCACGCGCTGGGCAAAACCATTTCCGGCGGCCGGCCGCTGATTTATATTTCCGCTTCCGCCTATCCTCTGCACAAAGCGCTAAAAGGCGGCTGGCACTATAAAAAAGACAACTCCGGCAATCGTATCGGCACCGAAGCGGTAAAGAACGACTCCGACCATACCGGCAACGCATTTGCCTATGGAATAGCGATATTACACCCATACTCCGTGCGCGAGGAATTTCAGAAAAACAAGGAAAAGGCCGACCGCATAACCCGGATGCGCCGCGCCGCGTCCTACGGGCCAGGAACAACCGGCATTTACGCGCCCCGCGGCGCTAACGTGCGCATTATGCAATAGGAGAACAATGAGTAGAAATAAAATCAAAATAAAAAAATCGCGCGCCAATCCCAAAGAAAAATACTGGCCAATGCGCATCGGCGGTCCGTATTCAGGCCAGGACAACGACGCCACGGAAATTTATAAATGCACCCATTGCGGCGCGGAAACTGAACCGGCAAACGGCTGGAACGGCGCGCCGGATAAGCATCGTTGTCATCCCCGATGCCCCTGCGCGATGAGCGACTGGACGCCAGGGCGCGGTTTTTCACCGCAGGGCCGGAAAAATTTTGACCGCATTTTCCCTAACGCTCCGGGAGCCGGCTTATGAACTTAAAAAAACAGATGCTCGATATGAAACGCCAAATTGAACAGCGCGAAAACGCCGCGGCTAAAAACGTCGGAAATATCGACGAGCAGGAAATGGCTGAACGCGAAGCCGCCGCGCGCGCGTATGCGGGCGAAAACGAAAAACACTTCGCCGCTTATCTCCAGGATTGCGTCAACCAATCCGTGCGCGCGAACACGGAAATCCGTAAAACCCAGGCACATTGTTATCGTGTTTATCTGGAAAACGAGCCGGTCAATTACGCCCGCAAAGATTACTGGCAATCCCGCATCGTGGTGCCCAAACCGTTCGGAACGGTGCAGTATGGTGCGTCGGCAATCAAACGCGCCTTTTCGCCGAATTTTTTAACCATCCATGATGCTAAAAGTAAAATCGCGGAAAAATTCTGGCAAAAAATTCTTGATACGCAGCTAAACGCCATGCACGCGAAATTCGTGCAGCGTTTTGTGGACGCCACCACAATGGCACTGGCAGTAGGCATTTCCCAAGAAGTAATACCTCGTTGGATACCCGGCGCCGGTTTACAGTTTTCCCTGGTGGAACCGTGGAAGATACACCGCGATCCCGACGCCGCATCGCGCGACGCACAATCCGGTCTCTACTGGATACATCAGGAATGGCTGGACTGGCATGTGCTTTTAGCCGCTGAAAAAGCCGGTAAGTATCAAAACGTCCGCCGCGTTTACGCGCAGGAAACGGAAGACACTAATAATCCATGGATGACGCAGGAAGCAATCGCCGCGCGCAAAGGGATGATATGGGAACGCTCAAACTACCGTCCAATGATTCTTACTTCGGAATTTTGGGGCACAGTGCTTTCGCCTAAAGGCGAAATGCTTCTGCCTAACGCGCGTTTCACTACCGCCGCCGGCCGCGTGATCGAACCGCCCACCACCACGCCTTATAAAAAACTGCGCTGGCCGGGCATGGCTTTTTCGCCCCTGCCGGATCTACTGAAATTCAACGGCCGCGGCTTGCTTGAAGGCATCCTGACCTTGTGGGAGGCAATGTGCAATCTTATGTGTCTGCACCAAGACGCGCTGCAATGGCAAGTAAATCCCATGACCGAAATCAACGTGGACGCGCTGGTCGATCCCGCGGACACGGAAAGCTGGCCGGGCAAGGAATACCTGGTTAAAGACACAGTATCCGGTCAACAAGCGGTGCGGGAAGTGCGCCGCGTTTCCAAGACTAACGAAATCCTGGCCAATATGCAATATCACGATCAGAATTATCAGCGCGGCTCTTTCGTCAGCGACGCGGTGCAGGGATTGCCTGGCTACCGCAAAGACATGACCTACCGTGAAGCCGCCATGAACCTGGATCAAGCCCTGGGCGTTTATTCGTTGATGGGCGAAAATATCGAAGCAGGCGCGATTGATATTGTCAGCGCCGGGTGCGAATTCATTCGCCTATATGCCACATGGCAAGACCTGACGGATATTTTCACGCGCGAAGAATTAGACGAGTTCGGCATTCATCCGGCGCAGGAAAGCGAACCGGCATCACCCGCCGGCATAGCCGGCATCCCGGAAATTTCCGGCACTTTCCATATTTCCGGCATCCAGGCCCTGATGAAAGAAAACGAAGCGCTGACCAACCTGAAAAGCGTCGTTATTCCCCTATCTCAATCGCCGCGCTACGCGCCCTATGTTCGTCCTTCCAGTGTGCTGAAATCACTGGAAATTCGCACGAACCTTATAAATGAAAAGTTATTTGTGTCCGAAGAAGAAGCCATGATGATCGAAGCCGGCGAATTTGAACAAATGGCCGCTCTGAAAAAAGCCCAAGCCATCGCCGCCGCACAACAACGCGAAAAAAACGCACCGCCCGCGGGCACGGCACCGCCACAAAACGCCGCGCCAACACAAGGAGAGGAGATAACCGCATGAACCCCGGCGCCGCCACCGACATCATTACCAATCAGCCGAAAGAACTGATTGAAAAGCAAAAAGACCAAGACACCCGCGCGAAAGAAGAAGCGCTTTTGCGCGAGAAAGCGCAATTTATCGGCCTGACCAGCTCACAAGCCGGGCAGGAATTAATCAAGTTGGTGCAGGGACACCTGCAACGGCGTATCGACGAATTAATGGCTGACGATCCCAAAGCGCAAGCTCTTATTTCGCTGCTGACGGACATGGGAGTTAAAGAAGCAGCCGCCGTCAAAGCATTAAAACGCCTCACCGCGCTTAAATTGCGGCCTAGCAGTGAGGAGTAAAGAACGCTTCCTCTCATCAGGGAAGACAGCCGCAGGCAAAACCCTCGGACGGCGCAATCCCCGCCCGCCGGTCACGCCGCGGCGCACATAGCCAATTAGCGCCACTACGACGCTAATAATAAACCCGGCCTCGGCACTAACCGAACACACCGACGCGCGGCCTCGCCCCTGGCGAACACACCGACGCGCGGCCTCGGAACCAACGAACACACCGGGAAATAAGGAGAGTAAAATATGACGGAAAAAGCGACAGCAGGACAAGCAGCAGAGAACACACCTAATCTGGACGTGATTATGCGGGATGGTCTGGAACAGTTTGACGTAATACCGCCAAACAATCCGCAGGACGAACCCGGAAGCAATGACACCCCTTTAGGCCTCTCTGAACCTTCTTCCTCGCCAGGAGCTCCCCCCGCCGCACCAGAGGCTCCCCCCGCGCCAAATAACGCGGCAGCACCACCCGAGACCGGCCAAACAATAGAACAGCGCTACAAGGCGCTTGAGGCCGCCTTTACCACGAAGTCGCAAAAACTGGCCGAATTGGAAGCCAAAATAAACGCCGAGCGCGAAAAACACGAACGCGCCGAAGCCCAAAACCTCGCGGCAGCAGAATTTGAAACCTTTGCCGTCGAGCGCCGCGCCACACTCCTTAACGAGATAGACGCACTTGATCCCGACGCGGAAGATTACCGCGTCCAGGTCGCCAAGTTACAGGCCAAATGCGACCGGGATATATTGATGGCCAGCCAAAAAATCATTACCACGCCCCCCGCGACACCCGCGAGCCAACCCGCCGCCGCGACGGCGGCCGAACCCACACGCGAAGAAATAATCTCTTATATCCGCGAAAAAATCACCAGCCCGGAAAACGGACTATCCGCGGACGATAAATATTTCTGGATGATGTGCGGCCAGGCCCCCGCCAAAGACCAGAACGGAAAAGAGCTCACCTACGACGAGCAAATCGCCTGGGCCGTGGCACAAACCAAACAATATCACGCTCAGATTATGCCTAACCCCCCCGGCGCGCCGCCCGCGCCAGATCCGGCGCAAATCGCCGCTCAGGTCAACGCATTACAGCCCTTGAGCCGCGGCGGAGCACCACCCGCGCCGAATAACCAACCCACGGAAAGAGATAAACCCATGTCGCTTTCCGAGGCTATCGAGGAGGCGAACAATCTGCGGCGATTATAACCACAGAAAGCGAGGACTCTAAATTATGGGAAGAACATACTCCTGGACGTATGATGCCGCATCCGGCACATACAAAAGTCACGCGATGTCAGCAGATTTACTGAAGCTGGCCGCGCTCAAATTCAAAATCGTGCCTTTTACCAAAAAGGTAAACAGCTTCGGCAGAGGCATGGGCGAAACCATAACCCTGCCCTATTACAAGCCGGTTGATGAACCGACTTCAGCGCAGCTTGAAGAAGAAACCCGCATCCCCATAGATCAGCTCCAGATGGGCACCTACACCATCACGATCAAAGAATGGGGCCGCGGCGTGGAATTTACATCACTGGCCAAAGACCTTTCCGCGCTCGATCCGGAAGCCGGCGCGCAAAAAGCGCTCAAAGATCAGATGATGCTCGCGATGGATACAGCCGCCGCCAAAGCCTTCACCGGGTCAAACGCGAAAGTGGCCTTTATTCCCACATCGCTTACCGGCGGCGTATTCGACACGGACGGCACACCTTCCACCACCGCTCTGGTTAATCTGACGAAAGACCACATGGGCGTCCTGCGCGATTATATGGCCAACGTGTTGCACACGCCGTTTTACGAAGGTGAATGGTATATCGGCCTTTTCGCGACAAAAGCCCTGCGCGGGTTGAAAAACGACCGCGTGCTCATGTCTTTCGACAAATACCTGCGCAAAGGCGATATCCTGTATCGCAATGAAGTGGGCATGATCGAAAGCATCCGCACCGTGGAAATCAACCACGAAAACGCGCTTTCCGACTCCATCGGCTCTGGCAATGTCCTGGGCGAAGGCGTCGTATTCGGCGAAGACGCCGTGGGCCGTATCGAAGTGGAATATCCGCACTTGCGCGCGGATATGAACTACAAATCCGATTTCGGCCGCAAGAAAGCCGTGGCCTGGTATGGCTCCGTCGCCTACGACGTGTTGTTTCAGAGCGCGGACGACAGAGAATGCCGCATCGTCAAAATCGGCAGCGCGTAATAACGCACCTAATGCGTAATTAACCGCCGCCGGCCGGAAGACCGGCGGCTCAACAAAAACATTATCCAAGAGAGGAGATTATCCTATGTTACAGCAAGGCATTATGGCGCTTCCCTACGACGCCTATATCGATTACGACGACACGCTGGGCGTGGATCTCGACCAATCCCCGGCGGACGTCGGCTTTTTCAAAATACCGATGAAATGCGAAATCATTGAAGTGGGCGGAATTGTGACCGAAACCTGCGCCGGCGGCTCAACAACCCCGGAAATGTCATTTGACAAGCGCCCCACCGCCGGCAGCGACAGCAACCGCGCCGAAATAGGGCTGCTTAAGCTGCTGACCACCGCCGCCGGCAAGGTCATGTATGACAAGGCGCCCCGCGGCACGATCCTTTATCCCGGCCAGGAAATAGTCTGCAAAGTAAAAACGCAGGCGACCGGCACAAACGCCGCCGGCCACGCCCGGCCGTATATACTGGTGAAGCCTTTGGACGAAACCAAAGCAAACCTGGCCAACATGGTGGAAACGACCTAACCCGCCCGCGGGTAAAAAATTAAACCGGACGGCGCGGGCTTAATCCCCCCGCGCCACAACGACACAATGACGAAAGGAAAAAAATATGGCCGCATTAACTTCAGCCAACGTGGCGGTAGCAGTAACCCCCGCGAACAGAAATATGGCCGGCTCCGGCGCGTATAAAGATTTTACGCTGGCGCAGATCACTTTCGGCAACGGAACGCTGACCTATCCCACCGGCGGCGTGCCGCTGCCGGACAAAAGCGCTTTTGGCCTGCATAAGGGCATTGACTTCGCCCTGATCGCGCAGCCGCCCGCGAACGGCTTTGTTTATAAATACGACAAAGACAACCACAAAATCAAAATCTTTACCCAGGGAGTTGTAACCGGCGCGTCCGCCGCCGCCGTCAACGAAAACGGCGCACTGGTGAAAAACTCCGGCGGCGTCGAAGCCGCCGCGCCGCGCCTGCCGAAAACTGCCCCGGCCACAACCTATGATCTGGGCCCGATGATCGAATTGCCCGACACTATCGCGCCCGCGGC
>Ga0209407_1004065_pt1 | contig 12169 bp, 3 predicted proteins | sample AD_JPNHG3_MetaG_FD_184410 | JGI IMG/M metagenome (GOLD analysis project Ga0209407, IMG submission 184410) | Active sludge microbial communities of municipal wastewater-treating anaerobic digesters from Japan - AD_JPNHG3_MetaG (SPAdes) (version 2) | ecosystem: Engineered > Bioreactor > Anaerobic >... | reverse complement strand
CGTTGATCCATATTATTTAACATTTAAAGCTCAGGGCATAGGCTATCATCCGGAAGTCATTTTAGCTGGACGAAGAATCAACGATTCAATGGGTTTTTATGTGGCTGAACAAGTCGTCAAACTGATGATCAAAAAAGGGCACACAATTAATGCCTCGCAGGTATTGATTCTGGGCATCACCTTTAAGGAAAATTGCCCCGATGTGCGCAATTCTCGAGTCATTGACATTATTACTGAACTTCAACAATATGGATGTCGGGTTGATGTTTACGATCCTTGGGCGGATTCCCAGGAAGTCAAACGTGAATACGGAATAGATTTAGTTGATCAATTCGACCAAAAAATGAATAATAAACAACTTCCGCATTATGATGCTATTGTACTGGCTGTTGCTCATAATGAATTTAAAACAATGAACTTAAAGTCTTTGAAAAATAATCGAACCGTTATCTATGATGTCAAAGGAATCCTGGCGGAATACGACGGAAGGTTATAGCAAGATACTTTTTCTGAGATAATCGCAAGAGTAGGTAAAAAGTGATTTAGCGCACATCAATCTCAACTAAACATTGGTTCGATCTTAAAGGATTAAAATTTGATTGACATCCTAAATATGATTTATTAATTTACATTATAAATTAGCTTGTCACAGGAAATGGGAAAGAATTATTAAAGTGTGTCAATCAAAATGCCTGAAACGAATGCCCTAAAAAGCTGTCCCTGACAAACACTCACTGATGATTTGTGTCGGTTTAATTTAGCCGTGAGAAACCAGAATATAACTATGCTCCGTCGAAGAATGTAGTTGACGGGGCTGTGCCATGCCCTGAAAAATTGTAAACCGCCAAGAGCGCCAAGAGTTGAAAGTAAAAAGTTAAAAAGTAGAAAGTTAGAAAGTGAATATTGAACGGTTTGCCCCGTGGAATAGAAGAATTAGAACTCTATTGAAGGAGGCGAAATATGATAAATATCATCCTCAACAAGCTCTTTTTATGATAAGATTTATTCCACAAAGGCTCCTGTGGTGAAGTTCGTTCCATGATCCAACTGGCAAAAGATCTTTGCTATATATCTGAACACGATTTTAATGTATTGAATACCCAAGCAATAGAAATCTCCAAAACCATCTCCGGCTTCATCAAAACTTTATGAACTTTATGAACTTTATAAACTTTCAAACTTTCAACTTTATAAACTTTTGACTTTATAACCTTTCAACTGCCTCCCTTTGCGTTCTTTGCGAGAAAGGTATTTTCAAATGAAAGAAAATAACATAACTAATCCAGCATAAACCCTTCTGGAGAATGTGATTTATATCACTTATAGATATGGGGCATAAATATTTAAAAAAAGAGCTTGATAACAATTTACAATAGTTGTATATTGACGAAGAAGAAATTGAAAAAATGATAATTATAAAAAAAACTTGACAAAATTATTTTTATTTTCTATAATATGATGAAATGAGATTGTAGATTTTTATGTTAAATTTAGGTAAAGAAAATTTTGTGAATGTAAAATTAATTTATTGGAGGAAAAAATGAAGAAGAACAGGTTAGTTAAGAAAAACAGGTTAGCGAGTTTTCTTGTGTTTTTTGTACTCTTCGCTTTCTTGCTTTCGGGTGCAGTTTTTGCACAGATTACTTATGTTGACAATACCGATGGCGATGATTTTGTCGGTCTTGGCACGCAATCAAGCCCTTATAAGACGATTGCGAAAGGTATAGCCGTGACACCAGTGGGTGGTACTGTGAGTATCGCCGGCGATGTCTACGGTGAAGCGACTGTGGTAATCGGGAAAGCATTAACCCTCGTTGCAAATGCAGACAATGGTCGAAACACTGTAACTATTACTAATGGTGTTGAGATCAATACAACTAATGCAACGGATGTTGTCAGTCTCGGTGTAACAGGAGAAAAGTTCAACCTCGGTTCTACCGCGAACGCTTTGACCTTGACGAAAGGTAACTTACAGATTACGAGTGCGAATGTTACCATCGACGGGGGCGGTGGGATTATTCGTACTGCCGGTACTATTAACAATACGCCGACAACCACGAATGTTAATGTTACATATAATGGTACGGTTGATATTACTTCTGGCCCTGAACTTCCAGCTAATATCGGCACGGGCATATTGACAGTAGCGATTACTCCAGGCAAAAAAGCGACTTTCAGCCGTGGTTTGACTACGACTGGCGGTGTAACGGTTACAACAGGTGATGTTGATATTACGGGTGACCTGAATCTTTCTACCAGCAACTTCACTAATAATGGCGGTGCAGTCACGATCAATGGTAATGTGTCTCATACGACCGGTACATTTACAAATAATGGCGGTGCAGTCACGATCAATGGTAATGTTGCTTTTACTGATGGTCGGTTAATTAATGCGAGTGCTGCGAACATGACGGTCAGCGGTAACGCTGAGTGGGTCAATGATGCGATGGCGGCTGTCAATATGATCGACAATACCGTTAACGGAAATCTTACTATTAGCGGCGCCGTTACATTCGCTCGTAAGACCGGTTTGACTATCGATGGAAACGGTGGTAACATTTGGAACGGTGGCACTGGTACTCTAACTCTGGCTCAAGGTTTTACGACACCTGCGAATGACAAGGGCAAAATTACAGGTCTCATTGATGCGATTAATAATTCCACGGGTAAGATCGCCTTTGGTGGTACGGTTGTTCTGGATGATCTGACCAACAACGCTGGCGGTACTGTAGAATTGACAGGTGGCATGGTTGCTGGTTCAGTTGGTAACAACGCTGCAAGTTCTACTATCGAGTTAAAAGCTAATACGACTTTTTCCGGTGGAACTGTAAATAACGGTAATGCAGCCTCAGTAATTAAGCTGAACAGCAATACCCTGACGCTTTCGAATGGTACAGCTGTTACAGTAACGAACAACGGTAAAATAATCTCGAATACGGCTGCCACCATCGGAAACGGGATTGTGGCAATCACCGGGAAGGCAACGATTAATAATGGCGAATTGCCGAATGTCACCGTTGCTGCCGGAAAAACCCTCAGTCTGAATGGAGCAACGTTATATGGGTATTTGGACAACAAGGGTGCAGTGACCTTAGCCGGCAACTTGACCGTGAAGGGAAATTATAATCAGACTGGTGCAGGCATGCTGACTTTTGGTGCCAATACCTTCACATTGGAAGGTGACTGGGTGAGAACCAGTAATGTACCCAGCGATGTTATTTATAACACAGGTAAACTGGTCTTTGCCGGCGGTAATGCGCAGAACTTTACTTCCGGTGCTTCTCTAAAGCTATATGATATCGAAATTAACAAGACTCTTGATACTGACCAGGTGACCCTAACTCAGACTGTTGAAGTTGATCATAACTTCACTATTACCAAGGGTACAATTGCCTTGGGTAGTAATCATATTCGTATGACTGGTGGCGGTGCTTTCGTTAATAACTCTAATGGTTATACTTCAAGCGGCGAGGGTTATTTGATTTTCGAGACAGCTGGCAAGACATATACCATTGTCGGTACAAAACCGTTCTCGAATATTGATATTCGTGATGGTGCAACTGTTAATACAGCCGGCAATGTATCCTTTTCCGGTATCATGAATATTCGTAAAGGATCTATGAATGTGCTTACGGGTCATACATTCACTTATACGAAGGATTTGGTAAGTATTCCTTTGGTTAAGATCTGGACCGACGGTGTTGGTATATTCACCAATGTCGGAACGATTGCTGTAGGCACCGGAGTTGTTTATGACCTTTATTATACCGGTGATGCCAATGCAACAGCCGGTGCCGAATGGAGGGCTACAGGTATCAATAACCTGACTATCGCCACAGGTGGAACCACTCCGAATGCACGGACAATTAATGCTCCCCTTGCTACCCCTACATCTCTGGCTGGTGTTTTGACTGTTAATTCCAAGCAGATCCTGGCGCTAACTGGTGATTTAACTCTGGCTGGTAACAGCAAAGTTCACAGTATTTTTGGTAAAGTTATTAATAATTCAATCGATGTAACCGGCAAGGGTGTTGTGCTGAATGGTTCGACTGCCACGGCTGATGATGCCGAAATCCCGAATTTGAAGGTTTCAACGGCTGCGGGTGAGTCCTTTACTTCTAATAATCTCAAAAAAATTAGTGGTGATCTGACCGTCGTAAACGGTACGGCTTCAATACATATGAATGCTACAACAGCTATAATTACTGGTAATGTCACATTGACAGACGGTACACTTGATCTGAACATGGCTTCTACTACCTCTACTCATGTTGGCAATCTGGTGCTAACCAAAGGCACTATGACTTATACCAGAGGAAGTGCAGCTGCGCAGCAGAATATCGGTGGCAATGTGACGTTAACTGACGGTACTCTTAACCTTGGTTCTAACGTTAATGTTACCGGTGCTACAACCCAGGCAGCTGGTAATCTGGTTCTTGGAAATCATAATTATACCCAGAATGGTAGTGGAGCAACGCCTGATTATAATAGAACCGGCGCCGGTACCGTAACAGGTAATGGTTATCTGATATTAGATGCCACGGCTGCTGCTATAGACGTTACTCCTGGTGCCACTTTTAAGGTTCCGAATCTTGAGATGGTTGCAGCTACCAACGGTATCACTTTCAATGCCGCTATGGAAGTAACCAATGCATTAACCCATACGAGCGGTTCAGTAAACTACAGCAACCTTACCTTTTCCGGAAATACCTATAATTATATAACAGGTACGATTGCCGGAGCCTTCACACTGTCCGGCCCTGCTGTTATAGCAACTTTTAATAGCGACGTTACGATTCCGACCTTAACTGTCAATTCGGCAGGTTATGTCACGATTAAATCCGATAAGGAAACTGCTTCCACGCCTGTGCCAAGGACGATTACGGTCAGTACGCTATTCACTCAGACCAAGGGTGACGTAAATCTTGGAATTAATACATTAAATGTTATTGACTTTGTCAGAACTACTGGTAATTGGACTCAGGGAACAGGTTATCTGGTCATGAATGATCCTGCCCCGACACTCGGTACAGGTTTCGCGATTGACAACCTTGAAATCCCGGTTGCTGTGAATGTCGGTACTTCAGCTTTTACGGTCAACAAGAATCTGGTTCTCAAGGGTTCATTGACCACTTCTGCAGATGGTAAATTGACACTGGGTGACAATGTTCTGATCGAACGTCAATCTGATGGAGCTACACTTTCCCACATACCGACTTTTGGTGCGAGAACGAATTTGAAGTACTCTACTGCAACTGCGGCTATTACAACCGCCAAAGAACTTCCGGCAACAGTTGAAAATCTGACTGTTGCGATGGGTGTTGGTGGGTATGTGATCCTGGACAAGAATATCACAGTTAATGGAACATTGTCACTTGCCTCATTGCTAGATGCTACAACGACGGCGAGCGTCAAGGTAACCATGGCAGATGGTTCTACATTGGAGCTGAAAGCAGCTGGCAATACAGTTCTTGATGAGGATTTGACCAAAGCCGGAACGATGGATATCGTTTACGGTGCGGCTGTTACAACTTCAGCCCGAGAATTAGGTGCAATAAGCCCTACGGCAGGTGCAGTTACGTTAAAGGGTAATGTAATCCTACATGCGGATGCAACTTTTACTGGTACGCTTACTTTCGATGGCGGTAACCTCGATCTGAATGGTAAAACCCTAAATATCCAGGGCGATGTATTTGAAAAGACCAATAACGGCATGCTGCATGTTGCGCCAAGTGCCGCTTCCAAGGTCTATTTCAGTGGTGCAAATAATACGACTCTCACAATTAAGTCCAACCGCACTGTTAATCCAAATGTATCGGTATATATTAATAAGACCAACAAAAACAATACGATTACTCTGGTTGGTGGTAATTTGGATTTCGTCGATCCCACCGGCTCTCAGGCTTGCGGCACTTTGCACTTAACAAAGGGTGTTTTGGTGACAGGTAACAATTTCGTAATTCTGGAACAGGATCATACTCTTCTGAATCAGCCTAATCAGGGTTTTGAAAGAACCGATGGCGTGATTGCCGGTAATGTTCGGAAATATATCAGCAATCAGACTGCTGAAGCAGTTGATCGCAGCAAGATCGAATTTCCAACCGGAACAATAGATGGTTATTATCGTCCAGCATCCTTCTTCTTTAAAAATAATCCCCCGGCTTCTATCAATCTTACGGTTAATCACGTTAATGCTAGTCCAGGTGGGACTAATGGCATCCCGATAAATACGGGTACTGTTACTATCACTAACTATCCTGATTTTCACTGGCTTATCAAGTCTGATATGACAATTACTCCATCTTATGAGTTTGATATGGAACTTCAAGCTGAAGGATATACTGAGTATGTAAGTGATGAAATCCAGAATGTCCGTTTGATTCGTAGAGATGTAGGTAATATTAATAATCCGTGGGTATTACAGGGTAAAGATGAAAATTATGATAACTCAACGATTGCGCCAGATTGGCCTGTCGTAAAGGTTATCGATGCAAAAGGTGGAATCACATCTCAGGGTTGCTTGTTCTCATATAGTCAATCGAATAAAGCACCATCATTCGTTGTTGCCCCTGCGGCGGTGGCTGTTAATGAGAACGATTCACTTGACGTTGTTTACGAAGCTACTGATCCAGATATTGGTCAGACATTGACTTATTCTGTAGTAGGAACATTGCCACCTTTTGCTACTTTTGCTACCAAAAGTGGTAAAGGAATTGTTACTTTGAAACCTGGATACGATAACGCAGGAAGTTATTCTATAAAAATAAGTGTTACTGATGGTACTTTTTCTGTTGACACGATTACTGCAATTACAGTTAATAATGTAAATCGTAAGCCAGCATTTGTGAAGGTGTTACCTGATACACTTGTTATTGAAGGCACCAATATAGTTTATGATTATAATGCAACAGATGGTGATGGTGAAAGCCTTACATTTGCGGTAGTTGCAGCTCCCACAGGTGCAAATATTAATGCTACGACGGGTGTGTTCAGTTATACGCCAGCGAAAGGGCTTACGGTTCCTCGCGTAGATACTATTATTGTATCCGTAACGGATAAAATTGACGTGGTAAAGGATACCGCTAAGGTTACCGTTATTAAGCCAGGGGCACCTTATTTTACGGATGTTATGCCAGATATTACGGTTAACAGTGGTAACGAAGTTTCCTATACCTATGTAGCTGTAGATCCAAATGCCTCAACTGGTGATATTGTTTCCTATAGTCTGGTTGATGCGCCTGCCGGTGCGGTTATCAATGCTTCCACAGGTGTTTTTAAGTGGACTCCCAATGTAGACCAGGTAGGAAAAAATAATATCATTGTCAAGGCGAGTGATCAAGGTGGACTGTTTAGTTTAGATACTGCAGTTGTTACTGTAAAGAGTGCACTTCTTGGTGACGTATCAGGTAACGGTGCAATAGGTTCTTATGATGCAACTCTTGTGCTACAGCATGTAGCGGGAATGATTACTTTAGCGGGTGATTCACTAACTTTAGCAGACGTTTCAGGAAACGGTACGGTTGGTAGTCTTGATGCTTCTTACATCTTACAGTATGTCGCAGGTATAATTACTAAATTCCCAGCTGAAGGTGGATTGGGTAAGATTCTTGCATCTACTGGTGAGGTGAAATGGGAAGCTCCGATCGCTATAGATAAAGAAGGGACTATAGCTCTGCCGGTATTTCTGAAAAATGCTTCGAATGTGTATGCAATTCAGTTTACGGCCAATATTGATCCAGTAGTTGTTAATATAGAATCTGTAAAATCTCTATTGCCTGAAGGCTGGTTGATGGTACATAATGTTTCTGGTGGCAAGCTTTCTGTTGCAATGGCTGGCACTACTCCACTGGCTGAAGATAGAGAGATTGCAGTTATCAGCTTAAAAGTATCGAGCAAAAATGTGGAATCTTCTATAACTGGTGAAGCTATTGTAAATGAGAATGAAGTAGCGAGTCTGGAAAAAGTCGGAATTAGACAGATTCCTAATGAGTACAAGTTGAGCCAGAATTATCCGAATCCATTTAACCCAACTACGAACATCAGTTTCCAGATCAAAGACAATGGTAGAGTAATGATCACGATTTATGATATTCTTGGTAAAAAAGTAAGGACTCTTGTTGACGAGAATCTAAATGCTGGCTATTACACAGTCCAGTGGAATGGCTTAAGTGATAATGGAATGTCTCTTTCTTCAGGAACATACTTCTACAAAATTGATGCTGGATCCTTCACTTCAGTGAAGAGGATGTTACTTATAAAGTAATTAAAGGAAAAGGGCTTGGGGTTTTATCCCCAAGCCCTTTTCAAAATCTTTGAAAGTTAAATGAAATTATGTGCTCGTTCAAAAAAGAATATTAGGAGGTTTTTGATGATACGAAAAAAATATTGGCTGTTTATACTAGCAATACTCTTGTTAATTTGGTTACCAATATTAGGATGGGCACAAGTAACTGTGTCTCTTCCAGCTGATGTAAAAGGTGAAGTTGATGATTATGCATTCTTGCCTATTACTGTTGGTAACCTAACAGGATTAAATGCTTTATCTTATGAGTTTACCGTAACCTATGATAAGAACGTAGTAGAAATTACGGGATATGATGCAGTAGGTACATTATCAGAAGGTATGAGCATAGTGGCTAACACAACAGTACCCGGTCAAGTCAAAGTAGCTGCTGCTGGAACTAATGCATTGGTAGGTTCTGGTACACTTTTGAATTTAAAAGTTAAATATGTAGGCTCAGGTAGTACTGACTTGACTTGGGAAAAATTTATGTTCAATGAAGGCACACCAACAGCAAGCCCAGTTAATGGTCATATAACAGTAGGAGCTATAGATGTAATTTTACCAACGTTAGCCGGTGATGTTGGTAATAGTGAAATATTTCCTATTACAGTAAGCGATTTAACCGGTAAAAATGTTTTATCTTATGAGTTTACCATAACCTTTGATAAGAATGTAGTGAAAATTACGGGATATGATGCAGTAGGTACATTATCAGAAGGTATGAGCATAGTGGCTAACACAACAGTACCCGGTCAAATCAAAGTAGCTGCCGCTGGAACTGCTGCTTTAAGTGGTGCAGGAACACTGTTAAAATTAAATATTGAATATATTGCTGAAGGTAGTAGTGATTTGACCTTTGCCAATTTCATGTTTAACGAAGGCACCCCTGATAAAAAATTAACAAATGGTAAAGTAAATATCGGCCGAATTGATTTGATTTTACCTGAAACAAAAGGTAACATAGGCGAGACTGGATTATTACCGATAATGGTAGAAGATTTAACAGGTAAAGATGTTTTGGCTTATGAATTTACCGTAACCTATGATAAGAGCGTAGTAGAAATTACGGGATATGATGCAGTAGGTACATTATCAGAAGATATGAGCATAGTGGCTAACACAACAGTACCCGGTCAAATCAAGGTAGCTGCCGCTGGAACTACTGCATTGGTAGGTTCTGGTACACTTTTGAATTTAAAAGTTAAATATGTAGGCTCAGGTAGAACTGACTTAACCTGGGAAAAATTTATGTTCAATGAAGGAACACCCAGTGCTAATACAATAAATGGTAGTGTTTCTGGTAATCTACCGCCGGTATTTGTCAAGGTAATGCCTGATACTACTATTAGTGAAGGTCAGGCATTGGATTATACCTACACGGCGACGGATGCTGATGGTGATACTTTGACCTTTAGTTTAGTTAATCCACCAGTTGGTGCTAAGATAAATTCAACTAGTGGAGTATTTAGCTGGACGCCTTCATATGAGCAGTCAGGGACTTATAATATAGTTGCTGTTGTAACTGACGGTATTGCTAAGGATACCTCAACCACTGCGGTAGTAGTTGTAAGTGATGTAAACCGTGCGCCGGTATTTGTCAAGGTAATGCCTGATACTACTATTAGTGAAGGTCAGGCATTGAGTTATACCTACACGGCGACGGATGCTGATGGTAATACTTTGACCTTTAGTTTAGTTAATCCACCAGTTGGTGCTAAGATAAATTCAACTAGTGGAGTATTTAGCTGGACGCCAAGTAAACAGATAGGAACCTACCAGATAATTATATCATTGACTGATGGAATTGTAACGGTGAATGATACTGCTAGTGTACATTTAATGGTAGTAACTCCAGAAGGTAATTTGACTCTTAATCCAGAATTTAATGATGGTTTAAATAATTGGACTGGATTTGCTAGTGCGCCAGGAGCGGCTGCTATTACTCTTGATGATACATATAAATTATCAGGGAAATATTCGATGAGAGTAAATGTTACGGCTCAAGGTTCGAATATTTGGGATATACAGAGGATGACTCCATTGCCTATCGAGACAGGTTATACTTATAACATAAGTTATTATGCTGTAGCTGATAAAGACAATGCGAAGGTACGGTTTGTATTGGAAATGGCTGATTCTCCATATACTGCCTATTTAGATACGACAATATATATAATGACTGAACCTCAGCTATTCGAGTTCGTATTAAAGAAAAATACTGTTAATGAACCTACTACGATGCTAAAATGGCAGTTCGGGCAACCCGGCTCGGTACCTGTGAATATCTGGATAGATGCAGTCTTCGCTACAAGAGTTAAGGACGTAGCAATCAAGGATGAACCCTCTATTCCGGATGAGTTTATACTTAGCCAGAATTATCCTAACCCATTTAACCCGACGACCAACATTACATTCGGTTTACCAAAAGAATCTAATGTGACTATCGATGTTTACAACTTGATGGGTCAAAAAGTGGCTACTCTGGTTAATGAGAGAATAAATGCAGGATACCATACTGTAAACTGGAATGGAAGAGATGCGAGCGGTAATCGTGTAACGTCAGGCGTTTATATTTATAAGATAACCGCTGGTGATTTTGCTAAATCAAAGAAGATGCTGCTTGTCAAATAAGAAATATTTACAATAAGCCTTTTTTAAACAAGGGCTGTCTTAAGACAGCCCTTGTTTTTCTCTATATACCATTTGTGCCTTAATTAGGTTGGATTGTTTTAGAGATTAACCTCGCACCAGCATTGAAGGCAATAGTCATAAAATCTATCCATATATAAGAAACAATTTTTTTCTCGTTACGGTACTCAGAGCCGTAACGAGAAATCCTATGTAGTAATGACCAAAATCCCAATTGAATTGATTGACTTCACGTTCCAGAGCAACGTGGGGAGCAAAATATCTGGGATAACCAGTAGGACGAGGTTTATAGTAGACTGCGCTAAGGGAGATGTAGTACTTCTCCCTTAGCCTTTTTCTAATTTAGCGACTAAAAAAGTCAAACCGGCAGTTGTTATAATTGCGATAGGGAAACAGTATCTTGATGTATTTATTGTACCGTTAACTAGCAAAATAAAGCATCTTGAGAAAGGAGAATTTATTATATCTCGATGGGAAAAAGCAGGATTAAGGTGGTGTAATAATATTACACTATATAGTGTTGTAAATTAATTTTAGAGCGTAGGGATAAAATGATAAATAAACATGAAAAAATTTTCAATATTGCAATTGCACCACCTAAATGTTAAAACTGAAGTAAAAAGAGGTTGTTATCTGGTGAATACTGATATTATAAGAAAAAAAGTCGGTAGATTAGAGCCCTGTGATATAAAAAGAGTCGAATCTGCTTTAAAAATATGGCTTGATTTGGAATAAATTGAAAAAGTATCTATCGTAACGACTGCTAAGAATTGGAAAAAACAAAAACCTCAGCGTCTCAGCAATAAAAAACAATTCGCTTGCCCTATTAAATACGCCAGTTGACGGATAAAAAAGCAATAGAAATTACCAAGACCATCTCCGGCCTCATCAAAACTTTATGAACTTTGTAAACTTTCGACTTTATAAACTTTTAACTTTATAAACTTTTAACTGCTTTCCTTTGCGCTCTTAGCGGTTAATAAACTATGATTAATTTTCTATGAGTAAGTCTCTTGTCATTACTGCGGATATGATCAATAGTCGAGATGTTTCTACGGAACAAATCGCGACAATTCCGGAAAAATTAAAGCAAATAGACGCTGATTTTAACACCCTGATTCCTTCTATGTTATTTGCTGGCGATGAAATTCAATTGCTTTTTCCTTATGATCAAAACCATCACCCCTATCGCTTACTAATGGATTTAAATCGCCATCTGGCTCCTTTTCATTTTCG
>Ga0209407_1004063_pt1 | contig 12172 bp, 10 predicted proteins | sample AD_JPNHG3_MetaG_FD_184410 | JGI IMG/M metagenome (GOLD analysis project Ga0209407, IMG submission 184410) | Active sludge microbial communities of municipal wastewater-treating anaerobic digesters from Japan - AD_JPNHG3_MetaG (SPAdes) (version 2) | ecosystem: Engineered > Bioreactor > Anaerobic... | reverse complement strand
CATATTCATATGGGAGTAACGAAAACGCTGAGCCTTGCTGAGCCGTATTCCGTCTATGATTGAAGCGTGATTCAATTCGTCGGAGATGATCGCACATTGCTCATCGAACAATGGCTCGAAAACACCACCGTTAGCATCAAAACAAGACGAGAACAAAATCGTATCCTCGGTGCCGAGAAAATCCGATAACCGCCGCTCCAATTCCTTGTGTATTTCCTGAGTGCCGCAAATAAAACGCACTGAGGAAAGCCCAAAACCCCAGCGCTCGAGAGCTAACTGGGCGGCTTGAATAATAACCGGATGATTTGACAATCCCAGATAATTATTGGCGCAGAAATTTAGCAATTCGCGACCATCAGTCAGCCGCAAGTGGGGCGCTTGCGGACTGGCAATGACGCGCTCGGATTTATAAAGCCCCTGTTTAGTTATGGATTCAAGCTGGCTCTGCAAATCCTGTTGTAGTTTGCCGTACATATAAGTCCTTATAATTTAGTTGATAAACTGATAATTGACCTCGCTGGCGAGAAGCATTTTGTTTAATTGCCATGGTAATTCGACTATGGCAGACTAGCGACACATATAAATTTAGGTGATAAAACCGATAAAGCGAAAGCTGATAGAGCGCTGACCGCGATACTTTGAATTTAGAAGGGATTTTCATCATGGAAATGGAGTTTTTTTGACATTGAGAAGTTTAGTGTAGCGATTTTTTCAAATTCTAGATTTTAAGCCTGATTTATTTGATGGCTTTATGAATAGCTGCCGCGCCCAAAAACATCCGCTTGAAACCGATCCCGCGAAAACCAGCCTGACGGATGATTTCAGCCAATTCTTCCGGAGAGTAAAAGTGGCGAATAGAATGGGAAAGATAAGAATAAGCGTTTTCTGAACCCGAAATCAAGCGACCGATTGGTTTCACAGTGGCTTTGACATAAAGGTGAAATAGTCGGCGAATCGGCGTCCATCGGGGTTGGCTGGTCTCAAGATTCACAAATAAGCCACCGGGTTTCAAAACTCGTTGAAACTCTCCTAAGCATTGGTGAAGATTATCCTGACTTATACTGAGGTTGCGAGTGGCAAAGGATATTGTAATGACATCGAAAGTGTCAGACTGAAAAGGTAAACATTTCATATTCGCCAAGGTGAAAATAATGTGCTTTGCCTCGGGCTTTTCCCTGGCTTTGCCCATCATCGGAAGGGAAAAATCAGCTACAAATATAGACGTGCTGTTTCTTGCCTGACGGGAAAGTTCGATAGCCATCTCGCCCGTGCCGCCACAGGCATCCAGCCATCGCCTTCCGCCTGCGGAAGCGGCCAGTCGGGCGGCTCTTTTACGCCACACGGTATCTTGCCCGAGAGTCAAAAGTTGGTTCAGAATTCGATAAGTCGGCGGTACGGTGGTGAACATTTCCTGAATGGTTGGATTCATAAGGAAATTGATGGTTTTATGCCGTAGAGGTGCGTTGCAACGTGCCTCTACGGCTTGTTAAAATTTTTCTATTATTTCAATAAAGATTTTTGAAGATAGGTATCCATCAGCAGTCTGAACATCTTGCCATGATTCGGATATTTTAAGTGCAATAATTCGTGAAGAATAACTTTCAGCCTGACTTCTTCGGGTTCGTCGAGCAGCTTTTTATCAAATGTAAGTCTGCCCTTGCTCGAGCAGCTTGCCCATTTGCGTTTCATCGGCTGAATATGGATTTCTCTTGGCTTCACTCCCACATCATTCGCCAGTGTCAGCACATTTTCCTTGAATTTTTCCGGCGTCATCATTCTTCCCTGTTTGCTTTCAGCGTCTTCATTATCTTCTTCACAATCTCAGGAATTTCCTTAACATCCTTTACGCCTGAACGCGTGATAGTCTGATAAATACCGGTCCTGATTTCTCTCTCGTACTTTTCGCTTTTCTGCCAGTGCGGATATTTCTCGAACAGATTCCTCATCTCATTTGCCATCGCTTCGGCATCTTTGAAACCTTCGCTCTTCAGCATCCAGTAAATTGTGAAATTCTCAGCCGACATATTCTTTTCAGTCTGTTCTTTCCTTGCATCGTTGATTTCTTCGATGATCTTCTTCAGCTCTTCCAGCGTCTCCTGCGTATTCTTTTGCCTCATCTTGTACATCTTTACAAGAAGTTCCGCTTTCTCGGCAATCGAAAAAAGATATGGCGAGTTTCCACTTTGCTCCTCGACTGTTCTCTCGATGCTCTTGATGAGATTGAATACTTTTTCCGTTTCAGAGGCTTTGCTTTCTTCGATTCTTCTTAAAGTCGTTTCGTTGATTTCACAAACTTCCAACGTCGGTCTGATATCGCTGCTCTTGGTATGCTTCTGTACAAGAAGAGCGGTTTTTCTGGTAAACATTCTATCGATCAGAGTCCCTCTCTCATAATTTTCCCTTACAATTTTATACATTCTTAAAAGCGTTTCGTAATCGTCCAGATAAGAGCGCAAAAACTCATCCGGTGAAATGATCTCATAGATATCCGACAACTTTTTGAAATACTTATAGAATTCCTGTCTCTCCTCTTCATCCCGGAAATGCTCCAGCGCCGCCTCTACCGCTTTATCCTGCGTTTTCCCTTTTATAAGCGTGAGATATTTTTCTCTTCCGAGTTTCATTTCGTTTTCAAACCTATTTTTCAAAATCTGAATATCGCGTACAATGCCTTCGATGTCTTTCGAGTCGAACGCAAGCGCTTTTTCGAGATTGTCGAAGATGCCAACAAAATCGAGTACAAAGCCGGAGGACTTTTTTCTTCCCTCATCATCTTCATACGGACGATTAACTCGAGAGATTGCCTGCAGCAGGACATGATCCCGCATCGGTTTATCGAGATACATACAATAGAGAATCGGCGCATCAAAACCAGTAAGAAGTTTTTCGGTTACAATCAGTATTTTGGGCAGTTCGTTCGATTTGCGAAAGGCTTTTCGTATCCTTTTTTCTTCTATTTCCAAAAGTCGATATTTAGCCAGTTCAGGTGAATCGTTGAAAGCGGAGCTGTACACTACCTCTGAATATTCCGGCGGTAGATATTTGTCGAGTTCCTCTTTGTAAAGCGCACAGGCTTCCCGATCCACCGCAACCACAAAAGCTTTGTATCGCATAGGTTCGATGGATTTTTTGTAATGGTCGGCAATATAGAAGGCAACCCTTTCCACCCGTTCTTTATTTTTGAGCATGTTTCGTAAAGTTACCGCCTTTTCCAGCACTTTATTAAGCGCGTCGATGTCACTTATGCCTTCGGCTTCTGCAAGATTCAGGAATTCCTTTTCAAGCACTTCCTTATCAACACGCAGATCGTTGGACGCAAGGGTATAGTAGAGCGGCACCGTTGTGCCATCTTCGATAGATTCTGTAATGCTGTATTTGTCAAGATAACCCTGTGGTGGATCATCCTTGCCAAATGTAACAAAGGTACCCTTACCAAACTGTGTTTTATCTATTGGCGTACCGGTAAAACCTATATAGGTAGCACGTGGTAACGCACCCATGAGATAATTGCCAAGCTTTCCACCGGTAGTTCTGTGAGCCTCGTCAACCAGTATAAAAATATTGTCACGTGTGCTTATGTTTTCTGGCATGTTTTCAAACTTATGGATCATGGTAACGATAATACCGCGCCTGTCGTGTAAAAGAAGGTTTCGTAGATGATCTTTGCTCTCAGTAACCTCAACATTCCCAATACCCACTGCAGTGATGTTTGCAAAAAGCTGACTTTCAAGTTCGTTCCTATCCACCAGCATAATAACAGTAGGATTTTCGAAGAGTGGATTTTGGATAATCTTCTGTGCCGCAACAATCATGGTATAGGTTTTGCCCGAGCCCTGCGTATGCCACACCAGTCCCCGATGCTTTTTTGAATCCTTTGCACGTTCAACAATTTTCTCAACAGCTCTCATCTGATGCGGCCGCAATACTATCTTTTTTAGCTCGTCATCCTGTCGTGTAAACAGCATGTAATCCGAAATAAACTTTATAATCCTTTTTCTGTCAAAAAATGACTTAACCAGATGCTCAAAATTTCCTCCTGCTTCCTCCTTCCAGTTGAAGAGCAGCTTTTCGGAGGTGTTCCATGTACCGCTGTAGTAATATTTTGAGATGTGGGTTATGGCATAAGCCTGCAAAACGGCAAGAAGTTCCGGACAATCGCGATGATAGCGTCTTACCTGTTCCAGCGCTTCGCTCATTCCTTCTACTTTTGATGCTGCTTTAGTTTCGACGAATAGCAAGGGAATGCCGTTGATGAAAAAAACAATGTCCTGCCTGATATTTTTGATACCATTTGTAAACCCGAACTCGTCCGTTACGTGAAAGGTGTTGCGATCAACATCTTCGGTATCTATCAATTTTATGTTGCGTTCCCGTTTTTCGCGTGGAACAAACACAGTTTTCAAACCTTTGAGATATTCCCATGCGGTAAAGTTACCTTCGATATTTGCCGGTATGGATTCGATCTTTTTGATAATCTCCTCCGCCATTAGATGATCTGCAAAGTCCGGATTGAGCCTTTGCAGCTGGTTTATGAAAAGCTCTCTTAACACCATTCTGGTTTCTCCACCTCGCAGGCGAAGTGCTTCATCGCGACTGATGTACTGCCAGCCGAGCTTTATTTTGCCATTTTGCGCAAGATATTCTGCCGATGGTTCCCGCACATAATCAATAATAGGATGCTGAACCGATTTCTTTTCGTCTCCTAATGTGCTCATGAGGGTACCTCCAGTTTGTTAACTCTTATTCTCGCAGTCATAAGGTTATGTAAAAGGCTTTTGAACAATTCCTCCAGCGCCTTCTTTTTATTTTCCTCAGCTTCGATTTTAGCATCAATGGCAGAAAGAATGGATGCAATTTTCTGCTGAGTAGGGAACGGGGGAAGGGGAACAAATAAACCTATAAAATCATTTTTTTTAATGATTCTTCTTCTTTCAACGCCTCTTGTCATATATTTTAAATATTGATTCATCATTAAACTATGTCTTAAAATAGTATCAAAAAAATACAAGTCAATATTTTTGCTTTTAAGTTGCCATATTTCATAAGTTGGGCTTACTAATCCATAATCTGAATTAAATAAAATAGATATTACTCCTTCATCAATTGGGAAACCTACAACTACATTCCCTTTTTCAACGATTTTGTAATTGCTTAAGTCTTTACTTGCTACTCTTTTATCAAATTTATGTTCTTGTCTGATTAATCCAAATTCTCTTGTTATTGACAGAACAGGAATATCCTTATAATTATTTTCTAAATTTTTAAATTTGATATTTTTGTTTTCTAAAACTTCTCCCAGTCTCACCACTTCCCAATCCTCCGGCACGGGTCCGATTTCGGTTTCCTTGAGTGGGACATTTTCAGCCTCTTCTGGTGAAACGGGTCCGTAAGTGAAGAGGTGCTTCATCATCGATTTTTTGAGGGCTTTTGTGGCGGCTATCACCGCCTCAGTCTTCTCCTTTGCCTCCTGCACCGCAGAGAGAACAGCTGCTATTTTTTGCTGCTCGGGAAGTGGAGGGAGGGGGATTAAAAATTCTTTGAGTCGAGAGCCTGATAGATTAGGAATTGTGGTCCTGTTGGCTGAATGAATATACATTTTCCTTTGATTGATTGCATAATTCATCCAGAAAACAAAGTATTCTACGTCTAAATTATCTTTTTTGGTTCTCAACCTATGAAGATGATTTTGATAAGCGCATTCAACTAATTCTCCTCTATAAAGCGCAGTTCGTCCTACATCGCCGCCTTCACAAACTAAAATATCGCCATTTTTAAGTCTTAATTTCTCAAATTCTTCTAATGTATAATACATTTCATCGATGCTGGAAATATCAATATGACCCCAATTTAGATTAGAAGTTCTTAGAAATGACTTTTTAATTTTTCCTTCTTTTGATTCTTTTTCTGATAGTTGCTTACCCTGTTGAACATTAAATATTTCTCCCAGTCTTGCCACTTCCCATTCTTCGGGCAGTACTCCAAGTTCTGTTATTTTGTAGCCTTCAGGTAGTATGTCGTTGGAGGTTGAGTTCATAGTTTTGTTAGCCTTGTTTTGATTTTAAGGCAGTTCGGGAAAATGTGTAATAAATGTTTATGACTAAAATTCATATCTTCTCCCTTTATTAGCATATTAGCATAATATTTTTTTATTTCTCATAGTTGAACTTCTAATTGTCTTAACATCTGAAAAGTATCAACATATTCAATATTAAACTCTTTACATACATTAGGTATGGGGATTCGTCTTTGTATCTTTATGTTCAATCGTTCTTCAGTTGCTACGATACAATTATTGACTTTCGCATATGCTATTAGCCATGCATCCGCAATATCTGCTGTAGCAAATTCACATTTTGCCTCTTCATTAAATTGCTTGTTAGAAGATGACCACTCCATTAACTCTTTGTATACTATCAAGATTTTATTATCTTCGGTGGAATGAAAATAACTATCAAATGAGTTTTTTATCCATTGTTTTAATTCGTCATCTTTTTTAGTCAACTCGTTTCTTACTCGATCTATGCTGCAGAGTTTTCCGTTTTGTGCCAGTTCTGCTAATTTTTCCCAGAAAGTTGGAGCAATATCAAACGCATAGTATCTTTTATGAGCTTCTATGAAAATACTTGAATCCAGCACGAATATATTTTGATTTTCATTCATAATACATTAGATTTCTTAAGCATAAAATCATCAAATGTTTTACCATAACAGCCTGTTAAGCGATAAGCTTCTTTATAAAGAAGTTTACCTTCCTTCACAGCTTGTATAACTGCCTCTCCAAAACGTCGTCCGAGGCGCAAGTTTAAAGTTGCATAAAAATTTCCACCCTCCTGCCTAGTAGGCCTTGTTCTTACTTCTCTTTGATAATCTTCATAGAATTCAAAAAAATCTTTTGGATTAATTAAACTCAAATCAAGTAATCTTCGAGCACAAACAATTTCACTTACCTTAAATTTTCTTGCTAACAACTGATAGATATCTGATTGTGATTGATTTTTAATTTCATTCCAGCTTGCTCTAAGAGAATCTTCAGGTACAAGAAACTCGGCTGCAACCTTATCGCAAATTTGCTCAATTTCATCCTCTGCTGGTTGCAAATTACGCAAATCGAAAGAAGCACTTCTGCCAAGCCATATATGAGCTAATTCATGAGCAATAGTAAACATTTGAGCTGCCTTACCATCTGCAGCATTAATAAAAATAAATGGAGCATATTCATCCACTAAAACAAAGCCCCTGAACTCGGACACGTCTAATTTTCGATGTGTATTGTTACCAACTATGCTGCTTTTAACCACAATAATTCCTGTGTCCTCTACTTTTTCCTGGAGAAAATCTAAAGCTGCTGACCAGTTTGTTTGTTTTTCTGCCCAATTATTATTTATTCCAAGAGTTTTTATAATATCTTCTACTATACTTTTAACAGGGCTATCTTTTGATCTGGAACTAACAAATGGTAATGGTTTATAACCATTGTCTATCAAGTATTCCCTCATCCATGCCTGTCTTTTTTTAAGCTCCATAATGGCTTCATAAAGTTCTGATCTAATATTTGATATGCCAGCTGATAAAGTTCTAAAATGTGATAGTGGTGCCTTCTCTTCTGGAGGTTTGGAAAGAAACAAATAACCAAAGGGAACAGAAACATACTTTGCAAAATTTTCTAATTGATGAATGGTTGGTTTGGAAGTCCCTTTTAGCCATTCACCAATTTTAGGAAATTTAGTTTTTATATCTCCAGTTTCTTTTTTATCAATTGCCCACTGGAGAACATCAGGATTTATATCAACAGTTATATGGTTCATATCGTTACCTCCAAAATTTTTTACTTTCAAAATTAAATATGTTTCCCTCACACACAACTTCCCATTTTTCCGGCAGCAGGGGTTCAAAATATTGAACCCCTGCTGTATTATATGTTATTTTATAGCCTTGTGGGGATGTTTCGTTGGTGGGTGTTTTCATAATGATGGTATCCTTGTTTTAATTTTTATACTTAGTCGATTCTTTCGATGCTGAAGGAGATGCCTATTTAAAAGAAAGAATTTAGCCATTATTAACATTTGTACTCACCCTGCTAACTAATTCATTAATTATTTCATACCAACTTTTCACCTCATCCCAAGCATTTAAGGATTCTATATCGTTTTTTGATATTTCTTTTGATAATTTTCCACAAATTTTTGATTTAATATCTGATTCTTTTAGATCTGTTCTTTGTTCCTTTATTTTTGTTGGGACATCAATATCATCCCAATTTTCAGTTGTTGTTGATTCTATTTCTATATTGAATTCCTTTTCAATCTTTTCTTTAGGAACATAATTTTCAATTTCTCTCTTATTTGTTAATCTTCCAATTGAGCCATCATTACGAGCATTTACTTGTTCTATCTTTGATTTATATTTTTGATCGTCGTCTCTGTCATAAAGATGAAATTCAATAGCATTTGTATTTTTTAAAGCATATCTATTAATCCAATCTTTTAAATTCGAACCATGCATAGGTATAATAGCCAATAAACCACTATCAATTTTGGACTGCAAGTCTATAATTTTTTTAAGTTCCTCAATACCATTGTTTATATTTAATAAGAAGTTCTCATCATTAGTACCTTCAACACATATAACTACTTTGCCAATTTCGGGCAATAGCCCCATTGTTTGAATAATTTTGTCCATTACTGATTCATCAAATGTACTAACTTTAGTAATTCCGTTTTCTTGTTCAACAAATCTAATATTATCAGTTTGAAAAAGTCTAATTAATGCAGGGCTATGAGTAGTAAGAATTATTTGGTAATTTACTGTATTACTTAATTCAATCAATGCATTAATTAACTTCTTTTGTAAATCTGGATGTAAGGATGTTTCAGGTTCTTCAATAGCGTATACTATATGATTATTATTAGCACTTTGATTGCTTTCAATATCAGCTAAAAATGAACTCAAAAGAACCATTCGTCTAATGCCACTACCACGCTTGTTTAATGGAATATCATCTGTTGTATTAAAACCGATACCTTTATATACATCTTTCCATTTCAATTGGGCTACTTCAGGAATGTTTGGTTTAATTTCTGTATCGTTTTGACTCAACTTCTTGAATTGATCGACAGTAGAATTTGCTATTTTTTTAACTTCTGAATCTATTTCATTTGCTATTTCATTCAACTTTTGCTGAATATCATCTTTTTTAAATATTTGTTCAATCTTAACCTTTAAAGGATCCTGAATTTCATCATCTTGATCGATATTTTTTCTATCCGAATGAAATAAAGCAAAAACAGGAAGATAATTTGTCAATTTATCCCAGATTTCTTTTAATCCTTCAGAATCTATTGGTATATCAACTATATCGAGGGTTAATCCTCCATTATTGTTATAATGATCTCTAATAGCTTTTCTTAGAACGGCAGATTTTCTATTATCAGCGCATTCAATTTTCTTATTATTAACAAAATCTTGAAGTTCTTTAATTTTCTTTGTCAAAATAGATTTTAAGAAATCATCATTGGAAGGGTGATTACATTTAATATATGTTGATGATAATTTACCATTTTTAAAATTTTTCCAAATTTCTAACTGATTATCGTTATTTAATAAATATTCTTCTTTTAGTGTTGTTTTATTTGTTGCGTCAATTACCAGTTTGTCTGGATATTGTTCAAAAACCACTCCAATTTTAAGTTCATTTTTCCCTTCATTTTGTGCTTTAATATTTAAATCTTTAGCATCAAGTTTAACAGCACCTTTTCCTTCATTAATAAAAATGTCCAAAGCCTCTAATATTGCAGATTTTCCTTGATCATTCTTACCAATGAATACTGTTAGATTATCAAATGGTATTTCAATAGCACTATAGAATCCTCTAAAATTTTCTAAATACATTTTTCTTATTTTCATATATTCCTCCTTAATTTCTTCTTGATAAAAGTACAATGTTTTCTTTACTCACTCTTTCACTTCCCATTTTCCACCCTTTGCAGGGCCAATGCGCTTGATTATTCCTTCTTTCTTTAGTTTACATAATTGGGATTGAAATTCTATGTTTTGCTGTTCGTTCATATTTTTCTTTCTTCCTTAATTTTAAATGCTAACTAATCGCCAACTAATCGCCAAATTGCTAAAATACATAATAACCAATTTGGTAATTTATATTTTACTTTTATCGTTTTTAGCGACCTTTCCACACTCCCATTTCTTCTAAAATCGCTTTCGTTTTTTTATCTGCTTCATTTTGTTCTTCTTCTGCTTCCTTTAGTTGCACAATGGCATCCTCAAGGTCAAGGGTGTCGTCCTCGCCGTTCTGAGCAACATAGCGGCTGGGGCTCAGGTTGTAATCGTTTCTGGCTGCTTCTTCATTTGTAATAATCTTACTGATACCTTCAACTTCTTCCCAGTTGAGATAACTATCTGCAATTTGTTTTATACTTTCGTCGGGCAAAAAGTTTTTTGGCCGGCCTTTCATAAAGAGCTTCGAAGCATTGATAAGCAGTATTTTTCCTTGCCTCTCCTCCGGTTTCGATTTGTTAATAACCATGATTATACCCGGCGCTGTTGTGTTATAGAACAGGTTTTCGGGCAATAGCAGCACAGACTCCACAAAATCGTTTTCTACAAACTGCTTTCGAATATCCCGCTCGCGGTTACTGCCTGCATTGCCGCTTCCACGGGAAACAGCACCTGTATCGAGCACCACAGCCATTTTCCCTTTGTCTTTAAGCGAACCAATCATATGCTGAATCCAGCCCCAGTCGGCGCTGTTAGAAGGTGGATAACCATAACCAAACCGATTGTAAGGATCGTTCTCATAAACGGATTGCGGAAAATCCTGATTCCACATTGGATTGGCGGTAACAATATCAAATTTTTCGAGCGAACCCTGCGGTGTAAGGAATGCGGGTCGGTTCATGGTATCGCCGAGAGCGATTTCCACTTCCATATCGTGAATAAAGGCATTCATCTTTGCCATTGCAAATGTTGAAGGCAGTATTTCCTGTCCATAGAACTTGAGCGGTTCAAGAGCAGGATCAGAATCGTATTTTTCCTTGAAGCGTAGAAAGCATTTGATGAGGAGTCCTCCCGAGCCGCAGCAGGGATCGTAGATTTCATTACCAGGTTCAGGATCGAGAATGTGCGACATCAGGATGGCAACCTCGCCGGGAGTATAGAATTCGCCCGCACTCTGACCGGAACCTTCGGCAAATTTTCGCAGCAGATATTCGTACGCTCTCCCCAGAATGTCTGCATCAACATCGTTCAAGCCGAGTCGGTATTTGCTCAGCACGTTGATAAGTTCCTTCAATACATCATCGCCAAGAATTCGCTGCCCGGAAGTTGTAGCATTAAAATCCACCGTATCCACCACGCCCTGCAGTTTCGGATTTTCTTTTGCAATGAGTCGCACGGCATCCGTTAGATGTTCGCCAATTTGCGTTGTATGTTTTGCAATCACTTCCCATCGAGCGTTTTTGGGCAAATAAAAACGCACGAGTTTGTGATCCTGAGCGAGCAGTTCTTCGACTGTTTCTTTCGAGCCATAATTTTGCGCAAGACGCTCGAGCTCATCTTCAAACACATCCGAGAGTCTCTTCAAGAAAATTAGCGGTAAGATGTAATCTTTATACTTTGGTGCGTCAACTGGTCCGCGAATCTTGCAGGCGGCTTCCCAGAGCCAGTTTTCCAAAGATTTGATATCAAGTTTGTTGTTTGACATAGTAAAGTCCTTATATTAAATAGAAATCTTTTATGGCTTTCACTTTGTTTTCTATTTTTAGCAAATAGAACGTAGTTGCTCGATGAGAGTTCATAGCAGACATAATTTCGATTAACGGTTTCACTTTTTTAATGACAAAATTTAATCGGCTAGCTGAAATAAAACCAGTTAAGCAACTTTTTATAGATTGTTGGCCCATTATTCAAATTTTTACCTATCAAGAATCGCCATCTCGATGAATTTTTTCTGCTAGCCTGAATAATTCATAAAAATAAAGATGTTTGGTTGTTTAATACATTGTAATGTATTAAGTTATGATATGTTATTTAATAACTAAAACAAACCAAACATCTATGAGAAAATCTACAAAACAATCACTTCAATTTAAAGCAGTTTCTGGAAAACAAATCTTCGCTGATTTCAATGGTGGCGAACTCACATCAGATGCAGGTTTAC
>Ga0209407_1004046_pt1 | contig 12197 bp, 8 predicted proteins | sample AD_JPNHG3_MetaG_FD_184410 | JGI IMG/M metagenome (GOLD analysis project Ga0209407, IMG submission 184410) | Active sludge microbial communities of municipal wastewater-treating anaerobic digesters from Japan - AD_JPNHG3_MetaG (SPAdes) (version 2) | ecosystem: Engineered > Bioreactor > Anaerobic >... | reverse complement strand
TGATAGTTCCCCGTGCTTGGCTATCCCAATACGGTGTGCCTAAACCTGTAAAAGCAGGAACAAAGTAGACACCTTTTGTATCTGATATGGATTGAGCAATTTCTTCTGTTTCTTCGGCATTTTGAATGATTTGCAATGAATCTCGTAGCCATTGGACTGCTGCACCAGCTATGAAAATAGAACCTTCCAATGCATATATTGGTTTTCCCCAAGCATCGCATGCTAATGTTGTTAAAAGACCATGCGAAGAAATCGTTTTTTTATCTCCTGTATTGATGAGAAGAAAACATCCTGTGCCGTATGTATTTTTCCCTGTACCGCTTTCCCAGCAACCTTGACCATACAATGCTGCTTGTTGATCACCTGCCATGCCACTAATAGGCACCATTATATCTAATTCTGGTATTTCTGTTATGCCAAAAATTCCAGATGATGGCTTAACTTCTGGCATCAAACTTGAAGGAATATTAAATAGATCAAGGAGTTCATCATCCCATTGTTTCTTATTGATATCGAATAACATAGTACGAGAGGCATTTGTGTAATCTGTTGCCCAAGATTTGCCACCAGTAAGGTTATATAAAAGCCAAGTGTCCATTGTTCCAAAACATAATTCTTCGTTTTTTGCCTTGTCTAAACAATGGGGAACGTTTTTTAAAATCCATGCAATTTTTGTAGCAGAAAAATAGGAGTCGATAATTAATCCTGTTTTTTGTTGTATTGTATCTTGGTAATTTTTATCTCGAAGTTCTTGACAAAGGGAAGAGCCGCGACGGCATTGCCAAACAATAGCATTGTATACTGGTTTTCCTGTGGCTTTGTCCCAAATTACTGTTGTTTCACGTTGGTTTGTGATTCCGATAGAATGGATATTTTCAGGCGTTAAGTTAGCTTTTCGTAGACAATCTTTGATTACATGAATAGTTGTATTCCAAATTTCCATAGGATCATGTTCTACCCAACCAAGCTGTGGATAGATTTGTGGAAATTCATGATAGGCTCGACTGATAATTTTTCCTTGTTGATTTATCAGAAGAACAGTATTACCAGTTGTGCCTTGGTCTATTGCCATAATAAATTTTTGCATACTAGCTTCCCTTTGATCAAATTTTTGATTTATAAAATTTCACAACTTAGCAAACAGAGTATTCAACATTTTCTTGTTGCTTTGAGCAAATTTAATCTGCTCTGGACAATTTTTCATCAATTTGCTCTGGCAATGGCTTCAAAGTTAAAAGTTTGCTTTATGGCAATTACTCTGGAGTAATTTTCAATTTGCAATTACTCTGGGGCAATTTGTAATTTGTACTTAGTTGCTTTTTGTAATTACTCTGAGGTAATTTGTGCTTAGTTTGCTTCTTGCAATTACTCTGGGTAATTTGTAATTTGTGCTTTGAACTTATTTTTTCTCTGAATTTGCTCTAGCGAGTATCAGATAAATGCTCTGGGCGAGTGTCCGACACTTTTTTTCGAATGTCCGACACTTTTTTTATTGCTCTTTTGCTGGATTACTTGCTGTTAATAACAGAGAAGGTTTTCTACGTTTATATTTTTATAAAATTCTGTAGATTGTTCTGGTGTTGTCATGCAAGTGTATAATCCTAGATGTTCGAAGCCTCCAAGTTCTTGTGTGTGAGGTAAAAATTCAATGTACATTCCACCTATGTCACCAGTATGAAAAAGAATATTACAAGCAGGTTCTCTACCTATTTGTAACATGATTTCCAGAATATTTTTGCTGATAATATGAAATGCATTTCCTAGTTGTTCTAAAACATTAGATGGTATTTGATGTAAATATTGGACATTGGTGTCGTGAAAAACAATAGTTGTTTCTAGTGGTCGTTTAATACAGAAAGGTGTTAATACAGTTAAATCTTGTTCTTTATGAATAATTAAATTTTCTACGGGATTTTGTTGTAGCAATGTGCTAAATCCATATCCATTTTTTTTATAAAAAGAAATATTTTGTTCAACAGAAGGTGGCAAAATATTTGTATGAATAATTTGAAGATGACCATGTTCTAAAGAACTACCTACACGTTTCCCAAAATTTTTAATTATAGATACATAACCTCGGAAGGGTGGGAAAAGAATAGGTGCTGGGCTCTCTTGTGTTAATAGATGTTTTTCTAATGCTGCTAACCTTTGTAGACAAATAGCAATATCACTAGGTGGCATGTTATATAATTCTGCGTCATGGTCTGTACTCAACCATTGTAAAAAATGCATTCCATTAACATTGCTTTTATCTTCTACAATACCCCATGAATCAATTTGAAATGGAAATAGTATAGGATATAAATTTTCATTGATGAATGTATGACCTTGACTTAAAGGAGCAACATCCCAAATTTTTGTTGTATTTCCTTGGCATATAGGACATGAATCAGCACCTGATGCTGGTGTGGGAGGTATTTTTTCATAAGGACGCTTAGATCGTGCAATGGAATAAATAATTTTTCGACCATTTCTAGGATCAAAACGAATCATTTGCTCAGGAAGATTCGCCAATAAATCTTTATCATCATGAGCATCTTGTAAAAGATTACGATAACTTGATTCGTGGATATTTTCTGTTTTAATTAAATGTTTTAAATGATTCATATAATTTATTACGTTAAAAATAGTTTTAGAACTTTATTAATTATTATAAAAATTAAATTTTTAAAAATAATTGTAACAATTTACTTTGTAATTTTTATTATAACATAATCTATATATTTTTCAAAAGATTTTTCATAAAACTCCTTAGAACAGAGGATTTCCTACAATATAGTAAACTTTATTCCAAAAAAATTTCATGAAAAATCTATAGGCATTTTATTTTCTCCAATAGATCGTGATTTTTCACGATACCATGTTCCAAAAATAATCTATTTTATAAAATTGCGGAAATGCCAGCTCCAAAAATGGGTGCTTCTTGTAAAAAAGAAGGTTGGATCAAAGTTTCTATGTTATATTGATTTTTATATTCTCGGGGCAGTGGTTTCATACAATCTTCTAAATGTTGTAGTACTTTGTCTTGGAATACATTTTTATATGCATCTTCTTTCCATATATGTGCAATGCGCTGTCCTAAAATGATTTTATTCCAAACTTGCTCTTTATAAGGACACATTGGTAATGTGCGTTGACGAGCAGGCAAAAGATAACATTGGCTTGTTCCAAAAATCAATATTTGCATTCTATCATAGAAAAGTTCAGCTAAATGTAAAGCTGCACTTTCTACTAATTGTTCTGCCAAAGAATCATGCTCTAAAGAACGTTCAAAAATTTGACCAGCGTTGAAATTTTTGCCTGTTTTTCCATTATACTGTCTTGCTATGCCTGCCATGGAAATCATTTGTTCAAATGTTTTTCCACTACCAGTGACCATTTCCCAAGATTTTGGTAGCCAAGGTGCATTGTCTAAAGACAAAACTTTGTTTTGTATTTTCAAAGCATCTGCAATGCCAGTACCTATTCCTAAATATAATGCATTTTTTGTGTTGCGGAATTGACCATGGACATGGTATTCTTCGCCCAATCCACAATAATCTGCATCACTTCCTAAACAATGAATGGGATTTTCTAAGTATACATTTTGTTGTTGTAAAATTTCTGTCAATGTATGTAAAAATTTAGGAATACGAGGTCCATTTGCCATCACTGCAATGCCTTTTTTGTCTTCTGTTTTGATTCCAGGCATACCAATTCCCACACGAACTGGTTGATGAGCACTATATTGGCAAATAAGTTTTGCTGCAGATTGGATAAAAATAAGACCATATTCTTTTTCTTGGTCTGTGAGTTTAATATTGTTTTCTTTAAATTCTTGCAATTGTTGTTGCAAAGGAATAATTTGAAATTGTTTTTTCCATTGCTCGTTATATATAATATCTGTAGGTAATTTATGAGCAGAAATGAGTTTTTGTTCTACATTGATTTCTAAACTCGTTCCTCGTATTTTTGTTGCTCCGCCATCTAGTCCAATAATGTTCATAGCGTATAACTTTTAGTGGTCATAGGCGGAAACTCGTATCTTGCTACAGGAAAGAAGCTTACTTCAGTTTTCCTATGCCACTACCTTTCTATATTAATATCTGCACGAGATTCCAATAATTTAATATTGTTGAATTCTATAGGGACATTTACGTATATATAGCCAAACAGTTGCAGATTCTCTGGTTTGTCTACTACATAGAAAACATATCTATTTATTATATTATATAGAACCTTATCAAACAATCAGCATTCTTCATGAGATTGTCTGTGTATTTTTAAATTTTTCAGAGATATATTTTTCAGTAAATATATTATAATTTCTAATAAATATATTATATTTTCACTAAATATATCATAATTTCTAATAAATATATCATAATTTTCAATAGATATATCATAGTATTGTAACAAAACAAAAGAAAAAAACAACTCACAATATTTTAGACATTATTTTTAAAAAAACAATTTTTCATAAAAAATAGATTTTAGGTTTCTTATAATTTGCTATAATAGAACAGATATTTTTTATATCATTCCTTTTTTTTATACAATCATTTAGGAGTGTATTTCGTTGATTGAATTAACAAATGTGCATAAGACTTTAGGAAATAAGCCCATTTTACAAGGTGTAAACTTACACGTAAAAGCAGGTGAAACATATGTGATCATTGGACGAAGTGGAACCGGGAAAAGTGTGACATTAAAAAATATTGTTGGGTTATTGCAACCAGATCAGGGCGAAGTTCGCATTATGGGTGAAAACATCAATAATATTTCTGCAAAGCGTTTTTATGAATTGCGAAAAGAAATGGGGGTTTTATTTCAAAATGGTGCATTGATAAACTGGCTTAATGTTGGTCAAAATATTTCTTTACCTCTAATAGAACATGAAAATTTTTCTGAAAATGAAATAAAAAAAATAGTAGCAGAAAAATTAGCACTTGTAAATTTACAAGGTGTGGAGCATTTAATGCCAGCTTCATTGTCAGGAGGTATGAAAAAACGTGTTGGATTAGCACGAGCCATTGTTCGCAATCCAAAAATTATTTTATATGACGAACCAACAAGCGGTTTAGATCCAGTAATGAGCAACCAAATTAATGAATTAATTTTAAGTTTACAAGAAAAATTGCATGTAGCTTCTATATGTGTGACGCATGATATGGGGTCAGCCTATATGGTAGGAAATAAAATTGGTATGTTGTATAATGGAAAAATTATTGCAGAAGGAACGCCTGAACAGATAAAAAATTCAGAAAATCCATATGTACAACAATTTATTCTTGGAAAAACAACAGGACCTCTGACAAAAGAAGCTAGTTAGATAGGAGAGTAGAATGGGTAATACCAGTCGTGATTTTATGGTAGGCAGTATCTTTTTTGGTGCCATGTTTTTAGTAGGAATTTTCACAGTCGTTGTTAAAGATTTACCAGCCTTACAAGGTCAAAAAGGAAGTCTTTCTGTAATATTTAATCAAGTTTCTGGCCTTGAAAGAGGTCATAAAGTCCTTGCCTCAGGTATGGAAGTTGGGCAAGTTACAGACTTAAATTTAATGGATGATGGAAGAGTAAAAGTAGACATTACACTCACAAAATCTTTAAAATTATATAAAGGCTATCAAATTAGCGTAAGAGATGCAAGTGCATTGGGTGGGAAATATATTAACATTGAACTTGGTGATTATACATCGGGTATTTTAGAAGTAGATCCCGTCAATTTTGTTTCAGAACAAGCTTTAACACCAGTAGAAGGAACAGCCCAACCCTCCATATTAGATGATCCTAATTTACGAGATGCTTTAGATTCTCTTAAACGAGTTGCAGCAAAAATTGATGCAGGCACAGGCACTATTGGTTTACTTGTCAATCAAAGAGAAATATATGATAGCATAGAAAAAGCAGCAGAAAATATTCGTGATATTACAGAGCAACTTCGTGGAACAGAAACTACTATTGGAAGATTACTCAACGATACAGAACTTTTTGCTCGCATTGATAAAATTGTCAAAAATGTAGAAGAAATTTCTGATAATTTGCGAAAAGGTGAAGGCACTATTGGAAAACTATTGGTAAAAGACGAAATCTATAATGATTTACGTTTAACAATCCAAAATGCCGATAAAGTCATGGCAAATTTAGCCAATATTACAGAAGATGTAAAAGCAGGCAAAGGAACAGTGGGAAAACTTTTTATAGACGATAACGTATACAATGAGCTAGAACAAACGCTTGTTGATGCACGTGCCATGATGAAAAATATCAATGAAATCGCAGTACAAATTTCTAATGGAAAAGGTACATTAGGAAGACTAGTGCAAGACGAGTCCATGGCAGAAAACCTCAAAAATACATTGTCCAACATAGACGTAGTTGTAGCACGATTAAAAACAGGCGAAGGCACAGTGGGTAAACTCCTTGCTGACGATGAACTTTACAACGAAGTAAAACGAGCTGTTAAAAGCTTGTCTGATTCTATAGAAGACACACGAGAACAAGCTCCCATTAGTGCTTTTACTGGATTACTTTTCAAAGCATTTTAATATATAAACAATAAAATTGCAGTTGCTATGAGAAAAAACATTACGTAAAGAGAAAAAGGGCTATTTTAAATAAAAATAGCCCTTTTTTTATGAAAAAAACTCTAGGTATTTCCAGTGACTTTTAAAATATATTCAAATTCGAAAATAACTCTGGGCATTTTTCAGTGACTTTCAAAATATATTCAAATTCGAAAATAACTCTGGGCATTTTTCAGTGACTTTCAAAATATTAGCTTTTTTATCAAAATAACCCTTTTTTTATGAAAACAAAATATTAGCTTTTTTATCAAAATAACCCTTTTTTTATGAAAACAACTCTGGGTATTTTCAATGACTGTTAGAATATTTTCTTTTGACAATGTTTATGATATATCATACAATACGTAGAAAAGTAATCCTAAAAAGAAAGGAATTCGAATGGCAAATCAACCTTACATCTATACAATGCAAGGACTGACAAAACGATTCTCAGGACGAGAAGTATTAAAAAATATCTGGCTTTGTTTTTTCCCAGGAGCTAAAATTGGAGTGATTGGACAAAATGGTGCTGGGAAAAGTACATTATTAAGAATTATGGCTGGATTAGACAATGACTTTGATGGCCAAGCTCAGCCAGCACCTGGAACGAAAATCGGCTATCTACCACAAGAACCACAATTAGACCAAGATAAAAATGTACTTGAAAATATTATGGAAGCAGTCGCTCCTAAAAAGGCTCTTTTAGATCGATTTGAAGAAATTTCCCATAAATTTTGTGAAGAAATGAGTGATGATGAGATGAATAAACTCATGGACGAACAAGGGAAACTTCAAGATCAAATCGAAGCAGAAAATTTATGGGATTTAGACCGAGAAATAGAAATTGCTATGGATGCTCTTCGTTGTCCTCCTTCAGAAAGTTCAGTGACTACATTATCTGGTGGCGAAAAGCGTCGAGTTGCTTTATGTCGTTTGCTTCTTGAAAAACCAGACATGTTGCTACTAGATGAACCAACAAACCATTTAGATGCAGAATCTGTTGCATGGTTAGAACGATATCTCCGAGAATATCCTGGAACTGTTATCCTAATCACTCACGACCGATATTTTTTAGATAATGTTACAGAATGGATTCTTGAACTAGAAGGTGGAAAAGGTCTACCTTGGAAAGGCAATTATTCTTCTTGGTTAGAGCAAAAAGATTCACAATTAAAAGAAACAGAAAAACAAGAAAGCACACGCCAAAAACAATTACAAAAAGAATTGGAATGGGTAAGACAATCTCCTAAAGCCCGTCAAAGTAAAGGGAAAGCTCGTCTCAAAGCATATGAAAGTCTGTTAGCAGAATCTGAAGGACAAGAACGCACTCCAGGGCCTTCTCGTATCGTGATTCCACCAGGCCCACGTTTAGGAAATTTTGTTCTAGAAGCTAAAAATTTAACAAAATCATATGGTGACAAGCTTTTATTTGAAAATTTCAGTTTTCAAATTCCACCAAGTGCAATTGTTGGTGTAGTTGGACCAAATGGTGCTGGTAAAACAACGCTTTGTAAAATCATCACAGGTCAAGAAGAGCCTGACAGTGGAAGCATTCGACTCGGTGAAACAGTAACTATGGCATATGTGGACCAAACCCGAGAAAAATTAGATGATGAAAAAACAGTTTGGCAAGAAATTTCTGATGAAATGGAAGAAATCAAGCTTGGCAACCGTTTTGTAAAAAGTCGTGCTTATTGTGCCTCCTTCAACTTCCGTGGAGCAGACCAACAAAAATTATTAAGCAAACTTTCAGGCGGAGAACGAAATCGAGTTTTACTTGCTAAAATGCTTAAAAAAGGTGCAAACTTCCTACTCTTAGACGAACCTACAAATGATCTAGATGTAGACACATTACGAACTTTAGAAGATGCTATCATGGAATTCCCAGGTTGTGCCATGGTCATATCTCACGACAGATGGTTTTTAGATAGAATTGCTACTCATATTATCTCTTTTGAAGGAGATAGCCAAGTTACATGGTTTGAAGGCAACTACAATGCCTATGAAGAATTTCAAAAAGAAAAACTTGGTGATGAGTACAAAGGTCCAAAACGAATTAAATATCGAAAACTCAAAGCATAAAATAAAAAAAGTATCAGACATATACTGCCTTATGTATATGTCTGATACTTTTTTGACATCAATGTATGCATACATTGAAAAATAATACAAATTTAAAAATATAAGATCTATAAATTAAAAATATCGAATTCCTAAATTAAATTTAATAATCTCATACATTGAAAAATTATCGAATTCCTAAATTAAAAATTATCGAATTCCTAAATTAAAAGTAATAATCTCATACATTGAAAAACAATACAAAATAAAAAAATATGGAATTTCAAAATAAAAAAATAAAAATTAATAAACAACCTTATATATTTGAAAACCAAATTGGACAAGGTAGTCATGCTCAAATTTGGATTGCAAAAGCTCACTTTTATCCATACCAACAAATTATTATAAAAGTAGCACAAACGCCACAAAATACACCTGCAGAACGAGTACTCAATGAAAGTAAATATTTGCAATCCTTTCGAAGCGTACATATTCCTAAACTCCTAGATCATGGTCATTGGAATGGTTATCCTTGGCTTGCCATGCCTATTTATCAACCACTCACTCTATATTTTAAAGAAGATAATAAAATACAAACAACAACTCCAGAAGATTTTACTCATTATCCAGAAAATGTTTCTAAAGTTGATTTAAAAACAAGAGAAAATGTTGTTACAGATATTATTCATCAAATAGGGACTGTGCTATCATTGCTGGCTGAAGCCAATACTATACATGCCGATATTAGCCCTGGCAATATTATGGAAAATACACAATCTCATTTAGAAAAGCACTATATTTTAACAGATTTTGGTGCAACATATCATTTACAATCACCACCAATAAAAACATATGGAAGTTTGCACTTTACAGCACCAGAACGATTTCTAGGGAAACCGCATATTACTTCTGATGTATTTTCCTTAGGGAGTTTATGTTACTACATTTTAACAGGAACAACACCTTATTTTGGCAAAGACTCTAAAGAATATTGTCTGAATGCATTGGAACGTGATGAAATTTCTCCTATGTCTCAAATACCAGAAATAAATCCTACTCTCAATAAACAAATTCAAGAAATGATTCGATATAAGCCAGAAAATAGACCAGACCCAAGAGAATTTCCTAAAAAAACATAAAATTTAAATTATGAAATTTATAAAAATTTTTTAAATTATAGATAGATTAAAATATATAATATGACTATGAAAATATAACATGACTATGAAAATTGGAAATATACAAGTAGATCATCCTTTTATATTAGCTCCTTTAGCTGGAATTACAGATTCTACATACCGCCGTCTTATGAAACGCCACGGTGCCTCAGTTGTAATTTCTGAACTCATCTCTGCCAATGCCATTCATCATACTTCTCTTAAAACAATGGACATCATGGAATTTACAGAAGAAGAACGCCCCATTGGAATCCAAATTTTTGGCTCGGAAGAAAATCTACTTTTACAAGCTGCTCTTTGTGCCCAAGATAAAGGTGCAGACTTTATTGACATTAACTTAGGTTGCTCTGTTCCAAAAGTTGTAAAAAAAGGGAGTGGAGCTGCACTCACACATGATTTAAAAAAATTAACACATATCCTAGAAACATTAAAAAAACATTTACAAATTCCTTTAACAATAAAAATACGACTTGGTTGGAACGAAAATAAACAAAATGCACAAGAAATCACTCATATTGCACAAGAAACAGGTTTAAATTGGGTAGCCATACATGGGCGATATAGTGAACAAATGTATTCTGGGCGTGCTAATTGGAATGCAATTGCAGAAATTAAAGCAAATTCCACAATCCCTATTATAGGAAATGGTGACATTACTACTCCAGAAATTGCTTTACAACGATTACAAACCACCAAAGTAGATGCATTGATGATTGGACGAGCGTGTACAGTCAATCCCTTTATTTTTCAACAAATGCTTCAATATTATCAAACTGGTACATACAATATACCTACAGAACAAGACTTACAAAACCTTATCCAAGAACATAAACAACTCATGCAACAAGAATACCATCCTATGCAAATACTCACATTAGGACGCAAATATTTTTCATGGTATGCAGCAGGTAAAAAAGATTGTCGCCGATTTCGTAATGAACTTTTTCGCACGCAAGATTTAGAAAAATTTTGGAATATTGTAGAAACATACTTCACTCCAAAACAAGAAAACAACATGGGAAAATAAAAAAATTTTTTTCTTGACTTTTTACCATACCATGATATAATAGATACATATTCTAAAAATGGTGGCATAGCTCAGTCGGTAGAGCAGCAGAATCATAATCTGTAGGTCAGGGGTTCAAATCTCTTTGCCACCATAAATAAAAAAACTTATTCTATTTTAATAATTAAGTTTTTTTAGATAATCCAAAAAATGGTGGCATAGCTCAGTCGGTAGAGCAGCAGAATCATAATCTGTAGGTCAGGGGTTCAAATCTCTTTGCCACCATAAAAAAAAAGGCTTGATTTCTAAATCAAGCCTTTTTTTTTATTTCAACATAAAATTTACACTAAATTTAAAATAAGAAACCTCGCCAGAACAACATTGCCTCCCCATAGCAAATTTCCACTCCCCAGAGTAAATTTTCACCTTACACATTTTCACACATTTATGCATTTCTATGCGTTTTCTTATTCATTCATGCATTTCTACGAATTTCTACTCGTTTTAATATATATTTACGCATATCTATGTAATTGTATGCATTTTCATTTCTATTAACGCATTCTACGTAATTCTATGCGTTTTCGTACTCATTTACACATTAATAACTTTTCTTCCCCGTCCCAGAGCAATTTTGCTCAGAGCAACTCCCCAGAGCAACTGACACTCCCCAGAGCAATTCCCCAGAGCAATTCCCCAGAGCAAATCCCCAGAGCAACTGACACTCCCCAGAGCAACTGACACTCCCCAGAGCAACTGACACTCCCCCGAGCAACTTAACTCCCCAGAGCAAATTGCCTCCACCTCCCCAGAGCAACTTTTCCACTCCCCAGAGCAACATTGCCTCCCCAGAGCAACTGACACTCCCCAGAGCAACATTGCCTCCCCAGAGCAACTGACACTCCCGAGCAACTTAACTCCCCAGAGCAAATTGCCTCCCCAGAGCAACTTTTCCACTCCCCAGAGCAATTCCCCAGAGCAATTCCCCAGAGCAATCCCCCAGAGCAACTTTTTCACTCCCCAGAGCAACTGACACTCCCCAGAGCAACTGACACTCCCCAGAGCAACTGACACTCCCCAGAGCAAATTGCCTCCACCTCCCCAGAGCAAATCACCTCCCCAGAGCAAATCCCCAGAGTAAATCCCCAGAGCAACTTTTTCACTCCCCAGAGCAACTGACACTCCCCAGAGCAAATCACCTCCCCAGAGCAAACTCCCCAGAGCAAGTTTGCTTTCCCCAGAGCAAACTCCCCAGAGCAAACTCCTCCCCAGAGTAATTCCCCCGAGCAACTTTTCCACTCCCCAGAGTAAATTTTCACCTTACACATTTTCACACATTTATGCATTTCTACGCGTTTTCTTATTCATTCATGCATTTCTACAAATTTCTACGCGTTTTAATATATA
>Ga0209407_1004045_pt1 | contig 12200 bp, 10 predicted proteins | sample AD_JPNHG3_MetaG_FD_184410 | JGI IMG/M metagenome (GOLD analysis project Ga0209407, IMG submission 184410) | Active sludge microbial communities of municipal wastewater-treating anaerobic digesters from Japan - AD_JPNHG3_MetaG (SPAdes) (version 2) | ecosystem: Engineered > Bioreactor > Anaerobic... | reverse complement strand
AATTTCTCAATTGCACTGACAAGCTCATCGACATTTGTATACGGATTCAGTTCGTAAACTGGAGTCTGATTCGGATTCGCTCCCTTTTGAAAATCCCGGCAACCGCGAGCACTTGCTTGGAGCTCTTCAACAAAGACCAAAAATACTAACAAACAATGTTGAACAGCTAATGCTCTTCCTTCTTCACCTAGTTATAACCCTCGTCTTTCACGTCGTTTCCTTCAAAAGGCGGCAAGAAGCGAAATCTATCAACATTGTTGATTCATTCCGAGTGTCCCACTAGATACATCTGTAACCTCAATCAAACTCTCTATCAAGCGTTAATGTTCGCGCTCGCTTTTGCCACTAGTTCATTAATTCTATCAAACCAGCTTCTCACTTCATCCCAAGCGTTTAAAAATACTAGTTCCTCTTTCGTTGTGGTTTTCGACAATTTTCCACAGATTATTGATTTAATATCTGATTCTTTTAGATCCTTTCTTCTCCCCATTATTTGATTTGGTACATCAATATCATTCCATTCTTCATTAGTTGCTTCAATGTGTATATTGAATTCACTATTGATCTTATCTACACTGATATAGTTCTCAATTTCTCTCTTCTTTGTTAGCATTCCACTCGAACCATCCATACGATTTCTTACGCGTTCTATATCTTTCTTATACTTTTGATCGTCGTCACGGTCATAAAGATGAAATTCAATAGCATTTGTATTCTTTAGAGCGTACCTATTAATCCAATCTTTTAGATTCGCTCCATACATAGGTATAATCGCCAGTACACCGCTATCGATCTTAGCCCGAAGGTCCACAATGTCCCTAAGCTCAGTAATTGCGTTATTTATATTCAGCAAGAATTTTTCATCATTATTACCTTCAACACATATAACTACCTTACCTATCTCAGGCAATAGCCCCATTGTCTTGATAATCTTGCTCATTACACTTTCACAGAATACGCTAACTCCAGCACTTCCATTCTCTTGTTCAACAAATCTTACACTACCAGTTTGAAAAAGCCTAATTAGAGCAGGGCTATGTGTAGTAAGCATCACTTGGTAATTGGTCAAGTTGCTTAATTCAATCAAAGCATTGATTAATCTATTCTGTAGATCTGGATGCAAAGATGTTTCTGGCTCTTCAATCGCATATATGATATCATTATTATCTAAATATTGCTTACTCTCAATATCAGCTAAGAATGAACTTAACAGCACCATTCGCCTAAAACCGCTTCCACGCTTATTCAACGGAATATTATCTGTTGTATCAAAACCGATTCCTTTATATACGTCTTTCCATTTCAATTGAGCTACTTCGGGTATATTGGGATAGATTTCCGTATCACTTTGGCTCAGTTTTTTGAACTGATCAACTGTGGAATTTGCTATTCTTTTGACTTCTGAATCTATTTCATTAGCGATCTCACTTAATTTTTGCTGTATGTCATCTCTTTTAAAGATTTGTTCAATCTTAACCTTTAGAGGATCCTGAATTTCGTCATCTTGATCTACATTTCTCCTATCCGAATGAAATAGGGCAAAGACAGGAAGGTAGTTTTTCAGCTTATCCCAAATTTCTTTCAACCCTTCGGCATCAATTGGTATATCAATTGAGCTGAAAAGTAATCCTTTATCATCGCTGTAATAATCTCTAATAGCTTTTCTCAGAAGAGCAGCTTTTCTATTATCTGAGCATTCAATTCCTTTATTCTTGACAAACTCCTGAAGTTCTTTAATCTTCTTTGTCAAAATAGCTCTTAAGACATCATCATTGGAAGGGTGATAACATTGAATACATGTTGATGACAATTTGCCATTTTTGAAAGACTTCCAAATTTCTAACTCGTTATCTTTATTTAATAAATATTCTTCTTTTAGTGTTGTTTTGTTTGTAGTGTCAATAACAAGCTCTTCTGGGTATTGCTTAAAAACCACTCCAATCTTAAATTCACTTTTGCCTTCATTTTGTGCTTTAGTATTTAAGTCCCTAGGATCGAGTTTAGTAACACCCTTTCCTTCATTAATAAAAATGTCGATAGCCTCTAAAATGGAAGATTTGCCTTGGTCGTTTTTGCCGATTAATGCTGTTAAGTTATCGAATGATATTTCCACTCTACCATAAAACCCTCTAAAATTCTCTAAGTAGATTTTTCCTATTTTCATAGATTTTCCTTATAAAAAGTAAGGTATTTGCGTTTTGTGCTCGACAACTTCCTAACGCGTAATGTGTCAGGATTGGGTCGTCAGAGGCTACAAAAGTGTAAGCGGTGAGATTCAGAAAAATATTATGGCTATATGAGGAGCCATCGCACTTAAGGAAGAAAGTGTTTGAAATAGGGTACTCTTCTTCTTTTTTGGTACAGCTTCTTTGACTTTTCCTATCGTGGAATTATTCTGATGCATATCATCTCTAATCTCACATTCCGAGAACTGATTAACTTGCTCACTATTGTAAAACACATTATAGCGATTCATTCCTTTTTATAGTGCAAGACCTTTCCGATAGTCATTAAGCTAAATACTCTGATATTTTAAGATTCTCCAGAACTCTTCCATCAACAATCAAACCTCTCCTCAAATTAGATCCGCCCTTCCAAAGTCTGGTCGAAAATCAAATCAGAATGTTTCTCAAGGAACGCGATCACTTTGTCTGGATGATGAGTATCGGTGGGCAAATTGACCACGTGTGACGCAGCAAACACTGCATTGGGATAGCGCTCGGGCTCAAAGCCCCATTCTGAAAGGTCCCCTGTTACAGGATGCAATGGGGAGACAAACCAGTCTCCCAGTGGGGTATGCGCTTGTTGTGCATAGTGAAAGAATGCGTCTCGATCTTTGACGAGGAGTGGATACTTTAAAAAGAGATGATCATTGTGATATTTGGGCTTTACATGATTAAGGCCATGTTCAGCAAGGTATTGGGTAAAGATGGCGGCATTGGCTTTTCTGAGTGCATTGAGCGCCGGCAGCTTTTTTATTGCTTTTTGAGCAGCGTTTCTCTGGACAGTGCTCATGCCCAAAAGATAATCCTTTGGCATTGTGGTGCCTTCGATCTCCTCGCCAGACGATGAACCTGTTCAAAATCCACCTTTCGCTAGTCCATCGTAATCCAGCCAGATTTTAGTGTATCCAGCATCGCATTGTATTCTCGCTCATCATCATAGCTGAGCTTAAAAAGCTGAAGTTTCCATTCGATCGAACCCGACATACAACAACTCCCATGAAAGCTTGAATAGTCTTTCAGTATAGAAGCTCTCCGTATAGGTATCTGATATTATATCTTCTTCATGTAGCGATTCATTTCTCTGCCCTCGGGGGTGACAAAACTGTCGTAGACCACATAACCACAGCTTTCATAAAACCTGTTCACAACATCATTATTGAGCTTATCTGTTGTTAACGTGATAGAATGCGCATTATGGCGTCTTGCTTCGTTTGTGAAAGCCGCTTCAAGCTTCCGGCCAATCCCTTTACTGGTATAATCGTGCAACACTGCAATTGACATCAATTCGCAATCTGCTTGTATTGCATCCATTTCTTTCGGCTTGGTGAACGCTCTTACTAGACGACCAAGAATTCGAGGATCTTTTAGCAAAGCTGGTATTGCGGAAAGCGCAAAAGTTAGAACTCGGCTTCTAATTGCTCTACGATAAAAAGAAGAAGGCTCCAACGTACCAACTACAAAACCAACAATTCTATCATCTTGTGTGGAACATGCTACAAATGAAATACTTTGCTCCTCAGCCACCAAGAATGAATACAATGTACTTAGGAAAGATGAACCAAGAAAAGTAAGAAAGAAGCCTTCAAAGGATTCAAGATGTATACGCACTACTTGGTCTATATCGTTTTTATCCATTGCACGGATTCCAAATGAATTCATTTCATTGGTAGTTATGCTCAATATCAATCTCCATCATTATTTGCTTATATTGCCTTAGTATATTTTCCTTATTATAATTCCTTTTTATATATTCAACTCTTCTAGATGCTCTATTCCTATTCTCCTCTAAACCCAAAAGCAAGGCGCCAACTAATCCTTTATGATCTTCGGCATCACAGACATATGCAAGGTCATTTTGAATTAATTCCTTTGCAAAATTAGAACCCAGATCAACACTTGCCACTAAAGGAGAACCGCAAGCTAGGATAGACCAAGTCTTGCTTGGAAAAGATGCCTTCATAGCATTTTTCCTCATAGGAAGCAGATATAGATCACCAAAGCTATACACATCTGAGATCCATTCCTTAGGGAATGGGTCATAAAAGTAAAAGTTGCTAATTCCCAATGCTTTAACCTTTCTAAGCACCTCGGAGTGTTTTTTTCCATTTCCAATAATTATGAAATTACAATATGCAAATTCCTTTGCAACACTTATCACAGTATCAAAGTCTTGATTAATACCAATATTCCCGGAATAGACGATACTCTTCTTGCTCCAGTCTATTTCCTTCAGAACCTCGTAAATTCTATTCTTCTCTTTAGGTACATAAGAAAGCTCATCAGTATCAACCCAGTTGGGTATCACTTTAATATTACTATGAGTCATAGAATTTATTTTGTTATAGAAGTCAGTACAAATAGTGACAACTATGTCTGCTGCATTATAAGAAGCCTTTTCAAACCTGCGTAAAATTTTATATGGATGTTCGCTAAAGTAGGGGATCAGCGAGTCAGGAAAAAGATCTTGCACATTATAGACAATCTTTGATTTCCCATTTATTACAGACCTTATCGGAATTGACATTAGTGGTGGTGTTGATTGGCAGAAAATTGCAGAAAAGCGATTGCTCCTGTTTTTTAGGTAGATTGTTACTGTAAAAATAAAAGTACCATACTCAAGTATTTTCGATAGTAAACCACGACGTCGTACAAAAGGATTTCTTTTTCTAATGACTGAGATAGGAATGAGCTCACTTTTGCTTTGCGTATCCCCTACCAACGCAGTTGCTCCTCTTATTTCATTGGTGATAACTGTAATATCAAAGTATTGACCAATATACTCCGCAAGGTCCTTAATCAGACCAACATTTGCTGCGATATCAGGATAGTAGTATTCTGTAACTATTAAGATTCGTTTTTTCATTACTGGTTAACAAAATGGCTAAGAAAGTCGGTGTAAGTATTCTTAATGCCATCTTGCAGGGCAATTTTTGGCATCCATCCCATATTCATGATTCGAGAAACATCGAGTAGTTTTTGCGGAGTGCCATTTGGCTTGGTGGTATCCCATACCACTTCACCAGTATATCCAATAATGCCGGCCACTAGTTCAGCTAATTCGCGAATTGTGATATCGGCACCTGTACCAACATTGATGATTTCGCCAATGTCAGATGCGTTCTTATTCTCCAATAGGAAGATGACTGCTTCCGCCAAATCATAAGAATGTAGAAACTCACGGCGCGGTGAACCATCGCCCCACAAAACCACGTTCTTTCCAGACTGTTTTGCTTCGTGGAACTTACGTATAAATGCCGCAAGCACGTGTGAATTCTCAAGATCATAGTTATCGTTCGGCCCGTAAAGGTTTGTTGGCATCAAAGAAAGAAAATTAGTACTATATTGCTGATTGTAATACCTACAAAGTTTTATCGCAGAAATCTTGGCAATTGCATAAGCTTCATTTGTAGGTTCTAGGGCTCCTGTCAGAAGATATTCTTCCTTGAGTGGCTGAGGTGCAAGCCTTGGGTAGATGCAGGACGATCCAAGATTAATTAACTTTTCGACATTGCACTTTCTAGCAGTTTCAATTACATTCAGGGCAATAGCTAGGTTTTCATAAATAAAGTCCGCAGGGTATCGAGAATTTGCACCAATGCCTCCAACCTTTGCTGCCGCAAGGATTACAATCTGGGGCTTTTCATCGCGAAAAAAGTCCTCGACATCTGCTTGTCGGGTGAGGTCAAGCTCTGCATGTGTACGTACAACGATATTGGAGTAGCCCTTCTCCTGAAGTTTCTTGAATATTGCGGACCCAACAAGACCCCGGTGTCCTGCAAGGTATATCTTGGAGTTTTTATTCATACTGGGTCTTCTTGATTGTAAATCCTCCATTCTTAAGATGAAGCTCTCTTCTTGCCTCTTCTATGTCAGCATTGACCATCATTCTTATTAATTCAGGCAGGCCTACGACTGGTTTCCAGCCAAGATTTTTCACTGCTTTAGAAGGATCACCGATTAAAAGATCGACTTCTGCCAGGCGGAAATACCGAGGATCGATTTCAACGACGATCCGACCTGATGCTTGATCTATACCTTTTTCATCAATCCCCTGGCCTTTCCATTCCAAATCGATGCCTGCTTCACAAAACGCCATCGTAATAAGATCGCGCACCGAAGTTGTAACTCCTGTGGCCATTACATAATCGTCTGGTCTTTCTTGCTGCAGAATAAGCCACATAAGCTCTACATAATCACCGGCAAAACCCCAATCACGCTTTGCGTCGATGTTCCCCATATAAAGCTTATCTTGGATACCCATCTTTATCCTAGCTGCTGCACGTGTCACCTTGCGAGTCACAAAAGTTTCGCCACGCCGCGGGCTTTCGTGGTTAAACAGTATGCCATTGGAGGCATGCATCCCATAGCTCTCGCGATAATTCACAACGATCCAATATGCAAAAAGCTTTGCGCATGCGTATGGGGAACGAGGATAAAAAGGAGTGAGCTCGCGCTGCGGTATCTCTTGTGCTTTTCCAAAGAGCTCTGAAGTCGACGCCTGGTAGAAGCGTACCTTCTTTTCCATGTGAAGTATACGAATTGCCTCCAGAAGTCGCAGCGTACCAAGCCCATCCACATCGGCGGTGTACTCCGGAATTTCAAAAGAAACCTGCACATGGCTTTGGGCTCCAAGATTGTACACCTCAGCAGGTTGAACCTGCTCAAGAATTCTTATTAGACTGCTCGAGTCACACAGGTCGCCATAGTGAAGATGAAACCTCACATCCTTCTCATGCGGATCCTGATAGAGATGGTCCACCCTATCGGTATTAAAACTCGATGAGCGGCGCTTTATGCCATGGACATCATACCCTTTGTTGATAAGAAACTCGGCAAGATACGAGCCATCTTGACCGGTTATACCGGTGATTAGCGCTGTTTTCATTTAATTCTCTATAAATTATTATTTATCAATATAAACTGAGCCACTATATGTTCTATCAACTCCCCTCTCCTCATTCATTATATATTGTCTGAATGAAAATGGGGACACTATACTCTTGCCTTAATGACTTGGACCGACAGGTTAGGTATTTTCTAAGCAACGGTATTTATTTAGAACTTATGAAAAATACTGGCATCATTTATATTTCTAACTTAATTTATACTTCTCTTCAATATAATGAATAATCTTTTTTGAATTATCATCAATCATTTCCTCAAGTTGAACTTTTTGGATATTTGCATGTATTTTATTCAATTCTTCATCGGTGAGTGAATTTATAAAGCATATAATCGATTCATTTTTTGAGGCATCGATTTCAAAACCACAGCCAAGTGCCCTTACTCTTTTTGATAAAAATGTTCCTTTTGAAACAACAATTGGTTTGTTAAAATATAGAGCTTCATACAATTTGTTTGGTTCCAAAATTCTCTCGTTGAGATTTTCAGCATCATAGCATGCTACAAGAATATCAATATTCGTATATATTTTTGATAACTCATCTGGATTCTTGAAAGGACCGAAATATTTAATATTATCATATGTTTCTGATAATCTAATTACCTCATTCGTTAAATTAGAATCACCATAGAAGTAAAATTCGTGTTGAGGATATTCTTGCCCAATAATTGTTGCAAACCGAAATATGGTGTTAGGAGATCTAAAAAGGCCTACGTATGAAAAAATCAAATGTTTTACAGAATTGTTTGCTTGTTCTATCTTTGGCCTTTGTTCATCGAAAAAAAATGGATGCAGTCTATTTGGTTGAATTATTATATTAGTTGGTCTGTTTTTCCCAAATAAGTAATCTCCAAAGCCATCAGATGTTAGAACTGTTAAAAGGGATTTCTTGATTAAATATCTATCTATTTCCTTAAAAATCCATCTTACACTATTGAATTTGTTGTAACCGTACAAAATATCCGAGATTTCGTATATATATGTTTTGGCCCTGTTCAATTTTAATGAAAGGGTTAATGCAAACCCGAAACTGTAGAAAATAGTTTTATCAGGGTCATAGCTCTTAATAATCCTTTTAATTGCGGCTTGATTTTGCAAAAACTTTCTTAGATATTGTTCCCCATTTTTTTGTCTTGCAATTACTTTGATTTTCTTTCCATAAATATCGGCATTTGAGTTCTCATTTTCTCTTTCAATCCCATATATTTCAATGTCAATACCATTTGATATAAAACCATTTATTCGTTTAATACTGTATATCGCCCTTGTTGACGCCAATAAGAATACAATCTTTCTATTTTTCATCTCACAGCCTCAATATTATATTTATTTTTTAAATAATTCTTTATATTTATTGGAAAGTCATCTTCATTATTTAATACTATTTCATTTTCTTGATTAATAAGTACTCTACCAAAATGCATTTTGGGGAAAACAGCTGGTTTTTGTCCAAGAAATGCCGCCCATCCCGAAAATGTAGAATCAGAACCTATGATAAAACAACAATTACTCAGCGATAAAATATCTGCAAGAGCATTCCCTGCATAACATTTATGAACTCTGTCAATTTTCAATATATCCTCAAGCTCTTCATCCATTCCATCGGAAAAGAGCATAAATTCTGATCGATCTTGTGTTATATATTTAATTTTTAGGATTTTGTCAATATACCAATCAATAGGAGCTCTTCTTTCTTGTGTATAATCTCCCATTCGAATGTGTATGCCGATGTAGTTATCACATTCATTAATAATTGACTTTGTTCTTGCATTATTCAATATCCACTGTTTTATCATGCTTTGATATGGTAATAGAGATTCAAAATAATCAGCTAATCCTTTTACAACTATTATTTGTGGCAAAATTCTCTTTTCGCAATATTGATTGATAGAATCAACTTTTTTCCCGAAATATATGAGAAGGTATTTTTTCAATCCCTTTACTCCTACCTTTCTAAACAATCTAAAATAAGTTCTTTTATCTTTCTCTCCTCTAATATATTGTCCTAATCCAATCCTTTGCCATGTTGGATTTATTAAAATATAATTATGTTCATTCGCAATTATTAAAGCTCTTGAAATAACAAATAAGCAATTTGCTAGGCCGAAACCACCTATTCTAATTCCTATATCTAAAAATGAGTCAAATTTTGGGAAAACATATATTATTCCTTTTCTTACAAGCATTTTATTATTGAAGGATTTCAAACAATTTCTTTTCAATTCTATTTAAATCGTGATTTTCAAGACCAACATTATACGCAGTGTCGATTAACTGACTCCTCAATTCTTGATCATAGTAAAGCTTTTCTATACACTTTGCTAATTTTTCAATATTCCTTTCTCCTAGGATACATGCCCAGCCATATTTTTGTGCATAATTCGCTATACCGGTCAATGGATTAGCATATACCAGAATAGGTACCTTACTAAACATAAAAAGGTGCGCTTTAGTAGATATTGATAATTTAATTGCGTTTGCACGTTTATTATCGAATGCTTCAATTAGTAACAAAATATCTGCTCCTTTTAATAATTTAGGCAAAGAATCGGATCCAGGGTCCTTGTAAAGTTTTACATGTTCCATTTTCATTAATTCAGCATAAGCCTTAACATCAATCGCGCTGCTAATAACCGAAATCTGAACATCAATGCCTCTTTGTTTTAAAATTTTGCAGCTTTGGCTAATATCACCAACTAATGGCCATCTATATCTATCAAAAGTTCCGACAGTGACTATTGAAATAGTATCTTCTTTTACAAGCCTTGTAGGAGTGCTTTTTTCGAACCTCAATGGATCATCCGCATGAAAAAGGGATTGAAATGGTTTTCTGTAACGTTTGGTGTATTCTTCCTGCATTGGCGAACCAAATGCAATTGGAATATCAGCTTTTTCTATTAGTTTATTTAATGTTTCTTTGAGTTTTATTCGTGCAAAAAAAGATAATAATTTTGATTCACCTTGACTGCCGGAGTACAAATATTGTGGCCAGTCATCTGTGGTAAAGAAAGCCAATTTTGCATTAGTGTAATTCTTTATTAACAAAGGAAGCTCAGAGAACGTAAGAGAGTATCCTTGAGCTAAAATGATATCGGGTTTAATTGTATTAATCCATTCTTTTAATTCTGTGGACAAACAAGGATGAAAGATGAGTTCATACAACCCTGTCTCTACAAAGGTCTTTTTTAATATTGAGAATAATATATCAGTAAAATTCTCTTTCCTTTTTCGTTTACTAAAAATTGAAGCAAGAGTATTATTATTATTATTATTTTTTACTATTTTATATATTTTCCCGTATCTTCTGTCCTTTTCATTCAATTGATAATAGTTCGAAAAAAAGCCCTCGTCATTATTACTACCACTATTATAAATCTGAGATAAATTCTCTTTTGGCCAATTCTTAAATAAACTTCTAAAAAGCAATCCATTGTTTGTAGTATCATATTTGTTAATTCGACCAGCAGTAATGATACAAATTCTTTTATAGTTGTTCAATTTCATTTTTATTTCACAATATTGCATTTTTGTTACTTCTTATTTAAGCAGTTTCTTTGTTGTATAATGAAAGACACAATGATGGTAATAAAAAAAATAAATATAACCAATATTCAAATCCCGCCATGTTTTTTTGAAAACCCAAGATAATAAATGCGCTTACTCCAATCAAATAGTAAATTCTTGTTGGATTTGGCATGCTTTTATACGTTATGTTGACTTGAAAGAAGAAAAATAGAAATAATGGAATAATGCCAGTTAAACCAAGCAGACCTGCTCGATCCATAAAATATGCATGCCCACCAATGTCAGAGCCTTTATTTGTTCCCAATAACAGATTACCCAAAAATGCATTTAGGGACATATTGTGTAGTTCCTGTCGGTAAGCTATTTCTCCTACTGATCCTCCGGTTTCGAGCATAGTCATTACGTCTTCAATTTTACCATAATATGTCATTGTTTCCACCTTAGCTCCAAGAGAATCTAAGATAGAAATTAATATTGGGCTGTTTAAAAAACTTGCCGCTAAACATCCCAGTACAATCAATCGAATGGTGCTTCTTTGGCTAGATTTTCCTGTAACAATTAATGACATGATAAAAGAATAACATAAGATTACTAAAGCACCTGTTGATTGGGAAAAAAATACCATAAAGGTCCCAATTACAATTACCGCTAAGGCAAAGAAACGTTTTTTGAATGGAACTTTATTGTCTTTTAACGCGCAAATCAAAGGCGGAACTATAAAAGGAAAGGCATGCGGCATTGCATATGATGTTACGCCTTTACGATATTGATCTATAATATAAGTATAATTTTCATTTATCTGGGCTGCTACTATACTTCTTACTATACCTAATGCTATACTGGGATTATTATATGCTTGCAGAATGGTTAACACAGATGTAATAATTATTACCAACACTGTAGCCGTCGACATGATTTTTAAACTCTTCAAATCATCATTTCTTAAATAGATTAAAAATAGAGCTGTAGGAATAAAATAGAAGGTGATTTCATTAAGTGCAAAACTTAAAGAAAAGACTTCATCTCTGCTCAGATAATTGAGTAAAATCACAATTGAATACATCATCAAACAAATGATGCTTTTTTCTAAATAAACCATCGGGTAGAGTAAGGTAATCAAAATAACCAAAGAACTAAAAAAAACCCAGCTTTTCATGAAAAATGGGAAATAACCCTGGATTAAAGTAAAAGTTGAGACTGTAACGACGAATGCCGCTACGTATGTTAATATCTTGTTTTTTTTCATTTAACCTTTTACAAACTTTTTAATGTATTCTTCCCAATTTCCTATATCACTCCATGAACCCTCGCTCACCGGGAAAACGCCTACTTTACGTGCTTCTTGATGCAATTTTTCAATTAGGGTCGTTATGTGAAGAAATTCGTTCTCTGGTATTTCCTCAAGCAAATTCGATTCCAAAATATACATACCTGTGTTAATTTTAAATGATAATTCCGGCTTTTCCTGTATAGAATTCAGCTGGCCTCCCTCTTTTGTTTCTATTGTTCCGTAAGGAATGGGAAAACTCTTTATTGCTGCCACCATA
>Ga0209407_1004039_pt1 | contig 12204 bp, 13 predicted proteins | sample AD_JPNHG3_MetaG_FD_184410 | JGI IMG/M metagenome (GOLD analysis project Ga0209407, IMG submission 184410) | Active sludge microbial communities of municipal wastewater-treating anaerobic digesters from Japan - AD_JPNHG3_MetaG (SPAdes) (version 2) | ecosystem: Engineered > Bioreactor > Anaerobic... | reverse complement strand
TGAGCAAAGGGATTGATGCGGAGGTAGTCCCAGTCGACGGCCTTCGAAAACATCGTCTTGCAGTTTCGAAGCTGGACATTTCGACAACTGTCGGACACCTTTTTGTATTTCCTCGATAGATCCTTTCGGATGAAGGTGATGTCGGCGACAAACTGCTCGGCGTACTCCTTCGTGATGGCTGCCAGAGGGCTGTTCGAGTTGAAATAGCTCTTCAGCCTTTGGATTGTATAGACATAGTTCAGGTAGGTTCCATACCTGTATTCGTTCTTCTTGACCCGTAGGTACCTGTCACAGAATTCCCCAAGGGTCATGTTCTTCATGTCAGGCGTTATGCCTGCTTCGTGATCTTCCTCAAGTTGTTCTGCGAACCTTTCCGCCTGCTTCCGTTTGGCAAACGACTTGCTGTGTCGTTTTTGGGCATCGGTGGTAGGGTCGTAGGGGGAATACCACCTGACGAGCCACGGTTTCGTCCTTCCTTGTCTTCCATCTTTCACTAGGGTGATTTTTGGGTCATGCATATTGGTTTTCCTGCCGATATTTCGTGTCGCCTTTTGGGCTGGGGGGATGCTAACGCGAGGAGAAAATGGCGTCAAGCGATATTCAGGCGGTATTTTTTCTATTGGTAAACTCGGTTTGCTTGGCGAGAAATTCGAGCAGTTCGGTTTTCGTGTAGAAGAGCTTCTTTCCGATCTGGGTGCCTCTGAGAAGCCCATGTTCACGATAGTAGCGGAGGGTAAACTGTGGATTCTTTACCCCCGTCGTATCGATACGCAGGAATTTGACAGCTTCTTCCTCCGTCACAACCTCAGGGAGAGGGTGTCCGTCAGGGAAGTGGACGGTGCCCACGTAAATGGTTTGTTGGTTTCGATCAATCATTACTTCATTACCTTAGGACGATAGCATTACGTGCTCCATTGTGAGGATTCGGGTTTCGCTTTGCAACGCAAGTATCGTTCTGATTTTCAAAAATGTGGTGGCCACCACTGTACCGACGTTCGAACTTGTCTTCAGAACGACTTACTTGTTCGCACCGAGATCATGCCGCCATGTACCTTTCCCCCAGCCAATAATGCGGTTGAATCCTCGGAACGTTGAAGAGCAGGATCTCGCTGTGGAATTTCACGTCGGGGAACACATCCAACGGCAAAGACACGATGCATGTGATCCGAGGCCCATGATCCCTTGCCCATTGCCACCGGCTGCTCGTCTTCTTTTGGTTCAGGCGAAGACCCATGGGGGCGAAGAGAGCCACAGGGATGTTGGTTCCAAACAGTTCTGTGATCTTACGGAGGAAGATCTCAGGATAAAGCTGACCTTTCGGGGCACCGTTGAACGGCGGATTGACCAGCACCAAATCCGGCCACGACATCTCCCACCTGTCGATATCCTCGAACTTACTGCATTTGAATTCATCAGCATACCGCCTCGAAGTAGGGTCGATGTCGACACCGACAATATGGCATTTTTCCCGCCACCGGTTGGTCAGAGCACCCCGACCGATCGCCGGATCAAGGATGACCTTGGGCTTCACTGCCGGGGTGATGATTTCGTGAAGACACTGGCACACGCAGTCGGGGGTGTAGACGGCGCTGTTCTTCGGGTTCTTCATGTAGTTATTCCTCCGTACTGTTAAAGGACTAGCCATAGTGCTTCTCCTTTCCGAGTCATTTTTCAATATGTCAAACAGAGTATTGCTACTTGCATTCCTTGATAGGTCTAGTATGACAGCGCTACTTTGCTCGTAAGTCCTGATTTTACGTTGGTAGTGAATTATGAAAAACTGCATTTTTACTATCGTAAAGTTGGTTTTCCTTAAAAACCAGCGCTGTCATACTAGGTTGCCATCCGATTTCACGTTCAACTGCGATACCCCCGTTCATAGAGATACTCTCCAGTTCAGACAGGAACATATCCCCGTATTCTCCCTTGGGGCACGTAGAACTGAAACCTTTGATGTAGAGTAACCAATCTGACTCTGTCTCTGTGTCTTTTACAAAATGCCACGATCCATGGTCGTTCATTTTGACCGGCGAACCTGCGACAAGATACCAATCAAAACCACACAGAAAGTAGTGGGCATAAGCCATCACCTCGTCCTCCGATTTCCATTGCCTCACGTTCTTATAGGGCGGCAGCTTCTGCGTGATCTCCTTGGTGATGAGCGTCATACGGGTTCTCTTTGCTTTACCGTCATACTTACGATTCTTACTGCTTTTCTTCCGACTCATTGTCTTCTTCCTTTCTTGCAGCCACACAACACCCTGATCATCGTTTTCAATTTCCATCCGATCCTCCGGCAGAAGACCGGAGGGATACTGCAAGAACCTCTGCTTTTTAATGTCCGAGTACCGCCTGACAGACTCCTGAACATTTCTCACGAGATCCCTCACGTACTCAGACCAGTTGGCTTTCTTTCGCACTGCCTCTACCGCCTGTGCTTCCTTCTCGTAGCCTGCTTTCTCCAGAGCTTCCTGAGTCAGCACCAGACCTCTCCCTCTGGGGTTAACGGCCTCGGCGAAGATCTCTTCTGCTCCAATTGCCTCAGCCCATTGCACCAACCAATCAATGTCTGCTTTGGAGCTGGCAATTGCCGGGAGCATTGGGCAGAACATGGCGTAGGTTCTCAGGCCCAGATGGTGGGCCTTTTCCATGACCCTGATCCTTTCTTCCATGGGCGAGGCATTCCGCTCCACAGCCTGCATCTTTGCCGAGTGCCTCGGAGGCGAAGTGATCGAGATCCCAAGCAGAACCCTGTCCCTGTGCTTTTTGATGAGATCGAATTCCTTCTCCACCGCCGCGTTCTTGGTCAAGATGCGTACCGTCCACCCAGTCTCTGCCAGCAAGGCCGCAAGGCATTTCTTTCCCAGCCCATACTGCTGAGCCGTCGGACACCATGCATCGACGGTGGTACAAAGCTGCACAAGACCCCTTTGCCTCTTGTGCTTGGCGTCGTGAGCAACCTTGGTAGCAATGTCAGGATCGACTACGGCATACCCTTGCTCAAACGAACTCCTACCGATCTGAGAGAAGACCGTATGGGTTCTCAGCATCGCACCGGTGCTACAGTAGGCACAATCGTGGAGACACTTGAGGCCGATGTTCACGGCGAACTGTGCCAGTTTTTTCTTCTCAAATTCTTTGGAGCGAGAGATTCCCCGACTCAGGGAACATGTGTGAATTTCCAAGCTCATAAGACACCTTCCTTTCTATGCTGCCACTGTCTTCGCACTTTTCCATCTATTGATCGCAATGTCGCAATATGTCTTGCTGATCTCGATCCCGATGAAATTCCTGCCAGTCATCTGACACGCGACGCCTGTGGTACCTGCCCCGTTGAACGGATCTAATACTGTGGCGCCCGCCCACGACAGCATCTTGATTAGCCGCAAGGGTATTTCCAGCGGACACATTGCAGGATGCCCAATCTTTCGCATCCGGGTTTCAGGGGCAATGTCCCATTGGGCCAGTGTCCAAGGAATGAACTCTTGCGGAATCAAATCGCTGACGGCCTTGGTCTGCAATTTTATAGTTTCCTTGGCGAAAATCAGGATGTGCTCAAAGGGCGTCGGGAAAGAGGGGCAGGACGGAGAGCACCAGCTACCCCACGCTCTCCGGTTGGCGACTTGGTTTTTGTTCCAGATTAGGTGCGCATAGGGCAGGTAGCCTATTTTAAGCATAAACTGAATGATGTGCGAGTGCGTCGGCACCCGACCATTTTGGGGATCACCTATGACGATGCAGACCCTTCCGTCCTTCCGCACTTTGGGATATAAGGTGCGGAAGACTGTCTCCAGCCAAGTGATATACTCAGCGTACTCCCTGTTGTCATTATAAAGATCATAGGCATGCTTGTTGTATTTGTTATTGCCGAGATTTACGTTGTATGGGGGAGACGTTGGCACCAGATCGATGCTGTCGTCCGGAAGCTGCGGAATGACATCGAGGCAGTCATTGTTGTAAAGCCGCATGCTGTCGGAGGTGTAGACCTTGTTCCGGATCTGGGGTCGTCCGGCCCGCCGTTCACGCACCACATCTGTATTGCCCTCGGACTCATTCGTGCTCAGTTTGCGTCTTCGTGTTTTACTCATCGTATACCCTTTCTTAAAAACGGTCGGTCACATTTGCTTAACCAGCGGTCGTAGTGTTACTTAATCAATTTGCCCAGACAGTTGCATGCATGTAGACCATTGCACCTAAGGACGACCATTCTGTCTGGTTCACCTCGCCATCCACATCCGTACACGTACTCTTCACAAACTGTGTGACGGCTGGGTTGACATCTAATTGGGCAAGTCAGCGATCCACATCAGTCACCAATAAGCCTGCTAGCGGAGAATCTCACGAATGATAGCGTGAGGCGTATGGTATTCACCCGCCGTCCAGATCCGACCACGTGTATCCAAAGCATGAAAATATGCGGCTGCAATGTGTGCGGGAGCTGATGCCACTTTGTAGGTAATCGCAGGATGTCGCATACAGGTCTTCAGGTTAAGATGGGTGATAATCGCTGGAGTGACTATGTCTTCCGAAATGCCATTCTCATCTTGAGGCAACCGAGCCAAAACACGTTCAGCATCGGCATCGGTACGACAGAAGTAACTGTCCCATAGCTTTGCTTTTGTGACGATGCTCTCTATCCACACCAGATCATCCTCAGTATGGATCTGGTACCGGGTTTTATGATACAGTTCACCCTCGCGTGCGGCGATGAGTCCCAACACGGCCTCATAGACTGATTTCTGGAATTCGATTTTTTGGAGGCCAGCATGCCCACTGTTGTAAGTATAATCCATTAGCTCGTACTTGATGACAGCGCCTGCTTCTGTCTGCGCCAACCTAGTTGCATACTTTGCCAGCCTGTCCTTATCCGCCGCATCTAAATTGAATCCAACCCTATTCATCATCTGCCTAACCATGGGGCGATCCAAACCACGTCTAAGCTTGTCGTATTCCATTCGCTGGTACTGAGCAAGCCAGACAAATGCGAACTCTGCGGGAAGTAGGTCGGTCAACTCGTCCGGAGCATAATCAGCGTTACGAACCGTAATTAGTACTGGCGGCTTTACATGTGTAGGCACAGTCACATCGTGGTTCCGGCGGATAATACGGCTGGCGAGTGAGACTGTCTCGTCATCAATGCACATGAAGCTATGCGTTCGATAGCCTTTCGAGCCTGAAACAACGATTTCCAAGAAATCAGCAAACACAGCCCTGAGCAACGGTCGGGTCTCCACACGGTATACTTCTCTTCCGGCCAGTCCTTCTTCCCAACCTTCAGTCTTGTCCAAGAACCGGCGAATGACAGATAATTTGTGTGGCGGCAAAGAAAAATGAGTATGAGTAATGGACTGACCTGTTCCTGCGAATATTTCTAATAGCTGAATCATAATTATATCTCCTGCCGTAACGGTTAAAGGGTATTCTCTTTTTGATTCCGAATTTCACTTACAGCCATGGGCGTAAATTCCCTGTCCAATGTTGGTCCGAATGCTTTCAGCTGGTCTAGGGTCAAGGACCCCCAGTCAAATACCGTACCCGTTCCACGCCATGTCACAACGGCATATAAAAGGTACCCTATATTCTTTCTGTCTCCACCAGCAATGATGTACCATTCCTTGTCCTTGGTCTGGTAACGCAGATGTGCACATGGGTCCTTTACAGTTGGGTCATCCAAATAAGCCCATGGCGGGAGCTTCTTCTCATATTCATCAGGAAGCAGTTCATCACAGCACCCAAACTGGCGCACAAGATACTCACTTTCTAGAAACCTGCATTTCAGCAAGTAACTGTTGTAATAGTGCTGTCGGGCAGTTTCATCTGCCAACGCCCGCAGCAAACATACCGTATTGAGGCATTTGATTTTGAAGTTCTCCATGCGCTCCAAAGTGCTACATGACTGAAAACAGTGACAGCTCAGCTTGTCAGCAGCTACATAGTCTTCTTCTACAATAGTTGGCAGATACAGTGGCGTGTCTATCTTTTTGGACTTCATAATCGCAAGTTTTATGAAGAGGTCAGAACAATCATTGCACTTAAGGAATAGATGCAGGTCGCGCGTAGATACGGCTTCGAAAAAGGATCCGACAGTTACGTGTGGCTTGATCTCGTGCTGCATTAACTCTACGGCACAAATGATTTCCCGTGTAATACCGCTATTGCATTCCACAGGATTGAAGGTCGGATGGTGTTCCTGTAACCACATCCTGTAAAACGACTTTTCCAGTGGTTCGAGTGCCTCAAACAACTCGTCTGAATGCACAATTGCTTGATGTATAGATTCGCAGGTATCATCAAGAGAAAAAGTAAACGCATTCTGCCTGTTTCTGCTATTCCCAGTCTTCTTTACCATGCGGGTGTTCTTACGACCACTCTTTCTGTGTGACATATGTATCCTCCTTTTTGCTGTGTGTTAGTCAGACTTACTGACACTTTGTGCAGATGTACCATATGCTACACGTTATGCCGCATTGTCGTTTTTGGGGCCGTTCAGAAAACGTTCAACACGTTGGAGTGCCGTAGCATACGCGGCTCCATTGATGTCAACTCCGATACACTTGAAGCCCAACTTGAGACCCGCCATAATGATAGACCCGCTCCCCATCATCGGATCGAGCAGTGTCGCCCCCATATGGGGGCACAGGTGCTTCAGAAAGTACTCGGCCTCCGACTCAGGTTGTTCCCATTTATGGAACAACTTGCTCTTTCCGCCAGACACCATATCAGGGAAAGGATCCCAGTAAGTGTTCTTGGGCAATTTCTGATATGCGATTACAGGTTTATATGACTGGAAGACCTTGATACTATGGATGGGCGTATTACCGCCCGTGTGCCGAACTCCAAAGGTCCATATGTACTGAAGGGATTCACCGAAAAGACGATGAATGGAATCGATGTACATGTTTCCACAATAACTTAGCAATAGCCCTCCCGGCAGTAGTACACGAGACGCTAGCTTTGCCAGATCTTCAAAGAGCGCCAGTGCCCCTTCCGCGTATGGGCCATCCGTCATAAGGACTTCAATCGAGTCGTCGGGGATAGATGCACACTTTTCCCGGTAATCTCCATGATATAGCTTGACATTGTGCCTTTCTAACGACGGGCTGATGTCATCGGGTGGATTAGCTTCTCGGCCCTTGTTCAGTTCTCTATCGAGGTGTGTTCCATAGATGATCTTGCCCTTCAAATGCTTAGTGGCATCTGATCCAAGAAGCCTGTCTGATAGGGATTTGGCCTCACTGGCCGATCTGGCAACGATAATGGGTTTCCGTTGCATCGTAGCAGGTCGTTCAATCCCATCCTTACCAATGACCGTCTCCGGGAGGTCGACTTTCTCATCTGAGCAGGTCAGCCATCTTCTGATGGTTTCAGTACCGACGGCTAAAACATCTGCAATCCTATTGAGACTGAATTGTTCTTTACGTAAGATCACCGCGACCTGCTTTTTCTCCTCTCTATTCCATTGCCTCCGATTCGCATTAACAGTGACTGCATATGCACGTTTTTGCTGTGGAGTCAGGTTTGCAATGATCAAAAAGGGGATGCTCTTTAAACGCAGTTCCGCAGCAATCCGTGCCCGCCTTACTCCATCAATGATCCGCAAACACACGTCAACGATGATTGGCACTATTATCCCGTTCAGGGCTATATCTCTTTTCAGAACCTCATCGTCCTCTGGTGTTATCCGTGAGGGCAAGTCGTCAAATAGAATGGTGAATGTTTTTTTGCCAATATTGATGATTTTGTGTGACATCACTCTGTCCTTTCGGTGAAACGTGCGCAGAGAGTCTCTGTACACGACGGGTAACTCGTTTAAATTAGAAAGAATGTCGAAGGGGAACGGCGACTCGCATTCATATGCATGAATGCTAGTGTCGCCTCAACCGCTTAAGGCGGGTGTAAATGCGACAGAGCCAGACTGCTATGAAAAAGGTGTGGGTGGTCTACTGCTTCCCTCATGGGGTGTTTCTCCCAAAACAACAGACGTCGGATATTGTCGTAAGCCAAAGGACCCGTTCATTGATTCTGGACATCAATCCCATATGTAAGCACGGGGAGTCTCCGTGCTGGGTGACCACATCGTTTATTCATTTGACGGTAATCGCCGAAGATGGCGAAGCCACATAGTCCCCGCTGGGGAAATGGGCCTAAAGGTGGACGGCTAACCTCGCCTAAGGAGGAGCGACATTAAGAATAGCTGTGACATGAGTATCCATAGTAAGTACCTCCTGTTATGCTCCCAACCTTTCCATCACCTCTGTTTAAGACCATACCGCAGAATTCACGCCGATTAGAAGAAAAGCCTGATGCCTTGGCCTGATCCGTGTGGAGGCCACTCGGAGAATCCCATAGGGGCATCAAGATGTGAGAATTCCACTGATATTGGGTCTGATACTGTCTTCACTGACAGGTCTCCTTGTTATTCTCGATGTTGTCACTATCGAAGCCTTCAGTCGCAAGAGTACCAGAACCGGAGGGAGGGGTCAATAGGGATAATTTTCACAAGTCCCGTGTTGAAAAGCAGTTATAACTTTTTTCACTTTGCGAATAACAACTTTCTACTTTCTGTAAAACCTTTGCCTTTAATAACTTGCAGGATGCAACAAAGTGAAAGTCAAAAAAACACGCATGATCCAGTCCATTTAAATCGTCGTTTACGGCTTAAAAACAAGGATCTGTCGAGGCGAAGATAGAAAGGTGATATATATAATGTTTCGTAAGCCCTTTACGGAACAGGTCTTACGTAATGCAGAGAATTATCGGGTGCTGTTACACACCCCCGTAGGGGCTCAGGCTGTTATGCCCGCCAGTTCGCAACGTGTATTTCATAAGTGAAGCTATGTGAACGAGTTACGTCAGACATGCGGGCAACGAATATTTTTTTTGAGTCCGTGCTGCTAAGAGTTGCCGCGCCATTTGTGGCCAAAAGTGATTTGTAAGCGATTCGCTGCAACAGTCACGGAAGCTGCAGAGTGCTTCTAAGGGCCTAACTCACACAATCCCCAGTTCCTTCCCCATCTGCTCCCAGACCTTCTTGCTCTGGGCGGCGATCGCGTCGGGATCGGTGAGGCTCAATTCGGGGCTACAGATGGTCACCACATCCATTGCCAGCCGTACGCTCCCACTGTTCCAATAGAAGTCTGCTCCCTGTACCGCCCACATGCCGTTGTACATGCAGAGGTGATACTTCACCCCATCCTCCCTGAAGACAGGCTTGCGGGTCCGAAGGTACTGCTGCATCGAGTCCGCCATATGGCCATCTTTCCACATGCGTTTCTTGATCCAGTCGGCGGGAAACGTCGCGGGCAGGTCGGGGTGCCCCTTCGCCAGCTGTTTCCTTAGCCAGTGGAACAGGTTGCTTTCACCCTTGGCCTCTCGCACTCCATAGAACTTGGGATCGCCCGCTTCTCTGATGAACTCGATACTTGTCCTGCTGACTTTGATCTTCATGGCCTGTCTCCTGTTCTTTTGTCTTATTGACGACTAGAAACCGAACGGCTGGAAGTGCATCCACGTGGCTACTCCTCACCTGCTACCCACGGTAGCGACCATGTGATCAATGACACCCTTGGCCTCTCGCATGGCCTCTTCGACGCTGTAGTAGCCCCAACACGACTCCTCACCGTCGTCGACCTGATAGCCGTATACCCAGCCGTTCAGGAAAGCCGTGAAGACCTCCACATCGCTTTGGGCAAGCTGGTAAGCCTGTTCCCGAAGTTTCCTTGTCCATCGCTTCCGGCCGTACTCCCGGAGGATTTTTTCCCGGCGGATAATCACGACACCGCATTGCCCGCTATCAAACTCGGCATGGCCTTGGGGGAGTCTGCCGTGGAAGGACTGAAGGGAGAGGGCGACACCTCCATGAATATAGGCATACAACCGAAGCACCATGTCGCCCTGCTTCTTGGCCTCCTGCACCACGTCATCGATGTCACTGGCGGCACGGTGCAGGTGTTCACCGAGGTGGTACCGGCTGCTGAGGCAGTGGAACTCGGTGAGGTTGTCGAATTCGGTGCGGGGACCGAGGGGGTCAGGGTCGTAGTCGATGGTGATCGTGTGGCCTTTGTAAGTCTCTGTTTCGATTGGCATGTGTAATCTCCTGTTCAGGTTTCTGTATGACTGTCTAATTCCCGTTCAAAAACCGAATGGCTGGAAATTTCGTGGGATGGTATGTGCGAGAAGGTGCCCTCCCATGTGGAAGGTGAGTGGCCTCTGGAACACCCAATAAGGCTCAGGATCGGCACTTCTAAGTTGGGGAGCTTCTGCCCTCGCCTTCACCAAACAGCCCTCAGGGAGGGACCGGGAGCTTGCTATGCCCCCGTCTTGTTACGGGCAAGGTTTTTTCCAGCCGTTCAGTTTTTTGGGGTGTCATAGAACAGATGAACGTGGAATGATGGTTTTTACAGGAGAAAGATTATGTTAGCTGTAGCGAGTACCCATTCGCCGGGTGCGGTACTGACGATTCTTGGGGGCATCTATTTCGTGGCCCTTTTCATTCATTTCCTTAGAAAGGGTTTCGCCGGGTGGTGCCACATGTGGGGTTATCTTCTTCTTGGAGTCCTGTTCCTGATGGCGTTTGTTCCGGGGGCGGCAAACGTGGAAGATGTTTACGCCGATATTCGGCCACGGGATCCGAGTGCCTATGATTCTATGGTCAACTACAAGGGCGAGTGGCATGCCGAAAGGGATCTTCTCCGAGACGACATTTACTACGATTTTGATGCGGACTGCTATTATCGGGGCAGTGTTCAGGGATGGTGGGGGAACATCTATCACCCCGACATGTTTTTTTGGTGCCCGGCTTGGGTTCTCCTAATCGGCTTCGTGTTGCTACTTTTCGGCTTCCCGTTTTTTGGCTTTGAAGGATTTGGGAATGGCTGAGGCCGAGGAACCGATAGCAACCAGTGTCCACGATTACGTACCTTCGCTTTGGCATGTCGTAGGACAGTTCTCCGCTCGTGTTGCTCTCACCGCTTTAGTTGATCAATTCCATAACGACACGATCGCAGGGCGTTGGCCTCGGTACCCTTCTGTCCTCATCACCGGAAAGATGGGCATGGGGCGTCGGCACCTTGCTCAAGCCCTTCACCATGCCTTCGGTAACACCGAGTGGAAGGAACCTGCACATGTCTTGGGAACAGGCGATGATGCAGCACAGTTCTGGGCGAGCATTACGGAATCGAGTACGATCTTTGTGCCACATGTGACCAGACTCCCATGTACAACGCTTGGGCAGGTGGTTCGTCTCCTTCGAGAAGGATGCGTCGCTTGCTCCTCTCCCGCTCAGAACGATTCCACTTTAATTTTGAACAACTTGATTGTTCTTTCCGCGGAAAAAGATGAACTCATGTCCCACGACGTTTTGAAGCACATCACCCTCCGGTGTGACCTCGTGGACTACAGTAACGACCACATCTTCCAGATCCTCCGACAGAGGATAACAGCACTGAATTGGCAGGCTTCTGACGAGACACTTAGGCTCATTTCACAGACTGCGAAGAACAGTCCTGCCAAAGCGATGACAATGCTACAATACAGTTACATGATGTGGCGAGCGGAGGACAGAGAAGATAGGATCACCGTGACTCATGCGAAGCAAGCCGTGGTGTTACATTCGTAGACAGTCCATCCGCTAAACGCGAGGTGTACGCTCATAGGGCATCACCTTCCTCTGTCAACCTACGCCAGAGGCGTTCGCTTTATTCCCCGCCGTTCTCTGCGGAAATTTCCGTCCTCAAAAAGGGATCTGGCGATTTTCTTGGTATTGAGCAGTAAACTGAACAGGGAGAAAGGAAGACATGAGCGATCGCATGTATACATATATTTGTACGTCGCCATCCTGCCGCAGAATAAAGATCCGGTCGGGGGTACGGAAATCTCAGATCCGATGCCATTGCGGCCATATCATGAGGTTGTTGAAAACAGAGAAGGACTGAGGGTCTCTACATGGGGCGGAAGAAATCGTCGTCTGTTTACGCCCTCTCAGTACGTCAACCTTTCCGCGACATCGCCCAATTCTTGCAGCGAGACCTTTGTGTAAATCGCCGTTGTGGCGAGGCTCTCATGCCCTAACAACTGCGCTAGTGCCGTTTCAATTTAATGAGTTTTACTTTGCTGGGTTTGTTTGTTGCGGTACGTGACATATCTGTCCAGCGAGGTTTTGAGTTCGCTGTGGCTCTGATAATAGGTGTTGCGAATGACGAATTC
>Ga0209407_1004035_pt1 | contig 12209 bp, 10 predicted proteins | sample AD_JPNHG3_MetaG_FD_184410 | JGI IMG/M metagenome (GOLD analysis project Ga0209407, IMG submission 184410) | Active sludge microbial communities of municipal wastewater-treating anaerobic digesters from Japan - AD_JPNHG3_MetaG (SPAdes) (version 2) | ecosystem: Engineered > Bioreactor > Anaerobic... | reverse complement strand
GCTGGCGCAGCGAGTTTTGCCTTTCGATGATCTCGGCCAATTCATTGCTCTGCACCTCGTCCCGCGAGATCAGCAGCTCCACCGCCACCGAGGCCGATCCCATCCTGCCCGCGGCATTGATCCGGGGCGCAATGCCAAAAACGATATCCGTGGTATCCAGCGTTTTTTGATCCATGCCGGAAATCGAGATCAGGGCGTTCAGGCCCAGGTTTTTCTTTGCTATGAGGTGTTGCAGCCCGATGGAGGCAAAGACCCTGTTTTCATCGGTGAGCGACACGATGTCCGCGATTGTCCCCACCGCCACCAGATCCATGTATTTCAGGGTGTTTTCGGCGCTGGTGATGCCCAGGCGCTCATACACCGCCATCAACAGCTTGTAGGCGACTCCGACTCCGGCCAGATGAGGGAAAGGATAGGGGCTGCCCGGCAGTTTGGGATTGATGATCGCCACCGCTTTAGGCAGTTCCTCTTTGGGATTGTGATGGTCTGTGATAACGATTTCCATGCCCATGGCGTTGATGGCTTCGATCTCTTCCAGGGCGTTCACACCGCAATCCACGCTGATTATCAGGGAGGTTCCGTTGGCCTTGATCTGGTCCAGGCTGCTCAATGAGAGCCCGTAACCATCGATCATCCGGTGCGGGATATAGAAGTCGATGTCCGCGCCAACCCTCTTCAATCCCAGATAGAGCAAAGTGGTGGCTGTGGTGCCGTCCACGTCATAATCGCCATAGATGGTGATCTTTTCCCCTCCGCTGATGGCCGCCAGTATCCGTTGCACGGCCTTTTCCATATCCGGAAAGAGGAATGGGTCGTGCTGCTGCGACAACTGGGGATGGAAAAAGTCCGTGACCTGGTCCACTGTTTTCAGGTTTTGCCGGTATAGCAATTCCGCTATTATTTCGGGACACTTCAGCTCACCCGCGAGGTTTTCCACCTGCTGCTTGTCTTCCGGAGTCAAAGGCTCCGGCAGCACCCATTGTTTTTCCATTCGTCACCTGTTATTTAAAGTATCTATTCATATATCTGCCATGCAAATAGAGCCTGATTGCTCAAGCTCCGGATCACATTCTCCGCTCATAAACATTCATTTCTTGATAGTTCTACACGGCTAATGACCATCTATCCAAGCCGCCAAATCCTGTAAAGTTAAATTTAGCTGCTCCGTGCAAACCTGTTGAAAAACACTCACATCTGCAGACCGGATTCCCGGGCCAAGCGGTTCACGCAGATATACGCGGATAAAAGGCGCGGATTGCCGCGGATTGGTATAATGGGATTGTTTCAGGGCTGGCTGCTTGTTTCTAAAAGACTGGATCACGGCTCGCAGGCCGTGATGACACGGTTTTTGGGTCTGGTGGGGCTTGTTTCGGGGTTGGGTGGGTTATCCCAAAACGGCGCTATGGCAAGCGCCGCTACTTAGTACTGGCGGTCGCTGAACCGCCTTGTTTCACCATTTCACCTTTCCACCTACAAAGATCCTGTTATCCGCGTTCTATAATCCTTTTCACCATCATAGAAACAGAACGCAAGTATATTAGCATCACATTCAGAATATAAACATACAACCTTTCCGATATTCCTTCATACCGCTCTCCCTTGCTGCTACAGCGTTTGGTGCCATCATCCTTAGGTCATCCTTATAAATTATAAGGTTGACCTACGGAAAATATAGACTTAGCCCACCCTGTCGAATGAGGGCAAACTGGCCTTTTCCTCCCGCGCATTATCTCAGCAAATAAATAGCCGCCGTCAGAAAAGACGGCGGCAATAACAGCTCAGACTGCGTTCTTATTGGGAACGGCGCTGGAATCTGTTGCGGTTGTACTCAGCCTTTTTGGCCTTGCGGCACTCAGGGCAGCGCTGGGGTTCGTTGAGCAAACCCTTTTCCTGGTAAAATTCCTGTTCGCCTTCGGTGAACACGAATTCTTTCGAGCAATCTTTGCAAACCAATGTCTTATCCGGCATGGCTTTCTCCTTTGTGTTTGGGACTTTGGCATTCGGGGCGGAGACACTCCCAAAAACAAAGGAATAGGCTCACTGAATGTTTGATCCCTATAATTGCGGTAACCATCTATTTAGTCACCAATATTTGTCAAATCATTTTTTAAAAACTTGTCTTGTCCACAAAAGTGAACCCATCGATGAGGGTTGTGGGCATGCAGCTATGCAGGGATGCCAGCCCGGATTCCCCCATGGCGACGATGCGGCGCGTGGCAAGGTGGGGTATCTCGTTGAACCTCAGATTGTTTACCGCGTTGCGGACTTTTCCGTCCTCGAAATACAACACTCCGTCGCGGGTCATGCCGGTCAGTTCTCCGGTTTTGGCGTCAACGGTGCGGATATACCAGAAGCGGTTGATGATCAGCCCGCGGGGCACCATCTGCATCATCTCTTCCTCGCTGGCGTGGCTGCCGGGCATATAGGCGTTGTAGGCGCTCATCGGTTCCAGGCCTTTGAGCTTCGCCCAATAGCGGTTGGTGGGCATATTCCGCAGCACGCCGTTTTCCACCCAGGTCAGTTCGCGGGACGCGACGCCCTCGTGGTCGAAAGCCGGCGCGTAAAGCTCGGGCCTCGCCAAAGTGGACTTCAAGGAAAAGTTCCCGCCAAAGAAAGGCTGGCCGATCTGCCCGCTGAAAGGCGTGAGGCCTTCATCGCTCTGGCGGCGGTTCATCATCCAGCCCATGAACCAGAGCAGCTCTTCCAACGCGCTGGGACGCAGGATCACGGCGATCTGGCAGGGATCGAAGTCTTTCATGGTCTTGAGGCTCTCAGCCTGGGACGCGAGCTGCGCGAACTCGCCTTCGAGGGAAAAGCCCTGCATGTCCTTGGCGGAATAAGAAACCTTGGTCTCCACGTTGTCTTTCTTGAGGGTCATGGAATGGCCGAATTCAGTGGCGGAGTCCGTGCCCACAAAGCCGTTTTTGGTGTTCAACAGCGTTTCCCAGTAATGTTTTTCCGTCATACCCGAAACGCTCGCGCCATAGGCGGTGGCCTTGTCGATGGCCTGCTGGACGATCTCCACCATCCTGGCGGGCGCCAGGTCGCGGGTGGCAGCATCCATGTTCTGGGTTTGGGGCAACTCCTGCGCGCCGACGCTGGGCATGAATTCAGGATCGGGGCGGTTCAGCCTCGCCATGTCTTCCGCCGTCCTGATCAGGTAATCCAGGCTCTCCTGATCGCCCTGGTTGACGGAGCAGGAACCGCTTTTCTCCCCGAAGGAAACGGTCAAATCAACACTCAGATTGCCTCCGGCGATATGCTGGGTCACCCTGTTTTGGGCAAAACGGGTCTCATGGCTGTCCATACTGTTCACTCTCAGCACATAGTCGTCAGCCTGGCAGTGTTTCCTGATATAGTCGGATATAAGCTCAAAATTCTTGTTCATTGGGAACCTCCCACTCGGATATTGCGAAATCTTGCCGGCGCGGCGCCGTGGGTCATGCGGGCGGATTGCGAGGGCTGCCCCTTGCCGCAGTTGATCACGCCGAAGGGACGCCACCAGTGTTCGTCACAGATCGCGTCACAACTGTTCCAGAACTCCGGATTGCATGATTTGTAGAGCACCTTTTTCAGCGGGCGGAACAGCTTTCCGTTTTTGATCTCCCAAAAGAAATCGCCGCCGAACTGGAAGTTCAAACGGTGCTGGTCGATGGAGAAACTGCCCTGCCCCTGGATATAGACGCCGTCCTCGGTATCCGCGATCAGCTCCGCCGGGGTGAGTTCCTTCTTTCCGGGCAGCAGATAGAGGTTGGGGATGCGGTTGATGGGCTGGTCGTAGTAGTAGGTGGCGCGGTTGCAGCCGCGGGAGGCCTCCAGGCCAATCTCCAGCGCCGTGTCGCGGGTGCTGCCGTATTCGTTGAGGATGCCGTCCTTCACGATATACCATTTCTGCCCGGGCACTCCGTCGTCGTCAAAGCCCAGGGTCGCCAATCCCTGCTCCAGCGTGTTGTCGCCCATGAAGTTGACAATCTCGCTGCCATACTGGTAGGTTTTCAGCTTTTCCGGGGTCGCGAAGGAGATGCCGGCATAGTCCGCCTCCCAGCCCAACACGCGGTCAAGCTCGGTGGGGTGCCCCACGCTTTCGTGCATGGTCAGTCCCAGGTGGATGGGGTCGAGGATCAGGCTGCGCCTGGTTTCCGGCCCCAGGGTGTCGGCTTTGACCTTGATCAGCGCTTCCTCGGCGATCTGTTTGGCCTTTTCCACCAGGTTCAGATCCAGGATCCATTCCCAGCCCACGGCTTTTCCGCCCTCGTTGAAGCTGCGGCTCTGGCTGTCGCCTTCCCACACAGCCGTGGCTGTCAGCATGGGCGTAATCCATTGGGTGTTGAGTTCCAGCCGGCTGCCCAGGGTGGAGGCAAAAACCTTCTCATCCTTGTGCATCACCAGATAAAACACCGCCTGGCGGATGCCTTCAAAGGAGAGCATGGTGCGGTTGACCTCCAGCATCAGCTCGATCTTTTCCTTCAGAGGCACGCTCTGGGGATCGATGCGCACGGGGGTCTCATATTTGGCGATATAGCCACGCTCGGGGGCCAGGCGAAGCTTTTTGGCTTTGTTTACAGATGCGGAAAGGACGGCTATTTCCGCAGCCCGCTTGACTGTGGCCAGCACGGCCTCGTCGGTGAAAACATTGGAGTGGGCAAAGCCCCAGGCTCCATCTTTGAAAAACCTCACGCCATAGCCGTTAAGCACATTGGTGCTGGTGTTCTTCAGGCTCAGATTGCGCAGGAAGATCACCTGGTCGGTGGTTTTCTGAACGCGGATGTCGGCATATTCGGCACCCAGGCTCTGAGCCGCGTTCATGGCAAGATCGGGAAAACGCATACATCCTCCTCGGGATGGCGCGCTCCTCCTATCGGTTTTACCCGATGGGGAAAGCGCTTTGTATTTATTGTCTATAATGTGGCTGCGGCAGTTGGGATGTCTCCTTTCAGCCTGCGGTAAAAGATTGCCGAAGCCATGGTGGTGTAAGAGGACAGAAAGAAGAATCCCAGCCCAAATGTAAAGCAGCTCAGGATGAACCAGCCGGCAAAAGAGAGCATCAGCCAGAAGTATTCCGCTTTATGCCCCCGCATCATTTCCTTGCTCTGGCGCATGGCCTCGGTGGCGGAGATATGTGGATCTTCCGCCAGGATGAAAAAGGTCATGGAATAGCTGATGGCCGCGATGATGCCGGGCACGATCAGCAGCAAAGACCACAGCAGCACATATAGCATGATCAGCAGGTAGGCGGTCAGGGAACGGGCAAAATCGTTGAATCCAGAAAACATCTCTTCCACTTGGAAATCCTGCCCGCGGTAGATTTTGAGAAACAGCGCGCTGATCCCCAGGGAAAGGGGGCCGCCAATGATCAGGTTTATGCCCGACAAGGAATCGAGCAGCCAGAATAGCAGCCAAACCAAAACCAGCATCCACCACTTGCCGGAGAGCAGCGTGCGCGCCTCAGCGCGAATCCGGGTATAGTCCATTTTTACCTTGCTTATCTTTACTCACCCAATATACACTTTCCTATGACTGGCTTCATCCTGTCAAGCAGATTCTGATGCCACTTTTAACGTTGACAACAAACACACTTTTTGCATGATGTCAATGCACGATATACTTATTTTCCATTTAAACAGGAGCTTAATATAATGAACTGTCCTTTCTGCCAGATACCTGAAGATAAGATTATAGGGGAAAACCAGCATTTTTACGCCATCTGGGATATCCACCCAATCAGCCAGGGCCACTGCCTGATCATTTCCAAGCGGCACGCGGAGGATTTTTTCGCGCTCACCCCGGAGGAAGCCTCATCCCTGCACGAGCTTGCCCAGGAGGTGCGGGAACTGCTGGCCGCCAAGTATCAGCCCAAAGGATTCAATCTGCTCATGAATTGTGGCGCCTCCGCGGGACAAAGCGTTTTCCATTTCCACCTGCACATCATGCCAAGCTACGGCGGCGTGATGAGCGGGCTGAAAAACATCGGGCGTTCCCTCATGCAAAAGTTTTCCGGGGCTTTATAGCAGGGTGGATGTTTCGGGGCTGGATGGCTGTTTTCAAAAGACTGGATCACGGGTCAAGCATGCGCTTGCCCGTGATGACACGGTTTTGGGGTTTGGTAGGGCTTGTTTTGGGGTTTTGTGGTTGTTCCCAATACGGCGCTATGGCAAGCGCCGCTACAGTAGAGGCGGTCGCTGAACCGCCTTCAGGGAACCTGTCCACCTCAAAAAACACTTTTCCACCTTTCAGCGGCATGATCGTAGCACCTATATATATGGGGGGGGGATTGCTCTCATTTGCATCACCCTCTCCAACCTGGGTCTTCCTGGGGTCAACCTTATAATTTATAAGGATGACCTAAGGATGATTAGCTAATCTATTGATGGCGCGAATGATAGCGACATGGGAGACAGAAAAGTATATCTTGGGATTTGCCCGTTCGTTTCTGTGCTGGCTGGTTGTTTCTAAAAGACTGGATCCCGGGTCAAGTCACCCCACCAAACCGCTACGCGCTTTGGCGGGGACCCCAACAGCCCGGGATGACACGGTATATTGTCTGGTGGGGTTTGTTTCGAGGTCGGCTGGTTGTTTCTAGAAGACTGGGTCCCGGTCAAGTCACCCCACCAAACCGCTACGCGCTTTGGCGGGGACCCCGACAGCCCGGGATGACACAGTAATGTAGTCTGGAGGGTAATCTTTTTGTAGGTCGATTGGGACTTGTATCGGGGGAACCTTTCCACCATTTCACCTTTCCACCTTTCCACCTCAAAAACACCTTTCCACGACCATTACATCGTCGTCAGATCAGTCTGTCCAGTACAGGCAGCATTTCCGCCAGAAAATCGTCGTAACGGCCGTCCAGGATGGCCTCGCGCGCCATTTGCATCAATTCCTGGTAGAAATAGAGGCTGTGGATGGTTGCCAGGCGCATGCCGAGGATTTCGTTCATTGAGATGAGGTGGCGGATGTAGGCGCGGGAGAAATGGCGGCAGGTGTAGCAGCCACAGAGGGGGTCGATGGGGCTGAAATCGTCCTTGTAGCGGGCGGCCTTGATGATCATCTTTCCGTTGCGGGTGAAGATGCTGCCCTTGCGGGCGTTGCGGGTCGGCATCACGCAGTCAAACATATCCACCCCGTTGGCGATGTTGTTGAGCAGGTCGCTGGGGGTTCCCACTCCCATCAGGTAGCGGGGTTTGTCCTTGGGCAGGATATCGTTCAGGAAGGCGGTGATGCGGAACATATCCTCTTTTGGTTCGCCCACCGCGAGGCCGCCGATGGAATAGCCCGGAAAATCCATCTGCATAAGCTCCAGAGCGGAACGTTCGCGCAGGTCTTCATAGATTCCCCCCTGCACTATGCCAAAGAGGGCCTGGCGGGCGGAATTGGTGAAGGCCAGCTTGCCGCGCTCCGCCCACTTGAGGGTGGTTTTGAGCGATTTTTCCACATACTCGCGGGTGGCGGGAAAAGGCGGGCATTCGTCAAAGCTCATGATGATGTCCGCGCCCAGGGCTTCCTGAATGGCGATAACGCTTTCCGGAGTGAAGAAATGGCGGCTGCCGTCGATATGGGACTGGAACTGCACGCCTTCGCGGGTGATCTTGCGCAGGTCGGAAAGGCTCATGACCTGGAATCCGCCGCTGTCCGTGAGCATCGGCCTGTCCCAGGAGATGAACTTGTGCAGCCCCCCGGCGGAGCGGATAAGCTCGTGCCCGGGACGCAGATAGAGGTGGTAGGTGTTGCCCAGTATGATCTGGGCGTGGCTTTCCTTGAGCTCGTGGGGGCTCATCGCCTTTACCGTGCCCAGAGTGCCCACCGGCATGAATACGGGGGTGAGAATCTGCCCGTGGTCGGTATCTATTATGCCGGCTCTGGCGCGGGACGATGTTTTTTCCAATGTAAAGCGAAACACGTTATTTACTCAAATAGCGCAAAACTTCGCTGGAAATATCCGAATAGAACGCCAAAACCATGAGCAACATCAATAGCATGAAGCCGATGGACTGCAGCGCAGTCTGCACTCTGGACGGGATGGGCCTGCCGATGATGCCTTCCACGCAGGCGAAGAGGATGAGGCCTCCATCCAGGATGGGAATCGGCAAGAGGTTCATGATCATCAGCATCAGGCTGATGCTGGCAAAGAAAAGCAGCGAATAGCTGAAGCCCTTGCTCCCCACCTGCTGGCTAATCGAGACGATCATGACCGGCCCGCCCACGTTCTTCTTCAGTTGGGAGGGGTTGAGCAGCAGCTTGTAGAGCATCTGGTAGTTCATGGAAACAAAGTTCAGGCTGTTGCGCAAGCCGAGAGACAGCGCTTCCCCCAGGGAGAAGTGGCGAACATAGGTCACGGGCTGCTCCTGCATGATGCCGATCGCCTTTTGGGAGCCGGTGCTGAGGCTGGATTCGAGGCGGATGTCCTTCCTCAACAGTTGGCCGCCGCGTCTGATCAGGAGCGACACGCTGTCCGCGCCAGAACTGATCACCAGGTTTCGCATGGCATACCAATCTGTGACTTCTACGCCGTCCACCATCAGAATCTCGTCCCCGGGCTTGAGCTGGGCGTGATAGGCGGGTGTTTTGGGAATCACCTCCCCCACCCGTGCCCGCACCGCGGGATAGACAGACTGCAGCAGGGAATCAAGTTCCGAAGGGGAAACCGTAAGCTGCTCGGCTTGCCCGCCGCGGATCACGGTAACCTGATTGGCGCTTTCCAGCGAAAGATTATCCAGAAAATCGCCAAAGCCCCTGACCTGTTTCCCGTTGACGCTTTGGATGCTGTCCCCGGCGGCGAAATAGCGGGCGGCAAAGCCTTCCGCGCGGGCGATCACGGGACGCTGGTCGCTTATCTTGAGCGGCAGCAGGAAAGAGATGATAAACAGCAGGACTCCCAAAAGCAGGTTGGCAAAGGGGCCGCTGAATCCGATCAAGGCCTTCTGCCACCAGGGTTTGGACTGGAATGAACCAGCAAGGCCGTCTTTCTGCTCGTCAGGGTTTTCGCCCCGCAGCTTCAGATAGCCACCCAGAGGTATCCAGCCCAGCCGCCATTGCACGCCCTTGCTTTGCCACTGGAGAATGGGCTTGCCAAACCCGATGGAGAACTTCTCGATATCCACGCCGAAAAGCCGGGCCGCGATATAATGCCCCAGCTCATGCACGAAAATCATCACGCCAAAGGCGAGGATGGTGAGCAGCAAGGTCAAGCTTTGACCGCCCTGGCAGCAAGGGTAATGGCGATAAAGGAGGCTACATCTGTGGAGTAGCTGCCTGTTCCGAAACCGGCGTCGTAGCCAAGTTCGATGGCCAGTTCATGGGAGATGCGCGGCCCTCCGCAGATGAAGAGCATCTTGTCGCGCAGGCGTTCTGCCTCCGCCAGTTCGATCAGCCGGGTGAGGTTTTTGATGTGGATGTTCTTTTGGGTGACCACCTGGGAAACCAGGATCACGTCCGCCTTCTCTTTGCGCGCCCTTGCCAACAGGTCTTCCGAAGGCACCTGCGCGCCCATGTTGATGGCGTTGAACATCTGATAGCGCTCCAGGCCAAAGCGGTGGTTGTAGCCCTTCATGTTCATGATGGCGTCGATGCCCACGGTGTGCGCGTCGCTTTCGATGCAGGCGCCAACCACGGTGAGCTTCCGCCCGATGTGTTCGCTGATATAGGCGTCGGTGGCTTCCATGTCCATCACCGGGGTCTCCACCACTTTCACCTTGATCTTTGAAGTATCCACCGAAGCGGAGGTCACGGCATAGGCGATGAAATGGGTGTAACCCTCGCGCAGGTCGCGCAGGCAGGTGATCTCCACGCTCTCAAATCCGATCCGCTCGAGCAACAGGCGGGCAGCTTCCTTGCCAAAGGCATCCGGGGGAACCGGCAGGCTGAAGGAAAGCTGCATCTTGCCATCGCCGGAGGTGTCGCCGTAGGGGCGGATAATGTTGTTTTTGCTCATAATCCCAACTCCTGCTTCATCTTGTCCAAGAACGGATTAAAGTATTGGGCGTCCTTGCGGAACACTCCCTCCAACCCTTTGCCGCCGTTCTCCGGCCGCTTGATATCGGCAAATTCTCCCCTTTCCATGGCTTTGAAGAGACCGTCTTCGGCAACCATCTCCAGAAACTCAACCGCTTCCCGCAGCACCTCGCCGGCACGCCGGTTCACAAAGCTGTTGGGAGCCAGGGACAGGTTGTCCCCCAAGTCCTTCACGGCCTTAAAGATGTACTGGGCGTTTTCGATGGCGAGGGAGCGGTCAGCCAGATGCGGGGTGTGGATGGCTTCCGTCATCATGCCCAAAAGCTGCACGCCCTGATGGGTGAGCTGGCCGACAAAGTTGAACATGGCGTCCATCAGATGGGTTTTGAAGATGTTGCCGCTGGCAAACTTGGTGGGGGGCATATATTTAACTGGCGAATCAGGGAACAGCTCCTTGGTCAGCAGGGCATGCGCCAGCTCGTAGGAAAAGCTGTTTTCCTGCTCCGGATCGATCTCGTAGGCATGTCCGAGGCCCATCTTTTCGGGTTTGACGCCGCTGAGCAGGGCGAATTGCTCGTTCAGCAGTTGGGAGGCGGTCACGGTGTAGGCTTTTTCTATGGCGTCCGAGGTGGTGAGATAGTTGTCTTCCCCAGTCTGGATCTCAATTCCGGCATAAGCGTTGACCATGCGGCTGAAATACTGGTCCAGCAGGGTGCGCTTGGGATTGATGTCGCGGAAGAGGATGCCATACATGGCGTCGTTTAGCATCAGATCCAGCCGTTCCATGGCGCCCATGGCGGCGATCTCCGGCATGCATAGCCCGGAAGCGTAATTGGTGAGGCTGATATAGCGCTTCTGCTGTTCCGACACCTCATCCAAAGCGGCGCGCATGATGCGGAAATTCTCCTGGGTGGCGAAGGTGCCGCCAAAACCGACCGTGGTGGCGCCATAAGGCACATAGTCCAGCAGGGATTGGGCGGTGGAGCGGATCACGGCGATGATGTCCGCGCCCTCAGTGGCGGCCGCTTTGGCCTGCACCGCGTCTTCGTATATGTTTCCGGTGGCAACGATCACATAGATCGCGGGCACGCGGCGGGGGCCGTATTCGGCGAAGAGTTTGTCCCGTTCTTCCCGCTGGCCGCGGATGTGCCTGAGCATCTGGGTGGAAAGCTTGTCCAGCACCTTGTACACTTGCTCGGGCGGGGCCTCCGGTAGTTCGGACAGGTCAAGTTCCCCCCGTCCCACAGCTTCCGCCACATCCTGCGCGTTCAAGCCACGGGACAGCATGGCGTTGGCAACCGGGATGGCTGCCCCGCGCAACAGGGCGTTCTTTGCCTGCAGGTGGTCAACCACCACGTTCGGGAGCGGTTTGCCGTCCTCCAGCGCTCCGTCTATGCCCATCAAACGCAGCACAGTGCGTTCGATCGCCAGCGATGAATAGTCATCGAACAGCCAGGCAAAGGAACCGGCGATCCTGGCAGCCGCGGTACGGGCTCGGGTTTTCAATTTGGGATCGATATCCAGCTTGAGCATCAAGCCTCCAACATACTGATTATTGTGTGTTTGCACGTTTTCCGCGAGGGGTAGTTCCGTCAAGCAAAAAGCAAATCAGGCCAACTCGCTTTCATCAAGTTATTGTATGCAATTTGTAATTTTACAATTCCTTGTAAGGCCTGTGGAAGGGTGTTTTGAGGTGGAAAGGTGGAAAGGTGGAAAGGTTCCCCCGATACAAGTCCCAATCGACCTCCAAAAAGACTACCCTCCAGACTACATTACTGTGTCATCCCGGGCTGTTGGGGTCCCTGCCAAAGCGCGTAGCGGTTTGGTGGGGTGACTTGACCCGGGATCCAGTCTTTTAGAAACAACCAGCCAGCACAGAAACGAACGGGCAAATCCCAAGATACACTTTTCTGTCTCCCATGTCGCTATCATTCGAGCCATCAATAGATTAGCTAATCATCCTTAGGTCATCCTTATAAATTATAAGGTTGACCCAAGGAAGACCCCTGTCTGGGAGGGTGATGCAAATGAGAGCAATCCCCCCCATAATATATAGGTGCTACGATAAGTGAAACGGAAATAGAACGCGGATAACAGGATCGACAGGATCTGCAGGATATAGATTGAAATAGACCATTGAAGACCATTGAATAGTTATGTGTTCGTATTGCAGCGATGTCGCGATGAGTTAGCGTCATGATTTTTCGGGAGGGATAGTCATTTTTGGTCTAAATCGTGCCATTTGCCTCTCTAAATGCCCTTTC
>Ga0209407_1004034_pt1 | contig 12214 bp, 13 predicted proteins | sample AD_JPNHG3_MetaG_FD_184410 | JGI IMG/M metagenome (GOLD analysis project Ga0209407, IMG submission 184410) | Active sludge microbial communities of municipal wastewater-treating anaerobic digesters from Japan - AD_JPNHG3_MetaG (SPAdes) (version 2) | ecosystem: Engineered > Bioreactor > Anaerobic... | reverse complement strand
CGTGTTGTTTATGACCCCATGTGCCACTATGCAATTCTCATCACGCACCGGGTTGTCTATCCGGCTCTCGTGGAACGCCTGGTAGTCGTCTGCTGTGGCAAGCTTATTGCACGGGTTGCCGTAGTCGCTGTGGTGTTCGTCAAATTCCACCAGATAGATGATCTTTTCAGCCGAAGCCATTACGTAGGGTATCTGGATATGGGTCAAATTGGAATAAACCGCCGTAGCGTTAGTAACCTTTTTCAGTGTCCCCGGCCCCGGACACATATACGCCTTGAGCGGGGTTATCATGTCGGTGTCCACAAACCGCCATTTATTGCGTGTGCCGGGTTCACAGATTGCACCCGCATCGGTCAAGCCCTCGAAACAGGCAAGATTGCCGCAGTCCCCTTCGTCCCGTATGTCGATAGTGAACCAGCGGTTGACATAGTTGATCGTGTTAAGGTTATCCAGATGGATCCTCCAGACCCGGCTCACCGGGTAGGCGAATGTCCTGTCGCTCACGGCATTTGCCACGAACAGGGTTCCGCTCTCCAGCACAATGTCATCGCCAGCCGGGGCGCAGTCGTTCTCATAGTCGATCTCGACCGGGGAGGTAAAGCTTGCGTCCGTGATGGTGACGCTGTTGGCCTCATCCTGCAAGTCAACGCTGCGGACAAGGCGCATCGGGTCAACCGGCTTGGAACTTTCAAAGTATTCGGCGTGGGTGCGGTAGAGTTCCACCCTTTTCGCTTCGGACGGCACGGGAATAGGGCAAGTCACGGATACGCTTTTGATACTTCCGCCATTAACGTCTGTATATTGGTAATCATCCACCAACAGTTCGCCTTTAGCCAGCCATTGGGCGGTGTCGCAAACCGCTACGGGACTGGGATTTGAGCGTTCCCCGTATTCGTTGACGATGCAGTAGGCATAGTAAAGGATGCTTCCCACGGGCATCCCGGTGTATTTGTTATCCTCGTATTTGCTGTTGTCTATCTGGTCGATGGTCGGGGCGGTGATGGGCTGTTGTGTCCCGAAACTCCGGCAGGCAATCTCGCCCTTCGGGTTGATGGTGATTCTCTGCGCCCCGTGTCCTTCCCTGCCGTCCACGAACACGAATTGCTGTGCGTCATACGAGACCCGGAGATGATCGAGGTCATAAGTGCCGATAGGTTTCAGCGATTCAAGGTCAAGTTCGCCGTTGGTGTCTTTCCACAGCACCATACACGCCCCGTCCCCGAAATAGACCCAGACGCTTGTTTCATTTGTTCCGGCCGTGGTTGGCATGTGCACCGGCTCCCATTTCCAGACATGGGGCGTTTCAAATTGGATGCTGTCCTGATACTCCGGGATTTTCACCGCTTCCCAGCCGCCATCATCACGCAGCCGCATATTCTGGATCAGGGCTGCGGTTCCGTCCGGCAAATGCTCGGCTGGCAGGACGTTGTTCATCCCCCCGGTCAGCGAATACCTTGTATTGCTCATTCCGTTTCCGTTTTCAGTAGTTCTGCCGCCAGTTCGATTGCCCGCACCAGAAATCCGTAGTTGAACCATCTGTCGCTGTCGGTGTTGTCGTTGTCTTTTTCCGTCTTGGGTATCGAGTAGGTCGCCACGTTCACCATGCTGGAAAATTCCTCTGTATCAGGAGAAATGAGCAAATCGGGATAAGAGAACGAATAAATGACCTCCGGGATGCCGGTAATCTCGTTCAGCAGATTTAGCGGATTCTTTGCCAGCAGGCGGTCATACGGCACTTCGGTAAAGCGGCAGTTATCCGGCTCTATCGGCGTCATCCAAACTTTATACGAAAAGACTTCATTGTCGTGGAACGGGCCGTCATTTGTGCCGAACCACTCGAACAGGCTGTAGCTGTTATTGGTAAAGGACGATTTGTCCAGAGTAACGCTGTTCCTGCGTTCCAGCCTGCGCACCTCTTCAACCGTGAACTCACCCTTGTTGATAAGCGTTGATACCGCTTTCCAGAACATCTCCTTGGCTCTGTCCAAGTAGGCATCGTAGCCCTCTCCAGCCCGCAGGATGATTTCGCTGTATATCTCGCCAAAGGTCATAGGTCACTTCCAATATAGCTGACAAGCGGTTTCAGGCGGTTATGGCACACCTTCGCCCACTCCACCTCGTAGAGTTGGTTGTAGTAGTTCGACAGGCCCGCATCACGTCCCGCATAGTAGCGGTGCATTATCCAGTAGGTGGCGGCCAGCATAAAGCGGTCGGGGATATTGTCCAGAGAGATGAGCGGATCGGCCACCACGCACATAGCTGTAACTGTGTAGTCGCTCATATCCGTGCTGAACACTACTTGCCCCGATTTGAGGACGTGATAGCTATACAGGCCGTTCTGCCCGTATAGCCCGTCTATCGCCAGAGCAATATCTTCAAGCAAGGTCATTTTACGCCTTTACGATGCGGAAGCTGACAGCCAGATAATACTCTTTGCTTGCGGTCAGTCCGGCAAACGCTATGGAATCCATCGTCGCATTCACGCCCGTACCGGACACCGCCATCTTTGCGGTCACCGACCCGCCCACCGTCACATACTCATAAGTGGTTTTGTCAACCCAGAGGGTCATATTCACGCTGTTGGCGATGATGTTGTAGTAGGTGCTGTTGATGCCTGTCAAGTTGAGCGCCGTAAATATCTCATCTGCAGTTACGGTGTCAGTTGTCCCGGACCCGTTGCCAAGTTTCACCGTGCAGGTGTAGGTGGATTGCGCGTCCAGGTCCGTTTTTAACCCAAGCACCGTTGAAAGGGTGTCTCCGTCTATCTTTGATGTGGCCGAGTCGATGGTGACCCCGGTCATTGTGCCGCCGCTGACAACGGGGTTCGTGATAGTTGGCGTGGTCAAGATCTTGGCTGTTAGCGTCTGTTCTGCATTTGCCAGAACAACCGTGTCTGTTCCAGCGGAAGCCGGAATACTGATAAGCCCGCCTCCGTCCACCGCGCGGAGGCTCGCTATCACTGGTGTGGTCAGGGTCTTGTTGGTCAATACGTCGGTGGTTGTCTTGCCAACCAGGGTGTCCGTCTTGGCGGGCATTGTTACAAGATAGGTCTTGTTAGTGTCCTGATACAGGCTCGCCACGATCGGGGTGATCATCGTCTTGCCTGACAGGGTTTGGGTCGATGTCTTGTCAACCAAAGTAGAGCAAGCCACCGCTCCGGCGTCGATCTCAACCGTGGTGGTATCGTCTATCGCCGCCCCGTCAATCGTGCCGCCATTGATGTCCGGGGTGGTCAATACGGGTGTGGTCATGGTGCAGCCGTCCCCAATGGTGGTTGTCCCGGATATGTTGGCGTTGGTGATGTTCGCCCTATCAATATCCTTGTTATTGAGTTTTTGCGATCCATCGGTGGTCACGATATTGCCTGTGCCGTCTGTGCCGATGTCCACGCCCGCACCAAGCACGGATGTCTTGATCTCTGCGGGAGTGGTGTATTTGACTGTCCCGGCAGGGTTGGGTGTCCCGGTGTCGCTCACGTCCAGAACGGGAATCTTATCGCCAACCGCAAGGGTCGTGATGTCGGTTAATTCACTTATTTTTGGCATTATTACCTCTATGCTGTTGCTTCTATTTCGAGCGGATTATCGTATTCATCTGTCAGGATGCCGCCCAGTTCATCGGTGAGCATCGTAGCGGTCGCCGTAGTCGGGGCGGGGTGCATATAAAGTTCGTAGATCGCCCTTGCCTCATCCATGTCCGTCGCCATCTCAAGGCCGTTGGCGTACATTTTCTGGACGCTCAAGACCTTATCCGGCAGATAGGCGGCGTGTCCGTCGTTGGTGAACTCGGTTATGTCCACCATCTGCTGCTTGCCGTTGGTTTTCAGCCGCTCTATGAACTCGATGAGATAAGCCGAGGCCAGATGATGCGGGCAGTCCGGGATCTGAGCCAGGATTTGCGCTAATAGTGTGTCTTTGGTCATTTGCTCTCCTAATACGGCAAATCAGGGTTATAATACCCGGAAGGCAATAATTTATCAATGTTGATCGTAAAGTTCACGCTCATTGCATTGTCCAAATTAAACAGACCGCGCCAGTTCACAAATATCGTTGGGAACAAATAATAGATTATCCACCAGTCACCTTGATACTGGATTCTCTCAGGGAAGCGTTCCCACCTGTCTCCATTCCACATATAGGGGAATACATTGTGGATAGTCCCGGCGTTGTCCGTTATTTTCATTGGGGTGTTGCGTCCGCAATCGAGGCAATAGACGTTGTGGTCTTATCTAAGTTGAACAGAGAGGCCTGGTCTATGGTCAGTAGCGACAAGTCATTGGTGGTTACGGTGGTTATGGTGATTGGGATTGACGCTATACCGTCCATGTCTGATTTATAATTTCCGGTGATGACGGTGCTGCCACTTGTTAGCGTTGCTGTTCCGCTCATCTTGTAAGCTATCGACAGACCGTTGTTTTGCATTACGTTCACCGCTCTGCGAATGGCGGTGCTGCCCACATTAAGCAACACCGAATTATTATTGAATCCAAAATCAAAATCGTTTTGGTCAAAGGCGTAAGCGCTGCTTGGATATGGCAGATTAAGTTTATACTTCAGGGTCGTTAATGTAGAGCCATACACGGCGCTACTAACGTCGGCGACAGAGAAAGACCCCGCCCTCATGTCGACATAGAGGGTAATGTATGTCGTGTCGATTGGCGCGGCGGGATCGCTGTTTATGTCTGTCCCGCTGACCGTAACGGCCACCCTGACCGCCACAGGATTCCCTGCCGCCTCTTCCGGGAGTTGGGCGCGTAGCTTGGCCACATCAACGGCAAGGTTGATGTCGTATGTTCCCTCGGAAGTAATGTCGGCTATGGCTGTTGGGGTATCCGCTATAATGGATTCATTGCCCGCATTGACACAAGTGGCGCGTGTCCACTCCTGGGTTGCGGTGTTTTGCCAATAAACCTCCGTGCCCTCCCCCACAAGTTCCACGTCATAAGTGACTGCGGTTAATTCGTTGTCGTCTGGACAGGTGATCCTGACAGGGATGCTAAACTGTTTTTCCCCGTCTAACAGCAAAAGCGTCTTTCTGCGCACCAAGCCCTCAAGGGCGGTGATGCTATACTCAAGATTGTGGTCTGTGTCATCCACCACAATCGACATCATGTTTGGGTATTCGCCGTATTCGTAAAATATCACGCGGGCGAGCGTATCTCCGGCGTGGCCGATACCGAGTGGCACGCTTTGATTGTCGACGTAAAACAATATCGGCGTCCAGTATGACGGAAGCAAATGGCGCTGCGGGTGGGTTGACGTGATATAGCCGGGGGTGGGGTTTACGTCATTAGGCAAGGCCACGATGTTGCCAATGCTTATTTGTGGGGAAGGGAACAGATATTGCCCTCCGGGAGCAACATTTCCATTGGCGTCCAGATACACAATCCCGTATGCGGATGACCTGCCAGTTGGTGCGAAGTTTCCGGCGCTTTGCGTGTAGTCCGCCATATCAAGCCCGTCAACGCCACCCCAGACATAAACGGTTGTTTCCATCCGTGTGAGGGTTGTCCCCGTTATGACGGAGGTCGTGGTCACGCTTTCGCGTGTCCCACCATACTTAATGGTGCCAAAGGTGAAAGGGGCTGTGGCGTTCAATACTACGTCTTTGGGTGACGTGACATAGACATTGGTCACGCTTTCGATCACGTAGGTGATACGCATCCATACCCTGACACGGTGCGGCATCGTGGAATCGTTTATTGTGAATCCTGTGCCGATATTCGCCCAATTATTGGTAAATGACAGCGTTTCGTCTATGTATGAGGACAGAAAGTGCGCGGTTTTGGTTGTCAGGCTTGACGTGTCGCCGCCGAACGTATCTATCCACTTAATATCGGTCGGAATACCGCTGACGCTTGGCAGCATGGTGTATGTGCCGGTCGTGGTGTAGTAGAACCAGTCGCCTATCTTTTCCTGTGGTCCCACTGTTCCGGTGCCGGCCTTGTATTTGGCGTCTATGTCGCCCGTAAAGGCAAACACCGCGTAGGCCAGCTCAACCTTTGTTATCCTGTTTGTGGAAACCGGCGGTTTGTCTATCGAGCCGGGGGGGGAAATAATACTCGGCATTATTGGCTCTCCTCTAAAAACTGGGTATTATACCACACATCGCCTACATTTGGGTTTGCTGGCGCGGTGGGCTGGATATAGATATTGCCGCCATACACATTCCACCCGGACGATGACGTGGCGATGGCCTCAAGCCATTCCCCGAATGTCCCCGTGTAGCCACTGTCAACTGCGTCTGCGAACGCATCATCGAACGCGGCCTTGAATGTGTCGTAGTCGGCTACGTGCGCCTTATACTTGGCGAAGAACCGCCGCAATATCAGGTCATTATTTATCACTTCTTGACAACCTTGATCCGCTTGGTCTTAGGCGTGTCTGTGCTTTCCGGCTCGCTGAACTGCGGTTCGGGCGTGGCTGATGTCTGCCATTGCGGGGGGATAGTCCACCCAAAATAGCGGTAGATTTCCTTGATGTATTCCCTGCGGGTATTGGTGCGGGGCGGTTGGGTATCGCCGCCTACGCTCTCCCTGTGCGGGACTTGGAGGTGTAGCTGTAGTTTGTTCATCCTATCCTCACAACAGAGCCGCATATTTCCAATTGCTTACGCTTGCGGTTGATTCACCTACGCTGATCCAAATCTTATCTGCTTCGTAGCGTATTGCTCCGGCTAATCCGGCGGTAATGTCTACGCCTCCATCTGTCACAACAGAGTCAGCAGTAATTGCGCCACCCGACCCGGTTAACACGCCCTGCACAAGCAACCCGGCAGTTTCGTGGGCATTAACGGCAGTAAGCACATCAGTAGCCGTGGTGCCCTGGCCAGTCTTGACATCAACAGCGATAGCCTTGCCATCAACGGTAATGTCTATATCGGTTGCCTCGGCAGACAGCGTGATGTCAATAGTGATACCGTTGCCATCTTCACCATTAGCCACGGCTGTCCACGTTATCTCGTCGTTATTGCCATCTGAGGAGATCGCGGTTGCGCTTACCTGAGTCGTTTTCGGCGCTCCGGTTGTGGGGGCTAAGGCTTTGAGCGCCTTGAGATCGGCTTCGAGGGCGGTTGCCCTGGCCAACAGCCCGGTCTCGTCGGTTTCCACGTCCGCATAAACCTTTTTCAGGTCGGTGGCGATGTCGCTTTCCGAGCCTTTCGCTGGTGCGGCATAGTCGCCGACCCAGTCCTCCAGCACGTCCAGCCTTTCATCAACAAGCCCGGACAACGCGGTCAGGTCGGTTCCGTCCTCGTCTGCGGCTGCGTTATACAGCTTCTTCGGTAGGTATTTGCTTAACATTTGTGTGTCAGCCATTCATATTATCCTCAAAATTAAGGGCGGAGGCGAACCCCCGCCCGGTTAGTTGTTAGATTACAGGGATGAACTCCACTTCCAGAACGGCAACCATCAGGGTGCTGTTATTGGCGTGGTGGAAGTCGAATATGATCGCGTCATTGTTCGCCGGATCGAATGTGGCGACCGCATCATTGAAGTTGGCACCGGGAGTGAACACCAGAACGCTGACCGCGTTTAGTGCGTTGGTTGTCGCCATCAGAGCGTCAGAGTCAACCGCCGTTCCGATGCCTACCGCCGTGGTCTGGGTGATCGCATCAAACGGAATGGTTGAGGACGGCACGGCTGTCTCTTTGGTGACAGCGGTGCCCGTTTGTGCAACCGCTCCAGCAGCAGTGATGATGTTGAGTTTCGCACCCAACAGCTTGCACTTGACGCTTGGCATCAGGTAGTGGTAGGTGTGCGCGTTCTGTATGCCGGTGATGGTGGCGTAGTATTTGATGGGTGTCCGCTCGTGATTGGACGCATTGGCGAGGGTTTTACTGGTAATCGCGTTAGCCATTATCTACCTCCCCTTAGTCCTGACAGGTCATGATCAGGGCGGAACTGCGGTTATACACGGTGCTGGCGCTGGAAGTGGTGAGTTCGCTGTGGGTCGGAGTTTCGGATTCAGCAATGAAGTCCAGACGCTCGTAGCCATACATCGTTCCGGCGGCCAAGCCTTTCCAGTTGTTGTAGTCGAAGGATTCGGTCTCGAAGGACAGCGGGCTGTATTCAGCCTTGCCGAGCATCGAGCCGCCCATGATGATAGCCACGCGGTTGCTACTGCCACCACCCCAGACCGTGCGGCCTTCCTGCGGCAGGAAGCGGGGGTTGGCCTTGTCGGTGGTGTCATAGACCGCGCTTTTGGTTCCCAGGATGTCAACGTTCGTTCCGTCAACAACCCAGCCACGCACGGCAACGGGATCTTCAAAGACCACGAACTGGCCATACATTCCGATGCTGCCGTTGATCATGGGATGATTCTCCAGACCGTAGGCGAGCGGGGCAGCAGAGCCGTTGGCCATGAACATGGCATCCGCGCGCAGCGTGTCGGCCTGAACGGGGTCAAGCATAATGCCCCAATACTTCTGGCCGTTGTGGGTAAACAGCGGCTTCAGGTAAAGGTCATTATACACGAGCGTCCGAGCTTTGCGCAGACAGGCGGTGGTCATTGTGCCGGGATTGGCGAAGTCGTCTTCGTCGGTGCCGTTCGTCCCCACATAGTCGCCGTCATTGACGAACTGGTAGAGTTCAGCGGCGGTCGGGTAGCGCTGCAAGGCCGCGCCCTGCGTTCCGTTGCCGCCCATCAGGCCATACAGCTTGGCATCGGCGCTGTCCCAGCCGTAAAGGTTGGGGTGGATGCGCTTGTCAAGGCCAAGACCCTGCCCGTAGGTGGCATCGGTAGTCGAGGTGGTGAGCATTTCGCCCGCCCCAAGATAAATGGCGTGGATGATTTCCCAGTTTTCACGCTGGGCGAACCACCAACCGAGCTTGCCGACATGATCTTCCAGAATCTGGAGAATCTTGTCAACACTATATTCTTTCTTGCCTTTCTGCAAGGGAACGCCGTGTCTGATCTGGTTGTAATGGATCATGGCATACTTGCGGGCAATGTCCTCTTCGTGGCCGAGCATCACGGCGTCACCGAGGCGGCCAAGTCCGGCCAGTTCGAGGGTCATGGGTATGAGCATCCTGTCACCGAGGCCGGGGGAGTTGATCATTGAGTTTACTTCGATGGGTTTTTCGGACGGCGAGAGAACCATGTCATTGTTATAGTTCTCCTGCTTGCTGATATTCCCCATGAAGCGGCTCCAGAACAGGTGGCGTTTGGCCTCCCGTCTGAGCTTCTCGTTGAGCGCGGTTACTGCCTGCGCTACGGCTGCTGTTCTAAGCATTTTATACTATCTCCGATTGGATTATGATTCACGAATAGCAAGCTCCTTTGCGGTTTCAGCCCATTCAGCCAGTTCCTCGTCAGTCATGCTGGCGATTTCCTCTGCGGTTGGGGCGGTCTTGCGTCTGTAGTGCTGCTGTTCGATGAAATTGATTTGTTTGGATTGAGCCTCTTTCTGCGCTCTCAGCACCGGGTCTGATTTGTCCTGATGCACGCGCTGATAGAGAGTGAAAGCCTTACCAAGATCGGTAACGCCATACATTCTGGCGAAAGCCTCAACTTCGAGGGGATCGTAGCCGGATGCGGTGATTTGCGCCTGGGTCTGGGTGCGGGTCTGCTCCTGTTTTAGCTGTGCGAGCCGGGCATCCCATTCCTTTTCCAGCTGGGCGCGGTATTCGGCGATCTGCTGTTCCGCTGTGTCCCGTGCGATCTCGCGATGATACTCTTCGGGATGGTCAATCGCCCAGTCCTCCAAGTCGGCCTCACTTTGCAGGTTCAGTCTTTTCCACAGCGGAGTCTGTGTGCTGGTTTCCTGTTTCGGCTTTTCCTCGGTCTTGGGCGGTGCGGTCAGTTCAGCCTTGATCCGCTCGATCTCGGCCATTTCCTCGTTCTTGAGCTGGTTCTTCCGGTTCCACGCGGCCACGAGTTTGGACACATTGCCCTCCTCGATGCTCTTACGCAGTTCCTCTTTCGCCTCGTCTGAAAGGCCTGACGGTATCTTGACCGTAATGGTGTCATTGACGCTTTGCTCCACGATTACGGGAGTGTCATTGACTACGATTTCCTCGGTTTCTACCGGCTGTCTTTCTGTGTCATTCATCTGTGTCCTCCATAGATGCCCGCTGTTGCCCCTGTGGGTCTGCGGGTATTGCTATTGTGTATTTTGCGCAGGCTGGCCTTTAGCCATCTGTGCCTGCTGTGCAAATTGCTGTAAAATCTGTTGCGCTTCGGGGAATTGGCGCAGGATTTCCAAAGCCTGCCGTTCGCCCCGGTATATCTCCGCGTCCTCAATGGTCTTTTCCGGGTTTGGCCTGTCAAGTTGGCGCAGCAGTTCCACAGGCGCAAGCAGACCGCGATCAAACAGGCTGGTCGCTATCTCGCGCTCCATCTGCTTCACCACTTCCTGATTGTCTTGAATAGTGATCTCTACGTAGTAGTTGTCTGCGGACATCTTGTTCACCACATCCGTGCTGACGTCCACCATGCCCGGCCTGTTGTTGTGATCCAAGCCTTGTATCTGATGCGGATAGTTGCGATACATGACAATGGCCTCTTTCAGCCACTCCACCGTCTGCGTCACGAATCTGCGGAAATTCTCCACGTCCTCGCGGGTATAGGTGCGGCTGGCGGCCTGTAGCTGTGCCAACTTGATACCACTGTCCCCCGCGTAGGATTGCAGCCCCATCATGGCGTCCGTAGCCCCGCCAAAGGTCTTTTGGGCGTTGATTATCTGGTCATTGAGATAGGACAGGGCGGTTGGGAACTCCGGCAGCTTCATGTATTCCACGGCTTTCTGGCCGGGATGCCTTAACTGCCATTCGTCCTTGACTATCGGGTTCATGCCAATCTCGTAGCCACGCTCTTGGTAGCTCTCTTGATTGACCAGTGAATCTTCCGCTATCAGCTTCTCGTTCTTGTAGGTCTTGACCGCCTGGACAAGCAGGATGGTCATAATGATAGTGCTGGCTTCCTGCAGGTCCCCTTGATACTTCGGCAAGCCACCGGGATAGGCTCTGTCTGGCTCTGGGATGCCCACCAGCCGGAAATAAGTGAATTTCTTGCCTACATACTGCGGCTGTTCCAAAACAATGTCGTGGTCAGGCAGGAATATGGTCTGATAAACCGCGTCCTCTTCAACCTCGATAGCGCCGATCATCACGACCTTTTCGGGCAGAGACCCGCCCTCCATGAGCCATTGCCCGAAGTCCAGGACTTCTTCCTCAAGCAGGGGATTGGTGGCGTTCATCTGCTCGGTCTCGGCGACATACTGCTCGTATAGTGCTTGGGTCTCAGGCAGATCACGCTGCTTGTCTATGTAGTCAGTCCACTCATCAAGCAGGAAATCACTCTTTGCCCCGGTGTCCCTGTCCTCGATATAGACCTTCTCTACGTCAATCGTTCTGCGGTATTGCAAGGTCACGATCCGCACCCTGTTTGTCGGCTCTGGATTGCGGTTGTCTATGGTCTCAGATAGTTTGTCCCTGTATTTCGGATAGCGCTTATATAGCTGGTAGAGATCCATGTAATCTTCGTGGAAAAGATAGCGGCAATCGCTCATGTCCCGCTGTCTGGTGGCGGGATCGACATACATATTGAGCGCGTCCACATACTCCGGGAGCGGTGTTCCTGTCGGGTAGTTCGGTGTCGGCTTGCGTGTGTTCCAGATGCACCGAATCCAACCTAAACCGCAGTATTTAGCGTCATAGAGCGCATCCTCATAGGCAGAGGTGAAGTCAAAGGCATCGTGAGCGTAGTTGACCTCTTGCTCAAGTAGGTCTTGCGCCGGTGTCACCACCCCGGTATAGCCACGCAGGTCAATCTGCAAGTCCGAGCCTGTCAGCATAGAGACCTGGAGCTTGATTATCTTCCACAGCCAGTTATCCCGGTAGATTTTCCCTTTCCATTGCGGCAGACCCTGTATATTGCGGAGCGGCAAATCATTCTTGCGTAGCCGCAGGGCATACTCGGCGTCGCTGTCCCAGCCGCAGGTAGCACGATAGCGTTTCGCCCGCTCAAACAGTTCTTTCCACTCGGCGAGCTTAAACTCTTTTCGCTCTATGCGTTCAAATTTCTTGGCGTAGTCGTTCACAGAATCCCCTGTAGTGCATCATCAGTTGACGTTATTTTTGGCTGTTGCTTCTTTAGGTAGGGCATCGGCATTGTCTCAGCGACAACCAGACCTATGCCAAAACTCATCACCCTATCGTCTTTCTTGCCCTCGACAGCGTTCCAGCTTGTCTTGCCTGTCTTTGTCTGGGTCACGA
>Ga0209407_1004032_pt1 | contig 12215 bp, 12 predicted proteins | sample AD_JPNHG3_MetaG_FD_184410 | JGI IMG/M metagenome (GOLD analysis project Ga0209407, IMG submission 184410) | Active sludge microbial communities of municipal wastewater-treating anaerobic digesters from Japan - AD_JPNHG3_MetaG (SPAdes) (version 2) | ecosystem: Engineered > Bioreactor > Anaerobic... | reverse complement strand
GTCGGCCATGTGCAACGATCTGGCCAATGTGGTGATCAGCCGGCACGGAACGGACCGGCAGAAGGAGCGGTTTCTGCGGCCCTTCGTGGAGAAGCCGCTCCTGGCGTCTTTCTGCCTGACGGAGCCTGGCGCCGGGTCCGACAACTCCCTGATGACCAGCTTCCTCGCGCCGCGCGACGACGGCTCCTATGTCCTCAACGGCTCCAAGTGCTTCATCACCAATGCGTCCTACGCGTCCCAGTTCACGGTGTTGTGCAAGATCGGCAAGCCCTCGAGCAGTTTCATGGCCTGCGTGGTGGTCCCGGCGGAATCCGTGGTCGCAGCGGACCTTCCCGATGTCGGATACGCCACCCGGGAGATTCAGCTGTCCACCGGCGGCAGAATTGTGATCGGCAAACCCGAGGACAAGCTCGGCCAGCGCTTGTCCAACACGGCCGGCGTCACCTTTGAGGACGTGATCGTTGAGCCCGATCAGATCATCGGCAACCGACGCTACGGCTTCAAATACATCATGGACGTGCTCGACTTCGCCCGCCCGATGGTCGCGGCCATCGGCCTGGGGCTGGCCAAAAGGGCGCTGGACCTGACGATGGCTTACACGCGCGAACGCAAACAGTTCGGCTCGCGCATCTGCGATCTGCCCGTCGCCCGCGACACGCTTACCGCCATGTGGAAAAAAGTGGAGCTCGCCGAACTGTCTTTGTGGAAAGCCTGCTGGAAAATCCAGAAGAATGACAAGGATGCGGGCATCTTCGCGTCCCTGGCCAAGAATACCTGCGCGGAAGCGGCTCTTTTCTGCGCCAGCGAGGGGCTGCATCTGCACGGCGGCTACGGATTTACTGCGGAGTATGAAATCTCCAAACTGGCGCGCGACGCCCATATCATCGACATTTATGAAGGCGTGCGCGAGGTGCAGAATATGATTATCGGAAGAGAGATCGTGTAGGGGAGGAAACATGAACATGCAGGATGTGGTCGCGCTGGTGACCGGCGGCGCCTCGGGGTTGGGGGAAGCCACGGTGCTGGAGTTGGTCGCCCGCGGCGCGAAAGCCGTGATTTTGGATCTGGACGAAGGCCGGGGCGAGAAGCTGGCCCGGGAAGCCGCCGAGAAAGTGTTTTTTGTCCGCTGCGACGTGACCGGCGAAGATTCCGTCCGCCGGGCAATTCAGCGGTCTTTGGATCGCTTCGGGAAGATCACGGCGGCCGTCAACTGCGCGGGCGTGCCGGATGCGGCCAAAGTGTTGAGTAAAAAAGGTCCTCTGCCTCTTTCCCTCTTCAACAAAGTGATCTCCATCAATCTGGTGGGAACCCTGAACGTGATTCGTCTGGCCGTCGAACAGATGGTGAACAACGCCCCCAATGAGGAGGGCGAAAAGGGCGTGATTGTCAATACGGCATCCATTGCGGCGTTTGACGGTCAGATCGGCCAGGCGGCTTATGCCGCGTCCAAGGGCGGCATCGTCGGGATGACGCTGCCGATCGCCCGGGAATGCGCTGATTACGGCATTCGCGTGGCCACGATCGCGCCGGGTCTTTTTGAAACGCCGCTCATGGCCGGATTGCCGTCCTCCGTCAAGGAAGACATGGCCAGAGGAGTTCCCTTTCCCCGCCGCCTGGGCAGGCCCGTGGAGTTTGCCCGCATGGTGGCGCACGTCATCGAGAATCCGATGCTGAACGGCTGCTGCATCCGCCTTGACGGCGCGCTGCGCATGCCTCCCCGGTAGCGCGTCCGCTAGCCGCTGATTTCTTTGCGCAGCTGGATCGGGGCTGTCTGTTTTTTGCGCATGCGGATGTTCAGCATTTCCACCGCCACGGAAAATGCCATCGCAAAGTAAATGTAGCCTTTCGGCACGTGCACGTCGAAGCCTTCGACCATCAGCGTGACGCCCACCAGGATCAGGAAGGAAAGCGCCAGAATTTTAATGGTCGGATGGGCGTCGACGAATTCGGCGATCGGTTTGGCGGCGACCAGCATAATGCATACGGCGAGGATGATGGCCGTCGCCATGATCGAGATGTGCTGAGCCAGGCCGACGGCCGTGATGACGGAATCCAGCGAGAATACGACGTCCAGAAGCGCGATCTGAATCAGGACAGCCGCCAGGGAAGCGGTTTTCCGCATCGGTTCGGCCTCCTCGATTCCTTCCAGGCTGCTGTGGATTTCATGGGTGGCCTTGGCCAGCAGAAACAGACCTCCGCCGATTAAAATCAAATCGCGTCCGGATATGTCCTGTCCAAAGACCGTAAACCAGGGTTGGGTGAGATTCGCCACCCAGACGATCGAAAATAGCAGGGCCAGCCGGGTAAGCATCGCCAGCATCAAGCCCAGATTGCGCGCGAAATTTCGTTTCCGGACGGGGAGCCTCCCCACCAGAATGGAAATGAAAATGATGTTGTCGATGCCCAGAACAATCTCCAGAGCCGTCAGGGTGGCCAGGGAGACCCAGGCCTCCGGACCGGCAATCCATGCAAACATATCTTTCTCCGGAAAAAATCAGTATTCGATTCCCGCCCGGCCTTTGATGCCGGCGGCGTAATGGTGCTTGACGTCTTTGATTTCACTGACCGTGTCGGCCAGGCGAATCACTTCCCGGGCGGCGTACCGGCCGGTCAGAATCAAATCAAGCTTCGGCGGCTTTTGGCGGATCAAATCCAGCAGATCCGCAAGCTCGATGAGCTTGAAGTCCACCGCCACGTTGATTTCATCGAGAATGACCATGTCATACCGGCCGGAGGCGATCGCCTTTTTGGCCGATTCAAAGCCCTTCCGGGCCAATTCAACATCCACCGGGGCCGGGTTGCCGCGCATGACGAAGCTGTCCAGACCCGAGCGGCGGATCGTCAGGGAAGGCAGGCACCGGCGGGCGGCCTTGAACTCGCCGTAGTTGCGGCCTTTCATGAACTGCATCATGTAAACCTTGTACCCCTGACCGACGGCGCGCAGCGCCTGGCCGAACGCGGAGGTGGTTTTGCCCTTGCCGTCGCCGGTGATCACGATGACCAGGCCGCGGTCCGTCCGTCCGGCGGGTTTTTCGGCCCTGCTTTTCCCGGCTTCTTTTTTCATGAAGTTTCTCCCGTTTTGAGGAAACGGCGCGCAATGGCTTCCGCCTCGGTAAAGGGGTCCGTTTCCCGAGTCTGAATTTTTTGGGCGATTTTTTTCAACTCGCCGTTCGCGATCAGGCGCTCCAGCACCGGCTCCAGAATGCAGGCGCTCAAGGCGTCGGTGATTTCCATCACGGCTTTGCGCTCCGCCCGCTCGGCGAATTGCCCGCTGACGATGAGGTGTGCATGGTGTTTCGTGACGGCGTCCATCAGCTCCGCCGTTTTTTTGGCGAAGATTTCCGGTTCATACAGATTGCCGATGCTGACGATGGGCGGAACCCAGTCCCGGGGTCCGTGCGGCGAGGCGTTGAGCAGGGCGGTCAGTTCCGTCCTGAGCTGCTTTGCCCCCGGACGGTCCGCCTTATTGATGACGAATACGTCGGCGATTTCCATGATGCCCGCTTTCATGGTCTGGATTTCATCGCCCATGCCGGGGACCAGCACCACGATGATGCTGTGTGCGTGGTGAATGATATCGAGTTCCTGCTGGCCGATGCCGACCGTCTCTACCAGAATGACGTCCTTGCCCATGGCTTCCATGACATGGATCGCGTCACCCGCCGCCCGCGCCAGTCCGCCCAGCGCGCCCCGCGTGGCCAGCGACCGGATGAATACGTCGGGGTCTTCCGCGTGGCGCAGCATGCGGACGCGGTCGCCCAGCAGAGCGCCGCCGGAAAAGGGGCTGCTCGGGTCAACGGCCAGAACGCCCACGGTTTTATTTTGCTTGCGCAGCTCCCCGATCAGCGCGTCGGCGAGCGTGCTTTTCCCCGCGCCGGGCGAGCCGGTGATGCCGATGATGAAGGATCGGCCCGTGTGGGGAAAAAGCTGCCGGAGGCGCCGTCGTGCTTCGGGCCGTTTGTCCTCCAGGTCCCGGATCAGCCGCGAGGCCGAGCGGACATCGCCCGCGCATATTTTCTGGGTGGTTTGAGTCATGTCGTGATGTTTGCCGCGCCGGTCAGTTTCCGGTTCGGACATGGGTGCGAATCCAATCTACAATGGAATCCAGTGAAGCGCCGGGCGTAAAGATCGCCTGGATGCCCGCGTCGTAGAGCATTTGGAAGTCCTGTTCGGGGATGATGCCGCCCCCGATCACGGCAATGTCGGAAGCGTTCTTTTCCCGAAGCAGCTCCACGACGCGCGGAAACAGAATGCGGTGCGCGCCCGACAGGCAGCTCAACCCCACGAGGTCCACGTCCTCCTGAATCGCCGCCGCCGCGACCTGCTCCGGGGTTTGATGACAGCCGGTGTAAATCACTTCAAAACCGGCGTCGCGAAAACAGCGGGCCAGAATGCGCGCGCCCCGGTCGTGGCCGTCCAGTCCGGGCTTGGCCACCATCACTCGAATTTTTCTTTCCGGCATAACATCCCCATGATTGCAGCGGGGAACAGGCGTGACCGTTCCCCGCCGTTTTAGAATAAACCCGGGTCCTGATACTCCCCGTAAACCTCGCGGTAAACGTCGCAGATTTCCTGCTCAGTGGCCAGGTTTTTCACCGCCGTGATGCAGTGCGGCATGACGTTTTCACCGTTTTTGCAGGCGGCGCGAAGGTCGGCCAGCGATTGACTCACGGCGCGGTTGTCGCGGCGCCGGCGCAGGTCTTTTAGCCGCCGAACCTGCTCTTCGCCGACTTTTTCGTCGATTTCCACCAGCGGCACCGGATGCCTCGCTTCGGTGGCGTATTTGTTGACGCCCACCATGATCTTTTCCCCGGCTTCAATCTGCCGCTGGAACGCGTAGGCCGCGTCCGCGATTTCCATTTGCGGATAGCCTCTTTCGATGGCGGCGATCATGCCGCCCATGGCATCGATCTTTTCGATGTATTCCCAGGCTTTCTTCTCCATCTCGTTGGTCAGGGATTCGACGAAGTAGGAGCCGGCCAGGGGGTCGATCGTGTTGACCACACCGGTTTCCTCGGCCAGAATCTGCTGGGTGCGCAGCGCGATTTCCACCGCGTGTTCGGACGGCAGGCACAACACCTCATCCAGCGAATTGGTGTGCAGCGACTGGGTTCCGCCCAGCACTGCGGCGAGCGCCTCGATCGTGGTTCGAACGACGTTGTTGTAAGGCTGCTGGGCGGTGAGCGAACAGCCGGCGGTCTGGACGTGAAAGCGCATCCACAGGGAGCGCGGATTTTTGGCGCCGAAGCGGTCGCGCATGACCCTGGCCCAGATGCGGCGCGCGGCGCGGAGTTTGCAGATTTCCTCGAAAAGGTCGATATGCGCGTTGAAAAAGAACGACAGGCGCGGAGCGAAGTCGTCCACGTTCATTTTTTTGCGGCGAAGAATGTCTTCGACGTATTCAATGCCGTCCCGGAGCGTAAAGGCCAGCTCCTGCACGGCCGTGGAGCCCGCTTCGCGGATATGGTAGCCGCTGATGCTGATGGGGTTCCACCGGGGAACGTATTTCGCGCCGAATTCGACCGTGTCGCTGATCAGCTTGACGGAAGGCTCCGGGGGGCACATGAACGTTTTCTGCGCGATGAATTCCTTGAGCATGTCGTTTTGAATGGTGCCGCCGATTTGATTCAGGGGGACGCCTTTGATTTCAGCCGCCGCGCAGTACATGGCCCACAGCACGGTGGCCGGGGGATTGATCGTCATGGAGGTGGTGACCTGATCCAGCGGAATGCCGTCGATCAGCGCCAGAAAGTCTTCCAGCGTGTCAATGGCTACGCCGCATTTGCCCACTTCCCCCAGGGCCTTCGGCGAGTCGCTGTCGTACCCCATGAGCGTCGGGAAGTCGAAGGCGGTGGAAAGGCCGGTCTGCCCTTCCCGCAAGAGCAAATGCCAGCGCCGGTTGGTGTCCTCGGCGCTTCCCATGCCGGAGAACATTCGGAAGGTCCAGGGCTGTCCGCGGTAGCCGGTGACCTGGTTGCCGCGAAGATAGGGAAATTCCCCGGGCGCTCCGATGTCGCGGGCAAAATCCATGTTCTGCAGATCTTCAGGCGTGTAGAGCCTTTGGATATCGAGGTCTGAAACGGTTGAAAAGCGCTTTTTCCAGTCGGGTTTGGCGGTGACGGCATTCCGGACGTTCGCCCGCCATTGTTGGGTCAGTTTTCGGGACGCCTTGTGAGTTTCATCCGAAAAATACAATGTAACCTCCTGAAGTCGTCATGAATCTTCCCACGCAAGCTTCCGTGAAAAAAAGGACGTGCCCATGATAAAGAAACGAAGCTTTTCAGTGGGCAAAAAACTAACTCGCATTTTCCGCTTCTGTCAAGAAATATTCGCTCAAAGAGATTCGCGGCCTACTCTTCAAACGAAAAAGCCCCCCGGTTTTTGCCGGGGGGCTTTTGTATGCTTGCCAGATCATGGTTTGGGATCACAAATCCTTCATCCGTTGCCGGGCCTCGTGATACAGACGCATCACGCACACGAAGATCGCCAGGAAAAACAAACCGAACATGAAGTTGGGAGCGGTTCCCATAACCTCATCCAGCTTGTACCCCAGCCAGAGGAACAGGAAGGAGGCAATCACCATCGCAAATCCCCACGCCGAGATCATCAGGATTCCGCTCATCTTCCGGTACTGCCGGTAATGTCCATATGCCTGCATCCTGTGTGTCTTGATCATGGCCCTGTCCTCCTTCCCCAGTCTCTCTTTACGCTATCGGTGTCTCTGTTCGGCTCTCCCGCCGCTTCTGTCGATCAGGTGACGATGTTTTTCACCGCGTCAATGACCGGATTGGTGAACAGCGCCATGAGCAGGGTGTAAAGAGCAAAAGCGCCGACCACTTCCGCCGTGTACATCTTGTTATACTTCCTCTTCAGGCTGACCATGATCAGTCCGCCCACCATGAGGCAGCCCAGCTGAAAATAGGGGAAATTGGCCGCCCCGGCCGCTGCATACTCCGCAAATCCAAAGGTTGCCGTCAAAAGAACCACTGCCGCCGCCGCTACGATTGTTCCCAATGTCTTCTTCATGATCTGTTTCCTCCTAAAAGGGTTTTTGTCTTATTTGCCTTACTCCTAATGAAAAACCCGTGCCAAAATCGCATAAAAGAAGATAAATTCAAATAACCTCATGATATATTTAGGCTTATCGCGAAACATCGCCGGTATCACCCGGCACAGAACACCCCTTGCAGCGCTTTTCTTTCAATGAAATGTTCAACGGACTTGAACGAAGCATAAAAAAGTATTATTCATTCATGCAATAATATTTCTGAAGGCAGTCGAAGGATCAGGCTCGAACCATGAAGGTCAGTCTTACGACGGAAAGGAAAGGCGGGCGCATGAGCAGAAGGGAATTTTGTTGTGCCCTTGCCGGTTCCCTGGCCGGTGCCGCATTCCTTCCGCCGGCATTGCAGGCGAATCTTCGCACCCCCCAATCCGGCGAGGATCTGTTCTCCTTCATGAAACGCATGGCGGGCGGCTTTGACCGAACCGTCTATCGGCAGCTTCTCGGAGCGGCCAACGCCTTCAAAGAGGGAGACCGGATTCTGGGCGTTGCCGCAACCGACGAAACCGCCCGGTCCAAAGCGCGCCTCCTTCTGTCCCATACCCGTATGGGCGACATCCTGAAGCATCCCGTATTTGAGGACAAGCTCTATTTTCGGCTGCTGGAAAGCCTCTCGCCCGACCTCGTTCAAAAAACCAGCCTGATGACACTGGGAGAATTCAAGGCTTTTCTGCTGGACGCTCCGGAGGAAGAAATCCACGCCATTCTCGACGGCCTTTGCAGCGATGTGATCGGCTGCGTCGTGAAGCTCATGTCCAACGAAGAACTTACTGACGTGGGACGGAAAATCTTCAACCCGCTGGCCGGAACCAAGATCGGCGCCAAAGGTTACATGGGCGCACGGATTCAGCCCAATTCCCCCACGGATCACCCCGATGACGTGATCTGGCAGATTTTTTCCGGCTGGTCTTACGCGACCGGCGATGTGGTCCTCGGGACCAACCCGGTCAGCAGTCAGCCCCAATCCGTCGCGGCGCTGGAAGCGGCTCTCAACGACGTGCGCCGCACCTTCAGAGTAGAAAACCTTCTCCCCCACAGCGTCCTGGCCCATATTGACCTTCAGGCGGAAGTGGAAAAACGTCAACCGAACACAACCGGCATCTGGTTTCAGAGCCTGGCGGGGAGCGATCAGGCCAACGCCACGTTCGACATCACGCTGGAGAAGATGCTGGCCTACGCGTCCCAGCGAACGGGCCAGTACGGATTTTACTTCGAGACCGGCCAGGGCGCCGACTTCACCAACGGCAGCGGCCAGGGAACCGACATGGTCATTCACGAATCGCGCAAATACGGCTTTGCCCGGCTGCTGAAGATCAAGGTTGCCGAAGCCCAACAAAGGTCGGGGCGCACCCCGGCCCCGTGGGTCCACGTCAACGACGTGGCCGGGTTCATCGGCCCGGAAGTATTCCGCACCCGAGAGCAGCTCGTCCGCTGCTGCCTGGAAGACATTGTCATGGGCAAGCTGCACGGCCTCACCATCGGCCTGGACATCTGCTCCACGCTCCACATGGACATTTCTCTCGATGATCTGGACTGGTGCCAGGATCAAATCATGCCGGCCAATCCGGCCTACCTCATGGCGCTGCCGACCAAAAACGACCCCATGCTGGGCTACCTCACCACGGCCTTTCAGGACCATGTGCGCCTGCGCGAAAAATTCGGCTATAAAGTCAACGATGACATGCAGCGCTTCTTCCGGAAGCTGGGAATCCTCGACGCGGCGGGAAAACCGACCGCGCACTTCGGCGACCCGCTGTGGGTCTGGTATTCCTACCGGCGGGCCAAAGGCGACCGGCGATCCCGCGCAGCGATCTATCGCGAGGGCAAAAAAAGGATGCAGGAAGTCCGGGACCGCGGCGTTTATCTGGCCCAGGGCTATGACGGCCCGCCCTGGAAGATGGAGGCGAGGCTGGATCGGGAAATCCGCGAGTTGTACGCGGATTCCAAACAATGCATCTGGGTGGAGCTTTCGCCATCCTTCATCGCTTCCCTGCCAAACGCCGTCGTGCTCAAAAGCCGTTCAAAGGACAGAGAGGATTACATCCTGCATCCACAAACCGGAGAGGTGCTGGAGGCTGCATCCCTGCAAATTCTGAAAGAGCTGAAAACCAAAAGGGGCGATGCTCTCCAGGTGCAAATCATCGTTTCGGACGGCCTCAACGCCCATGCCGTTATGGACCCCGGGCACCTGGCGCCGTATCTGTCGCATCTTGAAAAAGGGCTCAAGAAGAAGCACCTGACGCTCGCCTCCGAACTCCTGGTGCTTCAAGGCGGACGCGTACGGGCCGGATACCGGATCGGCGAAGTCCTGTTTGGGAATGAGCCGAACGCCCGGGCGCACAAAGCCATTGTTCACATCATCGGCGAGCGACCCGGCACCATGCATCACACATTTTCCGCGTATATCACGGCGCCGGCCGCGGCCGTCTGGACCCGGGCCGGCATCGACCACAACATCACCCGTGTGGTTTCCGGCGTGGCGGACACGGCCCTCCGTCCTGATCTTGCCGCCGAAGAAACGGTAAAAATACTCGATGACCTTTGGAACGAATAAACTATTTTTTAAAGGAGAAAAAAATGAAAAAAGTTGCCATCTTTTTGTTTGCGGTCTGCTGCCTTTTCTGCTTCAGTTTCGGTGCGTCCCAGGCAGCGGAAGAATCTTCGTCATCCGGCAAAAGCGTCACGAAACCCGTCAAGGAAACGGCCAAAGAGGTCAAGCAGGGAACGGTTAAGATTTATAAGGAAAGCAAGGACGCGATTGTGCGGGACGCCAAAGCGTTGAAGGAAGAAGTCCCCAAAGACGTGAAGGAAGCAAAAAAAGAGGCCGTTCGGCAGGCCAAGGATGTCAAGAAAAGCGCCTCTTCGGAATGGAAGGAGATCCGCGAAAACATGGCCAATCCGAAACTGACCACAAACCCAGAAAAGAAATAATCCGGAAACAATCCATTCCGGAAAGGATCGGTATTGAAGATACGATTTCACGGACGGTTTCTTTGGGTCATGCTGCTTCTCTTCGGCATGGTCTGTCTGTCGGCGGATCACGTGCAGGCCAAAGCGCCGTCATCCGCGGGGCAGGCCATTCTGGAAGCCATCCGGATTCAGGGACCGCTGGATTTTTGCGGTGAACCGGTGCCGCTTGACGATCCCGACGTGCGCGAACGTCTGGAACGGGAACTGCTGGTGTCTCTGGACAACAGCGACGACATCATCCTCTGGCTGAAGCGCGCCAACCGCTACTTTCCCTACGTCGAAAAAGCTCTGAAAGCCCAATCCCTGCCCGACGATCTGAAATATATCACCGTCGCGGAAAGCTCCCTCAAGCCGCTCGCCTTTTCCAACAAGGGCGCCGCGGGATACTGGCAGTTCATCGAAGGAACGGGAAAGAAATACGGCCTGGAAATCAGCGCCGACATCGATGAAAGAAGAAACGTTCACACGGCCACGCAGGCGGCCTTGGCTTATCTCAAAGACCTCCATAACCTTTTCGGATCCTGGACGCTCGCGGCTGCGGCTTATAACATGGGAGAAGACGGTCTGCAGTCCGAACTGCTCATTCAGAAGGTCGGCAACTACTACCAGCTATACCTGAACCAGGAAACGCAGCGATACGTTTTTCGGATCCTCGCGGCAAAAATCATCATGTCCAATCCGGAACGATTCGGGTATTCTCTTTCCAAATCGGACCTTTATGCTCCCCGGCGCACCGATATCGTGAACATCAAAGCCTCCGAGCCCGTGCCCCTGCACATCATCGCCCAGGCGGCCAACACGTATTTCAAAATCATCAAAGACCTCAACCCGCAGATCAAATATTATTCCCTGCCCGCCGGAACTCATACCGTCCATATTCCCCAAGGCCAGGCGAAAGGTTTTTACGAGCGCTACGAGAAATTGCTGGTGGAATGGGTTGCCCTGAAAAATGACTCTGTATATACCGTTAAAAAGGGAGATACGCTGACGGGCATTGCCAAACGATTCAACGTGCCGTATAAAGCACTGACCATCTGGAATCCGGCCGGCGGCAGAAAGCTTTCCCCCGGCGACAAGCTTTATATTTTTTCCGATTCCCTGAAAGAGAATCAAGGCCGTGAACAAACAAATCCTTAAATCAGGACGACTGCCGGCTTCTGGCCCTTACTCCGCCGCCGTGGAAATAAACGGTCTGGTCTTTGTTTCCGGGCAACTGCCGATCAATCCGGAAACCGGCGAAGTCATCGAGTCTTTGGAACCGGCAACACGCCAGGTGCTGACGAACCTTCAAACCGTTCTTGAAGAAAACGGCCTGTCGCTTGAGGATGTCGTCAAAACAACCATTTTTTTAACCGACATGGCGGACGTTGCGGCGGTCAATGAGATTTACGCCGGCTTTTTTCCGAAGGAGCCGCCGGCCCGTTCAACGGTTGGAGTATCCGCACTGCCCAAAAATGTGCCGCTCGAGATCGAAGCCGTCGCGGTCAGGAAGCAAACCTAAAAGAAAGCTGCCCACAGCAAATAACAGGTAGACCAGACCCTCTACTCCCGGTCTTCAAATAGTCACATGCGATTTTCGACGCCTTGCGAATTGACGAAACGACAAAAGTATGCAAGCTTATCCGCAAGGAACGTGTGATCGCGTTAATGAAACGCTCTGATTGGCGATGGTTGCAAGATCCGCTCTACGACGATTATCTTGAATCGATCCGGGTGAAAAAGGATGACGAAGAAGAAAGAAGATCCGCTTTCCCTGTCCCTTGAGGCCCCCGTTCCCGAAATATACATGCCGCGCCTTCAATTATTCATCCGCCTGTTGCTTGGAGCTCTGGTTGCGTTATACATCAATTACAGCCCCATCCCACCGCTCGTTTTATCTGTAAACCAGGTCAATCTTTTGTTCGTGTCCTATTATGCGTTCCATCTCTTCTGGTGGTGGTATTACAAGAAGTTTGGCGCCAATATTATCCTGTTTCGCCTGGGTGGATGGGTAGACATCCTGGGGGCATCCATAGGGGCCGTCAGCGATCCCTTCATCATCCCCCCGATGCTCCTGCTTTTCCTGATTGCGGTGCTTGGCAATGGAATCCAGCACGGGCTGTATTTTTTCGTTGAATCGATGATCGGTTCACTCATCCTCGTCGGCGCCATTCTGGTCATTCATGGCAGTCTTCTCGGTGTT
>Ga0209407_1004030_pt1 | contig 12218 bp, 5 predicted proteins | sample AD_JPNHG3_MetaG_FD_184410 | JGI IMG/M metagenome (GOLD analysis project Ga0209407, IMG submission 184410) | Active sludge microbial communities of municipal wastewater-treating anaerobic digesters from Japan - AD_JPNHG3_MetaG (SPAdes) (version 2) | ecosystem: Engineered > Bioreactor > Anaerobic >... | reverse complement strand
CTTCCGTGCGCCGTCTGGTGCGGCGGCTGGATCTTCGTAAACCCCAGGCGACCTGCGTTTTGGATTTCGCCCCGGGCGAGGCGGCACAGGTGGACTTCGGCAGGGGACGCGGCCACCATCGACCGCCTGCTCCACGGCGCCTACAAGATCGTCCTGGATGGCAAGAACTACCGCTCTTTCCATCCAGGATCAAGTTGTCAAAGATCAGAAAAACAACCTACGAAAGGAGGACAAATCGCCTGATTGAAAGGGGGGGTCCGAAGACCCTTTTTCAACCCTTTTCACTGGCTCCATTACGGCGAAAATCGGTGGCTCCATTATGCCGATCATTGACACCCCCCCTCTATCCATGAACTCCCAAATCGCCGCATAAGCCGGGGCAACCTTCTTCAAATTTACGGGCGTATAAAAGTTAAGATCCCGATTTTTCGACAGTATCACCGGCTTGGTCTGTCTCTTAAATTGTTGAACAGATATGATCGAAACTCTTCATATTCGGCATTCAAGAAAGCCGGCTCCCCGGTCCTTTCATTCAGGCCTTTCATACTCGGCGGCAGTTCCGGATCGATGCCCAGAAGCTCCGTGATCTCCGCCGGAAACTTCGCCGGGTGGGCCGTCTCCAGGGAAACGCAGAGCCCGTCGGCGCCGCCCTGTTCCAGATATTCCTCCAGCCCCCGCCAGCCCACGGCGCCGTGAGGTTCCAGCAAAACGCCGTAGGTCTGGTAAACACGCTTGATGGTCCGCTTGGTTTCCCCATCGGAGATGCTCACGGAATAAATATGGCGGCGCATCGCTTCCCGGTCGGGATAACGGTGTACCACGCCGTTGCGGTCCACCGTCCCGCCGTAAAGGTCGAAGAATCGGGCCAGATTGCTGGGATGACCCACATTCATGGCATTGGATAAACAGGCCCGGGAGGGGGAAACTTTCTCATAGACCCCTGTGGCGAGGAATCTCGGAAACTCGTCGTTCTCATTGGTGGGCATCACCAGCATCCGGACCGGGAGTCCCATACGGCGGGCGTACTCACATCCCAGGGCATTGCCGAAATTGCCTGACGGAACGGAAAAGACGATCTGTTCCCTTTCCTCCACTTGGGCCAATTGCGCATAGGCATAGATGTAATAGATCGTTTGGGGCAGTATCCTCCCGAAATTAATAGAATTGGCCGAAGTAAGATGCAGATCCGCCAATAGAGGATCGGCAAAGGCCTGTTTCACCATGTTCTGGCAATCATCGAACTTCCCTGCCACGGAGACGGCCTGAACATTTTGTCCGATCGTATCCAGTTGTTGTTTCTGGCGCCCACTCACTTCTTCCCGGGGATAGAGAATCGTGACGTTGATGCCCGGCACCCCCTTGAAGGCCTCACCTACGGCGCTCCCGGTATCCCCAGAGGTCGCCACCAGGACGTTTAGCTGTTTGCCCTCATCCCGGAACATGCTCATGAGGCGGGCCATCATCCGGGCGGCAAAGTCTTTGAAAGACGCCGTCGGCCCCTGATCGAGACGGAGGATGTATCTTTTATCACTAACCCTTTCCAGCGGCACGGGGAAATTGTAGGCATCTTCCACCACCCAGCGCAACTTATCCAACGCCATTTCTTCGGAGAGAAATTTCCGGGCCACAAGAAAAGCAGCCTCGGAATAAGCTTTCCCCCTCAATGCGGCAATCTCTCCCGGTGCCAAATCGGGAACCCGTTCCGGCATAAAGAGCCCCTCATCAGGGGCCTGGCCTATAAGCAACGCCTCGCGGAAGGTTACGGTCTTCCGGTAGGGCGTGAAATTATCATTCGGGGGGATGCCTCTGTTGGTACTGTAAAAACGAATCGGTGTCGACATGTGCAGCTCCTGTCATTCTTTCTTCCAGATGGGTGGCGTATAGATCTCCCCCCGGGCTGTAGGTGAGATTTACCTTCCCGACCCCTCACTGTCAAGTGTATCTTCTCATCGGCCCGGGAGCACCCGCATCTTCCCGGTCCTGCCCATCTTATCAATTGACAGGACGGATTTTTCATCGGATAATCGGTTTCAAAAGATCGAAACTCGCACACATAATCGAAAGAAGGGCGATAAATGTCTGAAGAAAACCGTCTCCGTCTGACCCAGATCGTCCACGGCGCCGGCTGAGCCTGTAAGATAGGTCCGGGTGACCTTAACGAAGCCCTGAAGGATTTACCTTTCATGACGGATCCCAATCTTCTGGCCGGCATGGAACATTCGGAGGACGCCGGCGTCTACAAACTCCGCGATGATTTGGCCATCATCCAGACAGTGGATTTTTTCACCCCCATCGTCGATGATCCTTACGTTTTCGGTCAGATCGCCGTTACCAACGCCTTGAGTGACGTCTATGCCATGCGGGGCACCCCCCTGACGGCAATGAATATCGTCTGCTTTCCCATTAAAAAACTCGACATCGCCGTGCTCCGGGACATTCTCCGGGGCGGTCTGGATAAGATGCGGGAAGCCGGTGTTCTCCTGGTAGGCGGACACAGCGTCGAAGACGATGAGCCGAAGTATGGTCTTGCCGTAACAGGAATCGCCCATCCGGATGAGATTCTCCTGAACCGGGGTGCCGAGAAGGGGGACAAACTCATCCTGACCAAAGCCCTGGGTACGGGTATCGTCAGTACCGCCGTCAAGGGAGGAATCGCCCCGGCAAACCTTGTCGGCAAAGCCATCCGTGCCATGACGACGCTGAATAAGTCCGGGGCGGAGGCTCTTAAGGAAACGCCGGAAGTGCACGCGTGCACGGATGTTACCGGTTTCGGCTTTCTGGGGCATGCCTGCGAAATGATCGAAGACAGCCGGGTTGGCATGGTGATTAATGCGGGAGCGGTACCTCTTTTCGATGGTCTCCAGGAAATCTCCGAGCTCGGGATCCTCCCCGCCGGCCTTCATCGGAACCGTCAGTTCCGGAGCGATGTCATCGAGATCGATTCCGCCTGTCCGGAATGGCAGATTGACGTCCTCTTCGATCCTCAGACGGCCGGAGGTCTATTAATCGCCGTAGCCGCTACGGAAGCGGAAAGATTGCTGGCACGTCTTCATCGCAACGGCCTGGAAGACGCCGCCATCGTCGGTGAAGCAACGGAGCGACACCCGGGAAAGATCACTGTAAAGCCATGAAGCGCATTGAATCCCTCCTCGTAAAAAAGGAAGAAACCCTTTTCAATGTTTTCAAACTACGCTCTATGGCCCGTCCTGACGATACCATGGCGGTGCTTATGTACGGCAGCCCGGACCCGGATGCCGTGGCTTCAGCCATGGCGCTGCGGGAAATAATGAGACAAACCGTTGGGTTGAAGAATTTTGCCCTTGTCGCCACCGAAGCGGTCCTTCGCCAGCAGAACCGGGAATTTATCCGGGCCATGAAGGTGGAAATCCAACTTCTCCACAAAGTCAACCTGCAGGAATACCGCCTCGTGGCCCTCGTCGATGCCCAGCCAACCTTCTTCGGAAAGGCTCACAACCTCGTGCATCCTCAGATAGTTATCGATCACCATCCCGTGACATCGGCATGGCACGCCGAACTGGCCGATGTTCGCCCCCAATACGGCGCCCTCTCCACCATCATGATGGAGTATCTTCTCGCCGCCAAAGTGCGGATTCCCAAAATCCTTTACACGGCCCTGCTCTACGGTATCAAGAGCGACACGAACAATTTTGAAAGGGATTCGATTCTGGAAGATATCGGCGCATATTACCTGACCTCGATCCGGGCCAACCGCCAGCTTATCCGCCGCATCGAACTCAACCAGATTCCGGAACGCTATCTGCGCTTCTTTGAACATGCCTATTCCCATCGCCGCCGCTACCGTGACCGTATCACCAGTTTTCTCGGCAAGGTGGACAGCCCCGATGTCTGCGTCCAGGTGGCGGACTTCTACTTGCGCATTGTAGACATTTATTACGTTGTTATTGCGGGAATCATCAAGGACCGACTGATCATTGTCTTTCGGGGAGACGGATATCGCCAGGACTGCGGCAATATTGCGGCCATGGCCTTCGGAAAATACGGCAGCGCCGGGGGGCACAAAAGTGCGGCACGGGTAGAAATCCCCATGGATACACTCAAAGAAGTCCTTCCGGGAGAATGGACACAGGAATCGATAGAACAATTTCTCGTGCAGCGCCTGCGGCAGAAACGCCAGCTCAAAACGAGAAAGAAAACCGCCACCAAAGAAAAAGAGTCCACCTGATTCACTTCCGGATTCAATTACAACCGCGGGTGAAACCCCATACCAACCGGCGGTCGCAACATAGCCCTCCAATGAGACATATTAAGCAGCGTCCATCATGGCCGGTTCGGAACTTGTCAATGAACCCCCCATGACGGCACGCGGTCACAAGTCAGGATGAAAAACGGCGGGGCGCGCCCCGCAGTGTCCGCAGCGGCTCCGTCAATGATAAACCGTTGCAGATCAATAACATATGCACGCATTTGCGAGTGAAACCCGCATGACGGCGTGGCGTCACAAAGCAGGATGAAAAACGGCGGGACGGTCTGCTATCTCCTTAAATACACCTTCGACGGAACGACCTCGCCCTGCGCCTCTTACGGCGCTGCGGTGGATCCGGACGGCGTGACGGTTTCCGTGGCCGGAAAGGAAATCGTGACGGGCGGCGTTTCGGTCACAGGGAGTATCAATGCCGGCTTGCCGGTGCTCGACATCGGCGAGGCGAATCGTTCGGGAGAACGTCGCCAGGCGCTCTCGCCCCCGCTCGAGGCGCGGATGTTGAACGCCAATCCGGAGGACTATTCCCTCTGGAACGGCCGTTTTTCCATTCTAACGGTCCCGGCGGGGGCGTCGGGTCAGAAATTCCCGCCGGGTCCCCAGGACAACATCGTGGCCTTCAGTGCCGTGGGCAAGGTGGAAACGGGATTCACGCCGGGGGACAAGATCGGTCCCTACCTGGTCTCCGTAACCCCGGAGAAGAGGCCCGAAAACCCGCATACCTGCGCCCCGGAATCCTACGGTGTACCGACCTGGACGATCTTTGCCGCCGGGGTGACCCTCCAGGCCGAGCTCGACGGCAGGGAAGGGGAGGGCGTGGGTACCTTCATCCGCAATATCGAGGTGATGAACAAGCTCGCCGCCGGGGTCGAACTGCCGCCGGGGGACGGCCGGACCATCAAGAAGGTGCTCTTCTCCCTTGCCGGAGATGACCGGATAATCGAGGCGGCCCCTTTTGCGACCACCTACAATATGGGTGCCCTCGACCGCGATGAGACCAACCTTTCGCTCTGGGTCACCCTCAACGACGGCACCGTGTTCCGGGATGATTTCCCCTTTTACAGCATCGGTTTTCCCTCCTGGTACAATGTGGTGACGAAGATGCAGACATACTTGGCCGTGGGGTTCGACCCGCAAGAGAAGAAATATCGGATAAGTTTCAACTATCCGGGGGACTTTATCTGGAATAAACCGGTGCCGGACTGGATGCCCATCCTGGGCGGCCAGGATAATGAGGCCAAGACATCATTCGCCGTCCATGCCGATTACTTCCTCGACGCGAAATCGGCCCTCACCGGCGAGGGAGCGGCCCAGACGGAGATCCTGGGCAAGACTTTCACCCTGAAGGAGGACGGGGAAGGACGTCCCCTCTACACGGGGGGGTCCAATGTCGACAATACCAACACCGACTGTGTTTTGGCTTATAGCGTCTACCGCGACGGGGCGTGGCGGACGACCCCGGGGATTGTGCCCGCCCCCGGCGCCTTCACCAGGCTCACCCCCCATGCGGCCCCCCTGCCCGACAGAAGGGTGGCCCTCGTCTTCATCCAGAAGGAAGGCTCCGGCTACAAACTCCTCTTCAGTCTCTACGATCCCCAGGGGGACTCCTGGACGAGCCCGGTGACGGTGGATGCGGGCGGTTACCTCATCGAAGAGCCGAAAGTCCACATCTACCTCGACGGACCCCGCCCCGTGGCGAAGGTCCTCTATCGCAAGCATACGGGCCAGAAGGACGGATTGTACAGTACCCGGCGCGATCTGTCCGTTGCCGTGCCGGATGGCGGGAGCGGATTTTCCCCGCCGCAGGTCGTCAGCGGCGACGACAGGGCGTTGATGTGGCTCGCCGCCGCCGTCGCCCCCGACGGAACGGTGGTCTTCTCCGCGACGGAGAAGGGAGGCGCCGCCACGGCGGCGGTGACGGGCGGGGTTACCATAGGCGCCGCCGCTCCCGTCCCCGGGGCGACGCTGACGAAGGTCTACACGGAACAGCCCGTCGTCACCGGCGGCCTGATCGAGGCCGTCGCCCTGACCGCCGGCGTGAACGTCGTCCGGCCCGGGTCCTATCGTCTCCAGGCTACCCTGGTGAGCGCCGCGGGGAGAACCATCGTTACCGTTGCAGGGCAAAGCCAGGCCTTGGGATCGGGGGAGGGGCTCCTGACCATGACCTTCCCCGGGCGGGTCATCGGCGCTGCGGGCAGCGACGGTCCCTTCCGGATACAGGACATCCTCCTGATCGACACAACCCTCGGTTCCGTGATCGCCCATGAGGATCCACTCGGCCTCGTCACGCGGGCGTACGCGGCGAACCAGTTCCCCCGGTCGCGGCTGACGGCGGACGGGATGCACTATATCGGCCCGGAGGCCCGGATGCACGTCACGGTGACGGACGAGAACCGGGCCGGAGCCGCTTCCACGGAGATCACCGTCGTCAGTTCGGCCGTGAAAACGCCGATCTCTGTGACCCTTCCAGCCGTTTCCCCCGGGGTCTTTGCGGGTGATTTGGGTTTCTCCACTACCGTCGCGGGAACAAACACCATCAAGGTGGAAAATGCCGGGATTATCCGCCTGACCTATACCGACGGGCAGGGCGGGGACTGGTATGCAACGGCGTACTGGACGGAGCGCCCGGTCGCTCAGGGGGATGTGAACGGCGATGAGGCGGTCGATATGGCGGATGCCGTCCTGGCCCTTCAGGTCTTGTCGGGGCGGCAGCCCGCCGACGTGAAAACGGCGGCCAATGTCGACGGCGACGGTAAGATCGGCTTGGCGGAGGTCGTCTACATTCTTCAGAAAGTGGGGAGGGCGCGATAGCCGTAAACCGGCGGGCCGTCCCCGGCATGGGGGCGGAACGCCGGTTTTTCCCGGAAGTTATCCGTAAATATATCCGGTAGCTACGGATTAAGCATTATGTTGTCCCCATCGACCCATAAACACCCATCCCGCTATTCGGCGGATTATAACAATTTCAAAACATGAAGTTATTTTGACATTGACATACCAGATTCCCTTTTGTTATTAATACTCCCGGATAGGTTTCGTTTCCATACCTTATTGCCGACGACGTTCCCATCAGGGCAAGGTCGGCGACGCTCTTGATGTTAAAGGTACAACCTGAAATGAGACACCTGGTTACAATTGCCGGAAAAGGTCCCCTTCCGATACATTTGCCCGCCGTCGGGAGACAAACCATTCTACCCCGATCCTCCCGCGGAGCAGTAGCCGGAACGGCACTTTCCCCAGCACATAAGACCCGCACCGGCCGGGTGTCCCCTCAAGCAGTCACATTCTCCCCGGTGGAAGGATGCGATGTCATGGACCGCACAGAAAGATCCCGGCCAGGAGGTGTGTATCCCCTCCGGCGGCACGTAAACGGTAAGACCATCAGGTTCGTCGGTCGCCCCGTCCGGCCGGAAATTCTTCTCATACCGGTTGAAATCAAAGCGACGGAAAGTGGGAAGACCACCGTCGGCGGGACCCGGCGGTGCTTTATGGAGATCTTCAAGGAGAAAATCGCCCCGGCGGCCATCCGGGGTTTGGACGGCTTGGAAACATTCCGCAAATACCGGGGGGTTATGCTGCCGTTTTATGTCCTTGGATACAACGCCGGGTCGATCCGGCCGAAATATATTTAAGTTCTCTCCAAACATCTAATTATCTGTTCTTACGCTCTATAGCAGGGGGTGGCTATGGAAATGGAAACATGGTCAAGGTCACAAAGTAAGCGCTCAGTTTTTCTGAAGTATTTCAATCAATTTTCAATCAACAAATTGATTTTATTTACGGCATTCTGCCTTGTGTTATTGATGACGCCAATGGCCTATGTAGCTCACGCAGAACTGGTTAACAACGGCAATGGTCTTATCTACGACACTGATTTAGATATAACATGGTATGACGCCCCTGCGGTTGCAAGGAACTGGACTGATGCGGTTACTTGGGCTGCAAACCTGAGCGTTACGGATGTCAACGGTAAGAACATCACAGGTTGGCGACTTCCACGTACATTGGACGGTGCTCCTGTTCTTGGCTATGACGGCACAACAACGGCAGGTTACAACATCACTTCAAGCGAGATGGGCCATCTATTCTATACAGCGTTGGGCAATAGAGGAACCTTTGATGTTAATGGTAACAATTTAGGCGTGCAAGAATGGGACAATATAAAGAAGGGCCCCTTTACAAACCTGCAGCACACCTACGAAGCTTGGTATTCTGGTAACTACTGGTCCGGCACTGATTTTTCTGCATCACCCAACAACGCATGGAGCTTCCATTTCTCGGAAGGAAGACAGGGTGTAATCGACAAGAACAGCCCCTACTATGCCCTTGCAGTGCATGATGGTAATGTCGGCGTTCCTGTAACGACTGGAGTAATCCAGCTTCCCAAGACAGGGCAGACGAAGTGCTATAACACGACAGGGTCTGAGATTGCTTGTGAAGGAACCGGGCAAGATGGTGAGATTCAGGCCGGCGTGTCTTGGCCAAATCCGAGATTCACACCAGGTACGGGTACTGAAGCTGCCTGTATGATTGACAACCTTACCGGACTCATGTGGCCGAGAAATGGAAATTTATCTAATAGTCCAAAAGATTGGTTTGAAGCATTTGATTATGTAGACTCTCTGAATGTTTCCGAAGGTCTCTGTGGATACACAGATTGGCGACTTCCAAACATTAAACAGCTTGAAACTTTGCTATACGACACGGGTGATCCAGGTGGATGGCTAGTTAAAAATGGTTTTTTAAATGTACAGTCTTATAAATATTGGTCTTCAACGACAGTTGCATCAGATAGTTTCAGGGCATGGTTTTTTGACCTTCAGATGCCGGAAATTAATTATCAAAACGACAATGGGAAATTGGAACTTTTTTTTGTATGGCCAGTCCGATTGCACAAACAAGGAGTTGTGCAAATTCCAAAAACAGGGCAAGTATCAAGCTATAAAGCAAACGATGATGGAGCCCTTCAAATGGGTTCTCCTTGGCCAGTACCAAGGTTTTTAGATAACAATGATGGAACTGTTATAGATTATTTAACAGGGCTGATATGGACCAAAGATACAAAATCACCCGGCCCTCCAGTTTGTGGGCCTGGAGAAGACAAAAACTGGTCGACAATGTTTGAATATGTTAAATGTCTAAATGCAAATAAATACTTGGGTTTTAATGATTGGCGAATACCGAATAGAAATGAATTACACAGCATAATCGATTTTTCAAAATCAGGAATAGTATTTACTGAATACCCTGAGTTTTCAAATTTAACGAGTTTTCCATGGTGGACTTCGACAACTAATATTAGGCTTCCGCACAATGCATGGTTTAGTAACCTAGCTGGATGGATGCATAGTTTGGGGGGCAAAACAGCTACACATGGTTACTACGTTTTGCCGGTCCGGGGCGGTCAGGTTAAATCATACGTCCTCACTGTATCGAAACTCGGCACAGGCTCTGGTACGGTAACCAGTGAGCCTTTAGGCATCAACTGTGGTTCCGCTTGCAGCATTGCTTTTGACACTGAGACCACCGTGACCCTTACCGCTGTTGCCGATCCCGGTTTCACCTTCACCGGTTGGTCGGGGGCATGTACGGGAACAGCCGTGACCTGCACGGTGACGATGGACGGGGCGAAGAGTGTGACGGCGTCCTTCAACGACCTTACCCCGCCGGTAGGGACGATAGAGCTCAATGGATATGTTAGTACCGGCTCTTTAAGCTCCCTCATGGCGTCATCCTATATTGGGGGCACATTGAATGAACCCACGGGGATAGCTGTAGATAGTGCCGGTAACATATTTGTAACCGGTTTTGTCCAGACAGGAGATTTTCCCACCACAGAGGGAGCATACGATCGCACGTGGAATTCGATAAATAATTATGCAGACGCATACATTATTAAATTCAATAGCGATTACAGCCAACTTCTCGCATCGACATTCATCGGTGGAACTTGGCATGATATGCCCATCGGTATCGCCGTAGATGCCCAGGGAAACGTCTTTATAGCGGGTTCGACACAATCAGAAAACTTCCCCACCACGCCGGGTGCCTACCAAAACTCGACAACCAATGGAACATTCATCGCCAAATTCAACAATCAGTTGTCACAGTTAATCGCATCAACGGTATATGACGGGATGACAGTTCACGCACTGCGTCTTGACAGCGAAGGCAACGTCATCATCGCCGGTGACAACGGAGATGGGCATGCCGCCAGAAGTAAGGTAGTTAAGTTTGACAATTCATTAAGCCAAGTTTTGGGTTCATATACAATAGGTCAAGGTGATGGGTGCTGTGAATCCATATGGGCCATGACCCTCGACAATGAAAACAATGTATATGTTGCAGGTACGGCGTTATTCTCTGATTTCTCAACATCGGAAAATTCCTATAGCAGGATAAATAAGGGATATGGTGACGTTTTTGTAGCCAAGCTGAACAGTAGTCTAACGCAACTAACCGCATCGACCTTATTGGGTGGCACGAAAGCGGACCGGGTTTATACAATCGCCTTGGATAAAGCTAAAAACGTTTACGTGGCGGGGGCGACGTCTTCATCGGATTTCCCGACGACCGCAGGCGCCTTCAGCAGCACGTTCCGGGGTGGAAATGCATGTAATGATTTCGAACCATGGACAGATTTCTGTTCGACAGCTTTTATATCCAAATTCGACAATAATCTCTCACAGCTCTACGCGTCCACTTTTATTGGAGGAAATGGTGCCAATTTACGTGACGTCGCCCAAAGCATCATAGTTGATCAAGCAGGCAATTTATACATTGGCGGCCATACCAAGTCGCCTGATTTCCCGACGACGGCAGGGGCGTTTGACCGGACTTTCAAAGCCGACGGGAACGGCGCCGACGCCTTTGTCGCCCATATGAGCAGCGATCTGACAACATTGTACGAATCTACGTTGCTCAGCGGCACAGCACCCCAGTCAATCACCGACTGTGGAGGTTGTAAATACAGTAACATCAAGGACATGGTTTTTAATCCCCTTGGAAACCTCGCTTTAGCTGTGCGAACCACAACAAGTGATTTTCCTACAACCCCTGGGGTTTACAGACAAGTTCCAGGAAACCATGGCGATACTGTTGTGACCAAGTTCCCTAAGGGTTTCTATGCCCTGACTAACACCACCTCGGTAAACCTGACCCTCATCTGCACCGATGCGGGCGGCTGCGCCCAGATGCGGTTCAGTAACGACGGCAGCAACTGGTCGGAAGCAGAGCCTTATTCAACTACCAAGGCCTGGACCCTCACGACGGGCGACGGGAACAAGACCGTTTACGCGAAGTTCAAGGACAATGCGGGCAACTGGTCCGCCCCCGTATCGGCGTCGATCACCCTGGACACGACGGCCCCGGTGACGACTCCTTCGGTAACAGCAGGGATGTTCAATGGGGCTCAGAGCATCACCTTGAGTGCCAATGACGGTTCGACCATCTACTACACCACCGACGGGAGCGATCCGCGGACGAGTGAGACCCGGAAACTCTACAGCGGTCCCATAGCGGTGAGTTCTTCGCTGACGCTCAAGTACTATGCCGTGGATGCGGCGGGCAACCCGGAGGAAGTGAGGACGCAGGTCTATACGATTACTTACACCCTGACGGCGGTGAAGGATGGTACGGGTACGGTGACGAGCGACCCGGCGGGCATCGCCTGCGGGACCGATTGCACGGAGGCCTATGTATCCGGCACCCAGGTGACCCTCACCGCGGTTGCCGATCCCGGTTTCACCTTCACCGGCTGGTCGGGGGCATGTACGGGAACAGCCGCTACCTGCACGGTGACGACGGACGGGGCGAAGAGTGTGACGGCGTCCTTCAACGACCTCACCCCGCCCACGGGGACGATCGTTATCAACGGCGGCGCCGCCTTGACGAACAACCCGGCGGTGAACCTGACCCTGACCTGCACCGACGCGGGTGGCTGCGCCCAAATGCAGTTCAGTAACGACGGCAGCAACTG
>Ga0209407_1004020_pt1 | contig 12260 bp, 15 predicted proteins | sample AD_JPNHG3_MetaG_FD_184410 | JGI IMG/M metagenome (GOLD analysis project Ga0209407, IMG submission 184410) | Active sludge microbial communities of municipal wastewater-treating anaerobic digesters from Japan - AD_JPNHG3_MetaG (SPAdes) (version 2) | ecosystem: Engineered > Bioreactor > Anaerobic... | reverse complement strand
TTTTCGCTATATAAAGATAATTCTCTATAAAGGGGAGCCATTTTCATAAAGTTAGGTCTGGCTCCTACTATTAAATGCATTTTTTTTATATTGTCCAATTCTTAATCACTTCCAAAAGTTTTGATATCACTTCCTCTTGCACATTCTTAGAATGAGTTAAATCAACATTTCTTTTTTCAGATTTTTTCAACGCTTCTATTAATTCACCAACATCCCTTGACCAAAACATTTTTTTTCTCTTTAATTAAAGCTTTATCTACAGATAAAAGTTGCTTACCTATAAAAAAAATAAGCTACCCTAATCAAGCAGTTTCTTTTGCAAAAGTTCTTGCACCGGTTAAATTGTCTATAATATCCATAGTATTAAAAGTTCTATAGGGCAAAAAAAATATTGTATGCATTCAAATAAAATAGCAGCTCCGCCAACAATTAATAGATATTTTAATGCAGTTTTCTCAGAAAAAATTGGACTACCTTGTTTTATATCAATAAAATATAATGAAATGAAAATGAGAAAAGAGATAAAATGTATAAGATAATCCAATCTGAATTTAAAGACTGTTTTATGGATGATTTTATTTATATCATTACTAAAAGGAATATCATTAATCACTAAAAGTATTATTAACCATTACTTGAAAAGTTTTTTTGTCATTTTAAATTTAATGTATTATTATCTATTTAAATTTATCATAGCTAAAACTAGAAGTTTTTTACTTTTTTCTACATCCTATTAGTAATTTTACTAAATTACATTCTCCTATTTTTGGATAATTGTAAACTTTTTTACATTATCCATCTAATTACTTCAAACGCTTCTGCATACTTATATCCGATTTGAGCTCCTCTAGTTGAAGCTAATCCTCGGATAAAATCCTTTGAAAAATAACTTTTGGATTGGTTAATCTGGGATTGATATTGATTAAGAATTTTTATTTTATTTTTGATATGTTTTTCATCTAATTTAACAAAAAATTGAGATTGAAAAAATATTTGATTCCATGGTAATTCATAACATATTATGCTACTTCTCATTTTATAAGCACGTATCATCTCATTAGCAACAACTAAATGATCCTGATGATAATCATGCACAGATGGACCTATTACCAAATCAGGTTTGAATTTTTTTCCAATATTGACTAAAATTTCTAAAACTTCCTGACGTTTTTCTGTAAGTTTCCTAACTTGAAAATTTTCTATTAAATATCCTGATTTATCCAGACCTAATAATTCAATGACAGACATAAACTCTTTTACTAAAATGTTAGAGGGATAATTTTTAGGTAAAGATTCTTTAGCTGTTGAAAAAACTATCCAAAAAATTTTAATATTTCGTTCAAGCAACTTACATATGAAACCACCACATCCCAGTTCAGCGTCATCGGTATGTGGCGATAAAATTAATACTCTTTCCATAATATTTTCCACCTTTCTCAAATAATTAGTTCTCATAATATTCTATTTATAAAATTAATATATTATATAATTATTTTATTTATATATTATATATATTTATTTATTGATTATACCAATAAATAAAAACTTAATTTAAAAATATTTATATAATATTGAGGGTCATTTTATGGATAACCCGCCATCAACTATTAAATTTTGTCCTGTAATCCATTCTGATTCATCTGATAGTAAAAACATACATAAAGCAGAAACATCTTTTGTTATACCCAATCCTAAAGGATATTTATTTTCAATTTTATGAAACTCTTCTTCTGATAATTGTTTTTTAAGGTTTTCTGTCATGGCTGTATCAGATAATGTTCCTGGCGATATACAATTAACTCTAATCCCCTTACTTGCAAGTTCAAGAGCTAATGCCTTAGCGCCTCCGACTAAAGCAGCTTTGGAAGCACAATAAGCAGTTAAGGCAACATCAGCTACTATACTCATAATTGAGGCAATTAATACGATACTCATACCTTTTAAATTACCATATTTTTTCTGTGTTATTATTTTGATAAATTCAAAAGCTGAAATAGTATTAACTTCAAAAATATCAATATATTGCTTATAGTCCATTGAAGAAATTGGCAAAGTAATCTGATATCCAGCTGAGTGAATAAAACCATCTATCTTACCATATTTATCAACAATATCTTCTATTATACTCTGGTACTTAGCAAAATCCCTAAGATCAAGTATGTGATAAGAATTATTCTTATCATTAAGTCTTGAATATATTTCATTTAGAGAATTTTCATTTCTCCCTAACAAATGGACCTTTGCTCCTTCTTTATAACAGTGAATAGCGCATTCTCTACCTATGCCGGAAGAGGCGCCAGTTATTAATATATTCTTGTTTTCTAATCTATTCATTATAATCTTTATAGGTTAATATATTAAATAACTTAGTACCACTTAAGTCAATTATAGCAGATCCATATGAATAACCAACTCCAAAACCACTTAATAGAGCTTTTTTATTATTTATAGATTTGTTGGAATTTGCACATAAAGTAAGAGGTATAGAAGCAGAACTTGTATTTCCAAAATCTTCTAACGAATAGAGGAACTTATCTTTAGGGATTTTCAAATTCTTTCTCATAAATTCAAGCATATATTTATTTGCCTGGTGAAATACAACTATATCAGGTAATCCATATTCATCGCATATTAGTTGAATATGGGGAATTATAGTTGATATTGTAAAATTGAATATTTCCATTCCATCCATATATAAGTCATCATCTGACCTCTTATTACCATCACTATCAATTTTTATGTCATTCTTCCTGTTATTTTTATTTCTTGATCCACCATTAGGAATAATTAAATTTTGCCATCCTGAACCATCAGTTCCTAATGAAAAGATCATAGGTTCAGTATTATAATCTTTTTTAAGTAATGTTGCTGAACCTGCATCTCCAAAAATAAATCTGGTGGAGGCATCTTCTTTGCCAACAAACTTAGAAATTGTATCTCCAGCTAAAAGTAAAGCATAAGATTTATTTGTCATATTTAATAAAGAAGATGCTATAAACAAACCGTAAATATAGCCGCTACAACCAAGATTAATATCAAAAGTTATAGTATCTTTATTTAGTTTTAATCTATTATGAAGAATGCAGCTTGTCGCTGGAAGAATATAATCAGGAGTTTGTGTTACTAAAACCAAAATTCCTATTTGATCTAAATCTATATTCTTTTGACGGATAATATTCAGAGTAGCTTCATATACAAAATCAGAGGTGCATTGCGAATTTATAGCAATCGGCCTTTTTTTTACCCCAGTACTATCTATAATTCGTTGTTTCCTTTCTTCATCAAATTCTTCCAAATCCTTATTATATTCGTATGATCCTGGTATGCAACAGGATATACAAGATAATTTTATATTTTCTATCTTAATCATAAATTTACTAAATAGTTATAATAGTAGCACCCCAGGAATATCCAACTCCAAAACCAGCTAAAAGCACTTTATCTCCTGAATGTATTTTACCTTGAACAAAAGCATCTTTTAAAGCTATAGGGATAGTATTAGAAACGGTATTTCCATAATTTAGCATATCAATATGACATTTATTTGGACCAAGACTTATTTGACTAATTAAAAATTCTAATATATATTTATTGGCTTGATGTAATATAATATAATCTATATCAATTAATTCAATTTTATTTTTAGAAAGTACACTTTTTATTAACCGTGGAATTGTTTCAATTGTAAAATTAAATATTTCTGGACCATTCATATATAAGGTAGGTCTTTCTCCTTCATTTAAAATATATGAATTACGCGCTGATAAATTTTTAACAATTAAATTTTCTGCACCATTCCCGTCAGTTCCAAATACGAATTCTCCTATCATATCAACATCAGAATTAGTTATTAAAGTAGCACTTCCAGCATCACCAAAAATGCTACGATTTGATATATCATCCTCTGCAATAAATTTACTATACGTCTCACCTGTAACAAATAATATGTTTTTACACATTTCTGAATTAATAAGAGCTTTAGCTAATGACAGTCCATAAATATATCCAGAACAACCTAAATTAAAATCAAGAGCTCCTATATCTGTTCTCAGCCCTAATCTTGTCTGAAGAATACATGCCGAAGTAGGTAAAATATATTCCGGACTTTGAGTACAGAAGAGAACAAAATCTATAAGATCTCTATCTTCATTTTCTAATAATTTTTCTGCAGCTTTTGTAGCTAAATCAAGAGAAGTTTCATCTGATTTAGCTATATGCCTTTGTTTAACTCCAATTTTGTCTTCAACTTTTGATGCTGGCCATTCAGGAAATTTTTCTTCTAATTGCTCATTTGTTAAAATCTTTTCAGGAAGATAGTACTCAATCTTCTTTATCTTTGTACCCATTATTTCTGCCTATGAGCTTGAATATATTCAAATAAGTCAGATACAATTTTTAATTCATCAAATTCCTTGCGAGGAATAGTAATATCATAGTTTTGCTTAATCATAGCAATAATAGATAATACTGCCAATGAATTCCATTCTTCATAGTTTCTGAATTCATCATCCATTGCAACTTCAGAAATTTCCTTCTCTAATGCCTCTGCAAATAAGTTTAAAAAATCCTCATTCATACTTATTTCCTTTTTATTAATTTTACTAAAGCTAAGCGCTTTCTGACAAATAATTCTTTAGATTCCGCTGGATAACCAATTACATCAGAATTGGGTGGTACATTATTTATAATAACAGAACCTAAACTAATAAATGAATTTGATCCAATAGTTAAACCATTATTTATGGTTGCAGAAGGTCCTATCCATACATTATCCCCTATATTACAACTTCCAGCAATACTTACATTTCCTGCTATAATACAATTTTTACCGATTTTTACATTATGTGCTATTTGAGTTAAATTATCAATTTTTGTCCCGGAACTAATAATTGTTGTACTTAGGGCACCTCTATCAATACATACATTTGAACCAATTTCAACATTATCCTCTATTATTACATTGCCTATTTGAGGAAATTTTCCCCATTCACTTTTTTCATTTTTTACAAATCCAAAACCAGGATTCCCAATTATAGCTCCGGATTTAATAAAAACCTTATTACCTATTCTAACACAATCACGAATAATTACATTTTCTTGTATTATAGAATTATCTCCAATGACGCAAGAGCCTATTATGGAGTAAGCTCCGATGCATACATTTTTACCAATTTTTGCATTCTTATCAATAATAGCTGATTGATGAATACCTATTTGCTCTTTGGTTACAAATAGAAAATTAACTATTTTAGCGTATACATATTTAGGATTGTTTGTTAATATAAGGCACTTTCCATCTGTTATATTATTATCTAACTCAATATTATTGGTGCAAACTATAACTCTTGCTCTTGTCTTCAATATTTGTCTTAATGCATCCTCTCCACTATTTTTTATCCAAACAATAGAATATTCATCTGCTTCATTCAGATTTTTAGCTTTATTAAATTCTATTTTTGTTATATCCCCAACAAAAACTGCATCATTATTAACTAATGTTTTTATATCATCATAATAATACATAATATATTTTTTTATTATATTAATAACTATCTATTGTTAATTATAGCTATATCAATGAAAAGAAAAAAAGATAAAATCTGGATTTTTAATTTCATTTATAGAATGAGGATAATTATTAATAAACCATACTAAAAATGATGTAACATCTATTTTATTTTCATAAAGTATATTAAGCTTATTTCGCATTTCTTCTTTGGGTTTGCTGGAATTGGCTAAATATTCAATTAAATCCCATGCTTCAGAAATGTTATTAAATATATATTGCAATTTGAATCGGTTAGATAATTCTTGGTGAATCCCAATGTGTTTAGCTCTTGAACCAATTATGATATTCGGAGTTCCTAAAATAGCACATTCATTAGCCATGGTTCCACTCTCTCCAACTAATAATTGAGCATAATATAGTACATTATGCATATTCTCAGGTTTTATTTTTATTTGATATTCTTTTAATTCTTCTGGTAAATCTCCTTCTGATGAAATAAAAACTTTTAGATATCTACTTAATTCTTTGACTAATTTTATTTTATTTTCTTTACAAATCCCTTGTTGGCCTATATCATGTGTAGCATTAAAGGCTATAAACCTCACAATAGCATATTTTTCACCTTTTTCTATTCCTAATTCTTTTAAAACATTTTCATCAGGTGTAAATACATTAGGATGTAAATAAGCCAGTTCGTGATAGCCTGGATATTTAATTTCTTTTCTGCCTAAAGAAGGATGAGGATAATCTCCTGTAAGAACAACATCGGTAAAAGGTAAATAAAGTCTTACCTGCTCCATATTAAAAGTGTCTTCAAAAGAAATATGAGGTTTATGCAAAAGAAAAGAGGTAAAAGCTGCTATAGCAGAACCATGACTAAGAAATAAATCTGGTTTAAACTGAACCGCAGTATTAAACATTTGTAACTCATTTTTTATCAGACCTTGTATCTTCCCACCTATACTTTTATAGTGCTTCCCAAAATTTTCATAAATAAAACCATACACTTGAAGTAATCGCAAAAGGAATTCTCTATCTCTACAAGTAAAAAGAATTTTATGACCTTTTTCTTGCATTTTCCATGCAAAATTTTTAAAAAGGTGAATATGAGCAGGATGACCTATATCAATAAGTATTCTCATTAAATCTCTGCAATTATTGATTTCTTTGCATATACTTGTTGCTTTAATTTGACATTAATGTTTGCTTCAATTGGCAAAAAAACATCTACCTGACTACCAAATCTAATCATTCCTATCCATTCTCCTTTTTTTACATATTGTCCTTCGGTGACATAAGAATCAATACGACGAACCCTTCTGGAAGCAATCTGAACTACACCTACTTGGCAAAAATCGTTTGCAATAACATAAGTATGTCTTTCATTTTCAATTAAAGCAATATATTCTTTTAAAGAATGAAATTTACCAGAAATATGTTTTGAGAGAATTACTTTACCATCTATGGGACTACAGTTTTTATGAACATCAAAAGGCGTCATATTTATTCCAATTTGCCAGCAGGGTTTTGTTATTATATCGGTTTGAGTTATTTCGGTAAGATTAAATATCTTTCCATTTTTGATAGAAATAAAATCCTGGTTTTTTTCTATTTTATTAATATAGATAATATTCCCATCTGCTGGAGAAACAATCTCATTCTCTTTGGCAACTAATTTTCTATTGGGTGATCTCCAGAAATGTAATTGAATCCCTAAATAAGCAAATACTGGTAAACTAATCGTTGATATAGTAAAAGATAATACTGGATGTTCTCTTAAAATAAGACCTATTATGATACCTAATAATGCAACAATAATATTATCTATAAAAAAATATTGAACTCTCATATGAGTTACATATTTAATAAAAATATACATAATGATATTAATAATGAATATATATAAAACTAACCAATAAATCATAATAATTATCCCTAATTATTATCTTCTGGTTTTATATAGGTAGGGAAGAAGCAATAATTGCATTAAAAATGGTTTAGGATCTTTCTTATTTGCTACTGCATTTATTTTTTTATATTTCAAGGGTTTTTTATACAAACCTTTAGATATATAATTAAAAATTGTTGGTAAATCTGTGCCAATATCCTGCCAAGCAGCATTAATATAATTTTGACTTATGATAGGTTGACCAATATAATAATAGGATATAATACTTTTAATAAATGGTACCTCTGCTTTTTGAGTAATTATATGCCATTTCCAGAATCTGGGATTTACTTCCAGAAATCTATACTCATTACTTTTACAATCATATTTGAATTCAATTTCACAAACACCGGTATATTTTATTTCATCTATAATGCGATTTGCATAATCTAATAAAACTGGAATATTCACAGTTTCAGCATAAGTAGTTGCATTCCCAAAATCAGGTGGATGTTGTCTTTTCCTTCGGACCATAATATAGTTATAAATTTCCCCTTCAACGCTAAATAATCCGATAGAATATTGATTTTCGCTTGATCCTGGGATTATTTGCTGTAGCATTAAATCTTGAAATTTAAAATGTCTTAAGGCTTTTTTGTATTTATAAATTAGATCATCATAATTATCACATACTAATACTTTTGAACCAAAAATATTATAAAAATCTTTCATAATTGATGGTTTTATAAGACAAGGATAACCAATATAACTCTTAATACTTTCTATTTCATCAATTGATTCTGGATATAGCGTATACGGAATAGGGATACCGAGTTTATCAATCCAGGGATAAGTTTGACATTTGTTAAAGAAGATTGATACTTTCTCCCATTTTTCAGTTAAAAGAATAAAATATTTACTTAATTCGTCATAGTTCTCGCTAATAATACGTAAATAATAATCATCAGTTGGAATTATAAGCCAATTGTAATAATTTCTATCTTGAGCAAGTTTAAATAATAAATCTTTGGTCGTATTATAAGATTCGACATAAAATGCTTTACAATATTTTGAATATTTTGAGATATTAAGAGGTTCATTGTCAATAACTACTGAGTTAAAACCCATTTCTCCCATCTGTCTTATAATTCCATAAGCTTGTATATGGCCCCCTAATAAAATAGCTCCCACTACATTTTTATTAACTATTGAATTTTCAATTATATTTAGTTGGTCCATTATCCAATAAATCTAATTAGTTATTAGTGAAATTAATATAAAGGTTCTTCTGTGTCATTAATTTGGTTTTTATAAAATTCTTTGATCTCTTAATTGTTTTTTAAAATATATAATCTATTTTATAATTTGAGGTATCATAAATATAAGTAGTGGATATCATATTATAATTTACATTAGTATCAGTAAAATCCCACCATTTCTCTCTTGATATTTGCGTTGCATCAATAATTTTGTATTCACTCATCTATTTAGATAAAACCTCTTGATAAAGTTGAATAAGTTTATTGGCAACAGATTCCGAATCTAATTTTAAATCAATTATTCTCTGGCGACCATTTGGTTTAATGTCATTATTTAAGACATAATTAATCTTTTCAGCTAATTTATCTGCATCAGAATCCGTATAATAATATCCTTCAGTATTTTCAAATAGATACTCTATATCTCCTACTTTAGTTGCCACAACAGGAATATTACAAGCCATAGCTTCCTTAACTACTACAGGTGATCCTTCCCATTTAGAAGTAAGTAAAAGAAGTGATGCAGCATTAAGATGTAAAGGCATTTCATTGTGTTGAATATTTGATAATATTTGTAATTTAATATCCGATCTTGAACAAGTATTAATAGCTTCTAATGCAAGAGGAAGATTTTTTTCAGTTCTTTGAGGATTAGATGATGATACAAAAAGTATATGCTTTACATTAACATCCAATCCAAGTTGTTTAATGCACTCATATCTATCTAAGGGTTTAAATATATCTAAATTTATACCATTAGGAATAATATAAACATTTTTTCCAATTTTATCTTTCATATTATTTGATTGAACTATCGTTTTATTCCATATATAGTACGCAAAAAATTTATCAATTAAAGCATATAATTGAGATTTATATACATCGCTACCCATCAAAGTCGTTACAATAGGCAATTTAGAAGATAACGCTGCAATTATACCGCAAAAAGAATAATGAGAATGTATAATATCAGGGTTAAATGCCACAATTTGCTTTCTTAATTGAGGAATATTTTTTAAATAACCCCAAACACCCTTACCTATAATGGGGAATATTTTTAATTCTATTCCTTTGTTATTTAAAGAAACAGCTTGATCTTGTATTTGAGGCGAAATACCTCTATTTCCGCTACATATAAAAAGTACTTTCATTTATATATCTTTTTTTATCATTTGACTAGGCTTTATATGCTATATATTTAATTAATTTATTACTCTTTTGTGATATCTTTGATATTTTTTTATTTTACATCAACTCTAATTAAAATATAAAACTTTTAGCATTTAATTTTTATTAAGCATTTTAGCTTTCTTGTAAGGTGAATTGAGTTCTATAGGAGGTAATTTAAGTTCTGGCATTTGAAGTGCATCTACCAATTCAAAATATTCAGGAAAATAATGACCACTATGCCAGATAAGGTTTTTATCCCAGTAACCATTTGAAAAATCGGGATAATCTCCAGATGCGTAACTTATCTCAGCAAGAACAGGATTTTGGTTTTCATCATAAATAAAATCATAATTCATAGATTGAAAATGCAATTTTTCTGATATTTCAAAAGCCATTTCAATCATTTTCTTGTCAAGAGATTCCCTATCCATATCATAGTTATTACTTCCACTAGCACGGAAATCATTTTTTCTTACAAATCGTTTAAAAGCATAGGCTCTATTTCCAATTATCCAAACTCGGGTATCATATTTATTATCAGGTAAAAATCTTTGAAAATAGACATAATTTTTATGACGATGATAATTTGGAAAAGGAGTAGCTTTATAGGTTAATTTATAATATATTGGTCTTAAAAAATATCTGATAATGGTCCTTCTATTATAATTAAAAGCTTTAAATTTGCCGGGAAGATCAAAAAAATAGGGATGGATGCCTCTTCCAAAAGACTTTTTTATAAGGGATTTTGCCTGTTTATATGATTTAATTAGCTTAACATTAGCTGAGCCTGCTCCTCCCTTAAGTTTGAAAACGACAGGATATTCTGCATTTTTAGCCCAATTAAGCGCTTCAATTTTATCCCAAAATATATAAGAATCTATAACAGGAAACCCCATACTTTTCAATAAATAATATTGTTTAACCTTATCATCATAATGCCAGACCGTATTATAATCAGGTAAACAGGGAATATTTAAGAACAGGTTTATAATGGGAATAATTTGAGCTGCCAGAGCAAGGTCATTATCATAATGTCCTATTCTCGCAAGAAATAAGTTTAATTTTTTTATCTCTGTCCAAAAAGAATCACTATTTATATCAAGATCAATATAATCAATGCCATTATATTCAAGAATTTTTTTATAAACATCAAGAGTAGAATAATGCATATTCTTGAAAGGCTTTAGTATACCTACTAACATAATTTATCCTTATTAATATATTCAGGAAAACTTATAATTTTTTAACCGCGTGATTAACATCTTATCATATTCAGTAAATAAATATCTGCTTTTCTCTCTGAATATCTTCAAAAAGCACAAAATTTTAAAACTAATTTTATAAATTTAAAAGTTCTAAATAAAACTTCAGAGTTGATAGATATGTTACTAAGCAATATTGATTCCATATATTTTGAATTTTTTTTTCATAAGAAATTATAAGGTTCATTTTCTCCAATTTTGGGCTGATTTCTACATCTTCCATTAGTTCAATTTGATGAAAAGTTAAGTCATATTTAGATGAATAAATATATATATCTTTCTTTTTTAATACTCACCCTATCTGATTAGTAGTTTGATAAATATATTCAAGATTTAAGTTATCATCTTCTAACAGGGAATAGCCCACACATATTATGGACATATCACTTTCCATAACTGCTTGATGGTAATCTTGATTGGGTTTAATTTTACTGGATTTATATCGTTCTTTAATTATTGTATTAATATCCTTTTCAATAATAGTGGGTAATCCCTGATAGTTAAGATGAACTTTTGTTTTATTCACATCTACTCCAATAACCTGAAACCCATTTTTTGCTAAACAGCTTAAACTTACGTATCCAACATAATCTAATCCAAAAATTGAAATAGTCATTATGGTAAATTTTCCCCATTACTGACGATATTTTGATAACAATAAAGAATCTTTTTCCGGCATCCTCCATCTAAAGATTGAACAACATTCATACCTGGCTTCTCATTTGCTTCTACAATGACAGGTCCATCATCTGTAATGGCTACATCCCATCCAATTATAAAATTATTATATAGCAAATTATGAGCCTTGATACACAATTGAATAGCTTCTTTTAAAAAAGGGATTTTATAATCTTTAAATGTGATACCAGAATCTGGATGTTTACTCAGAAAAGTACAAACTGGGTCTCCAGTATTATATAAACCATATTCCTTTAAGCATTCTTTTTCAATATCTACACCTACATATATAGAGCCACCGCTTCCGGAATCTGTTACCGCAGTACCTCGGGCAATTGCCTGAAAACCAGTAAGATAAACAGGTTTATTTTTATCTCTGATAGTTACAATCCTGGTTGTATTTAAAGCTGAATTATTAAATATTTTTAAAGCTTTATGAGATGTTATCTTTTTTTGAACTAACCATACTCCACTGTTTAATATTTTTTTTAGTT
>Ga0209407_1004012_pt1 | contig 12283 bp, 7 predicted proteins | sample AD_JPNHG3_MetaG_FD_184410 | JGI IMG/M metagenome (GOLD analysis project Ga0209407, IMG submission 184410) | Active sludge microbial communities of municipal wastewater-treating anaerobic digesters from Japan - AD_JPNHG3_MetaG (SPAdes) (version 2) | ecosystem: Engineered > Bioreactor > Anaerobic >... | reverse complement strand
TATCCTCAAACCTCTAATCCCGGCCTTTGCTCTAACAACTCAAAACTTGGAACTGATATTTTGCTCTTACCAACCCGCAACCACCAACCCCGAACCTCGTCATTTATGCTTGCAACTTGGAACTGACAACTTGCAACTGCTCTTCGAAGAACAACTCTTAATGCTCTTGATCTTAAATCCCCGCTTGAGCGGGGGGACCGCTTGCGGTGGGGAGTGTGGTCTTTGAACAGCTTTTGGAATAGGTTGGCCTTTTCGCAATTGAACTACAAATCCACTCTTCACGTTGTCTAGTCTGTGATCAATAGGTATGCTCATAGAAGCAATCAGAAATGAACATCGAACAACCGTCTCAGGGGACTATGTCGGGGCATCAACTTTTCCAAACGTTGGAGACTCACACCCTCCGCCACTTCGTGGCCCTCCTCCCTCAAGGGAGGACTTAAGATCAGGATCATCGGGAGCTAAACACAGCATTCGCGCGAGAACCAGCACATTAATGGAATTCAACTACCTAACTCATGGTTAATGATGAGCTCCCTCAAGGGAGGATTAAAATCCTTATTCAGAAGCTCAAACAGTTTCTAGAGGATCGTCCCTTGATCCGGGGCATGGACTGTTTTTTCACTGCGTGAAGCATCTTCAAACAAACACCAATCGTTTCGCCCGACGAAATCGGAATTGGCCACCGAAGGTGACTGACCTCGCCAAAGGCGGGACTGACCTGCGAAAGCAGACTGGCTTCTGAATTCCTCCCGCGGAAGCGGCATCACTTCTAATGGTCGGTCTGAGGACGGTGGACCGTTGACGGTCAGCTGCTTCTTGGTGCAACTCACAACTTGCATCTTGGAACTTGCAACTGTCCTTTTCGGGGAACGGAGAACCGTCCAACGGCTAACCAGGTCCTTTGCTCTTTCCTACCACCAATCCGCTACCCCCAGCCCCGTTTTCTAAGCAATCTCTAAGCGGCTTTTAAGCGGGCTCCAAGAAACGGGCCGTAGACTGAGAATGTACCAAAAATCATATGGAGGTGTAAGAGATGAAAAAGATAGTGTTGATTACGATAGCGGTTCTTCTGATCGGTGGAATGACATTGGCAGTAGGTTACGGAACGAAGGCAATGCAGAGAAGTCAGGATCCTACAACCTGTGAAAACTTTGTGGATGCAGACGGAGACGGAATAAATGACAACTGCCCGAATGACGGTGTAAGAGAACTAAAGAATGCCCAGGACGGAACAGGCTACAGGCACGGAGCCTCTGGCGAAAAGGGACCGGGACTCGGCAGAGGATTCGAGAAAGCAGCACAGCTGTAAGAGATAAAACCCCTACTCAATCTAGTCGAGGGCCCGAAAGGGCCCTTGTTCTTATAATGAACACATCGACTTTGACAGCACGAATTCTGAAACGCGCTAAAGAAGGGCACAATCGAAAGGGAATCCAGACGTACCACCGCATTTCAAATCACCGCGCGCTTGATTCGTTGAGTATGTCAAAGGCCCCAGACTGGCATAAGGGTTTCATTTTGAGTGTCACGTTCATTGCCCTTCTGAAAAGAGAAGCTCTTTCCAAAAAAAGGAATGAATAAGCAAGGGTTTTAGGTCTTGAATTATATTTATTTAAATCTAGGAATATCGGCAGGAAGTAATACTCTCATGAAAAATCTCGCGAAGGCTTGGGCGAGGTGTTCCCTGTACGGAGGAAGCAAACGAAGACGGTTTCAGGAAAAGCCATGGAACTCAGACGAAAAAAACCGGTGCGGGGCACCGGTTTCTATACAAGGCTAGGGGAATGTTCTTCTTCGCATTTCGCGGATGTCCCCGCGCCTTCAATAAACTGTCTGGTCATGTTGAAGTCCATGTAGATAGTGCCTGTCTTTCCGTTTCTTTGCTTGCCGACTATCGCGTGATATTCGTTCAACGACTGGCTCTTGTTGTACAGAATAGGTCTGTAGATAAGAATTACAACATCGGCGCTGTGTTCTATCGTTCCAGATTCTCGAAGATTTGAGAGTTTTGGAATCCCCTTGTCGTTCTTGCCGACTTCCCTGTTCAGCTGCGAAGCGATTATGATCGGGACTTTGATATCCATGGCAAGAGCCTTCAGCGACCCCATTATCTCGCCGATCTCTGCGTCCTTCGACTGCTTTCCCGGGCAGCTCATGAGCTGGAGATAATCTATGAAGACAACATCGAATTGATGAAGCATATTCATCAGCTTTATCCCAGCGATGATTTCGTGAACAGATCTCACCCCGCTGTCACAGAAGAACATTTTCTGATCCATCGTCCTGTCGATCGCATCGTTCAGTAGCAACCGTCCTTCTTCGCTCAGCTTTTCCGACTCTGCACTGAGGTTTATATCGAAATCCTTTTGGTGCATTCTGTTCTTAAGATCAACTACATCGATTTCCAGAGAGATATATCCTATAGTCTTTCCCTCGGCAGCCCAGCGATCCGCAGTATTCAGCATAAAGGAAGTCTTTCCCGTTGCTGTCTCTCCTGCTATTACCACAAGTTCCTTACCCCTAAGAGGGTTCAAAACCGTGTTGAAATATCTGAACGGCCAATGAAGCTTCTTGCTCTTGTTCGCCCAGACATCCGTGTGAAACTGCTTTAGAAGCATATTTGCCTGCTTCATGTCCACGTACTTGAATCCAGACGAGCTCTCATGAAGGAAGGACATGATTCTTTCGGTTGCAGCCTCAATTCCCATGCTGCCTTGTCCCATATCACGAGAGATTTGGTTTAGCAGAAACCTGAATTTCTTGTTCCTTAAAGTTTCATTGAAGTCGTCGATCAGATTGTTGGCTGCGTTTTCGCTTACCAGATCAACATCATCGACATCAAAGCGTTCTACCCTGTTATACATTTCCATCAGGATCAGAGTGGGGTCTTTGTCTCTTTTGCTTGCAATTATGTCGTAGATAATCTGCGATTCCTGGGAAAGAAACCTTCTATCTATCTCGTCAATCCTGCACCTAAGATTTATGTAGTGTATCAAAGCCTTTAGCACTTGCCTTTCGGACCTGACATCGAGAATCATCATCTCTCATAACCCCCTTCCCATAAACGACTCGCTCTCGAGAAAGCTCATAAAAAGCTTCCATAACTCTGGTTTCTTCAGGAGCGAGAAAAGGTACTTTTTCTTATCATTTGCCCTGTTTATTGCCTCGGTGAAATGTTCGACAAGCCACATGGGGAAATACCAGTCGATCTGTCGATCTGAATCTCCTATTAGCGCAGCTGCAAGTTTGTAATTGTCCTCGATTTTCAGCCTCTCTTTGATCAGACTTGCAGTTCTTTTGATGAAGTCATTCTTTCCCCACTTAGATATATCTTCACTCGCGCCTGCACGATACGAAGTATCCTTAGTAATATCATTATTTAGTAGTGACGGGTTTTCCGCCGCCGGATTATCCGCTTTTGGTTTTTCCGAAGTCGGGAAATCGGTTTGCGGGTGAACCTCGCTCAAATAAGGAGTTTCGTAAATCAGGTACCTCACCCCGTCGAACTTGCCCTTCGTTCCTCGCAACTTCACCTTCTTCACGTAACCGGCCTTCTGGAGTTCTTCAATTCCCCTTCTAATACTCTCCTTTCCATCCTTGAAATTCCTCCTGATTTCGGAGAGCCGAAACTCCCAGTCATCTGGTTTGGAAAGAAAGAAGGCGAGAAGCCCTTTCGCCTTGCATGAAAGAGAAGGATCGCTCAGAAAGTTTTTGTCGATCGCTACAAAATTTCTTTGCTTCTTTACTCTGAAAATAGATGTGGTATTAGATCTTGAGACTCTCAATTGACTCTCTCCTTTCTTCAACTACATTCGGATAGGAATCGCGATGCCTGTCATAGATCTCGTTCATAATCCTGTGGTACTCCCTGTGAACTCTTTCCTCCGAGGAAATGTTGCGGAAACGATCACGATAGGAACTAACGAATCCTCCTGTGCTAGAATTTCTTCGGGAAAAATATCCTTTGTACCTTTTCGGATCTCTTGCAGGAGATCCTTTTTTTCTTCTTACCAAACTTGCCCACCTTCTTTCGGTTTGAGATTTTTCATACGGAATCGGAACAGGAAACACCGACTGGGCATATCATAATCGCAAAGAAACCCTTATTCCAAGCACTTAAATATTCTTTAAGTTTTGTTAAGACTGTTCGCTTCAGAGGCCCTTCGAGTGCTCGAAAAGAATAACGCAGTTGAATTTCGGATCTTCTCCCTCCCTATTTATATAGTGTTCGGTTGTTTCCTACGCAGAGCTGCATTCAAAATCACCTCCTTAAGCAAAACCTGGAATCCGTTTTGAGAATATCTATCATCCAACAAGCGGAGCTGCTTTTCAAAAGAAGGACTGATTACCAAATTCCCATGAAAAAGATAGAATCCGCTGAATCGAATTCTCTTGCCACTCCTCTTGAGAGTTCAGAAAATCGAAGAGACTCTTCTTGATAATCCGAAGACCGGTCTTCGTTTATCAGTCACTATTTTATAGATGCAGAATCCCCAAGACCAAGCTCAGGTGAAAATCACCTATTTTCATATGGATGAAACCCAATAGTAATAGTATTAATTGGCAATACATTGTGTAGCTGCTATTCGAAAGCCTCATAATCAAACCAGGAAACCCATTATCTCTTTGAGGAAGTGTGGTTCACGCGAAGAAGCATACTCTCGACCGTTTTTTTCATGAGCGAGTTGTTTTCGATCCACTTCTGACGAGACCGCTGTCAACATTTCTTGTAAATACACACAAAATTCAGCTTTAATCACTGAAGCAGTATGCCGCAAATCTACTTCGTAAGACAAACCTCAGAGGTCTTCTTGACTTGTGACCAGATGACGTGACAAATAAGCGCCAGACTTTGCACTTGGTGAAATGACAATCACGTTGTTATAATCTATTTACCTAATGTGGAGGGTCTGCTATATGCCGTCAAACTCAAAAACACATCTCAACAGAGCATTCGATCATCTAGAGAATGTCATTTACATAATGGCCGAAGTTATTAAGGGAAGGAGCGCAGAGGAAATAAAACGTCATCTTGTTTTAGACGATCCCTTTTCGAACAGTTCCGAGAAATACAGAAAGGAAATATCTAGCTGGCTCATAGGAGACTACGTGAAAGGTTTCTCGCCTGAAGCTCTGAGAGTCTTCGCACGCATAATGACTTCTGAAACCATAGAGACTCAGACTAAACGAGAGATTCTCTTCTGGAAGAACTGTGAGAGAGACGAATTGGTCAGGGCCATTACACTCGAGCAGATATTTCCTGCATACCATAAAGGAGCGGCCTTTCTGCTTCGTGAAGACGTTATTGATTACATTGTCAAGGAGAAAGGCTTTACCGCATATATGTCGGACAAGAGGATAACCAATTACCTCGCCATAACCTCTAAACTAGGAATGGCGAATGCGAATGGAAGAAACATAGACCTAAGCTACTTCCGCCCGACTAAGAAGAGTGTTATGGCTATCCTTCATTTCCTCTTCAACTCGGGCCTCTCATCTTCAAAGATCCTGCACTCGGACGATTTCAAGTACCTGCTCCTAGACGAGAGGGATCTTGTTTCTTACTTGGTGGAAATGAACGCTTCGGGAATAATCGAGTTCGCTATGGCCGGAAACATAGTCAGGCTTGAACCTAAAATAGATTTCGAGGTGCTGCCAAATGCACTTGAAGAATAACCTTTCACTTTCAGAGAAGCTAAACATACTCTCTGAAAAACTCGAGAGGGTGGATTCATTGACCAGTGAGACCGAAGGCTCGAAGGCAGTTGTACTCATAGTCTCTCCCAAGGAAGAGACGACAGCCATCCGAGAACTTAAGATGCGTTTTGAGGGCAGGATGAAGCTGTTGAATCTGGGAAGCATAATTTCGGAGACGGCAACCAGTTATGGAATGGACAATCTGGCTGAGGACTTCTCCTTTCTGGGCAAGTCCTGCATAAAAGACTTCGCTCATCTCTTGCATTCAAAAATGACAGAGAGCATAGTGAAATCCTCAAAGGACAACCCTCTAACGGTTATACACAGGCTGGGAATACTCAACGGCTTCTTCGGTCTGAATCCGTTAATAGAGGAAGTGACGGGCAAACTCGTCAATCCCGTCTTGTTCATCTATCCGGGAAAGAGGAAGGAACACATACTGACATTCCTGGATGGAAGACACACCACTTCGGTTTACAGGGCATTGGTAATTTGAGATAGAAGGACTAGGGGGTAAGGGAATGAACATTAAAGAGCTTCTGAGGATAAACATCGAAGACGAAGTCCCTCTCGTAATAAAGGCCGGTGAGCAGGATCTCGCCGTCGAAGAGAAAGAAATCTCCCAGTACATAGTCACTCACCAGATAGAGAGACACCTCGAGACCTTTCTGACGAACTACAAGCTTCTCTCTACAGACAGGATAGGTGTTTGGATCTCCGGCTTCTTCGGTTCGGGAAAGTCCTACTTCGCGAAGATAATCGGGTATCTCCTTACGAACCACACACTACCTAAGGGAATAACTGCCCGTGAACTCTTCAATGAAAGATTGAGCAATTGCACGAACCCGGAATTCATAAAGGGAAACATAAAGTCACTGAACAGCATACCGAGTACCATCGTTATGTTCGAAATGACTGCCGACAGCTCCCTGAATATGGAAACGATACAGCAGTCGATCTTCAAGAAGTTTCTCGAGACCTGTGGCTACTCTTCATTCCCTAACGTAGCGATAATGGAGTATGAATTAGACACATTCGGTCACCTCGAAGAGATACGCAATTACATAGAGCAGAGTGGAAACGACTACTCGAAAGTGGCTCAGAACGTAGGTGAGTTCCGCCGCTACGCGGTAAAGGCTATGACCGAAAGACTTGGCTACTCACTGGATGAAGCAAGTGAATTTCTGAAATCCGCAGTCAACAAATACGACAGCCTGTCACCGGCCGTTCTTGCCGAACACTGTGTCGATTACACGATGAAGACCGGAAAGAGGCTCGTCTTCATAGTGGATGAAATCGGGCAGTACGTAATATCCCTCAAAGACAACGAAGACAGAATACTTGCCCTGCAGGGAGTCGCTGAGGCCTTCGCCGCAAAGGGAAAGGGATCGGTCAGGTTAATAGTAACCTCACAGGAAAAGCTTGACCAACTAATAGCCAACAGAGACTTCGACAAGAGAAAGCTGGGCAAATTGACAGACCGTTTCGAAGTGAGACTCGACCTCACGTCAGAGAACGTGGATGAGGTCGCCCGTGAAAGACTGCTTAAGAAAAAGATAGATGCAGAGCCCCTGTTCGAGAAGACGATGAGAGAAAACCAGGGGAACATAACGACCCTCAGCGACACGGGCGGAAGTTACAGGAAGACCGAAACCAAAGACGATCTTATGACCTACTACCCCTTCCATCCATACCAGTTCCAACTACTCCCCGATCTAGTTCAAAACACCATCGGCTCTACGTATTACCAGGCGACGGCCCGCAAGTTCATCTTTCTCGTAGACACGATACTGAAGAATGTGAAGGATGAAGAGTTCGGACGGGTTGTGAGCGCCACCGACCTGTTCGACGCACTGGGCCCCTCCTTCTTCGGCTCAGGAGTCACCCATCTTGTTTACAGTGCCGACGATTATATGGGAAAGAACGTGAAGGCCTCCGACATTCTCAAGACTCTCCATATACTGAAAAACCTGAATAAGATAAGCGCGAGCGAGACGGTAATTACCCGTATGCTCTGCAAGAACATCTTCGACAAACAGTATGAACTCACCAAGGAAGTCAAGGATGCCCTCGACTACCTCGAGAAGGCGAAATACGTCACACGCTACAACGGTGAGATAACACTCGTAACAGACCTCGAAAGAGAATTCATAGCAGAGATGGATAACACCGTGATAGATATCCCAAAGAGAAACGAAGAGATAGTTCGGCAACTGCTGAATATCTTCAACTACAAGGAGATCCGTTACGGTGATGGTCCCTCGATTCCCATAGAGTGGTACCTGGATAACGCAGCGATCGGCGGCAAGAAGAAGGGTCTCCAGGTCCGCATCGCTCCCTTCACTGGTGTGAACGTGGAAGGTCTCGAATTCGAGTCAATGAACCACCGGGATACTGTCTATGTAATCCCCGAGGCCGACGACACCATTGGCGATCTGGCAAGGGAGATAAAGAGCCTGGACGCTTCGCTGAACTCCTTCAGAACGAAAAAGACGGGAGAGGGCATACACGAAATCCTGACCAAGTACGGCAGGATAATGAACGACAAGAGAAACGAGCTGGGTCGGGTGTTGCGAAAGGCAATAGACTCGGGACAGCTTCTTTACGAAGGCGAATTGAACCCTACTTCCAGCCTAATAAACGAGCTGAAGGACCTGCTCAAGGAAAAGGTCATCCCCGGTCACTACACAGAAATCACCTACACAACCGCTACGAGCAAGGACACAGACGTAGTATTGAGCGGACCCCAGAACACGCTGAAGACAATCCGGCTAGATGACGACCACAGAGTATTTAACGACAACGGGGAGCTGATCGAGACACACAAGATAATCTCTCCGGTCATAGAGTATCTGGGAGAGGATCAGACAGGAGAGACTCTGCTGGAAAAGTTCTCTTCTCCTCCCTATGGCTGGACCCCGGAAACGATAATCTATTCAGTGGCCTGTCTCATCCGTGGCGGAAAGATAATGGTAAACAATTCAGACTATTACGGAAAGGCCGATGTGCATAAGGCTCTGAAGAGCGTGAGCGAATTCAAGAAGGCCAGGATACGGCGCAGCGTAGTCCTTAAGCCGTCCGACAAGCAGTATCTTATGGACATCATAAACCCGCTTATGGACGATGGGAGACTGTCGCTCCAGTCACCCAGGAGCGAATTCATATCACGGGCACTGGAAGCGATGAAACATCTCGACAAGAGAATGAATGAGCTTAAAGAAAATATGGAAAAACTCGGTGCCGATGTGAAATGGAATCTCGATACTCTAAGAACGATGATAAACACTCTCACAGGTGGCGATAGCGACTGTCTGAATGATCTGCTTCGCGAGAGAGATTCTATACGCGAACTGAAGGATACTGCCGACAAAACTGAGCAGTTCCTATATAAGAACTACGAGCTGATTCGAAGACAGAAAACCTTCCTCCACGAGCTGGAAGGTGAAATCTCCAAGGGCGCCTTCGAGAAAGACCAGAGTGAAAAACTGTCCGCGATCTTGAAAGAGTATAAGGACACACTGCCCAGCATAGCCTCCTTCGGCACCGATCTCGACAGCACCTTCGAGAATCTACGCAACACCTACAAGAGCTACTTCAACCCAATTCACGACGATAGAGACGAATGGCTAAAGAAGATACACGAATATCTCGATTCCATACAGGATGAGAGAAACTCGCTGGGAAAGAGAGCTGGGGATCAGAACTGGTTCAGAAGACCAACTCCTCCCTGCGGAGAACTTGAGATACAGTTCTCCATAAAATGCGAGAAGTGCCATACCGGATTGAATGAAGCCAGTCTTTACATAACGGAGTTCTCTAACAGGCTGGAGAAGCTTAAGGACTCCTTCGACAGCTTTATGCGTGCAGAGCCGTCTCTAGGATCGGGCGAAACTCACGTGTCGAAAGCGCGCACAAAAAAATTGAAGCTAAAGAAAAAACTCACCTATCGTGAATTGAAGCGGGAACTGGAAAAACTCTCTGTTTCGGAAGACACCGAGCTAGAGATAGAGCTGGAGGATTGATATGGCCGATCTCGAAAAGACGATAATACAGATTCGTGAGACGCTGGAGAAATCATACCCACTCCTTCTCAAACAGTGCGGCATAACCGAAAACGGCGATTACAGAGAGCCGACAACGGGTTTCGAAGGGCTGCGAAATCAGATACTTCCCATAATACAGGCAGACGAGGAACAGCTCGGTGCAAAAGAAGCGAGAAATAAATTCGTACAGGAGGCCTCATTCACCACGCTCAACAGGCTGGTCGGACTGAAAGTGATGGAGGCCAGAGGGTTGATCGAGCGGACGTATGTAACCAAGAGCATAGACACGGGGGGAAAGAGCGAGGCCCATTACCTTTATCTAAGCCGCAATCCGCAGGCAAACAGCGAACCTGGCCAGGGGATAAACACCGTACTGAGAGAAGTCTTCCAGACTCTCTCACAGGAGCTTCCCCAGCTGTACAACGGCAGCCGTTACGGCTTTCTGCCACGACCGAGTGAAACGGTAGCTGTGATAGACCTAATCAACTCCATTGACCCTGGAGAATGGCTGAAAGACGACATAATAGGCTGGATTTACCAGTATTACCAGGACGCAGAAAAAGCGAGGATCTACGCAGAAATCTCGGCAAAAAAGAAGGTCGATTCCTCTTACAAACTCGTGAGTGTCACCCAGTTCTACACAGAAGACTACATAGTGAAATACATACTAGATAACACACTAGGTCGGTACTGGTTGGAGATGCACCCCGAAAGCCCCTTAAGAAACTCCCTGAAGTACTACGATACAACTGTACCTGCTAAGAGTCGTGAAAAGAAGCCAGTTGAAGAGATAACCGTTATGGATCCTGCCTGCGGAAGCGGCCACTTCCTCCTCTACGCTATGGATCTGCTTCACCAGATGTACTTGGATTGCGGGCACAGTGAAAATATTCCCCAGAAGATCGTGGAGAACAACCTATTCGGTCTTGACATAGATGACAGAGCGATACAATTGACTGCCCTGAGCCTCTATCTGAAGGCCAAGAAGCTATCCAGGAACACGAAATTGAAGAGGTCTAACCTTTATGCACTCTCTATGGATCACTTCGACGAATCCGACCTTATGATCTCAATGGGTCTTTCCGACCTTACCAACCCTGTGATTCGCAACCTTATGGAGACCCTAACGAGTCTCAAGAAACTCAATATGATCGGCTCTCTCTTCAGGATGAAGCCTGCAAGCAAAAAGAGAAAGACAGAGAGGACATCTGCGCTTATGGAAGCGTCTCCAGACAGATCTATGGACAGGCTCATACAGAAAATGGTAGACACGATAGAGGAAAAACTTCCGGCACACGTGGATGCCGTTTCTTCGCTTCTAAACAGCGATTATGCGAAACAGTTCAGCGCAATAAGACTCCTGTTAAGCGAATACGATGTTGTTGTCACGAACCCGCCCTACAGAGATTCTGGCACTCTCTCTGAAGATATGAAGACCTTCCTGAAGGATTACTATCCCGACTCGAAATCGGATATGTACTCGGCCTTCATAGAAAAGTGCCTAGATTTGGCGGCTGAGAGAGGTTTTCTGGGTATGGTTACGATGCAGTCCTTTATGTTCATATCCTCACACGAAAAGCTGAGAAAGATACTTATGGACAGTGCGAGGATATCCTCTCTGGTTCACCTCGGGCCGCGGGCGTTCAAGAGCATAGGAGGCGAGATAGTAAATACCGTTATGTTCTCCATAGAGAGGGGCAACGGTCATTTGGAATCATCATTCCATAGTGTGAAAGACCTGGATTACGAAGAGAAGGTCAGGACCATACAGGAAACCCTGGCCGGAAGAGTGCCTCAAAGAGCATACAAACTAAACCAGACAGAGTTCAAGAAGATCCCGGGCTATCCCTTCGTTTACTGGATAAGCGACGGGATAAGGGAGCTGTTTGTGAAGTACAAACCTATGAAGGAATATTCGACAGTCGTTGCTGGTGTTCAAACAAGTGATAACGACCGTTTTCTCCGCTTCTGGTGGGAGGTAAGGCAAGAAGATATATCGCTAGATTACAAGAGCGATAGAAAGAAATGGGTACCTTACGCTAAAGGCGGTCCTTACAACAAGTGGTATGGAAATCTCTGGTACACAGTTGATTGGGAAGATGGTGGGGATAAATTAAGGAAGTACTTACTGTCTGTTGGCCAGGATCTCCACGCGGTCTCCTATCACTTCAGAGAGGGGTTGACTATACAGAGAGTAACATCTGGAATCCCATCAGTAAGACTATTCCCGACAAATCACATATTTGATTCGGCTGTAAGTGCAGTCTTCTCAGATAAAATCAGCTCTGAAAGACTTATGAGTATTATGCTTTCTAGGGTCTTCAGTGGGATGCTGCAAATAGAAAATCCAACCACAAACAAACAGGCAGGTGAAGTAAAGACTGTTCCCGTGCCCGAACCATCCGCCCTAGGGAGTAAAGCCATAAGCCCGGACGAAATTCAGTCTCTTCTGGGTAGTCTCTCTTCTCGTTCTCGGCTTTTAGCTCCACCATCCACAAGTCACCAATCACTGACCACCGCTCCTATCACTCTCTCCTCTC
>Ga0209407_1004005_pt1 | contig 12295 bp, 9 predicted proteins | sample AD_JPNHG3_MetaG_FD_184410 | JGI IMG/M metagenome (GOLD analysis project Ga0209407, IMG submission 184410) | Active sludge microbial communities of municipal wastewater-treating anaerobic digesters from Japan - AD_JPNHG3_MetaG (SPAdes) (version 2) | ecosystem: Engineered > Bioreactor > Anaerobic >... | reverse complement strand
ATGAATGGAGAAAAAGACTTAAAAAAGTAGTATTATTTGCGATAGGGTATTATATTAAGAAAAATATTTTAAAGTGATGTTTAAAAATGGGTCAGCGGCGAGATTCTTTTTCCAGATCTGGCCGCTGACCTTGCGTGCCACTATAAAAACGTGTCGTATAAAATATGAAAGCCGATTGACCACAACGCCGAACAATAAAATGACTGATAGAATATTATTCTGGCTCATAAATACCGGTTCAACAGTAAGGTAATGGTCAATAAATTTTTCCCTAAAAGGTGTTTTCTTTTCTATTATATGTTACATTATTATCAATAATAGAGGATTGCTTATATGGAAGAATTGGAAATTGGCAAAGCCTTCACTTTGATGGAATCAGGGCCTGTTGTCCTTGTTACAACGAATGATGGGAATAAGAACAACATCATGACTATTTCGTGGACAATGGTTCTTGATTTCACGCCTCTCTTTGCAATAACCACCGGTGAATGGAATTATTCTTTTACGGCCCTGCGGAAAACAAAGGAGTGTGTTATCTCAATCCCCACAGTTGATATGATTGATAAAGTAGTCGGAATAGGAACATGCTCCGGCGCCGATACAGACAAATTTACCAAATTTGAGCTAACGCCTGTAAAAGGCAGAATAGTAAAAGCGCCATTGATTAAAGAATGCCTCGCCAATATCGAGTGTAAGGTCATCGACATTATCAAAAAATATAACATTGTTGTTCTCGAAGCCGTTTTTGCATACTTTGATACCTTGCGCAAAGAGAAGCGAACCATTCATGCCGTAGGTGACGGTACATTTATTGTAGATGGGCGCAAGCTATCCCGGAAAAAAATGATGGCATCCAAGCTACCACAAGGTATCTAACCTTTGATTATATTGTACGCCTTCCTGTGGTGTAAAAGCTTATGCTGACTGGATCGAGAGAAAAGATTTCCACCCGTCTGTTTGCCTTTATCCCAGGGTCAAAAATGTGGGGCATACAACTTTGAAAGGTTCTGTCTTTCTCATTCATGCTACACCTGAAGTCTTGCATCTATCATAAATAGAGACATCAACAATTAAGGTAAAAAATCCCCCACTCCTTTTATAGAAGTGGGGGCTCTATGATAATCTCCGTGTCTCAGCTCTGTATCACATAAGCGTCAACGAAGATCAAAGGGATTTTGCAGGAAAATCCCATTAGAAAGAATATTATCCCGCTCTCCCCCTTTGTTTCAAATGAGTAAAAGAGTAAACTCCGGCATAGCCTATTAAATGAAGAGTAGGATATGAAGCAACTGTGGCTGAATAGTCCTTGAAACATGAAACAACGGCAATAAATGTTCAAGGGCAGCAAACACATAAGTAAATCCAGTGGCCATCTGGATTTTGCCGTTATAAATATAGTTAGCAATATTTATATGTGTATTTTATACAAAGGGTTCTAATTTTAATGGGTTTACCGGCAAGAAACAGAAAAAAAGAGCTTTCATTTTTCAGAAACATGTACACCCACATTATGCTGCTACAACAATAATAACTATTCTTTTATGACTTTTAGTATCTAATACTTTTGTTCAGGTGTGAAAACCCTGTTCGGTCTTTTTACTTTCTCATTCATATCCTATTACCCTCCTGTATACAATAATAATTGAAAGTGCTCTTACAAAAATATCTATTTTTGTCTAATATGATAAAAAACAGGTCATTTGTGATAATCTATACCCACGTATATCATATAGGGCACCTCCTTTTGAAAAAACATTGATTACATTATTATAAGGAGTGTTGCCCTGTTTTTCATTTCATATTATACTTGACATTTGGGCATCCTCTTTCTTCTCCGATAGAATCTCTTTTTCTTCTTTGGCTCATGAAGTCCTTCTTTTATGAGCAGCTTTCTCAGTGTTTCATAAGAGAGGATACTGTGAAGCTCCTCCAGTTTTTCTTTAAAGTGAAGAATATTGAAGTCGTGGTAGAGGTTTAATCTAAGTTCTCTAATCTTTTGTCTTATAGGGGCTGTAAGTTTAAGATTTGGTGGCTCTGGCGGTGACTTTCTCTGGATTTGTCCCTTCTTCGTGCCCAGATTGAGGGGTCCTAGAGCACAAATAACCGCTCTAACCCGACCAAATAAAGCACTGGCGGGATAAGAAAGGTGTTGAACAGATTGAAAAAATGCTAAAAAACTGTCTAAAAAGACTTGACCATCTCCTTATTAGGGAGCTAGACAATGGGGGAAGGTTCAGACCTATTGATAATTATCCTTGACATAAAAAAGTCTTTAGGCAAATATATATAAAAAATTAAAATGAATTAACCAAAATATAAAGATGATGAATAAATATGAAAAACTTGCACAAGACTTACAAGCAATTATAGAAAATACCTATGATGGTTTATATATAACTGATGGGGCAGCCAATACGCTTATGATTAATCAAGCTTATGAACGAATTACTGGTATAAAAAGAGAAGAAGTTTTGGGCAAGAATATGAGAGAATTGGTATCGTCTGGGGTTATTGACAGATCGGTGAGCTTGGAAGTTCTTGAGAAAAAAAAGCCAATAACAATAATGCAGGAGTTAAGGAGTGGCAAAAAAATACTTGTAACTGGAAGCCCAGTTTTTGATAAAAATAGTGACGAGATAATACTTGTTGTTACTAATGTGAGGGATATTACTGAGCTAATAAAACTTAAAGAAGAACTTCATGAAAAAACCCTTGAAGTAAACAGATATATTGCTGAATTGGATAAAATTAAAAACTTACAAATTCAAGAAGATAAATTTGCTACCAAAAGCAAAATTATGATTGAAATTCTAGAGAGGGCTATAAAAGCAGCACAATTTGATTCAAATATATTGATTACTGGTGAATCAGGCGTTGGTAAAGGTTTAATGTCGAGACTCATACACGAATCAAGTAGCCGCAAAGAAGGCCCATTCATAGTGATAAATTGTGCAAGTATTCCTGAAGATTTATTTGAAAGTGAGCTTTTTGGTTACGAACCAGGCGCTTTTTCTGGAGCAAGCACAAAAGGAAAAAAAGGACTTCTTGAGGTTGCAAACAAAGGGACGGTTTTTCTTGATGAAATTGGTGATATGAGTTTAAGACTTCAATCCAAACTTTTAAGAGTAATAGAAGAAAAAGAATTAGTGCGGTTAGGTTCAACAAAAACAACAAAATTAGATATAAGAATAATAGCTGCAACAAATCAAGATCTTAATACTCTAATTGAGCATAAAAAATTTAGAGAGGATTTGTTTTTTCGTCTTAACACTATATCGATATACATACCTCCTTTAAGAGAACGTAAGGAAGACATAATAGCACTTATTCAGTATTTTACAAATAAACTTAATCAAAAATATAATATGAAGAAAAAGTTTAGTTTTAATGCTGCTCAAGCATTGACATCATACACCTTTCCAGGAAATGTTAGAGAGTTATCAAATATTGTTGAACAGACTTTTTTGACCAGCAATAAAGATGTATTAGAAATTGAAGATTTGCCTTATAGAGTGAAAAATGACATACAACAACAAGATTTTATTATTAATAATGAAAAGGCTTCATATCATGAGATTATAAATCTAATGGAATATAAAATTTTAAAAAACGCTATTAATAAATATGGTAGCACACACAAGGCGGCAAGAAATTTAAAAATAAGTCAAAGCACAATTGTAAGAAAATTGAAAAAATTAAAAAGAATAGAAATTGATGCAGAATAGCATTATTTGATGCAATAATGAATCAATACAGTTTAAAAAAATTAATTTGTTTTAATAAAATTCTACGAAAAAAAGTTTTTAACATAACAAAAAATAAGATATTATTTTTTAATTTGGGGGTATCATCAATTACACCATATTTTGGCATGTAATTTGCTAAAAAAATAAAAAAATTGAAGGGAGGTTTTATTTATGAAATTCAAACTAATTTCATTATTAATTGTTGTAACATTATTGGTTCCGTTCTCAATCTCATATAGTGCAGAAACAATTAAAATTGGTGCACTATATACAATGACAGGGAGGGGCGGACAATACGGTAAGGATTCTGAAGCTGCAATTAAAATAGCCCTTGATGAAGTCAACAAAAAAGGTCTTCCTGGTGGTGCAAAATTGGAGGTAATAATTACAGACGATAAAAACCCCCAGTATGCAGTTAGCGTCGCAAAACGTTATATCACCGATGAAAAGTGCAAATTTCTCTTCGGTATTATTTCAACAGCAATTGGACTAGCGGTTACTGAGGTTAGTAAAGAGCATAAAGTTATCTTTATAGGAACAGATCATGCAGGAACTGATCTAACCGCCAACAAATTTCAAAGATATTACTTTAGAAGCAGTAACAATACGTTTCAGTCTATGATGGCTGGTGCCATGTACTTAAAAGATGAATTAAAGGGATGGAAAAAGATTGCTTATATTGGTCCGGACTATGCATACGGTAGAGATCAATGGATGGAATTAAAATGGTCACTTGATAAGCTCGGTGTAAAATATCAGGTTGTTGGTGAATACTGGCCAAAACTGTATGAACCTGACTATACCTCATATATTACAGCTATAATGAAGGCGGCTCCTGATGTTCTAGTAAATGGTATGTGGGGTGGTGACACAGTGGCATTCATTAAACAGGCAAAACCTTATGGTCTCTTCAACAAGATGAAATATTTTCATGTAGATGCTGGTGGAAATTATGAAGCCCTTGCTGCGCTCGGAGCTGATATGCCTGAAGGTTTGATACTTTCCGCACGACACCACAATAACTGGCCTGATACCCCAGAAAATAAGGAATATGTGCAAAAGTTTTATAAAGCAACTGGCAGATATCCAACATATGCGGCAGAAGGTGCCTATGTGGGTATTCATATGATAGCAGAGGCAATAAGAAAAGTAGGCAATGCCAATGACACAGAGGCACTTGTAAAGGCGCTAGAGGGTATGAAAATCAAGTGCCCTGAAGATCCACCTGGATTCACATCCTATATTGATCCAAAGACACATCAGATTGTACAGGTGCAAGCTATAGGTGTAACGATGAAGAACCACAAATTTCCACCGGCAAAATACATGCTTGGTAATTTCAAGGTATACCCTGCTGAGAAACTCTGGCCGAATTTTGAATATATTGAGTATATGACAAAGGTAAAAGGTAAATAAATAAATAAATAAAATAGAGAACAGAGCTTAGGTATGGATATTAATACGTTTATCGCACAGTTCATCAGCGGACTTTCCACTGCCATGTTACTTTTCCTTATATCAAGTGGTCTAACGTTAATATTTGGAGTGGTTAATGTTCTGAATTTCGCACACGGTTCATTTTATCTCCTTGGTACCTATTTCGCCTATCAGATTATGCAGCTATTTAACAATTTCTGGGTTGGGCTTCTTGTTGGGGCTATTGGTGCGGGAATAGTGGGAATGGTAATAGAATTCTTTTTCCTTAGACGTATTTACGGTCGCGCCCAAGAAGGAGCCTTCCAGTTATTGATGACATTTGCTTTTATCCTTATTCTTGACGATATGGTTAAATACATTTGGGGTACTGAATACAAAACTATACCTAAGCCTGCTTCTCTTATGGGTTCTTTAAACATAGGGGCAGTTACAGTCCCAACTTATAATATTTTTATTATTATTGTGGGTTTCTTTGTTGTTATATTCGCTTGGTATTTTCTCATGAAGACTGATATGGGTAAGCAGGTACGAGCATCATCCCTCGACAGGTTAATGCTTGGTCTTTTGGGAACAAATGTACCTATGATTATGACCCTTGTCTTTGGTGTCGCAACTGCAATGGGTGGACTTGCTGGAGTATTGGCAGCACCTTTAAGAACAGTTACACCGGGTGCAGGTGTCGAATTTATCATCGACTCTATGATTGTGGTTGTAATAGGAGGCTTTGGCAATTTTTGGGGTGCCCTTCTTGGCGCTCTTATTATTGGAGAGGTTCTGTCCTTTGGAATCCTGTGGATGCCTGAATTAGCCACAGTTCTGACATTCATTGTTATGATAATTGTATTAATTGTAAAACCAGAAGGGCTTCTAGCAAAAAAAGCTACGGTAAGGAAATAAAACATTGAAAAAAATAAAAGATTATCTTCCCTGGATTTTATATTTTGTTTTCTTTCTCGGGTTACTTGCTATCAATCCAGGATCTCACTACATCCATCTTGCATCAAGAATTATTATTTATAGTCTTTATGCTGTTGCCTTTAATCTACTCTATGGCACAACAGGACTTGTATCTTTTGGACATGCCCTTTTTTACGGTATTGGCGCATATATTACGGGTATGCTTGTTAAGGCAACGAGCCCGGAATGGTTTCTTCTATATATATTGTTAGGAGGATTGGGGGCTGCATTTCTCTCATTTTTCATTGGACTTTTAACGTTACGCTTGACAGGTATATATTTTACCATGCTGACACTCGCCTTCGCCCAACTTGTATGGGGTTTAACCTTCAAACTATATAATTTTACTGGTGGAGATGATGGTATCCAGGCAATAGCAAAACCAGCTATTCTTACCGGTGGTGTAACCAAATATTATTTATTCAGTTTCATTATAGTAACTGTGTGCATTTACATCTTATGGAGAATCAGGAGATCACCCTTTGGTGCTGTGCTCAATAGTATCAGACAGAATCCACAGAGAATAACCTTTATAGGAATCAATGTATATAGAAATCAATTAAAAGCATTTGTGATATCAGCATGTTTTTCCGGGGTTGCAGGTGGACTCTATGCAGGCCTTGATGGGAGTATTCATCCTGATATGTTACACTGGCCGACATCAGGAAATGCAATTCTCATGGCAACAATAGGTGGAATGGGTACATTTTTTGGGCCCGTTGTAGGAGCTGGAATACTGACAGGTCTGGAAGAGATAGTGGGAAAATATACAGAATACTGGTCATTCTATATTGGTGTAGTAGTGCTTATTGTTGTTCTTTTGTTCCCGAATGGTGTTTTAGGAATTAAAAAATTTAGAAGAGCAAACAACAACGAGGAAAAGGAGACAGAGGTTGTCTGCAATCCTGGAAATCAAAAATCTTGATAAACATTTTGGCGGTATTCATGTCGCCAATAATATAAATGTAAACTTCAAGCAAGAAGAGATGTCTGCAATTATAGGACCTAATGGAGCAGGAAAGACAACCTTTTTTAATTTAATTACAGGTTTTATCCCCCCTGATAATGGAGTCGTACTGTATAAAGGACAAGATATAACAAAGGTAAGGCCAGAAACTATTGTCAAGCTTGGAATAGTAAGGGCCTTCCAGATAGCAAGTGTATTTCTGGAGGAAACGGTCTATGATAATGTTTATCTTGCATCGTTAGCCCATTTTCAAAAGAATACAAAAATCTTTGTAAACAGAATGACTTTCAAGAATGCCCATGAACATACAGAATTTATTCTTAAAAAAATAGGTCTATATGATTGTAGAAATCTAAAGGCCTCAGAATTATCCCATGGCGACATGAAGGCACTCGATATAGCAATAGCACTCACACTGGAACCTAAAATATTGCTCCTTGATGAACCAACTGCCGGCATGGCACCAGATGAACGGTTCAAGATGATGCACCTTCTGAAGGAACTTCATGACTACTTTAAACTCACCATGATTTTTATCGAGCATGATATGGACATAGTATTCAGTATTGCTCAGATTATTAGAGTACTTGTCCAAGGACAACTTATTGCAGAAGGGAACCCTGACTATATAAGACAACATGAAGGAGTAATAGAAGCATACCTTGGGAAAGAGGTACTTTAAAGATGGCGGACATATTACATATCGATAAAATCAATTCCTATTATGATAAAAGCCATATACTTTTTGATGTAAGTCTTACCGTTCGTGAGGGAAAAACACTATGTCTTATGGGACGAAATGGTGCTGGCAAAAGTACCACTTTCAAGAGTATCATGATGGTTTTACGTCCGAAAACAGGCAAAGTGTACTTTCAGGGTAAAGATATTACAGGAGAGAAACCATACAGACTTGCACGTATGGGTCTTGGTCTTGTACCTGAAGATAGAAGGATTTTTGGGCCTCTTACAGTAAAAGAAAATCTAATTCTTGGGACATTATCGGGCAGAAAAGGGATGTGGAATCTCGATATGATATACGAGTTTTTTCCTGTATTAAAGGATTTTCAGTCAAGACCCGGTGGAACATTATCAGGTGGTGAGCAGCAGATGTTAACAATAGCAAGAACACTCATGAGCAATCCTGTTGTGCTTCTTCTTGACGAACCAACTGAGGGGTTGAGCCCTGTCATGGTAAAGACCCTGAAAGACCTTGTTTTAAAGCTGAAAACAGTTGGAACTACAATACTCCTTTCAGAACAGAATATTAAATTTGCAATGGCTGTATCTGACTATGTTGCAATCATTGATAAAGGACATATCAGATATGAAGGAGATATCGAAACCTTTAAAAAGGATGAACATATCAAAAAACAGTACCTCGCAGTTTAAAGACTTCATATATTTGATGCAATATTGCATCAATAAGTTAAAATAAAAAAATTCTTATAATTCATCGGCTATAACAATATTAAACTGATATTTAACATATTGTAATTACTACACATTTATTTTCTGTTTTTTAATTAATTTTTCTTTAATAAGTTAATTAAATGGCATATAAATTGCTTAAATTTTATTAGAATCTGTTGCTTACATAAAATTATTACAAAGGAGGAAAAAATATGCCTCTGAGAACAAAAGAAGAATATATACAAAGCCTAAGAGACATGAAGAAAAGAATCTTTATTTTTGGAGAAGAGATTGAAAACTATGTTGACCATCCTATTATCAGACCCTCAATAAATGCTTGTGCTATGACATATGAACTAGCACATCAGCCTGAACATGAGGAATTATTGACAACTCAATCAAGCCTTACAGGAAAAAAAATAAATCGTTTTACACATCTTCATCAGAGCACTGAAGACCTTGTGAAAAAGGTAAAAATGCAAAGACTTTTAGGACAAAAAACTGGCTGCTGCTTCCAAAGATGTGTTGGTTTTGATGGATTTAATGCAGTTGATTCTGTGACTTTTGAGATGGATAGAGACTTGGGTACTGATTATAATAAGCGTTTCCGTGCATATCTTACCTATGTTCAGGAAAATGATTTAGTTGTAGATGGAGCTATGACTGATCCAAAGGGCAATAGACGCCTCGCCCCTTCCCAGCAGGAAGATCCTGATATGTTTGTGCGTATTATAGAGCAAAGGAAGGATGGTATTGTTGTGAGGGGGTCGAAGGTACACCAGACGGGTGCAGTAAATTCTCATGAAGTGCTTGTGATGCCTACACAGACAATGAGGGAAGAAGATAAAGATTATGCAGTATGTTTTGCTGTTCCAGCAGACGCACAGGGTATTCTGTATGTATACGGAAGACAGTCGTGTGATACGCGAAAAATGGAAGAGTCAGAAATTGATGTGGGAAATAAGATGTTTGGAGGACAGGAAGCAGTTATCATTTTTAATGATGTCTTTATTCCACATGAACGCGTTTTTATGTGTGGTGAATATCAATATACGGGTGCATTAGTTGAGAGATTTGCAGGATACCACCGACAGAGTTATGGCGGATGCAAAAGCGGCGTAGGTGACGTACTTATTGGAGCTGCCCAAGCTATTGCAAAGATACAGGGTCTTGAAGGAGTATCCCACATCAAGGAAAAACTTGTAGAGATGATACACCTAAATGAGACCATTTACTCGTGTGGTATCGCATGTTCTGCAGAAGGGAGGCCAACAGCATCGGGAACATACCTTATAGACCTTATGCTAGCCAATATATGTAAATTGAATGTGACGAGAAATCCTTATGAAATATCAAGGCTTGCCCAGGATATTGCTGGGGGTATCCTTGTTACCCTCCCGTCAGAAAAGGATTTTGCTAATCCTGAAGTAGGCCCGCTTCTTGAAAAGTATCTAAGAGGTGCATCTCAATACACAACTGAAGACCGGTGCCGTATCCAGCGCTTGATTGAAAATCTTACATTAGGTACAGGTGCGGTAGGTTATCTTACTGAATCAATGCATGGCGCGGGTTCTCCGCAGGCACAAAAGATAATGATAGGCCGTCTTGCAAATTTAAACTATAAAGAGCAGATAGCAAAAGAGCTTGCAGGGATAAAAGACAGAGATTAAAAGTATATTATGAAGCGGTCAATATATAAAGGTACACGAGATAATATAAAATTTTGTGGAAACTGTAATCCTGATATACATCCTAAATATGTTCGGCCAATCGTTGATAAAATGTTCAAAGATGCAGAACCGGACACATTAGTATTAATAAATGGATGTGAGCGAGCGTGTCTCACAAAGAGCAAAGCAATCCAATCTACTCAAAAGACAATCTCTGTGAACGCACGGGAAATAGTTAAAAAGGATGGAATAAGGAATAACGGAGGAGCAATGGACTTTAAAGATAAGTTCTTCACACCTCAAGAAGCAGTGTCAAAGGTAAAATCTGGGGATAGAATTGTTTTTTCCCATGCCTGTGGTGAACCAAGACTATTGCCGAAAGCACTAATTGAAAGGGCGTCTGTATTGCGAAATGTAGAGATTATACATATGGTTCCTATGGGTGAAGCGCTATACTGCCGTCCTGAGTATGCAGAAAGTTTCAGACACATAGCGCTTTTTTCAGGTGGACCAACACGCGATGCAATATGGGAAAACAGGGCGGATTACATACCATACCTATTCAGCGAGATACCTTTTCTTTTTGATACAGTTTTACCAGTAGATGTTGCGATGGTTACAGTTTCTCCACCTGATCACAATGGGTTTTGCAGTCTTGGAGTGTCAGTTGATTACACCAAGAGAGCTGTAGAATGTGCAAAGATCGTCATCGCCGAAGTTAACAAAACAATGCCGAGAACCCATGGAGATTCCTTTATTCACATATCAGATATTGATTATATGGTTGATGTTGATATTCCCATTATGGAGTTAAAGGGCAGTGAATTAACAGATGTGGAAAAGAACATTGGGAAGCACGTAGCAGAACTTATCGATGATGGTTCGTGTCTCCAACTTGGAATAGGAGGTATTCCTGATGCGGTTCTTTTTTATCTTACGAACTTCAAAGATTTGGGTATTCATTCAGAGATGATATCGGATGGCGTGAAGAATCTTGTAGATAAAGGCGTTATAACAGGCAAAAGAAAGACCCTCCATAAAGGTAAGATTGTTGTTAATTTTTTAATGGGTTCGAGAGCATTCTATGATTGGGTAGATGATAACCCTATGATAGAAATGCGGACCGTTGATTATACAAATAACCCATATATTATTGCTCAGAATAACAATATGATCGCCATTAATTCGGCCTTAGAAGTAGATTTATTAGGGCAGGTTTGTGCAGATACACTTGGTCCAAGACAGTTCAGTGGTGTAGGTGGGCAGCTTGATTTTGTTAGAGGAGCTCGAATGTCTAAAGGAGGTAAGGCTGTTATTGCTTTACCAAGCACTGCAAAGGGTGAGGTTTCAAGAATTGTTGCTACTTTGAAAAGCGGTGCAGCAGTTACCACATCTAGAAATGATGTCGATTATGTTGTAACGGATTTTGGTATAGCCTCCCTTAAAGGTAAAACAGTTAGAGAACGAATGAAACAATTAATACAAATTGCCCATCCTATGCATAGAGAAGATCTAGCAAAAAAAGCTTATGAAATTTATAATATAAAAATTTAAGATTTGTGTCTTTATTATGTTTTTTAAGAATTAGACAAAACCCAAAAAATTTTGTGTAAACACCTTTATGTTAATAGTGGTAGATATGTTTATGAAAAATGAAAGCTCTCTTTTTCTATTTCTTGTCAGTATATCCATTAAACCGTAACACCCACAATTTTAACCCAACTTGCGCATCTCCCCCCTCATGACCTGTTTTTTATCATATTAGACAAAAATAGATATTTTTGTAAGAGCACTTTTGGTGATAAAATGATAATAAGGAGGATAACGAACAATGAATGAAGCACACAGCAAAAAACCAAAAAGGGTTTTCACACCAGAACAAAAATACGAGATATTAAAAGACATCGAAAGATGCAGGACAGTAAAAGAGGGACTCCAAAAACACGGTATCGCCTCTTCCATGTATTCCAAATGGAAAAGGCAATTATCTGTCGGTATCAATGCCAGTTTAAGGAACTCCAGACCTTTAAAATCCCCTGATCTTAAAAAGCTTGAAGAAGAGAACAAAAAACTAAAAGAGGTTATATTGAACCAGTCATTAATGATAA
>Ga0209407_1003978_pt1 | contig 12351 bp, 14 predicted proteins | sample AD_JPNHG3_MetaG_FD_184410 | JGI IMG/M metagenome (GOLD analysis project Ga0209407, IMG submission 184410) | Active sludge microbial communities of municipal wastewater-treating anaerobic digesters from Japan - AD_JPNHG3_MetaG (SPAdes) (version 2) | ecosystem: Engineered > Bioreactor > Anaerobic... | reverse complement strand
GTTGACGACACGCACCGTTCTCGTCTCCCCCGCCGCCCCCCCGAGGAAGGACTGGGCGCCCGGCGTCGCCGGCGCGCCCGGGCAGGTCCAGGTCTGTCGTGTGATGCGCCGGTTCGCCGTGTCCAGGGCATAGACGATGATCTCGTTGGCCGCATCCCCGCAGGAGCCGTTTCCGTTGAGGTCCATCTGGATCTGGATCGTATCGGCGGCCGCGTTCTGGATGCCCCGCCGGGTCGCGTCGCCCGCGCTGCAGCCGGCGATGTCCGTCCAGGGGTTCGGCACGTACGTCGGGTTGTAGGAGGCCATGCGGATCTCCATGGCCATCAGCTCCAGGGCCGCCCGGGCGTCCTGGGCCGTGGTGACCTTGCGGTCGATGCCCGTGGTGGACCGCTGCCCCGACCAGACCGCGGCGTACACGGCGCCGAGGATCGCCAACCCCACGGCGACGGCGACAAGGCACTCGACGAGCGTAAAGCCCCTGCTGGCCCCGCATCCCTTCCTCATCATTGGCGGAACGTCTCCTGTCGGGTCACCGTCATGGATTCGGCGATGCCCCGGTTGTTCCCGGGCCAGGTCACCCGCACGTCGACCCGCCATGCCGTCGACCCCAGCGACGAGATCGTCGTGGCCACCGTGTAGGCGACATCGCCCTGCTGCGGCGTCGTCCCGCCGGTGAGATTGCTGGGGTAGACCGTCCGGGTCGTCGTGCCCGTCGACACGGACAGCAGCGGGTTCATGATCCGGACCTCGTTTCTCTCCAGCTCGCTCTGGAGGATCCCCGCCGCCCGTCCCATGAAGTCCGACCGCCCGGCCGTCTGCCACGAGATGGGCTGCATGGACAGCAGGGCCATGATCCCCACCGCCGTCAGGAAGAGGGTGATCAGGACCTCGATGATCGTGATCCCCCTTTCATTGCATCGTGAACTGGACATGGGTCCTTCCTGCCAGGGTTGCCGTGATCAGGGCCGTCGAGTTGCGGCCGTTGCGCAGCGTGATGGTCCGGTTGTCCTCGCTCAGGATCCCCCGGGGCTGAACGTTCACCTCGCCGGCGGTGAACGTGGTCGCCGCGATCCGGATGCTGCCCCCGTGTTCGGCCAGGGTCCGGATCTGCGTTTGCGTCGGTGCCGTCAGGCGCTCCACGGTGTACGTGTTGGCCGGGTCCAGGTTCAGCGTGATCCGGTACTGGGCGTTTTCAGCCCTGGCCCTCTGCTGCGTCTCGGCCATGTCCGACACGATCTGCCGGGCGGCCGCCTTGAGCTTCGTGTTGTCGATGTACCCCCTGAAGGAGGGCACGGCGACGGCCGTCACGATGGCGAAGAAGAACAGCGTGAGCACGAGCTCGATCAGGCTGAAGCCGCCGGCCGCATTCGCATACCGCCCGCTCAGGGTATCCGTCATCCGTCGCAATCGACGCTCTCCTCGGGGGTTCTGACGGGGCGCCCTGCCCGGCCCCCGGTTGTCTGCGCGAGATGCCCCGTCGCCCCGATTCGAATCCGGGCCTTGACATCTCTACGTCTTTTGTTCGGAAGGAAAGGGGCCGAACTTAAAGAAAATCTTGCAGACACCCGGCAAGGCAGGCCGACCGGACCGCGGGTATTCCCGGGAACCGGCAGCCGACATTGCCCGCGCGGCGCGGACAATCGTGCAAGGGGTTGAACGGAATGGCGGAATTTGATTTTTCGGGCCTGCTCGGGCGGCTGCATGCATTCATCACATGACCGTCGCCCCCGCCTTGCCGTCCGATCGTGAAGCCGTCGGGGCGGTTGGTACTGCGATTGCAAGGGGGAATCGCGCACGTTGCATCACCCAATCCAACCAGGAGGTTTTTCATGTCTCGCAAATCGATCGTTTTCTGGCTCACCCTATCCCTCGTCCTGTTTGCGGCCGGCAGCGCCTTTGCCGCCGTGCTGAGCGGCACCATCACCACGAGCAAGAAGGAAAGCCAGATGGCCCTGCCGAAGGACGTCCCCCTGGCCGGGGCGCAGGTCATCGTCGGGAAGGACCTGCAGCTCGACGTCGGCGGCTCCGGCGCGGACACCATCCGGGGCAAGGTGGCCGCCAAGGCCGTGACGGACGACAAGGGGAAATTCACGGCGAATCTGCCGGGCGGCAAGTACACCGTCATCGTGTGGAAGACCCGCTACACGCCCGCCACCTACACCGTGACCGTGCCGAAGACCAACTTCAAGGGGCACATCAGCGTCCAGAACGAGAGGATTCTCCACACGAGCCTTTCGTTCCGGTAGTCCCCCGAAGGAAGCCCCGACCCGCATCCGGAAGGGAGGGGGCGGGGCCCGCGGAGGCCCCGCCCCCTCTCCGCCCATCTCCCTCCGAAATGTTTCCCGACAGGCGTCCCTGCGGCCCGGCCGGACCCGATAAAATCAGACGTTCCTCGTATTGGAAAACGAGCCGCCCCGGGGTATACTCGCCTCCAGGATGGAGTGCACGGGCATGCAGGAGAGAATCGGCCCGGACCGTCGCAGACGGCCCACCCCCATGCTGAGCCGCTATTCGCTGTTCCGCGGCCGCAGAAAGGGGTTCAGGCGCAGGGAGGACAGGGACCGGGGAGGCTACGTCGACCGCTACAGCCCCTGGCTGTTCGGCGTGCTGATGGGGCTTGTCTTGCTCAACTTGCTCGATGCCCTGTTCACGCACCTGATCATCGATTGCGGGGGGACGGAGCTGAATCCGGTTGCGGCATGGGCCCTCGCCGCCTTCGGGGATCATTTCATCCTCTGGAAGATTGCCGTCATCGGCCCTTGCGTGCTCGTCCTGTGTCTGCTGAGCGAATTTCGAGCGGCCAGGGCCGCCATCGCCCTGGCCGTCGGGCTCTACGGCGTGGTCGTGTGCTATCAGCTCGTCCTGATGTCTTCCGTCATGTGAGAGCCTGCCGGACAGGCAGGGCCCGGCAGCCCCCGTGCAGCCTTCCGGGGCCGACGTCATTTCCCGACTGCGGACGCGGAGAAATAGGAGTGAAACAGCCGGTTTTCGCCGCAGTCGAAGCCCCGGTAGCGCATCTTGAATTGATGGAGGCCGAAGTCCACCTCCCGGTAGAGTTCCTTCGCGCGGAGCTCGCCGCGGAGAAACCGGATTTTCGTCTCCTCGATGAAGCCGATGAGCTCGGCGATTTCGCGCCGCATGGAGGCGGCCGTCGCACCGTCGTCGATGGGTTCGATGATCCGGGCGATCTCGCGGGCCAGGTCCCCCTTGAGATCCTCGCTGTCGATGACGCCCAGGATTTCATCGCGGATGCAAAACAGCTGTTCGAAGCGCATGGTTCCGGAACCCCTCCCTGCGGTCATCGTGCCGGGGTCAAGCCGAAGAATCGGCAGATTCGAGAGAACAGCCGCCGCAGACTCTGCTCATCCGCGACTTTCACGGAGACGTTTTTGCCCTTCAGCAGCGCCCTGCTCAACCCGCCGACGCAGGGGGCGTTCTCCGCGGTCGTGATCACGGTCACCGCATCGCCCGCCTTCTCCAGCACGATCAGCTCGCCGGCCGGGCAATGCTCTTCCCCGACCAATGACCGGAGATCGGAGGCCGAGAAGTGCCGGGGAAAAGGCATGCTCTCGCTCATGTAGATCAAGGAACCTTCCTGCCGCATCGTGACACCTCCCCTGTTTGAGGGCCGAAGACGTCGTGTCCGGCCTTCCCTCTGTGACCGAGGGCAGGGGGCAAACGGCGTGCCGCTGCAGCGGATCGTCTGAATCCTAAACGAAATCCATGATATGTGGGATTTGCGGGCGGGCGTTCGGCGCCTTCGGATCGCGGCCCGTGTCCCATGCCGGACCCTGCGCCGCCGATCTTCTTGGGATATCGGGAAGTTGAAAAGGCGTGCCGGAATGGCACAGTCCATTCCGGATGTCTCACCCGGGCAGGCCCCGCGTGCGGGTCCGCAGGAAAGCGGTCGCGCCGCGAGGCTCTCCGGCGAAATCCTCGGGGACGCTTCAGATCAGCGGGGCGAGAAGCGAGCGGACCCTGCCGACCGCCTCGCGTTTGACCTCAAGGTTCCATTTCTTTGCCGCGTTGGCCGAGCCGTAGATGTTTCCCAGGTAGAACGGGACCCCGACGCCCCCGACGATGCCGGCCACGGCGTAGTTTTCCTGGTGAATGGCCGCCGCCGTCCCCGCGATGAAGAGCCCGTTGATGAGCAATGCGGTGATGCCGTCCCCGTAACGCCCGGCATAGATGTAGCCCGAGCCGGGCAGGATGGCGGACATCGCCCCGGCCAGGATCGGCGATTTTTCCGGGAGCTCTCGGTAACGGTCGATCTGCGCCGCGGCCTCCTCGACAATCCCCCTGTCGGGATAGTCCGGGTATCGGTCGAGAAGACGATCCAGCGCCCGGCGGCCGGACTCCGGCTTGTCTTCGTCGAGTGCCGCCAGGCCGATCACCAGGAGCGCACGGGGGGCATAGGCCGACAGGGGGTGCGCATCGGCCAGGGCCCACAGCGCCGCCTGCGACCTGCCGTACTCTTTGAGCCTCCAATGGCTGACCCCCTCGAGGTACCCTGCCTCGACGGCATATCCGCTTGCGGGGTATTGCTGCCGAAGGGAGGAAAATACCCGCGCGGCCGTCCCGAATTCCTCACCCCTGAAATGGGCCAGACCGATCTTGAAGGTGGCATAGTCCGCCTTTGCGGAATCGGGAAACAGGATCAGGAACCGCTTGTATTCCGTGACCGCCCGGTAGTACTCGCCTTCCTCCAGGAAGGCATCGGCGATCCTCAGCTGGACATCCCCGGAGAGGGCGATGGCCCCTTCGTCTGCGCAAACGGGGCAGACGGATGCGAGGGCCAGGACGACCATGAGGGGGATCGGCAGGTGACGGCGCTGTGCGTTCATTTCTCGAAGAGAAGATTTTCCGAAACGGGGTCGTAGAGCTTGCCGTTGGGCAGGCGCGTGTAGCCCGGCCTGTCGAAGAGATTGCAGCGGGTCAGGCGGTCCCCGATCAGGATGATCCCCAGGACGGGCCCCTGGTCCCGGATGGCCTGATAGCCGTAGGCGGAACAGCTTGGCCGAAACCCGCAGCGGTCGACCCCGCCGACGGGCGAGACGAATCGCTGGTATATCGCGATCAGACCCAGCATGGCCACGTGCACGCTCGAGGTCTGCAGCTCCTCGCCCCGATCGGCTGCGCGCAGGGGCTCCCCGGGCCCCTTCATCATGAAGTCCGACCCGAAAGAAGGCGCGGCGGCGCCTGCAGAGAAAAAAGCGGCGAGCACCGCAGCCGTGAGGAGGGCTCGCCGCCATGTCGCCATGCGTCGCATAGGACCTTCCGCCGGGGCACGATCGGGAAGCAGGAAGGATGTCTCTATTTCTTCTCGGCCGGGGCGGCCTTCTCCAGGATGCCCTTCTTGGTCTTCTCGTACTCTTCCTTGGTGATTGCGCCGTTCTTGTAGGCCTTCTCGAGGTCCTCGAGCTGCTGCCCGACGGTCGGCTGGTTGATGATCTCCGTTTTCTTGACCTCCGTTGCGGTATCACCCCCGCAACAGGCCGCCATGCTCAACCCGAAGGCGATCGCCATCATCACGGCCAGGATTCTCGCGGCTTTCATAGGATTCCCCTCCTGAAGAAATGATTGGTGACAGCAAAATAGCATGAAATCGGAACCCCGGCAATTCCCGATTTTCTGCGGTCCCCCGGGGCGTTCCCCGTCGCGGTCGCGCGCCGGGCCTGCCCCTTTGCCCGGGGGAACTTCTCTACCCCTCTGCCTGCTCAAAAAGCAGGACGGGCTTGATCGTTCGGCCGCACCGGGCATCGTCGATGGCGCGGTTGATCCGGTCGAAGCCGTAGAATTTCACGAGGCGGTCGAAGGGAAACAGGCCCCTGCGGTACAGCTCGATGAGCCTGGGGATGAAGACCTGCGGGACGGCGTCACCCTGGATGACGCAGAGGGTCTTCCGGCCCTCCGTCAGGGCCTGCCGGCCGTTTGCCCCGGCCACGTAGGCCGCCGTGCCCCGCGGGTTGAGCAGCACCGCCGCGAGCCGGTGGAGCCTCGCGTCGCCCGTCGTTTCGACGACGTAATCGACGCCGCCTCCGGTGACGGCCCGGATGCCGTCGGTCACGCCCTGGCGGCAGGTGTTGATCACGTGGGTGGCCCCGAGCCCCAGGGCCACTTTGAGCCGTGCCGCGATGATGTCGACGCCGATGATCGGGTGCGCCCCGTTGATGCGCGCCGCCATGACCGCCGCCAGGCCGACGGCCCCCGTGCCGAAGACGGCGATGCTCGCCCCCGCGGGGACCTTCAGGGAGTTCATCACCGTTCCGGCGCCCGTCTGCATGCCGCAGCCCAGCGGCGCGAGAATTTCCAGCGGCAGCGTCTTCGGGACCCTGACGAGGTTGCGCTCCGTCGCCAGCACGTGCGTCGAAAACGAGGACTGGCCGAAGAAGTGCCCGCCCACGCCGCTTCGCTCCAGGGCGTTGCTCCCGTCCGGGCGGTGGAACCCGAAGTTCAGCTCCGCAAGCGACGGGCAGTCCGCCGGGTGACCGCTCCGGCAGGGGCGACAGCGTCCGCAGGACTGGTAGGACAGCACGACGTGGTCGCCCCGCCTGACGCCCCGGACCGCCCTGCCGACCCTCTCCACGATGCCAGCGCCCTCGTGGCCCAGAACCCTCGGGCCCTCCGCCGCCTCGTACCATTCGTCGACGTAGCGGATGTCGGTGTGGCAGATGCCGGAGGCGACGATGCGCACCAGGACCTCGTCGTCCCTCGGGCCTTCCATCTCGAGGGTCTCGATCCGCAGCGGGCCGCCTGCTCTTCGCAGGACGGCCGCCCGGATCTCCTGCACATCCGAATCGGCCGGGCGGGTCATGGCGTCCCTCCTTTTCCTGCCCTGCAAATCCTTACTTCGGTCGGTCCCCGAACACACGCCCGGTGAAACAAAACCCCGCCTCTCGATCAGTGCAGCGGGGTTCACGGAATCCTTGCCATGGCCTGCTCCTCGTGGAAGGCTGGAAGCTTCCGCCGGGGCCTGAGGCGCCGAGGCGGAAACATGCCGAGTTCATTTAAGGAAAATTCGAAGGGGAAGTCAAGGGAATCCCCCCCGGGCGCCGTGTCATGACCATGCACGTTGTGCCGCCAGGGGGCCGATGGGAGAGGCAAGGGTTTTCCATGGCACCGGCGGGCCGATGCCTCCGCCTCAACGGGCTCGCTCGGCGAGCGCCGCCGGACAGCGTTCCGGGAGCCACCATGCGGCCGGCGGCCCGTGCAGGGATGAGCCGCATACGCATAAGGGGGAACCACGGGAAGCCTTCCTGCCCTCGTCTTTCTTTTCGCCGCGCGACATGGTATGAACATCGGGTCCGAGTGTTGGACGATGTGCACCATGCCCACACACCGAAGACCGGATCGACCATGTCCGACTACCTCATCCGCGTGCTGAGCGACAAGGCGAATGTCATCGGCCTGGCCTGCCGGACGACGGAGCTGGTGAACCTCGCCTGCCGTCTCCACGGGACGACGCCGACGGCCTCGGCGGCCCTCGGCCGGGCGCTGACGGGCGGGCTTCTGATGGGGGCGCTGGAAAAACCCGGCCTTCGCGTGGGACTCAAGTTCGAGGGCAACGGCCCGTTGCAGAAGATCCTCGTCGAGGCCGACAGCGAAGGCACCGTGCGGGGCTTCGTGGGTGTGCCCGACGTCGACGTGCGCATCAGGGACGGCAAGCTGCACGTCGCCGGGGTCCTGGGGACGGAGGGGCACCTCACCGTCTTCAAGGACGTGGGCCTCGATGCGCCCTACCAGGGCATCGTGAAGCTCCGCACGGGCGAGATCGCCGAGGACATCGCCTACTACTTCGCCGAGTCCGAGCAGATCCCGTCGGCCGTGGGGCTCGGGGTCTTCGTCGAGACCGACGGGAGCGTGTCGGCGGCAGGCGGCTTTCTCATCCAGTCCCTGCCCCCGTCGGAGGAGGCGACGATCGATCAGCTCATCCGGAACATCGGCAAGATCCGATCGGTGACCGACGCCCTGAGGGACGGGAAGACACCGGAGGATCTCCTCGGCCTGATCTTCGAGGGGATCCCGTACAAGACCCTGGAGAAAAAGGGGCTGTCCTTCCGATGCACCTGCAGCCGCGGCCGCATCGAGGAGGTCCTGATTTCACTCGGCTGCACCGAGCTGAGGCGCCTGGCCGAGGAGAAAGGCGAGGCCGAGGTGACCTGCGAGTTCTGCCGGACGGCCTACCGTTTCAGCCGCGTCGAGCTCGAGCAGCTGATCCGCGATATCGAATGCGGCCGGCCTCCGGAGGCCCCGGCGCCGCAGAAATGAACAAACGACATGTCTTCGGGAAGGAGGAAAACATGAACCGGATTCTCCGCACACTGATCGCCGTCGCAGCGGCCGTCTGCCTCGTCCTGCCGGGCGCGGCGTGGGCCGCAAAGGAGGTCGTCCTCTACTCTTCGAACCCTCCTGAGGCCATCGACCTTGTGAGCAAGGGCTTCGAGAAGAAGACGGGGATCAAGGTCTCCACGGTGCGACTCGGCACCGGTGAGGCGATGAAGCGCATCCAGGCCGAGAGGGAGAGGCCCCTGTGCGACATCTTCTGGAGCGGCGACGTGGCCGTCCTCGACGCGGCGAAGGAACACTTCATGCCTTACCGCTCGCCCCAGGCGAAGGTGCTGCCCGCCGGCTACGTCGACAAGACCGATCGCTGGACGAGCACCAACACCCACGTCATGATCATCATGGTCAACAAGTCCCTCGTGAAGGACGCCGAGAGGCCCAAGGCATGGAAGGATCTCCTCGACCCGAAGTGGAAGGGCAAGGTCGTCATGGCCAACCCTGAGAAATCCGGATCGGCCTACGCCCAGGTCTACGGGATTTGGAAGCTCTACGACTGGGACGGCATCAAGAAGCTCATCGCCAACGCCAAGATCCTCGACAGCTCGAGCCTGATCTACAAGGGGGTTGCCGCCGGCGAGTACCCCGTGGGGATCACCATGGAGTACGCCGCCCACCGCTACATTGCCGGCGGTGACAGGAACGTGGCCATCGTCTATCCCTCCGACGGTGCCTTCCTCGCCCCCGAGGCGGCGGCGATCATCAAGGGCGCCCCGCACCCCGAGGAGGCGAAGGCGTTCCTCGATTACCTCCTGACCAAGGAGGTCCAGGACGAGATCTTCCGGCAGTTCTCGCGACGGCCCGCCCGGCCCGACGCGGCGGCCGTCAAGGGGCTTCCCGCCCTCAAGGGCATCCCGGTGCTGAAGAGCTTCGACCCCATGGAGGCCACGGCGAAGGAGAAGGAGATCCTCAAGCAGTGGAAGCAGATCATCCTCTCGAAGTAGGCCGGGCATGAGGGTCGTCCTGAAGGGCATCAGCAAGGTATTCGGGAAGCTCAGGGCCGTAGACGATGTGAGCCTCGAAATCGGCGACGGGGATTTCTTCACCCTGCTGGGCCCCAGCGGCTGCGGCAAGACGACCCTTTTGCGCGTCATCGCCGGCTTCTACACCCCCGACGAGGGGAAGGTGATCTTCGGCGATCGGATCGTGAACGACGTCCCGCCACACCGGCGCGAAACGGGCATGGTCTTCCAGAACTACGCCCTCTTTCCCCATCTCAACGTCCGGGAGAACATTGCCTACGGCCTGAGGGTCCGGAAGGTGGGCCGCTCCGAGATGGATGCCCGGATCAGGGACATGATCCGCAGCGTGCGCCTCGATGGGCTCGAGAAGCGCTTCCCGAGCCAGCTCTCGGGCGGGCAGCAGCAGCGGGTGGCGCTCGCCCGGGCACTCGTCATCTCGCCGCAGATCCTTCTCATGGATGAGCCGCTCTCGAACCTCGACGCCAAGCTGCGCGTCGCCATGCGCGAGGAGATCCGCCGCATCCAGAAGCTGCTCGGGATCACCACGATCTACGTGACCCACGATCAGGAGGAGGCGATGGCCGTCTCGGACCGGATCGCCATCCTCAACCTCGGGAGGCTTGAGCAGCTCGGGAGTCCCGACGAGATTTACTTCCGCCCGTGCAGCCGGTTTGCCGCCGAGTTTATGGGCGGCAGCAACATCCTCGAGCTGAGGGTGCTTTCCTATGACGAGGCCGCATCGACGCTCCACGCGGAGACGGGAGGCGCGACCATCACGCTGAGAGCCCCGCGGCCTGCCGGGGAGCGGGCGTATCTCTCCGTGCGGCCCGAATGGGTCCGGCTCGTGGACGAGTCCGGCGAGGATGTGATCGAGGGGACCGTGGAGAGCACGACCTTCCTGGGGGCCCTGGTACGCTACCGGGTGACGGCCCTGGGCGGCAGGAGCATCACCGTCGAGGTTCACAACCCCCGCGCGGGGGACATCCGGCGGGAGGGCGCGCCCGTGAGGCTCCGCTTCGACCCGGAGCGCCTCGTGATCCTGGGGGATTGAGGAAGCCATGCCGCGCATCGTCAATGCCTGGAACGGGGTGTTCGTCCTCGCCTTTGCCGTCATCTTCCTGGCTGTCGTCTACCCCATGGTTACCATCTTTCGGGCGAGCTTCGTGAGTCCCGAGACGGGTGCCTGGTCCCTGGAGAACTACCGGGCCATCTTCCTCTACCCCTTCTACCGGCGCTGTCTCGAGAACAGCCTCTTCGTGAGCGCGGTGTCCACGGTGCTATCCGTGGCCATCGGCGTGCCCTTCGCCTTCTTCCTATCGCGCTACGAGATGCCGGGCAAGAACATCATCAAGACGCTCGCGACGCTGCCCCTGATCCTCCCCACCTTCATCGGGGCCGAGGCCTGGCTCCTTCTGGCCGGCCGAAACGGCCTGTTCTTCAACCTGTTCCAGAAGGTGGGGATCGAGCTGCCGAGCATCTACGGCTGGAAGGGAATCGTGCTCGTGTTCACCCTGCAGTTCTTCCCCTACGTCTTTCTCATGGTCTCGGCCGCCCTCCACTCCATCGACCGCACCCTCGAGGAGGCGGCAACCAACCTGGGTGCCGGTCGTTTGAGGGTCTTTCTCACCGTCACCGTTCCGACCGTCACCCCGGCCATCCTTGCCGGGGCCCTCATCGTCTTCTATCTCTCCATCGAGAACTTCGGCGTGCCCATCCTCATCGGCGAGGACTTCCGGGTGCTCTCCGTGCAGGCCTACAACGAGTTCATCAGCGAGATGGGCGGCAACCCCTCCATGGCGGGGGCCCTCAGCACGGTGTTGCTCGCGGTCACCATGGGCCTCACCATCCTCCAGAAGTACTGGGTCGAGCGAAAGAGCTACGCCATGTCGGCCGTCCAGCGGCCCGAGGTCCTTCGCGCAAGGCCCGTTGCCACGCTCCTGATGTGGCTGTTCTGCGCGGGGATCGTGTTTGCGGCCCTCTTCCCGTTTGCCGTCGTCATGGTCTCCTCCGTCACCAAGACCTCGGGGCCCGTCATGTACTACGGGCAGTTCAGCCTGGAGAACTTCGTGAAGGCCTTCACCATCGCCCCGCGGCCCATCGTCAACTCCTTCTTTCTCGCCACGGTCTCGACTCTCGTGGGAATCGTCTTCGGCCTTCTGGTGAGCTATCTGCTGGTCAGGCGGCGCGGGAAGATGAGCTACCTGCTCGACGCCCTGGTCATGCTGCCCCTGGCCATCGCCGGGACCGTGCAGGGGATCGCCCTGGCGGCGACGTACAACACGGGCTTCATCGTACTCACGGGGACTTGGATGATCCTGGCACTGGCCTACTTCATCCGGAAGGTGCCCTTCTCGATCAAGACGACCTCGTCGCTCCTGGAGCAGATCGACAAGTCCGTCGAAGAGGCCTCGATCAATCTCGGAGTTCCCCCCTTCCGCTCATTCCTCAAGGTGGTGGTTCCCACGATGCTTCCCGGAATCGTCGCCGGGGCGATCATCATGTGGGTGACCACCCTGGCCGAGTTGAGCTCCACCATCGTCCTGTACTACGGCCCCTGGGCGACGATGACCGTGGAGATCTTCCAGCGCATGGGAAGCGGCGAGTTCGGCCCCGCCTCGGCCTATGCCACCATCCTCATCGTCTCTGTCCTCATCCCGCTGTTTTTCCTGCAGAGGGTGTCGGGGAAGGATCTGACCACCACCCTGTAGGGCAATGGGCCGGGGCGCAAGGTTTCCGAGCCTTTGGTGACCGGCCTGCGGGGGCAGGGTATCGGGTCCCGGGCACGGCAGATCGGACCGCGTCTGATGGCCCGCTGCGCCCGCGTCTGAGCTGCGGCACGATCCCCGTCTGATCCCGTTTTCAGACGGCCGCCGATTTTTTTTCGCACGCCGCTGCGATAGATCGGCAGTGCAAGACCGCAACCCGTCGAAGGCACCCCGGAGAAGCGGATGGACACCAAAGGCCGGGTCGACCCCATGCGCGGACCGATCCGGCCCTGACACGGCCCGAAAATTCGGCCCGCCGGGACAACCGGGTTCCCCCCCCGAAA
>Ga0209407_1003975_pt1 | contig 12358 bp, 13 predicted proteins | sample AD_JPNHG3_MetaG_FD_184410 | JGI IMG/M metagenome (GOLD analysis project Ga0209407, IMG submission 184410) | Active sludge microbial communities of municipal wastewater-treating anaerobic digesters from Japan - AD_JPNHG3_MetaG (SPAdes) (version 2) | ecosystem: Engineered > Bioreactor > Anaerobic... | reverse complement strand
GTTCAGGGAGGCGGACAGATTGGCCAGGTACATGGGAGTCCCGGTGGAGAGGATCTTCAACTGTTATGTGAGAGTTTCGAAGTTGCCGACTTTCAGGGATCTCATGTATCTATACAGCGAAGGGTACGATATAGGAGCCTATGAGGTGGAGGAAGTGTGAAGAGCCGTCCTTCGTCAGTCGTCCCAGAGCGTGAACCCGTCCTTGGGAAGAGCCGAGAGCACGCGCGGAGTAAATCAATCCGTCATTCTGAGCTTGACTCAGAATCACGTTCTTCCATCGTTCCCGTCATGCCGGACCTGATCCGGCATCTCCGCTCCTTCAAAAGAGCGGGAGAGCGAGATCCCGTATAGGAGCATTACGGGATGACCCTGAATAGGAGCATTTCAGGGCAGGCTCCACGGGGACACCACGGAATGACTTTGTAGGAAAGGCAGAAGGCGTGAAAGAGAAGATGTAAAAGAGAGAAGGTGATGTTTTGATTGGGCCTGTTAGAAATGAGAACGGGTCTCCCGCCAGAGACCCGCTCAGAAAAACGCAAAATAAATCGCATAATTATTGTATCATTCCAGTTGACAAAGTGTATGACAAAACTGTCAAAAACTATCACTATCGTGATAGGTCTATACCCTTCAGTGGCGCCGGCGGTGTCTGTCCGGGGCGATCTTTGAGAAACAGCCGGATAACAGGGATCGGGAACAGCTCACACAAGGAGTGGCGGGGCGACCGCCGCTCCCCCGCCTTGAACGTTTTTCTCGCTTTTGGAAGGAATGAGAGAGATGAAGAGCCTTGACGGAGAAGGCATCGACCGTTATGACGACGGATGCGACGGTGAAGACCTCGAAAGGATAGTGATAACTGACAGGGAGGCCGTCTTCGATTTCATCACCCATCTCGAAAATCCCCTGAAGTACATCTCTTTCAGGAATCTCAAGGAGCTCGTGGAAATGGAGCTGCCTCACATGTTCTACGAGAGAAGGCACAGGACCAGAAGAGCGGAAGAGCGAGAAGAGCCGTCCATCGTCCGGAGTCCCGGAGCGTGAACCCGTCATTGGGGACCTGAGGCTAGAGGTAAGAGGCGGGAGGTGTGAAGAGCATGAAGATCTTGATCTTCTTACCTCTGACCTCATACCTCTTACCTCTGTTTAGAGACGGATGAGAAGAGCGAGAAGAGCCGGAACGAGTAGAGGAGAGAGGGCGAGACAGACGAGATGAGATCCCGTATAGGAGCATTACGGGATGACAGTGCGGGGACACTACGGGATGACAGTCCCTTGCCGTCATGCCGGACCCCGATCCGGCATCTCCGCTCCTTTGAAAGAGCAAGAGCGGGATCCCGTATAGGATCACTACGGAATGACAGTCCCTTCACGTCATCCTGGCGCGTTCCCAGCCAGGATCCCGGTCTTCGAAAAACGGGACAGACGTCAGGAGCCCGTCAGTCCCGGTTTTTCGCGGCCTTTCCTCCTTCCCGTCATGCCGGACCCCGATCCGGCATCTCCGTCCTTTGAAAGAGCAAGAGCGAGATCCCGTATAGGATCACTACGGGATGACCCTGAATAGGAGCATTTCAGGGCAGGCTCCACGGGGGCATTGCGGAATGACAGTCCCTTGCCGTCATGCCGGACCCCGATCCGGCATCTCCGCTCCTTCGAAAGAGCGAAACCAGAGGTGAGAGGGTAGAGGTGTGAGGCGAGAAGAGCGGGATTTTGATCTTCTTACCTCTGACCTCTCCCCCTCTTACCTCTAAGCATGGAGGTGTTCATGAATTACATAGAGCTAATAAACAATTTCTGGAAGGTTTTCAGGCAAAACGATTTCGGTTCGCTCGAGGCGGTTCTTTATTTTTACCTGCTGGATTTCGCCAACTCTCTCAACTGGCCCGAATCGTTCAGGCTGCCCAATTCAAGCGTCGCGGAAGCCCTCAAGTGTTCAGTCTGCAAGCTGCACAGGGCCAGGAGGAATCTGGTGAATTCAGGGCTGATCAAATACAGTCCGGGATCGAGGTCGACACCGGGATCTTATGTGATCGAATCGGCTACTTATTCGCTACCGATCAGAGAGAGATCGGCTATCAATCGCGAATCAATCGTGAAGCAATTCAACACGGCGAATGATCAGGGGTGTGATGCTGTCGAGAATGGCGGTCGTGAATCAATCCGCGATCAATCCGCCACCAATGTGCTATCGATCTGCGAGCAATCTGCCAACAGATCTTTAAATAAAACTAAAATAAACAAAACTAAAGAAGATAAATATATTCTTTCTCCTGACGGAGAAACGAAAACAGGGTTTTCGGATTTCACGGGCAGGGAGGGGAATATAACGGCCGGAGAGGAGAAAGGCCCGGGTGAGAGTGTCCGCGGTGAAGTTTATCCACTTCAGGCATCGGGCTTTGAAGAGCTTTCAGGGCAGGGGCTCATCTTCCCGCCTCTGGAGGCTTCGGGCGGCGCGCTGCCGATCGGCGCCGGCCCTCCAGCCGATCTTTCATCGGCCTCCAGACCGCCCGGGAATGAAACGGTCCGGGCCCGCTCGAAGTACGAGCTGGACGTGATCCAGACATGGGAGACGCTGATCGGCCCCTTCGACGATTCATGGCTCCCCACGCTCGGGGAGGTGCTGAAGAAGTGCTACCCCTCGCAGGTAAAGAGCGCGATCCTCGCCATGGCGAAAAGCAGGCCTGAGGTCATGAAAGAAGTAGGCTTCAACTACATCGCCCAACCATTAATCGGCGGCATGTTCGGAAAGAGAGGGAAGAGGAATGGAAGAAACGATAGGACAGGTTCTGGAGAATTTGAAAGTGATATCGAAAAGTTCAAAAACCCCGCAAGGGCAAAGCCAAAGACAAGAGAAGAGCTCCTCAAATATACGCTGTACTAAGACGAGGGAAGAGGCGATCAAGGAATGCATCGAGAATTGCCCCGGGCCCGAGCGCTGCCCCAGCAACGGCTTCATCCTCCACGACTCGGGCCTTGAGAATTACGGCGACGTTTACTCCACTTGCGCCTACTTCCAGGAGTACAGCGACAGGATGAAGAAGATCGAGACTCTCAAGCGGATCTTCCCCAGGGGCCTGTGGACGAGGACGCTCGCCAGCTTCCTGCCGCAGGACAGAAGCACTGAGAAGGCGCTGGAAATCTCGGGAAAGTACGTGGAGCAGAGGGCATGGAGGATAGGGGCCTCGCTCGTCTTCCTTGGCGGCTACGGGACGGGAAAGACCCACCTGGCCGCCGGGATACTGATCGAAGCGGCGAGGATGGGCGAGGACGTCGCCTTCTCCACGGCCTCATCCCTGAGAATGGGCTCCTTCAACCAGATAGACGGCCTCTTCGCCGAGATCAAGGGCAAGGACTTGCTTGTGATAGACGACTTCAGCAACGAGACCGAGAACAGGACGACCAACCACAGGATCTTCGAACTTCTCAACCACAGGTACGAGGACGAGAGGGGGACGATAATAACCTCGAACCTGGGGATAGAGGACTTCAGCCAGACGATGGGAGCGAGGATCTTCGACAGGCTCACAGAGAGGGCGCTGATCGTGGAGCTTGAGGGAACGCAATCATACAGGGAGAGGAAGAGGGCCAGCTACTTGGGCTGGACGAGGGTGTGAGGAGGTCGCGATGACAGAGAAGATAAAGACGCTGCTCTTTATGCTAGAGCTGGGAAGGAAGGAAGAAGCGAAGGCCCTGTACGGGCAAATCCTCGAGGAGCTGGGCCTGAAGGCGGCCGCGCCGGCCGGATCGATCGCGCCGGGCCTGCCGGATCAAAAACACGACGACCTATCGCTGAGGCAATACCTCACTCTGGCGAACGTGGCCTCCTACTTCAAAGAGGACGGAGTCGCGGAAGCCCTGCTCGAGGAATGCTACAACAGATGGCCCGAAGACGTGAGCTGCATGATAGAGCTGGCCTACATATACAAAAAGCTCGGCAAATACTCGAAAAGCGAGCTCATGTACAGGGCGGCGCTATCTTACGAGAGCGACGACGAGGTCGCGGTCAGGGAGCTGGGGCTGCTTTACATGGAGACTGGCAGGCCGCTGGAGGCGCTCTGCCAGTTCCAGAGGCTGCTCAGGCTCAGCCCGCTCAACCCGATCGCTTACTTTCTGGCGAGCGAGGCGCTGGAAAGGCTGGGCAAGAAGGAGAGGAGCAGAAAGTACCTGCTCTCCTCGATCGTGATGAATCAGGCGCTCAAAGAGCCGGTGATGTACTTCACGGACAACGAATACTGCATCCGGAGGCTGGGAGAGAGCGTCAGCACCGCGGAACTGCTCGAAAGCAGGGACGTCATAGACGAATGGCTGGGGGGAAACACATGAAAGAATTCGGAGAAAGGCTGAAGAAGGTCATGGCAGAGAAAGGGGTCACGGGCTTTGAGCTGTCTCAGAGGCTCGAGGTGGCGCCCTCGACGATAATAAACTACACTACGGGAAAGCGCTTCCCGGGGTATTACTGCCTGAGGAAGCTGGCGCAGGCGCTCGGTGTGTCGGCCGATTACCTGCTGGGCCTGAGAGAGAGCGACGGGGAGAATGCGCGGACCGGATTCGTTCCGGCCGATTCTCTGAGCGAGTTGATCTCGCTCGCCCAGGAGTGCGCCAGAAAGCCCGAAACCGCGGAAGTGGGAGAAAAGCTGTACAGGCTGGTGCTGAAGGGAAAAGAAGGCCTCGAAAGGGAAAAGCTCCTCCCGCTCGCGGCCCTGGCCATGTTCTTCTCCGACCACGAAAGCTGCTACGAGCTGCTGGGTATCTACAAAAAGAAAGTAAGCAAGATCGCCTGAGAAATATCGCAGACTCGAGAAAAAGCCGGAGGATAGTCTCTCCGGTCTTTTATTTGGCCAAATACTGTATTTCCCAGGTTCTTCCTCAGTATATATGAGGGAATAGAGAAAACGGTGTAAGATTAGGATAAGGAGCGAAAAAATGTAGTCTGTCCCCTATTTTTTCTCGATAAATTGGTTTCGGAGACTTATGATATACCTGAACAACCTACAACTGACAGCTCACAACGATTTCTGCTATCTTCTCCCCAGCTCTTCCATCGCCATAAAGATCCTCTGGAGCATTGACTGGGGGTTCATGATTGAAAGCTTTGTTAATAATTAGATCTTTATCGGCATCAACAAGAACATTCCACCCGGCTTCGACAAGCTCTATCCATCCGGTATCGGGCATCATCACTAGGGCAGGTACACCGGCAAAATAAGCTTCTTTCTGGAGACCGCCACTGTCAGTGATCGTCTTCTTCGAACCAATGAGTAATGACATCATATCGCTGTATGGAAGTGGATTAAGGATCGTGATGTCTTTTGTAAGATCTTCATAGCCATTCATAGATATTGCCTTTCTTGTTCTGGATGAATTGCCACGCGACCACAATATGCCACTAATCGAAGAACTAAAGAAAGCGAACTCGCACATTCTTCCAGCTGCGTTATGTCAAACTCGGGTTCTTGCACTCCGGCTATTTTGCTATCAACAGCTTTTCGTGAATCAAGAGCGCTTATACCCAAGACTGTCAGGATTAGATATTGACCTCGATTCCTCAAAAGATTTCAAACAAAATCTTCCAATAAGTTATGAAGGTATCTTTCAATCCTCAGTGAGAATGCGCTCTATCGTGACTTATCAAACTACCTGTTGCTAGAAACTAAAGTGAATACTTCCTCCAATGACATTGAGTGCGTTGAACGCAACTCCGTAAGCTAACATAATTACAACTGCTGACTTCACTTTCTTCTCAAGATAAAAGATGCACAAAGTAATCATCTCAACAAGAAAGTAGAACCCCAAAATCTTTGCACCTATCTCATTCAATTGCGAGAAAAAGACGACAGGAAGCATCAATATAATCAAGTATATTCGAAAGAGCCTAATTAGGGTGCTAAGAGTAGCCTTCCTCCGGATTCTTCCAGCAAGATACTCGCTCAACGCCGCTACAAAAAGCACTGTGAAGTACTTAATGTTGAAACTCGTTCTTCCTTCGGCATACTCCTTATCGAGATAAACCCTATATCTTGAGACACTGACAAGTTCGGGCAAAACAAAAACAATTAAAAATGAGATAATGAGAAGCATGACGACCCAAGCGCCCCTGCTGAGAACCCTCTCTTTGTTCTTAGCAACAAAGTAGTATCTAGCTAACAGTGCAAAGAGCAGGATTATTAGAGCAAAGAACGCTGAACCTGAGTGCACGAAGAATGATAAGGCACCCATCAATATGCCGAACCCTTTCATTCCCATAAAGAAAAACATTACTGAAATCGCAATTAGTAACATAGCCATAAATCTTCTTATCCCATTGAAATTGCCCAACACAAACCCAACAGAAGAGTACAACAGCAAAAGAGCTACAGCTCTGTCTGCCTTTTCGATTTCCTTGTAATTAGCAATTAATAACGCACCTAGAAACGTTGTTAATAGTAGATTCAGTAACTGTATTGTCCATACCACCATTCTGTTACTCATAAAGTCTCTCAATGTAATCATTATTAACGAAAACACAGGTTCATAATAAGGATATGACACAGCATTTGTATAAGCGCCGATATCATAAGTATCGGGTTTGCACAAATAGATGAACGATAACATAGAACTTCCTAACAAGACAAAAATAATCCTACCTCTCCTACTGAGAAGTAATACAGAAAGCATATGCTCTATAACATAAAGCAACTGAAACACCTTGTTCTCCTTGTCTTATTGTCATTAGAAATTGTCTAGTTCTATCATCTGTAAAAGATGTAAACATTTTCCTTTTCACCGGGTAATCGAACGCTTCACTTAACGCTCACTTTTCATCTGAGTGTATCTTCAATACACGGTCACAGAATTCAATTACTTTAGTCATCTTAGTCGACCAACAAAGATTGTCAGCTGCATACTCTCTCATTCTCTGAGAATGGGTATTATCTGAACAGATTTTCTCTGCGAATGAAATAAGTGCAGCAATATCAATCGTTTCTTCACTTGATAATACTCTCAGAGTGTACGGGAATTCTTCAGCAAAGTCCGAATCTGGTACGCTGCATACAAAAGGAATACCCCTAGCACAGTACTCTCTAACCTTCAATTCGGAGGTTTCTGTCAAGCCCTTTCTATGAATTCCCAAACTCCCAATCGCAATATGGCATTTGTCAAAGAACTCACTGAGTTCTTTGTCCGTCTTGAAGCCGTAGAAAAAGACTGAATCGTCAATCCGGAGATCCCAGACTAGCTTTTTAAGATTTGGGACTTCTGAACCATCGCCAACAATGTGGAGAATTACATTGACACTGCCCTTGTAATCGGCGATTCCTCGTATAAGCCGGTCAAGCCCATGCCACTTTGCAACTTGAGCAACACAGAGAAGATCTAGGTTCTTCCCGTCAAAAACAGGAGGTGTTCTCAAGGGTACTGAATTAACATCAATACCATTTCCATTCACTAGAGAGATTTTAGTCCCACCTGCTCGCTGCTGTTGATGCTCAGTTATCTCTCGTGTCACCCCAACGAATCCGTCGATTTTCTTTCGCACGGCTTTGCCAAGGAACAACTCAGAAAAGTATCTCAGATCTCTGTGTTGCCGTCTTTCTAGGATTTCCACTGTGTTGTGCTCTGTAATCACTGGTATTGGACTTCTACTGACAAAATAGTAGAACGAAAAATCACTCCCCGGAAAGCGACAATAAACTACTTCAGGATGTTCTGTACGAATCTTCTCAAAGCAAAGAGAGATGACGCTTTTTCTCAATTTGTAAGTAGTCATTAGTCTTCTTGATCTAAGTTGTTGGCACCCTTCTAGTAATTGACTTGCCAGGACCTCAACTACTTCAACCTCGTTTGCTCTCAATCCTTTTATTTGCGCGATAGTTTTCTTCCCAACACCAGTATTTGTTTGCCTAAGGAAGTTAAGATACAGAACTTTCAAAAGACCCCACGCTCCTTAAGTATGTCAAAGGTTTTTCTTGATACAACTGATTGAACGGGTCTTCTCATTATTTTTGAGTAAAGAAGACTCCTAATTGAGCCTGGGAGGATTCTTGCAGAGGTTCTGGTTACAAGATTGAAGAGATATTCTCTTGTAGAGAAAAAACCCTCCTTTCTGGCCCGCTTTAGGAATTCCCACTCAAGTTTCATGTACTTGATTCCTCCTCTACGCTCCAACATTGAATCATTGTATCGCACTAACACTAAAGGTTCTTGTATACTATAGAATTTCATTCCTGCCATAATCATTCTAATCCATAACCAGTAGTCCTCGAATTGAAGAACATTCTCATAGCTTCCAACACTAAGAACAGACTCTTTCTTGAACATTGCTGTTACATGTCCAACGGGACTTCTCCTTTTCGCATAAACCAAAACCTCATCCATTGTCTCAGGATTCTTTTTGATACCAACTATTGCCTTAGTGTTGTCATCAAAGTACAGTGTATTGGAACCCACCACGTCAAAATGGCCAGTCAACATAACTTTCAATTGTTTCTCAAATCTATCTTCGACACTGATATCATCACTATCCATTCTTGCAACTATATCATTTGTGCATTCTTCTAAGCCCACTTTTAGAGCAGTTGCTAATCCCATATTCTTATCCAGCCTAACAGATTTCAACACGCTTGCATTATTCTTCCTGAAATCGATGATGACATCATAGAGCTCTTGGGTCAGAGGTCCATCTTCGACAAGCACAATTTCTGATGGTTTGATTGTCTGATAAGTTGTTATACTCTCTAGAGCCACTCTAAAGCTCTGTGGTTTCTCACGATAATAAACCGCCATCAGAACCGAGAATGCCGCTCCGTTTTCTTCTCTATAACGCATCATGCATACCACCAACAATCCGCCAATTATCTACGCTAATTGCTTTGTTTTCCAAAGAAAGGTTAAGGGGTAAAGCTACCAGATTCTTCTTTCTGACTTTCATGAAACCAAGAGATCTGAGCTTTTCCATTTCATAGCCATTAGTTACTATCGTTGTCACGAAATCGACGTTCACTGATTTTGCTACAATTATCAATTCTTTGAATAGTTTCCTTATCAGTTCACTAGAACCAAGAATATCGACGATTATCATTTCTCTTCTGGTTCCCTTCTGGTTTACTTCAAAGATCGCCGACAGTTTCTTCCTGCCCTCGCTCACTTGCAGTGCTCCATACTTGAAAAATAGATTCTCTCCATATCGCCACCAGAGAAACTCTTTCGATTGCCTTGTCCTTAGCAGGCCATCAAAACTCTCTCTTTCGATAAGTTCGTCACACATCTCAGGAGTGATCCTGTACTTTTCGTCTAGTTCTACTGGTATAGCCTTTTCTTTGTTCTTAAGGGTTTTCAAGAGATGAAATGGTCTTAGAGGTTTAACTAGCCAAGATAATTTAGATACATAGTTCCAGCCGAGTTTCAGATAACCAGGCAGACTATTCTGATTAGGGAAATTAAACAGAAGATCTGCGCCTATTTCCGATGCTTGCTTCAAGGCCTTCACTGTAAGTTTTGTGAACAAACCCAGTCCCTGAAAATCAGGATGAACTACAGTATCTACAGGCTGATAAGCCTTCAGAACCTGTCCTCTACAAATAAACTCCCATGGCCAGAAAGATCTGAACCCAACAAGTCTCTCATCGGAGGTTGCAACTATATGAATTGGCTTCCCGAAAACGTTCCTCTCGTATTTCCAGTTCCACCATTCTTGAGTTCTATTGTTGGTAAAATACTCTTGAGCCTGAAAAACTTCATTGAGTAGATCAATAACCTGTTGTTTTTCATTCTCTACAATGGATCTTATCTTTATAGTCATAAGCGAGTACTCCAAAGTATTCTTATATTGCTGATTTCATAGCATTCCGCTCAAAGTGACAAATTCAATTAATTCACTTCTTACAATACCTAGTAAATTCTCGACTTTTTCTAGGTTGTGCCTTAAACCATAGTAATGTCTTATCCTTTTACTTAGACTAAGTCCTCTTACTTTTGGCTGATCAGGATCGAATTCCCAAGGATGGAAGTACATCACAATTAAGTCACTTTCGGAATTTAGTATGAGTTTCTCAATAAACCATAAAGGTAGCATTCTAAAATATGCACCACCCGCAAAAGGAATTTGCTTACCCATAAAACTTCCCATTTCAACTCGAAACTCTTTAATTCCTCTATTTATGGCATCTTCAAGACTTTCATCTGATACTCTTCCGTACCTCTTGTGCCTTGAAAATGGAAACAAACTTGAATCATACTTGTATCCAACATCTTGCAGGTACTTCAATACGGCATCAGATATAGTGAAGCTTGGAGCTCGATATCCCAAAACAGGTCTACCAGTAATTCTTTCTAGCACCTTCTTTGACTCCCTCAATTCTTCCTTCAGCTCTTCATTTGAAAGCTTTGAGTTGAGCATATGAGACATTCCGTGACTTGCCACTTCATGCCCTTTAATTGTTAGCTCTTTTACTGTTTCTGGGAATCTCTCAGCAATCCATCCCAAAACAAAGAAAGTCGCCTTGACTTTGTATTTATCTAGCAACTCTAATAGTTTCGCCAACGGGTACTTGAACCTCACAAGATCTAGACTCCATTTGTCAGGTGGGAAATGCTCTCTTAGGTTCTCAACCTGAAACCAATCTTCTAGATCTACAGTAATAGCTACTCTCTTTTCGGTCACTTCGCACCCTTTCTGAATACAACAGTCTCGAATGTCTTCAGGATTATTTGCAGATCTAGCAATACCGATTGGTTCTTTACATAGTATAGATCATAGCTGAGCTTTTTCTCTTGCTCTTCTATAGTTGCCGCGTATTTATAGTTCGTTTGTGCCCAGCCGGTCAGTCCTGTCTTCAATTTGTGTCTCAGTTTGTAGTAAGGCAATTGCTGTGAGAGTTCTTCGGCAAAGTTAGGCTGCTCAGGTCGAGGACCTATGAATGACATTTTCCCTCTCAATATATCGAAGAACTGGGGTATTTCGTCCAACCGGATAGGCCTTATGAATTTTCCTATTTTTGTCATGTTATCGCCCTGCTGGGTTGCGTATTTAGCTCCTTGTTTTTCTGAAGATTTGTACATCGATCTAAATTTGTGAATAGTAAATATGGTGTTGTTCAGGCCAACCCTCTTCTGAGTGAATACAGCCGGTCTTCCGTCTTCGATAACTATAAGCAAGTAGAGTATCAAGAAAACGGGAGAGAGAACCGTTATAGCAAAAGTAGATATTAGAATATCGATGACTCTCTTTCTGTAAGACTGGTGAATATTTGAAAAGGCAATAATGTAGTAATCTCTGAAGATATCGACAAGTTTCATTGGGATTCTTTTTAGGACACTTTCAACTATGAGCGGTAAATACTCGACAGCTATATTTCTCGCCTCAGCCCGGCTTATAAGGCTCTCCACTCCCCTGGCCAGCTGGGGGTCGCCGATCAGTATGGCGTCGTAGGGCCTGGCCGTTTCTATCTCTATGGCCGCCGCGAGGGTGGCCGGGGAGGGGTTGAGGTAGGAGTAGATCTGTATCTTGTTCATCGAGGCCTTTCTGACTTCCTCCAGTATGGGCGAGAGCTCTTCTTCCCTTCCTATCACGAGGTATCTCTTCGGGGGCAGGTGTTTTATGGTGTATCTCATGAGTATGCAACCAATAAACGGGAATATGAAGATAGAGAGAGCGGCCGTGATCGCTATGGTGAATCTGGGGAGTCTGGCGTGAAAGAAGAGTATCGGGATCATGGCGAAGACGACGCCCAGTATCGTGCCGGAAAGAAAAGAGACGAAACACGAGTTCATAGAGGTGGTAGTCGAGTTGTCGAAGCCCCTGAAGGCGTAAATGCCGAGCATTATGGCCGTGTTAAGTATGAGAGCTTGTACGATGTAGGGGACCGTCCAGATCAGGGTAAGCGACTGAGTGAAAAACAGGGAGGCATAAAGGAGAGTTGCTATTATGTACTTGTAGCCGGCAAGTTTTCTGAGCATACTGCCCCGCCTCACTTTCATAATTTAATCGAGTGTATAAAAATAAAGAGAACATCAATTTGACCTAACAGGCTTTACGAGCGATAAAGATAACACTCGCTTAATTTTCTGTTCGCTATTCGAGTGAATTTGATTCATCACGTTAACACTAACAAACTTACCTTCAAATATATCCCAAGTCCGTTTATGACTATCCAGGCCGATTTATAGGCTTATGTTTCTAATTATATTAAGTTTTCGTATGTCAGTCAAGGTAAGGAGAGTGGGGGAAATGTAAAATTTTTAGAGATCGTGGGAGGCGAGAGGCGAGAGGTTAGAGGTGGGAAGAGCGAAGAGCCGTCCATCGTCCATCGTCCCGGAGCGAAACCAGAGGTGAGAGGGTAGAGGTGTGAGGCGAGAAAAGCGGGATTTTGATCTTCTTACCTCT
>Ga0209407_1003971_pt1 | contig 12368 bp, 14 predicted proteins | sample AD_JPNHG3_MetaG_FD_184410 | JGI IMG/M metagenome (GOLD analysis project Ga0209407, IMG submission 184410) | Active sludge microbial communities of municipal wastewater-treating anaerobic digesters from Japan - AD_JPNHG3_MetaG (SPAdes) (version 2) | ecosystem: Engineered > Bioreactor > Anaerobic... | reverse complement strand
CAGCATCGCGGCGCTCGCATTGCCGTCCTTCAGCATTGACCGGAAGGCCACGCCCGTCTGCTCCATGTTGGCGCTCATCTTCAGAGCGGCGGCGGCCACCCCGATCATTGGCAGTGTGACGGCGTATGTTGCGGTGCGCCCGAACGACTCCATCGCCCGGCCCACGGTTGCCACCTGTCGCTTCGTGACTTCCATCTGCCTGGCGAACTGGCTGGCATCTGCGCCGATCTTGACGATCAACTCCGCTATGGTCATAACACCATCCCACCCGTCGCGAGGACGCTCGCTTTTACGAAGTCGATCACCTTGTCCTCATGTGGCTTTTCTGGCTCCTCGCGTTCACGGTCGCCGAACCATTCCCGTAAAAACGTCCCATAATCTGGAGTCTTGTCCTGTTCGCTGTGCGCGCAAGCAGTGATATATGCAGGGAGCGCCGCGCGATGGTTCTCAATTTCGTATCCCCACGGCTCAAGGTATTCCAGCGCCTGTAATTCCTTGATCTCGTCCCCCGTGAACCGTGAAAGTATCTGATGTACCGGGATACCCCACTTGAGGGAAAGCCGCACCAGGAACCGCCGGTATCGGTTCCGTCTCAGTTTTTTGCGGCATTCTCTATTGATTTCGGGGTCAGACCACAAAGCTCGGACGCTTCCTCAAACAGCATCGCGAGCAACCCCGCATCTGCTTTCCCGAGCACGTCCGCGTCAGATGGTTTGAACAGCAAATTACCGCCGCCATCGCACAGGCATCGCACGAGAAGCCGCGCCGTCATGTTCTTGTACTCTTCTCCGCGCTTTGCAGCGTCGGCGATCTGGAAGAACCATTCATCCTTTTCCGCGGCTGTCATGGCGCGAAGATAGACGGTCTTTCCGAACGCTTCGCAGAACACCCCTTTGATCTTGGGAGCCGCGTTCATAAAATCGGCGGCCACCGCTTCCTTGACCTCGGGTGCCTTGATTTCAGCAGGTGCTTTCATTTTTCCTGCACTCATTTTTTGCCTCCTTTGTGGCGTCAATCTTCTTCGGGCATGCGTTGGGATTGCGGCGGTTCCAATGCGTCCTGGAACGTCGGCCAGTCGGGGCGCTCACTGCATAACGCTTGCAGGCCTTCCCGTGCCATCCATTCCCGCCATGCCACAGCGTTTCCGACAATGCGATAGAGTACCGTTCCGTCCGGTTGTACGTCCACTGTTTCGGTACGTGGATCCAATTCACCGTGAAGGCTGGCCATCGTATGGCGGGCCGCCTCAATTACCCTGGCTGCGTCCGTATCACCGGGCGCGAATATCAACCATGCATGGTGTTCCATCGGTTATGCCAACGTCGGAACACCGGTGAGCTTGTAGTCAAACCTGATTTTGAGCGTTTCACCGACGCTTGCCGTCGGCTCCGCGCCGGTCAGGAACCCGGAACAAGACCATGTGGTCGTCGAACCGGCTGCGTTTGGCCATGCGCATGAAATGCTCACGGCGGTGTCCGCGTAGAATCCGTAAAGCGCGCCTCCAGGCGCATATTTCTGCTTCTCGTTGTCAGGAATGTACTCGCATTCCACCGTCAGCGATCCGGCGTCCTTCAATCCGGCGACGTACTGTTTCCAACCGCTGCTGTCAAAGCTGGTCACGTCCACTGTTTCGCGCCCCAAGCCCGTCCAGTTCACAGACTTCACGGCCGGCAGCACGACGCTATCCACAGTCACAGTTGGCGTGTTCTTACAAAGGATTCCCATCTTGGTTCCCTTCCGTTGATTTGGTTTACGTTACGTTATACGAGAACGTCACCGTCCCGCTTGTGATCAATTCAAAATCTGCCTCCAGGATTTCACCCGTCTGAGCCTTGGTATCAAACTTCGTCAACCGCGCCATGCCGCTCACTGTGCATGATCCGCCATCTGCCTCAGGGAGCGTTATGGTGAACGTCTGCATCTCCTGGTCGCTCGCGTGAAAGTCCGTCAATACGGAGGATTTGACAAGCATGGCACCGTCAACGAACGTCCCATGGTCGGTGCCGTTTTTCGTGTTTCCGCCGAAAAAGAATGTGAGTGTCTCCCCGGCTTCATCTGCGGTGAACGACTTGGTGACGCGCGTCCATTGTGAAGTACCGGAGAAGAAATCCGTGTGAAACAACCCTGTTTCTGATCCAGTGAGCGACCAATTCGCACCATTGGTCGCGCCGTCCGTCGCGATGCAGTAGTACCACAGAGATGCATAATACGTCTCACCGCCTTCAAGGGTCACTTGTTGTTGAAATCCTTCTGTCGCGCCACCGGATGCTTCTTCCCAGTAGAACGACGTACCTCCATTATGTGATTGTGCTTGGCTTATGACGTGTACGTCCACGTCACCGGTCTCCGTCCATCCGTAGCACGTCGTTGCACCAACCGCCCCGGCGAAATCACCATTCGTGAGCAGGTTCCAGCAAGCAAGGTCTCCCAGCAGCCCGCCGTTTGCATAGAGGTGTGACGCGGCGTCCGGAGTATACAGCAAGGTCCCGGTAATGGACGTTCCGCCCTTGATCCCGGCGACGTATTCTTTCCATCCGCCCGTGCTGTCAATGGTCGTCACTTCTTTCGTTTCGCGAGCGTGGGAGAATCCGAGGGTCTTCAGCTTCCCTATGTTCACGCCCGCGATTGCGAGCTTCGTGTTATTTGCCGCGACAATCATTCCCATCGTCTTGTCCTCGCTCAAGTGAGAGTATCCACGTGAATCCTGAATCTGCACTGACCGTGTACGGTTTCACCGTCCAATTCTATGAACTCCACGCCGTTGTCAATCAGCAGGCATCCCCTGAACGTACAACCGGTTATGGTCAGAGAACCGCCAGCCAGAGTGTTGATGATTTGCCGACGAATGTCCTTGTTGGTGACGGTCCCTGCAGTCTTGTAATCCGTGGTATACACGTCGACAGTTACGGTGAGCCACCGTTGTGGCGTGTTGAAATCATCGTCCCAGGTCTCCACGATATTGTTGCAGACGATGTACGGCGCGGTTTGCCCGTCGTACGGGTTATCAACCACTGGCACCGTCGCGCCGCCGGATGTGACCTGCGAGGTAAGCGCGGCTTTAACCGCCGCCTGAACGTAGAGCTGGACAGATTTACCTGCCATTATGGTACCGTCCCGCCTGCAACCGGTAACGCGTACGCCGCCGTCAATACCGGCTTGGTTGACCCCGTGCCAAGCGTCAACGTATTACCGCAGCCAGATTTATCAACGAATGTCAGAGAATCCGACTCCGCCGCAGTCCATTCCGCTACCATCCCCGGATCAATCGCCTGCGCTGGTGCGTACGCCGATCCGAGTTCGATCACCGCCATATCCGTCAATACCTGCGCGGCAGACCGCTCATAATTCCACAACCGAATGATCGCCAGCGACCCGTAGAACGAATACCCGCCTGAACTGTTGCGGTTTCCGATGGTAAGCGTCGCTGATCCCTGCTGAATCGCTTGCACGCCAAGAGTGTCCCCGCCGCCCGCAACCGCGACGCCATCCTTATAGACGGTGACTGTACTCGATAGCGTCACCGCGTAATGGTGCCATGCCGTATCGTCTATTACCGCCGCCGTGCTCGTCCATGTGCGATTTGCAGCAGCGACGCTGCACCGCGTGGTCACCGACAACTTCCTCGCCGTTGTCAGGTCAACCCGGAATGACTGATTCCCGGTCGTCGTGCCCCACTTTGCGATGATCGTCTGGGTGGCCGGGATGCTCGCCGTTGCCGTGCGCATCCAGAACTCAATCGTGTATTCCGAGAATACGTCCAGCCATTCGCTATCCGCCGCCGCAGTAGTATCGTTAGCCCAATCGAACCGCAGAGCGTGATAGGCGGCTACCGGAGTGGCAGCGCTCGTGTCCAGTTCAGAACAGAGGAGCGTCATGGCTGCGTCCCGGAACTCTTCATTGAGGACGTTCACGATCTTCAGCGTATGGGTGACAGACCCGCGAGTGAACGTAATACGCATGTCAGGCTTCACACCAGCGCAATAACGGATCGTAACGGCGTGCGTTACGTCCGCGCGTTCTTGGCCCATGCTGAAGCGTTCTATCCCGGATAATGGCTCCACTTTGCCCCACACGGTAGCATACGTGGTCCATGTCACGGCCTGCTCACCATATGTACCGGGGTCACTGACCACCGGAGTCTGGATCGTAAGGCGGTGTCTCAATTCGCCAGCATGCAATCTGTTCGTGAGCTTCTGCATCACGCTCCCCCGCCTGCGATCGCCATGATTGCTTCCCTGATTCGAGGAATCATATCACGGGCTTTCGCTTCGAATGCCGGATGGAGAAATGGCCTTGGCGGCACCGGACCTACTCGATGCGCGAACACAGGATTCCCAGCTTTATCAAACCAACGTAGCATCTTCGCCCGGACGGGCGTGATGACTCCATGTCCGAACTCGATCACCATAGCGATGAGTGCGATCTTGCTTTTGTCTTCCCTGGCGACCCTGGTGTCTCCGCGTTTCATATGCGTTACGGTTACCTTGGAAGCCGACACGCCTATGCTGGCAGTTGCGTAACCATCATCCGACCATTGAAGGATGTTCGCCCTGGTGATACCGGTATCAACCGCACCTTGAGACGTTATGTTCTGTTTCGCTTCGCTTTCTATGTCCACGGCTGTCCTCTTTACGCATTCAGCAGCCTTTTGCGGACAAAGCCTCTTCAGGCGCTCCAGTTTTTGCGTGAACTCAGGAATGCCAGTCACCCCGAAGCTCACCCGGATTGCTTGACCACTTGGCACCATGTTCGCCAGTGCCATCACCAGAACCTCCGCACTTTAAGCGGATACAAAACCATTTTCGCACTCGTCGGGATGCTCGTTACCGCCTTGTCAATGGCGTCGTCCTCCCGATGTTCGTACATGTCAGCGACCATGATTTTGATTGCTGTCTTCGCGGCTTCCGGCACCGAGGTGGCATCCGCTGAATATCCGGCGGTGAATGTCACCTTGAGGCCGTTGTTTTCCCGGATCGCTGACGGATATGATTGCCCGAGCATGAGACACAAGCGCGCGGGCACGGAATACAGGTCAACCCAGTAATTCGACGCGGAAAAAGTGTTTTCTGTGCCGTCATAGTCGTAATACTTCACCGTCACGCTGGATGTTTTCAACGGGCAGGTCGGAAGGACTATCGGCCCAGAATTGAGGCTTGCCAACTCCTGAGCGTCCATGTAGTAGTCGAATATCGTATGCACCCACGTCCTCCCGGTATACATCTCCGAGCGGGCGCGGGCAGTGGTGATCAGCGCACTAATCAGCGCGTCGTCGTCGGACGTGTCTATCCTGGCGAACAACTTGGCCTCTGTGAGCGTGACTGGCTCAACGGCTGGCTCGGAGGAGACGACGAGACTACTCATGAATTACTCCGTGGTGCGCCGGGGCGACTTCAGACGCGCGGCGACTTCCATCGCCCCGTTTTGCACCTCATTTGTGTGGCGTTTTCCTTCGTGAACGCGTCAATGGTACGGATTCTCCCTCGTGCAGAGGTTCTTTCATTTCGCACGTATGCAATGGTTCCCGATCCACTGGTTCAGCTGTGCCGGCCTCGATGAATATCCTGGCGAGGTCGTCATCAATTTCCCGAACCTGTCCTTCGTGATAGAACCGAATCGTTACGCCGTTTTCAGACCCGGCGCACGTATGAAGAATCCGGACCCGCATGTTACGCCGCCGTCCCGGTTGTCGGAGCCGCCGGCGGCTCACGCAGCGCCTTGCTCAGAATCGCAAGTCCAACGACCGGACCCGTCGGATAGGAGCCTGCACTGGTGACGTCCCAGAGGATGCGGACGTAACGCTTTGAACCCGTGTACACCGAAACCTGGGTCACGTTGTCCTCACTGGTGCTGTCCACCTTGCTGAATGCCGGACTTGCGACAACGTCCGTTGCGGCGGAAAAATCAGCATCACTTGTGGTATCGCTCTCCTGGACGGTCGGCACCACGTAGTTGGACGCATCCGCCCCAGTCATGGTGCCTACGCATGCGACGAGGATGCAGCCATTGTATCCAGCCAGATCCACGTATTCGCTTTTGACGTCCGCATGCGTGATGTCGGCGGTGTTGTTCAGTTGAACCACCTTGATCAAGTTATTGAGGTTTGCCATCGTCTGTTTATCCTTTCATTACTGAGGTCGAATCGCGAACCAACTCACTTTCATGCCGTCCGTGTTGTCAGACGTCACAGTACCGGCGACGACGATTTTCAGACTTCCGGGCGTATCAACAAATGCTCTGACAACAGCGCATGCAGTGTCCTCTGCAGTCATCGCAAACACCGCATCGGTGGCTACCAGTCCGCTAACCGCGATGGTTTTCGCCGAACTGTCTGCGGCAACTGCCGTCACGCCGCATTTCGCATACGTCATGAACGGATTGATACGCAGGAACGGCGCACTGATCGTCGTCGCGCCGGAAATCGTGTTCGTGCCTGCGAGTGTAACTGCGCTCCCGCTGTTCGCGGTGATGGTTCCACCACTTGCCAGTGTCCACACTTTCCCGCCCTGGGACCCATACCACAGCGCGGTATTCTGCGCCCAAGCCAGGATAGGCGCTTGAAATATGAGCGTGGTGACGAACAGCGCCCCGAAAAATCCGAGTACGATGTGTTTGATTTTCACGTCGTATCCCTCCTTACGAGGTCGCGATTTTGAGCTTGCGGATCGCCTCGGCGACTTTGACCGCGCCACCGACGCGCCTGCGAGCCTTGAAGTACGTGACCCCGGAAGTGAATCCAGTCTGTTCGTCCACCATGAACTGCCAGCTCAGGTGATCGGCAATGGCGTAACCCTTTTTGAAGTCACCGAAGATCACCGGGTACGTGTTCGCGCCGATGGACGGCATGGTGACGCTGGACAGGACGCGCTTGCCAAGCAACGTGTTCGGCAAGGCATCTGACAGGGCAATGCGATACAAATACTGCGCGTCGCCGCCCTTGGTTTTAAGAATGGCCGCCCAGGTGCTGTCGTTCATGATCCACACCGCGTTCCGGCGGTACGGCTCTTTGATCGCAAGCGACAAACTGATAAGGCAGTCGCCATTGGTGAGCGTAGAGGCTTCTCCGGCGGCGGTGTAACTGACGTCGCCGTTCATCATGAATCCCTCGGCTTCGCCCGCGCCCGTGCCCTCGACGAAGTGCTTGCCCTCTTCCTCGGCGAAGTCCTCCGCGACGAACCCGGCGATCAGACCCTGAAGGTCAATGTTCGTGTCCTCCAGCATCTGGTAGGAAACTGGCAGGTACGCATACTCTTCGAACACCGGGATGTGCAGCGTTCCGAAGGCGATGTCGGTACCTACCGACCGCGTGCCGTTTTCCGCCGTCCATGCCGTGGTCGGTTTGGTCGTAACGCGAAGGATCAACCGCTCATTCCCGCCGTTCGTGGTCGGGCCAACGTCCGCAACCTGCCGAATCGGATCGATCTCCGTCACGTTGCTGACGATTTCATCAACCAGTGGAGCCGGAACAATAAGCCCGCCGGTGCTGTCTCCTGTGACAGACAGCGCACGCGTAGTGAACTCGTACGCCTGTTTTTCTTCCGGAGTAATGGCGTCGAAGCGCCTGAACGCGCCCTTCACCAGCGCCCGGACGGCAAGCCGCGCCTGTTCCTTTTTGTCCACCGGCTCATCGCTCGCGACCTGGGGTTTGTTGATGCTGGACAGGATCGGCATCATGTCCTTCGCAACTCTGTCGAGTTTCTCTTCCAGCGCGGCGATGGATTCCCCATGAGTTTTCAACTGGTCACGAAGTTCAACAGCCGGACCCCATTCCCAGGCCATGAGTTTCTTGACTTCTTCCGCCAGTTTCCTCTGTTCGACAGTGATTTCTTCTGCCACTTTTTGTGTCTCCCTATGCGTGGATACCCAATTCTGCAAGCGTGCGGGCGATGAGGTCTATCTCATCAATCGGCTGTTCGTTTTGCGGCTCGTCGGCGTCGCGAGTGGAGGTATCCTCCGGCTCGTAAGGCTCGTCGAGTGCAAGGTTGTCCGCGACCGATATAAGCGCCTCCGCAGCACGCGTGACAAGAGAACGGTCCAGCGTCTTCACAACAGGGTCACTTGCCAGACCGATAATTTCGTAAAGCAGCGATTCCGGATAATGTTCCAGTCCGGCCCGCACCTTTTTTATTCGGGCGCGCTCGTTTGCCGGGAAGGTCACCAACGACCATTCCATGAGCTTGACTTCCTTCTGCCTCGTGAGATTCTTTTCTGGGTCGTGATCGCGGATGATGGGAATGAAGCCCACAGATATGCCGGACACCGCACCCTGCAAAGCGAGGCTTCGGGCTTCCCTGGCAGCCTGGACTTCGAGATTCAATTGCCCTTCCACCAGCAGCCCCTTGTCGTCCTCTGACGCGTTTAACTCTACGCCGATGGGTTTGGCCGGATCATGTTGCCAGAGTATTGGACGGCCTTTACGCTCCTTCAGCGTCTTGGAGAACGCGCCCTTCTCCATCATTTCTTTTTCGCCCCATCCGACGTCGTAGACGTTTCCGAACGTGGCGGCGTAGGCGACGATATGCCCGTCGTCTTCCAGCGCCCGAACTTCCATCGGGTATGACCGTATCTCCATCGTTGACTCCTTCAGGCGCGTCAGCGTTTGCCGCCCTTGTTTTTCTTCTTCCCGCCACCGCAAAGCATGAATGTGTCCATCGTTTAACCCTCCACAGCATAAACCAATGTGCACCGGCAATTGACGATTTCCTCGGCCCCGGCTCCACGGGAATTATCCCCTGGGAACATCAGCTCATACCCACCTACATGGAACGGCTCGTCAAGCATCACCTCTTGCCCGTTTGCCATGCTGTGCGTAAGCCGGGTTCGTGCGTCCGGCGTGGCGAGCCATCGCTTTTTGAGAGGCAATCCCGTTGCCTTCGCCCCGGCGTAACTTCCGAGATTTGACGCGCTCAACACTTCCGTCCGCGCGATCGTTTCCGACCGGTGCGGGATGATTTGCGTCAAATAGAGAGTTTCGAGTCTGGCGGCCAATTCGCGGATGTGCTCCCCCGCGTTGACTCCGGCAGTGAGTTCCTCTCTGATTTGTTGTCGCGTTGTCTCAGTGATGTGCGTTACGTATTGCGCGCCGTTCTCTGCAATCCATGAAGAGATATACGTTTGCCAGGGATCCGTGGCAGCGCGTTTCGTTTCTCCTTTGAATTGCTCGTATTCATGGCGGGCGAACCGGTCAGATATACTTTGACTCAGACCGTCCATGAGCCTTTGAAGTTCGTCGCGGCGATTTTCGACGGCCTCCTCCAGCCGATCCGCTGCCGTTGCCGGTGACAACTCCGGAACCATCGCCTGCAGTTCGCGCAATTCATCACGAAAATAGTCCGCAAGGCGTCGCTGAACGCTTTTGTACAACGGCGACCGCATGCGTTCTATTGCAAGCCACGCGCGAGGGCGCTTGGCGGCGCGGGTTTCGAGTCTGGTAACACCGCCGCGCCCTTCGGTGTTATCCGGAAAATCCGGTATCTCCGCGCCCAGGGGCACCAGAGTCGCCGGTATCCAGACCTTATCTGCGTCCGGCTCCTCCAGCTTACCCCAACCGAGGAACTCCCGTTTTTCATTTATGGTGAGCCAGTCCACGTTCTGCACCTGTTGCCACTTTTCCTCGCGATTCGGCTGGAGCGCGGGAACCTCGTCGGCGTTATACCGAACCCGAATTGAATCTCCGAACCGCGCCACAAGGAACCACGTGAGATCATCGCATAGCATGTCCAGAAGTGGAAACACGGTCATGGTGTAGAAAATGCGGATTGCGGCGGAATAGTTGCTGTATGTGTTGTTCTCCGTGTCATTCAGGAGAACGGAAGGCACGAACAGCGCCGTGGCGACGTCTCTCAAGGTGAGTTTCACACCCTCAACCCATTCCACGTCCGCGGGGCTGAGATTCAATGGCACGACGTCGATTTCTCCGTTCCTGATCACGATGCTTTTACCCGCGTTGTCTTTACCGGAGAACTTCGCGGAGAACGATTCGCGGAGCGCCTTCTCTTCCTCCGGCGGCATATCCCCGTTCACCTTTATGAGGTTGGAATGTTGCCCTTTATTCGCCATGAGGGAAGAGTTCCAGGTGCGAGCGTCATTCGCCAGTCCAATGGACGCCGTAGCCACCTTGATGGGAGCAAAACCCTTGGTATCGTCAAGCGGATCGATAAACCATCCGTGCAAGACGTCTTCCGCCGCTATCAGAATACCCTTGGTGCTCCCATTCGGGCTGTATTCAAACGCTTCAATGGCGGTTTTCTGTGCATTCAGTTTCGGTGTCACCCAATCCGGGCGAAGACGATAAATGAAATGCTGGAAGCTCTGCACGCTGGTTACCGTGTCCTGCGCGTAGTAGCTTCCAGCGAGCATCAAATCCGTCATCAACGCCTGCCGAAACCGTACGCCGTTGTACGTCGCATTGGGGCGATCAATGGTCTTCTGTGCCGGGTGACTTGGTCCCACTTCAACCAGTTCGCTTCCTCGGTCTTCGTATACGATTAACGGGATTCGTGCGACGTTGTCCGCAATCAATCTGATAGCACCGTACGCCGTAGGGTTCTGCTTGTAACCCGTGTCGATTATTGCCTTGAATCCTGTCAATGTCCCAGCGGAAGAACTCATCCAGTCTGCCATAAAGGAGTCAGTGACGACTGCGGAACGTGTCTCGCGCTTATTCCAGGAGAATGGCCAAAGTCTCATAATATCCACACCTTGGATTCTGTGTTCTGTGGGAATAAATAAGTCAGCGCGTGCACGAGCGCGTCAACGCGGTCGGGACTGTCGCCTTCGCCTGGAACCCATGAGAGCATTTGCCCCTCGAGTTCTGGGAAAGAACCGACGTGTGAGATCAGGCCCTGCTCGTACATGCTCGCAATCGGATCCGCACGCAATGCCTTGCCACGCCGGGCGACGATACCATCAACGACTACGTCACGCCGCACCGTGCGCAGGGTATGAAGCACCATTTCACCGCCCTGGTTCGTTTCCGCGATGATGCGATCCGCCCCGAACTCTTCGTACGCACCGATCGCGCGCGACGCCCATGCAAGTGGAGAGCCGCGCATGGAACGGTCTGCGATGACGTAGCCTCGATTGTCAGCACCGCGCGCGCACACGACGATGCCATTCTCGTCGGAATGTTCCGTGCTGGTGACAGCAGGGTCAATACCGACGACGATGCGCTTCGCGGTCTTCAGGATTTCCTCGCGTTTTTCCATCGGAAGCCGACTGTCACCAATCCATTCGTACTTCCAGAGCGCGCCGGGGCTGGCAAGCGTTGACCAGTCGCCGTTCGCAAGCTGCGCGCGGGTTATCGGGTCAAGGTTGGCGAGGGCGGTTGCATAGGCTTCCCTGTCGAGATAGATATTCTCCGCCGCCACCGCCGGAACAAAGAAGCGCGTAGCCGGACGCGGCGTTTTTCCGTCGCAACCGAACCGTCTGTTTACCCAGTCGTGCCCCGGTCCGCCAGGGTTAGTTCCTGCACGCATGCGAATCGGCACGTCACAACCTTCCAGCCGACGCAGACGAGAAAACAGGTAGGTATACTGTGTCTCGGAGAACTGGGTCAACTCGTCGAATCCGACGAACTGAAACTCGGCGCTCTGGTACCGATACCGTGTATCCTCGTGGTCCAGGTATCCGAATGACAACGATGCTCCTGTCGGAAACGTCCATGTCTTTTGTGTTTCATTCCAGTGAGCATCGGTTCCATCAAGCCAGTCGTGTGCCCTGTCCATCAACGCGCCGGGCAAGGCCAGATCGGCATACGTACGGCGGAAAAGAATTGCCGCGTATCCTGGCACATGCACGAACTGGAGCGCAGCCATGAGCAGGGCGTCAGACTTTCCACCGCCGGCGGCACCGCCGTAAAGAATCTCCTCGTGTGGCAGCACGAGGAAGGCGGCCTGACGTGCGAACGGCACGTGCTTGATGTACAGGTTCTCAAGCACCGTCACCCTGAGTGTCTCCTCCGCCCTCTGACTCCACAGCACGCTGTTTTTGATACTCAAGCTCCTGTCTGAACGATTCCCAATCGAATGACGTCACGCGGTGCGAGACGTTCACCGCTATCGGGCCGCCGCCCTTACCAGTGTGTTCGGTCTCCACCTTGTCCTTCTGCCCGAGGTACTGCTTCCCAAGCCATATCTGCATCGTCGCGTTGCCTTCCTCGGCCAGCTTGTACTGCATCCGCTTGAGCGACTGCTTGCCGGCTTCACGGCCCTTTTTAAGGATGGCGGCAAAATTACGCTGTATCGTGCGTTCGTTAACGTCCAGCACCGCCGCGATTTCCGAGTCGGTGCACTGGATCCGGGCAAGCGCCTCGACAAGCTCAGGGTTTATGTTCTTGCGCGGGCGGCCAACAGGGCGACGGGCTGCGGTCA
>Ga0209407_1003970_pt1 | contig 12371 bp, 11 predicted proteins | sample AD_JPNHG3_MetaG_FD_184410 | JGI IMG/M metagenome (GOLD analysis project Ga0209407, IMG submission 184410) | Active sludge microbial communities of municipal wastewater-treating anaerobic digesters from Japan - AD_JPNHG3_MetaG (SPAdes) (version 2) | ecosystem: Engineered > Bioreactor > Anaerobic... | reverse complement strand
GCGTTTGGCGCAGGAGATGTACCGTTTAAATTCGGCTACGCTTCTGGATGTGCTGGATGCCCAGGTTGCTTTCACCAAAGCTCAGGGAAATTTGGTCACGACTAAATATGATGCCAAAATCGCTGAAATCCAGCTGGCATATTTAATGGGAATATTGCAACAACCGGAGTGAATTATGAAAAAAGGCGGAAAGAAAATTTTAATAATAGTAATGGTAATTGTCGTCATTGGTGCAATCGTTTTGCTCAATATGAATAAGAAGAAGGAAAAACCGCTGGCGGTTCAAACGGAGAAAGTCAAGCGTCAAACCATTGTTCAGACTGTCAACGCCTCCGGATCTTTACAGCCGGTTTCGCAGGTAAAAATCAGTGCTAATGTGAGTGCCCGAATTATCAATATTACGGTTAAAGAAGGTCAGACGGTTAAGAAAAGCGACCTGCTGGTGGAACTCGACCGGACTCAATACGAAGCCGCCTATGAAAAGGCGGTCTCGACCGTCCAATCTGCCAAAGCTAATCGCAATAAAGTTGCCAGCGAATTAAAGCGCATCAAGGCTCTCTATGAAAGGAATTTAGCGCCGGAAGCGGATATGGAAGCGGCTGAAGCTCAGATGGAATTGGCGGAGAGCCAGGTTGTCCAGGCGGAAGCCGCTCTGAAGCAGGCGCTGGACGATCTCGACAAAACCCGTATCACAGCTCCAATGGCTGGAATCATTACCAGCGTGAAAAAAGAAGTCGGCGAAATCGCCCTCGGCTCGGTCTTTCAGGAAGACGTAATCCTCGTCGTTTCGGATATGTCCAAAGTTCAGGTGGAAGTGGATGTGGATGAAACTGACGTTGTCAATGTATCAATCGGCGATACGGCACTAATCGAACTGGATGCTATCCCCAATACGAAATTTAAGGGAGTCGTATCGGAAATTGCCCACTCCGCCACTACGACTGGAGTCGGTACCCAGGAGCAAGTAACCAATTTTCTGGTTAAGATTGCCGTTCTCGGTCAAGATGCTCGCTTCCGACCTGGTATGTCAGCCACCGTGGACATTATTACCGATGTAAAAGAAAATGCGATTGCAGTTCCGATCCAAGCGCTTACGGCGCGACCACCGCTTGTAAGACCGCCGCACGGCGAACAATCCCCAACTGAAAAAACAGAAAAATCACCATATCCGACACCGACTGCGGTTCCCTTCGGACAAATCAAGACTGAGGAAGTCGTGTTCGTCGTGAAATCTCCAGTCGGAGATACAACCAAGACTAATAAACCTTTAAAAGTATCAACCGGACTAGTGGCTGAACAACGCGCTGTTAAAATCGGCATTAGCTCCGACACCCATTTTGAAATCCTCGAAGGTCTTGATGAAGGCGAGGAAATCGTTGTCGGTCCCTATAAAGTCATCAGCAAAGACATCAAAGACGGTTCGATATTAAAAATCATAAACAAAACCGAATAAAGAAGGAGCAAAGCAATGAAAAAGTTATTCATACTAACGTTTGGATTAATATTGGCTACGTTTTTAAGTGCGGCTGATTCGACCAATGCTAATGATCCTTTTGACGAATTGGAATCTATTCCGACTCAGGATACTCTCCAAAATGAACTTTCTAAAGAAGAAGAAAAATCACTGGATGAAATCGTCGAGGATGAGAATTGGAAAAGTCGTCTCCCGCTCAACGATTGGAATTGGAATTGGGAAGAGGATGACAAAGAAGCCTATAGAAGGGGGCAGAAACACGGCTATTTCCGTGGCGCGGCTGGCGGTTGGGATATTTATTACCTGCCGCTGAATTTAGATGATTTAAATCGCTCTCTTGACCCGATCGGCGTCACTGACTTTGACACATATATGATTCTGAACGGTGGTGGTGGCTGGATGTTTTTGGGTAAAAATATCCGAATTGGGGGACTGGGTGCCGGAGGTGAGGTGATTGCCCATGGCAAACCGGGTGATATTCAGAAAGAAGTTGAACTTTCGATTAGTTTTGGAGGTTTTACAATTGACAAAGTTTTTCACCCCTTTAATAAGACGGAGCTGTATCTCGGTTTGATGATTGGTGGGGGTAGTACCACCATAAACTTTGATCAACATGGATCGTTTGTTTCATGGGACAGTCTAATTGCTGGATATACTCCCAATACTCTAACGACATCTCATACTTTTCATGACTATAGCAGTTCTATTTCAGCCGATTATTTTACCCTTATGCCTACGATAGGTTTTCGCTATAATATCTTCCGCTGGTTTGCAGTAGGTGGAAATGTCGGATATATCTACACCCATATAGATCAAAAAGGTTGGCGGATGAATCATTATCGCGTTGAAGGTGTGCCGGATCTGGACCTTGATAATGTAATATATCGTTTAAATTTCTATTTCGGTGGCTAATGGATTCTTTAATTGAATTAAAAGATATTGTCAAAATATATAAAGTCGGTAGCGAAGAGGTTCATGCGTTACGCGGTGTGAATCTCTCAATCCAACCGAACGAATATGTCTCGATTATGGGACCATCCGGTTCCGGTAAATCCACTTTGATGAACATTATCGGCTGTCTGGATACTCCGACCGCCGGTCGCTACGAATTAGAAGGCGTACCAGTTCACGAAATGGACGACAATCAGCTGGCTGAAATCCGCAATCGCAAAATCGGCTTCGTGTTTCAGACTTTTAATTTACTACCGCGGGTAAACGCCCTCCATAATGTGGAACTGCCGTTGATTTACAGTGGCATACCGGCGGCTAAAAGGAAAATATTAGCTGAAGCCGCCATTGAGAAAGTTGGTCTTTCTGATCGCAAAAATCACAAACCGAATGAACTATCCGGCGGTCAACGTCAGCGCGTGGCAATCGCTCGAGCATTGGTTAATAATCCGTCTATTATTCTTGCCGATGAACCAACCGGCAATCTGGATTCGGCCACCGGCGAAGAGATCATGCAGATTTTTAAGGATTTGCATGAGGCTGGCAATACCGTCGTAATCATAACTCACGAAAAAGACATTGCCGAAAGAGCCAAGCGGATTGTCCATATTCGCGATGGCAACATCGCTGAAGATATTCGGAATTGAAGCCGTGATTTCCTTTTTAATTAAACTCTGGGAAAATGTCAAAATTGCTTTGCGTGCTCTTTTGCAGAGCAAAATGCGCACTATTCTGACGACACTCGGAATCGTAATCGGTGTTCTGACAGTCGTTTCGGTGGCTTCGATCATTGAAGGATTGAATCGCGGATTTGCCAGTCAAATCGCCAATCTTGGTAGCAATGCTCTTTATGTCGAGAGATATCCCTGGGCGACTACGGAAGATTTTTCCAAATTCCGCAATCGCCCGAGGCTGACATTAAAGGAAGCCGATTTTATTCGGGAACGGATGCGATTAGCGGAAGCGGTTTCGCCTTCTACCAGTACGCGTCAGGATATTCGTTATCGCAGTAGAACCCTAAATGGCATTTCAGTCAATGGCGTCTCGGACCATTATGATGTGGTCACGGGACTTGTGATTGAGGAGGGGCGTTTTTTCTCTTTTGCCGAAATCGAACGTAACAAAAATAATGTCGTTTTAGGCTGGGAGATCAAAGATAAATTATTCGAAAATCGCAATCCCATTGGCGAAAAGATTAAAATCGGCGCGACGACCTATACCGTGATCGGTGTGACCGAGAAACGCGGTAGTTTCTTAGGCGAAAGTCTCGACGCCGAGGTTTATGTCCCGCTGGGCACCGTTTTTAAAAACTTTGGCTGGCATCGTAGTATTTCAATTGCGGTAAAGATAAGTGATCCTGCCAGAGTCGAAGAAGCCAAAGACGAATTGCGTTTTCTAATGCGCCTTGCCCGCAAATTGACACCGACCCAGGAAGATAATTTTTCGGTTAATCAACAGGAAGTGCTGACTGATATGTACAATAGACTGACTCGTGGGCTTTATACCGCCGCGATCGGGATCGGGACGCTGTCCCTACTCGTCGGCGGAATCGGCATTATGAATATTATGCTGGTTTCAGTTACGGAACGTCGCAAAGAAATCGGTATCCGAATGGCGCTCGGCGCCAAGCGCAAAGTCATTACCTTCCAATTTCTTGTCGAATCAGTAATCATTTGTGGCGTCGGCGGTATCATCGCCATTATTTTGAGTTTTATCGTCTCATTAATCATCAGCAAAATCACACCGTTTCCCTCGGCTGTTCCAGCCTGGTCGGTTTTTATGGGCTTAGGATTTTCAGCGATAGTCGGACTATTTTTCGGAATTTACCCAGCGAGCAAAGCCGCCCGCCTCAATCCAATCGAATGCCTGAGATATGAATAAAATATGAAAACCGTAATTACCAAATTTTTAAATGAATGACTATCGAACGACCACTGAATGATCACAAACGACCACCAAATTAAAGCTACCTTTATTCCTGGAAAAAGGTCAAGATGAATTTTGACGAAGGTTTAAAACTCGCTTTTCAGACAGTAAAGTCCAATAAGATGCGCACGTTCTTGACGACGCTGGGAATCGTTATCGGCGTTACGGCCGTTATTGGGATGATGTCCATTATAAATGCTCTGGACCGTTATATGACCAAGAGTCTGAGTAGCATCGGGGGGAATGTTTTCTGGATTCAAAAATTTCCAGCGGTACAGGTGGGACATCTCGATCAAAAATATCGCATGCGTAAGGACTTGAAATACGAACATGCCGAAGCCATTAAGCGCAGTGCTACCCTGGTTTCGGCGGTTTCAGCGGAATTTTTCCGCTGGGGCAAAACCGTCAAGTATAAAGACAGAGCAACTAATCCCAACGTGTTAGTTTATGGCGGTGACGAGTATTGGGCGGATGTCAACGGGCGCAATATCAGCGAAGGACGAATGATAAGCCTGATGGATGTGCAACATCGTCGGGCAGTAGCTGTATTAGGAGCTGATGTAGCGGAAAAATTATTTCCATTTACCTATCCAATCGGCGAGCAAATCAAAATTGACGGCATTCGCTATGAAGTCATCGGAGTGATGGAGAAAATGGGTCAGGCGATGATGGGTAACCAGGACAACATCGTCACAATCCCGAACTCGACCTTTATCAAAACCTACGGTGACTGGGGTTCCATTAATATTGCCGTTAAAGCTAAAAGTGCCGAGACGATTCTCGATGCGATGGATCAGGTGACGGCGATATTACGGATTGCGCGCAAAGTTCCGCCCGGAACCGAGAATGACTTCGAGGTCGTAACGGCTGACTCGATTATGAATACCTTGCGTAATCTAACCGGTTTTATATTTATTGCGGCGGTGATTATCTGCGGAATTTCATTAGTAGTCGGCGGGATCGGCATTATGAATATTATGCTGGTTTCGGTGACAGAACGCACCCGGGAAATCGGCATTCGCAAGGCGGTTGGCGCCAAGCGTCGTCATATTCTTACCCAATTTATGACTGAAGCGGTTGGCATTTGTCTGTTTGGTGGCTTGATCGGAATTCTGTTGGGAGTGGTAGTGGGATTGTTAATTGCCCAGGCATTTAAATTGCCGCCGGTAATTCCTCTCTGGTCAATCTTTGTCGGAATGGGTTTCTCGCTTTTAATTGGTGTGATTTTCGGAACTTATCCGGCGCTGAAAGCCGCTAAACTCGATCCGATCGAAGCACTCAGGTACGAGTAAATAGGCTGAGAAAGGGAGAAAAGGAGAAAGTTTCGCGGAAATTGGTTTGGCTATTTGTGATTTGGAATTTGGAGTTTGGGATTTTACTCATTTACCGATTCTTGGCGAAGTTGGTGGTTTGTCCTTCCAAGACCAAAACAAAAAAAGAGGCTGAGAATAGAGATTGGTCATTGGTTATTGGTCATTACTAAAAAGGCTGAGTAAAGAGACTGAGAGAGAATTCAAATCTCAGCCTTTTTTCTTAGTCTTAACCTTTCTTTAACGAGTTTACCACTCGACTGGTGGGATTAGCTGGCTGGTTGTTATGATTCACTTGGAAATGGAAAAATGTTAAGTTTGAAATAAGAGATTAAAAAAGGAGCCAAGATGAATCAAAATCGTAATCAGCACACAGCCAGCAAGAAGGTTGAAATTTTAAGGGAGCACTTGGAGAACCAGGTTCCCATTAGTGAGATAGCCCGTCGCTATGGAATAAATCCCACAAGATGATAGACGAAGATATAGCCGCAGTCAGTCCGGCCAGTGTTTACCGGATATTAAAGGAAAAAAATCTACTGTATCATTGGAACGGCAAGAAATCATCAGCCAAAGGTAATGGATTTAAGAAACCTAAAGCGCCTCACGAGCATTGGCATATGGATATAGCCTATATAAATGTCATGGGTAGTTTCATGTTTCTGATCAGTGTCTTGGACGGCTATTCCCGGATGATTTTGCATCATGAATTGAGAACCACGATGACCGAATACGATGTGCAGATAACCTTACCCCAAAGCAATGGTAAGATCGAACGTTTTCATGGTACTATTAAAAGCGAAGCGATTCGTTAACAAAGTTATCTGTCAATTGACGACGCCCGTCGGCAGATTGCCGATTATATTCAGATCTATAACGAGGAACGCTTGCATAGCGCTCTGTTTTATCTGACACCTAAAGAAGTATTCGAAGGTAAAATGGAACAACGACTTGAAGAACGGCAAAAAAAACTAGATCAAGCTGCCGACCCGCCTGCTCCCGACATAGGAGGGCGGGCAGGAAATCGTAAAATTTTATCCTTATTTGAAAGTAGCGAAAATTCCATTTCCTTATGAACCAAGACAGATTTTACCTCTGTCTTAATCTTAACCCCGACCTTAGTCTTAGCCTCAACTTAATTTACCAATGAAAATTGCCTATTTTAAAAAACGATTTTATTGTCTAATTTTGGCGCACTTTAATTATGAATACCAGTGATGTGAACTTAAAATCCAGAATTATAAATATGGCGCGAAAAATTTCGATCTTGATGTTAATAGCCTTTTTAAATGCCGTAAGTCTGGCTGAAAATCTATTCTCGAACGTGCTCAACATTTCAGCCGACTCAACCGGTAATGTTTTACTCGTTGATAAGTCACGCCAAAAAATGTTCGTCGTAAGAAGTAACGCGCCCGGCGCTCAGGAAATTGTAAAAGAGTACCGAATTACAACCGGAAGGCGGAAGGGTGACAAGGAGCGTTCAGGCGATCTAAAGACACCAGAAGGTATTTATTATATCATTGGTCGAGTACCGGACAATCGCTTAACCGCTAGATACGGGCCGCTGGCTTATGCGCTGGATTATCCGAATTATGTTGATCGTTTGCAGAAACGTAACGGATCGAATATTTGGATACACGGACGCGACGAAGAGATCAAAGATTTCATTACCGAAGGATGTATTTCTCTTGAAAATAGTCATATATTAGATCTCCGAAAATACATCGTAGTCCGTCAGACCCCGGTAATCATTTTGGATAATTTAAGCGATTATTATGTAGCTCCGGAGAATTTAAAAGCCGCTGTAAGTTTCTGGGCAGAGTACATCAATGGTTGGGCGAAAAACTGGGACAGCGGCGCAGTGGCGGAATATTGTGACTATTATGCTCCTAACTTCCTTGATGAAAATGGTCGTAATCTGAAACAATTTAAGTCTTATAAAACTGACCTGGAAAAAAGATACCAGTGGAAAACTGTAATGGTTGACGAAATCAGTGTACTAGTCTCTGATTGTGAAGCGCATTTGAAATTTCGCCAGCGCTATCTTTGCCCAACATTTTATAGTGAAGGCCAGAAACAGCTAATCTTAGTGCCGATTGATTCAGATTGGAAAATAGTGCGGGAAACTTTTCGTCCGATCAGCCCAAGTCTGACGACCGAGGAAATGGTTACCCAATTTTTATCCGGCTGGAAGAGTGCTTGGGAGCAAAAGGATATTGATACTTATATAAATTTTTATGCAGAAGAGTTCACCAGCGGCGAGTATGATCTATCCGGCTGGAAAAATTACAAAGACCAGGTTTTCCAATCAGTGCAAAATATCAGTGTAAAATGGAGTGCTTTGAAAATTCAATCGCCTCAAGAGCAAGTCTGGAAGGTAACTTTTAGACAGATTTATCAGGGAGATGGCTACCGGGATATCGGCTTAAAAACGCTAATACTTAAAGGTTTTCCAGGGAATATCAAGATTATTGGGGAAGAGTGGATTGAAGAAAAATAAAACCCTAAAAGCGATTCTGACGATTGGACTGATTATTTCCTGGCAAGTCGCGTCTGGCTTAACTGCCGAAATCAAGCGTCCATCGCGGGAACACGAGGTATATTTTGAGAATACGCCGAACGAACTGCATGTTTATAAGCTTTTTGGGCGTTTTGATGGCAAAACTATTTTTATCTTGGGAGGTATTCAGGGCGATGAACCTGGTGGCTACTTATCAGCTGACCTTTACCCTGATCTAGTGCTTGATAGAGGTAACCTGATTGTCGTCCCGCGCGCCAACTTCCATTCAATAATTCTTAATAAGCGGGGCGTTAATGGTGATATGAACCGTCGCTTCGACCGTAAACAATCCACTGATATTGAAGATCAGATTATAGAAATTATAAAAAGACTAATGTCCGAAAGCGATCTTTTTCTCAATTTGCACGATGGTAGTGGTTTTTACAGTAAAACTTATATTGACAAGAACCGCAATCCGTACTGCTATGGTCAATCAATTATCGCCGATGCCGACCAGGTAGTATTCAATGGTGATACTCTGAAACTCGAGGAAATGGCTCAAAAGGTGATAAAAGGTATCAACTTACGAGTGGAGAATCCCGAGCACAAATTTAGTTTTTTCAATACTAATACCTTAAGTCCTGATACTAAATACCCGGAGCAGAGGAAGTCGGCGACCTACTATGCGCTAACAACTTTTCACATTCCTGCCTTCGGCATTGAATCATCGAAAAATCTCGAAAATGTCGAACTAAAAATTCGTTATCATAATTACGCGATTAATGAATTTTTTAAGCTGATGGGAGTTGAACCGGAACACCCAGCCGTCCTATTTGAGCCACCTAAACTGATTTACCTCCTTATCACTATCAATAATACTGAGACGAAAATCGTCGAAAACGATGGTTTCATTCAAGTCAATTATGGTGATATTATACGTGTTAAACATATCGAATCGAATTATAATCGCGGACTTACCTGCGATGTGCTCGGCATCGGGAACGCTCAAGATTTCCAAAAACCGATTCCCGTTTTAAAGCCGACCTCCATCATCGTCAGACGTGATAATATTATAATTGGCAGTGTTAAAGTCGAGACAATCGGTTCGCCGTCTGACAGCATTGCCTATATAATTGAAGTTAATGGAATTCAGCGCAAGCTAACCGATGGTCAAACGCTAACTGTCAAACGGGGAGATTTAATTAAAATCATTGAAGTTTTAATCCCCGGATTAGATAGTGCCGATTTGCAGGTTAATCTAAAGGGCTTTGTGCCGCCGGGTAGTTATAATGATGGAGAAGATCGCAATTGTATGGTAGATACCCGTAAATTGCAATGGAAGAAATATTCAGTAGATGGTTTAGGGAAAAAATATCCGATTGTCGTAACCTATGGCTCTGACGAGTTGACACGAGCCTTTATTTATATTCAGGATTGAAATTTGGATTTATTTGACCAGGTTGGCTTTTTGTTTGACATTAAACGACTCTTGAAGTTAAATTCACATGCTTTTTTAAACTAAATATAAGATATACTTTGAGGTGATTCTGAATGTTTAAAAAGAATATTGTCCGATTTATCATTATCGGTGTAGTAGTTATTCTAGCGTGCTATTCATTATATTGGACCATCGCTTATCATTCCTTTTCTGACGAGAAACGGGAAGCGATGCGGGCGGATGGTTCGCTGGATAAATACGAAAGCCGGGTCATTCGGCTAGGCCTTGATTTGCAGGGCGGTATGCATATTGTGATGGAAGTTGATCTGCCAAAGTTGATTGAATCTCTGGCATCCAATAAGACGCCCCAGTTTATGGCTCTTCTAAAGGAAGCTAATGACGAAGCCATCGCCAATGAAGAGGATTTTTTCGATGTATTTCGTCGAAAAATTAATGAATCGGACCTAAAGTTAGTGCGTCATTTTAATGGACGCGGATTCAAGAACGACGAAATTCTGAAGAGTCTGGAAGAAGAAGCCAAAGATGCCGTGGACCGCGCTATGGAAGTGATTCGTAATCGCGTTGATCAATTTGGCGTTTCTGAACCTTCAATCCAGAAATCTGGCAAATACCGGATTATTGTGGAACTAGCTGGTATTCAAGATATTGGTCGGGCTAGAGAATTGATTCAAAGTACGGCTTTACTAGAATTTATTCTGGTAAAAGATGCGGCAGTTACCCAGCAATTCATAACGGCTGTAGATAATTATTTAAAAACGGGCAAGGCAGAAGAGGTCACGCCTGAAACTCACGAAGAAGCCGATTCAATCGTAGCGCTGAAAGAATCTAAGGACAAGGCGATCAGCGTTGATGAACTACTGGGGACCACTTCTACCGAAACCGGACTTACTGCCGAACAGGCTGATACCGGCTTGATTGTTGATGAGGGAATTTATAAAGAGCGCCCGTTTTCTTCTTTACTTAGAAATATTGATAACCAGATTGGAGTTCCGGAGCGCAATGTTTATGCTGTCAAGAAAATTCTCGAAGATCCCAATGTGAAAAAGTTGATTCCTTTTGATTCGAAATTTCTCTGGTCAGCCAAGCCCGTGCGTCGTACTCTTCAGGATGGACGTACTGAAAATTTTTATATTCTATATCACGTCCATAGTGAACCGGCTTTACTGGGCAAATACATAACCAAAGCTTCGGCTTCACTGGGTGGTGCTGGCTCACAAAGCAGTGGTCAGCCAATCGTGAATATAAGTATGAATAGCGAGGGTGCCCGCATATTCGCAAAAGTTACCGGTGCGAATATCGGTAAACAGCTGGCGGTGGTCCTTGATGATAAAGTTTATACTGCACCTTATATAAGAGTTAAGATACCGGACGGGTCGGCTTATATCGAAGGTATGTCCGATATGGAGGAGGCTAAAGATATCGCTATTGTGCTTCGCGCTGGAGCATTACCAGCCCCTATGACTATTGTCGAGGAGAGAACCGTCGGACCGTCGCTCGGTAAAGATTCTATCGCCGTGGGTATCCGGGTTGGTATTTTTGCTCTGTTGGTTATAATGCTGTTTATGTTTTTTTATTATCGGCGTTCTGGACTATTGGCGGATATGGCTTTGATCCTGAACATGGTTTTCACACTGGCTGTTATGGCAATGCTACGAGCGACTCTAACTCTGCCCGGTATCGCTGGTCTGGTGTTGACAATTGGTATGGCAGTGGACGCCAATGTATTGATTTTTGAACGTATTCGCGAGGAACTGGAACGTGGGAAAACTGTAAGTGCGGCGGTCAGTACCGGTTACTCCCGGGCATTGTCCGCCATTCTGGATTCAAATATTACAACTCTGCTAACGGCTATAATATTGATGCAGACCGGAACAGGCCCTGTCAAAGGATTTGCCGTAACGCTTTTCTGGGGCATCGCATCCAGTATGTTCACGGCTATATTCGTGACCCGCACCTTCTTTAACTGGCGAATCGAAAAACATGCTATTAAAACTCTTAGCATTTAAGATCAGGATAAATTGATATGAGAAGAATTATTAAGAAAACTGATATTCCTTTTATTAAATATAGCAAGACCGCTATAACGATTTCGCTGGTAATAATCGCTATCGGCATTATATCGTTAATTTTTCGCGGATTGAACTTTGGGATTGATTTTACGGGCGGTACTCTAATCCAGGTCAAATTTGAACAACCTCGAACAATCGAGGACATTCGCAATGACCTGGCAGCTATCAACCTCGAAAACAGTATTATCCAGAAATCTGGCGAAAATGAATATATCATCCGGGTGCCGCAGGATTTGTCCAGTGCTAATCTGGTAGATGTTATCAAATCTACTCTTGGAATTAGCGACCAGAACATCTTACGCCAGGAACAAGTAGGGCCAAAGATCGGGAAAGAACTGCAGGGAGCGGCTCTACTGGCTATCTTTTTCTCTCTTATCGTTATGGGTATTTACATTGCTATCCGATTTAAATTTCAATATTCTATCGGAGTGATTCTCTCGTTGCTCCACGACGTTTTAATTACCCTAACGGTTTTTACTATTTTTCAGCTGGAAGTATCCCTATCAACAATCGCGGCTTTTCTGACGATCATCGGCTATTCACTAAATGATACAATCGTCGTATTTGACCGCGTGCGCGAAAACTTGAAATTACATCGTAACGAAACCTATGAGAGAATCATGGACATCAGTATCAACGAGACCCTCAGTCGAACGATTATTACCAATATGACGACTTTATTCGTGGT